>Ga0078972_1013981_pt1 | contig 12948 bp, 12 predicted proteins | sample YelNatPaOPGAMG01_FD_67568 | JGI IMG/M metagenome (GOLD analysis project Ga0078972, IMG submission 67568) | Hot spring thermophilic microbial communities from Obsidian Pool, Yellowstone National Park, USA - OP-RAMG-01 (SPADES assembly) (version 2) | ecosystem: Environmental > Aquatic > Thermal...
CGGCCGGAAGGGAGCCGAGCCCAAAGGGGATTAGCGGAAACGGCTTTTTGGGGTTAGAATGGAATTGGTTTTCCAAAGGCGGGGTTGCAGACTGTGAAGACTGCTTAGCGGTATGGAAACATTTTTTCACCTCCTTTGGAGGGTAAGATTGGGTTATCCCCGGTTGCAGACTGTGAAGACTGCTTAGCGGTATGGAAACAACATTTCTTCCCCACTCATTTTAGCGGGAAAAGGAACTGCGTTGCAGTTGCAAACCGTGAAGACTGCTTAGCGGTATGGAAACAGCTACTGAGTGCTAATTTTTTTCCGATTTTCTCTAGGGTTAAAGTTGCAAACCGTGAAGACTGCTTAGCGGTATGGAAACAGAAGATTCCCTGGTCATTCTTCTGGGCCCTTCTGGCATCGAGTTGCAAACCGTGAAGACTGCTTAGCGGTATGGAAACATCTCCAGGTAAAAGCGTCAAAACTGTTCCTTTTCTGAAGGTGTTGCAAACCGTGAAGACTGCTTAGCGGTATGGAAACAGAAGATTCCCTGGTCATTCTTCTGGGCCCTTCTGGCATCGAGTTGCAAACCGTGAAGACTGCTTAGCGGTATGGAAACATTTTCTTCCTCTTCCCGGGTCTCCCGGGTCTCCGCTTCGTTGCAGACCGTGAAGACTGCTTAGCGGTATGGAAATGGAACTTCGGTGACGAGGGCGGAAGATGAAGCCGTAAAAATGCCCTCCCCCGCGGAACAGGAGACAAAAAGTCAGGAACAATCAACACCTTAAGCCTTTAAAGCTAGCAAGAGGGAACTCGAAAACAGAAATGCCTAGACCTGCCCGGACTTCGGCCTAACGTTTGAATTAGCGCTAAGCCTTGGCCTAAATGGTTTTTCTGATGTGCCCTTTCTTATGGTATTTATACGTTGTGGCCAGAGAAAAATTGGGCAGTTTAATCCTCCGGATACAAGCCGGTGACAAACCTGCTTTTGACCGGCTCTACGCCATCCTATACCCGCGCTTTTTCCCCTCAGCCTTGGGCTTCTTCCGAGGGGATGAAGACAAGGTATGGGACACCTTCTGCGAACGGGCTTTTCTAGCCTCTTTCCGCTTCAAGGGGAGGGTCGAAAGCTTAGGGTTTCTTAGGTGAGGAGTGATGGGCGGCTTGTTTTGGGACTTTTTGGTCGTAATCTCGGTCACGATGCTTTTGCTTGGGCCGATGGCCCGGGGAGAAATTTCCCCAGAGCTTGGGGCCCTAGCTTTGGCTTTGCTTGTGGCCTCTCGGGCCATAGCCAGGGGACGGGGAGGGTGGCTAGGCCGGGCCGTGCGCACCACCTTCACCGTCGGCATACCCTTGACTGCGCTTTTGCTTTTCGTCGCGAGTCAGGGGCAGGGAGACCCGGAGAAAATGATGCTTATCGCGGGCTCCGTGGGTGCCGTACTTCTCATGCTCTTAGCCCTGTACATTATGATCCGCGGCCTATTTACGTGATTTGGGTTGGCGCTTGGAGATTGGAGTGCATAGCTTGTCCATGCCCTGGCTCATTTATATCTGGGAGATCATCTCTGCGATTTTTTCCAGTGGCCGAGGAAGAAAGGGGTAGTCGATCCTTTCCAGATTAAAGGCTTGTTTAAGGAGTTTTCGGATCAGGTCCTTCCCTTTGTTGCAATCCTCCTGTGTAGGTGGGTTGGTTTCATGAACGGCACGGTGCCTAAGTTGGGCCAACCACTCAACCTCATCTTCATTCTCTTGAATGAATTGACTTAATGAGGGCTCTTCTTTTCTTGACTTTACCAGGATGTTCTCAGCAACATCTCGTCCAAGGTACTTTGGAACCCGGTCTAGCCCACCAAAAAATTCGATTATTTTTCCTACCGAAGGATCGCCTCGATTTTGGTAAGCAAAATCGTAAAGCCTAAATGGTAAGGGAAAAGATGGAACGAGAGAAAGGCGCGAGCGGATAACCTGCCGCGCCCTTTCAGTGACGACCAGCTCATACGTGGCCCACAGGCGCCAGATACATTCAACATATCGCTGGAGTTGCAGACACCGTTCAGCACTAGCATATAGATCGAGCGCACCTATAAGGAGGTTCCCTTGCAAAAGCTTTTCAACGATCTGTTTTTGATCTTCAATTAAATTCTTGAGCGATTGAAAATCTGGGGCCCTGAGAACGTTTTTATGACGCTCTAAAAGCGATATCAAGGCCTCTTTCGCCTCAGGATATTCGAAATTTTCCATGCGCATGTAAGCGCGAGCCAGATCGGCAAACAGCTCGGCCTTTTCTGCGCGTACCCAATCAGGGGTACGAATAGCTAGCTCTTCAAGAACTTCGGCGGCCCTTCCAAAGGCGTACTGGGCGAATAGATCATGGGCGATATTAATGAAGTCACTTTCAAACAAAGGAGTGAAGTCCACTTCGCGAACGCGCTTTTTTTCATCGGGTTCAATCCAAGGGGCCTTTACCTGAAGCGCCTTGGCTTTAAGGGCACCCGAGTTTATTAGGGCTATCCAGACAGCCTCCATTTGTCCTGTGCCAGGTGAGACATTGATCAAAATTTCAGCGCCCTTGTTCTCCTCTTCTCCCAGGATGCTTTGGACAAGTTCTTTCATTTTGGGCAAAAGTTCACCATAATTTGTGGGGTCTAATACATCAAGGGGACGATGATAAACTTCTTCGTAGCCCATCCTCTTTAGGCGTTGTTGGACTTCTATGCCTCGGTCCTCGGTAGGAGTGAACGCTCCTGGTTTTTTTGCCGTAGAAATCAAATAAATTCGGTCTGGCTTATATACTTGGTATTCAGGAATGCGCTTTAAATAGTCCATAAAAGAAAGGACAGGGCCAAGCTGACCCGGTCTATCTTTAGGTTCTGGATCGTTAGTCCCAACACACATAAGAAGAACCCGCCGCCTTAAAGCTTTCCCCTGCATTTCCAACATAATTCACCTCCTACCCCAACACGCTTTCCGAAGCGCTTAATCACCTTAGTATCGCAAAACTACCGAATCAAACAAGACCAGCGCGTTCTTCAGACAGAAGCTTAAGCCACTCATGGGCCTCAGAGTCATCTGGATTAATTTCTAGATGCCGCTTTAAATTTTGTACAGCAGATGAATAACACTCAGGGCCAAGGGATATGTCCGTCATTGCCATTTCAAAATGCACTTTGTTGTGTTTGGGATTAAGTCTCTGGCAAAGTTGAAATGCTTCCTTGGCGGCTTGGTAATCCTCAACTTGATAGCACCATTTGCCATATTCAAAAGCAATCTGGGCTTTTCGTTTCTTGTTGCATTCCCATTTTGTTGCTTTTCTGTAGAGAATGTTAGCTATGTTCTCGGACAAGCCGTTTTGGTGGCGACTTTTTTCGAAGCGCTCTGCATACCTGTGCGCTTCCGAAAGCGCCTCTTTAATCATAATCTGACGACTATAACAGAGGCCCTTTTTAAGAAGCGTTTTGCTCAGCGAGAGCAGGTCTTCCCGTTCGAGTACATTCTCCGTTAACCCGGCACGAATTTCCGCACAAATAAAGCGATAGAAACAAGCCAAAGCTTTCTCTTCTCTTGTGCGGGCATATTCATAGGCCCTTTTATATGCATTGTCTGCTTCTTTTAGAGCATTTTCACGCTCTTCTTTTTCCTCGTACGTATGCCAGGGCTTTTCGCCGTGTTCTCGCCATTTACATCCTTCATTTAAAGCTCTGTAAAAGTCTTCTCCTCGTCTAGCCCTTGCTTGGCGGGCTTGTGGCCAGGCGAAATAGGCGCTGATCAAAATACCAACAATTATGACGAATGTGCTGACAAGCCACTGCCAATTTTGTTGAAACCATTGTGACATTTTTACAAATAACAAATAGAATAGACACGCAATCTATTTTTCAATTTGTGTTCTCACTATTCTCACAGCCCAGCCCCATGCTCGCGCTTTATCCGCTCCTGCCAAATCGGTGCGCCAGCCGCTCCAAATTTCCTTAAGGCTACGGAAATAGAGTTGGCTACGTTTGCTACGCGGAGGCGGGTTTTTACTCATTATGTCGAGATATCGGCTCACAGCAGCCGGGTCGTAGTTCTTGTAAACAAAATATCCTAAGAGTTTTTCAGCTTCGGAAAGATCGATTTGTTTTTGTTGAAGTAGCCCTGCCAACCGCTCAGCCTCATCCATGATCGCATCCCAATCGGGCATGAGAATCACCCCTCAATAGGGCCCTTTCGGCGCCTCCTTTTTCAGATTGCCTCTATCCAGAACTTTGGCGACTTCCTTGAGCTTATCCACTAACAAAAGCCCTTGTTGCTCCGCCGCTTTGACCATTTCAGCGAGCCGGGTTTTGAGGGTCTCACCCTCGATTCTCGTTAAGGCTTGGCCTAGCCGGCCAGCGTTTCGCAGACTCGCGCCATCCGTTAGCCACACGGCGGCTTTTACACGCACTTCCACCGACCCCATTCCTATAGGCTTCCCGGCTCCGATTTTGATGGGGAAGGGATGGTTAGGGTGATTGCCCAAGGCGGCAATGATTAAGCCGAGTTCGGCTTCGCTTAGGTTAGAGAAGTACAGGAAACTTTGGATTGTGGTATTTTCTTTGATCACAATGCGTGGTTCCGGGCCGAATGCCGTTTTTCTATGTTCATAGAATTTACGGCCTTTTAACTTCCCTCGGTCCAGATAGAGAGGAGGTAAGCCACGTCCGCGACCGCGAGCGGGTGTCCGCAATATAGGGGTACTAACCACATTCAGCTTTTCCAGAGGAACAACACCATCCGTAACGCTGATTCTCCCCATATAACTTTCTTCTTTTCCCGACATTCCAAAAATGCGGCAGGCAGGGCACAATTTTTGCACATCCGAACAGCGCAATAAGGCTTTGGGCAAAAGCGAACGAACATTGCCGCCCGCAACGGACACACACGAAGGCGAGAGCGCCTCAGCGAGGCTTCTTAGCGCGCCCTTCAAAGATGCACCAGGGATAACCGCTACTCGGCCGGTTTTTCCCCTCAAAGATTGCTGTGCTAACGCTATTCCTTCCCCTTTTGGATCAAAATCAAGGATACCGCTTGCAACTTGAAGGGGGGTTATTGTGAGTAACTCTAGCTCTAGCCAACCCGTGAGAGATTTTTCAACCAAGCGATCTTGTCCAATAGCTTTCCTTCGCTCCTGGTTCACCAATTGTTCAGGAGGGAAAGAAACGAATTGGTAAGGTTTCTCAGATCGTATCGGTTGGCTGTACATATGGCCTCACCTCCCTTGCACCTATGTTCTCCGCCCTTATTGTGCAGTAACGAGTAAGGTGCAGGCGGTGGGCGTTATCGAAGTAAAGCTGTACCTCGGCCACCAACATTTGCCCAGGGTTTGCAGGAATACCGTAGTCCAGAGCGGTGGGAAAAGCGATCTCGATAAGGGCGCTCGGACTTACGCCGGGCACCGGCGTTTTAGGGAGCGTGCCGACCAAAACCCTATGCCCAGGTTCTGCAAAGAATTTCTGGACCAGTTTAAAGCGCTGCATTTGTTGAAGAGCATCTGAGAGATTCCTATCCTCGGTGAGGAGCAGCACAACTTTCTTGGGGCCGCGCCATTGGGCACGAAGCTCAGCGTGTGGGGAAAAAATCCGTACCACGTCCCAACCGGGATTAAGGGCTCGCTCATCAAACGGTCGAGGCAAAACCAAACTCGTCTCATTCCAGCCAAACCAGAATGTTTTTTCAGAAAAACACTGATCTTTTATTGTGTCGTATGCAATACGCAGGGAATCCTCCTCTTCTCCACGCCACTTGAGGACAAAACCTTCTTTCATTTCTTCTCCACCTCCAGCTCTTTCACCCAATGGGAAGCGACCTTCTCAAAAAGATCCTTTGCGGCCTCGGCCTCGAGCGCGACAAGGAAAAAGACATGCTCATGCGAGATTTTTGCGCTAGAAGGCATAGGAAAAGCCTCATCTTCGGGTTTAGGGAGGGCGTAAGCCTTACGGGTTTGTTCATCCGCAAGTGCGCCAACACCCCTGAGGGCGTCATGGCTGGGTTGCAAAAAGCGAAACGTCACATTTTTTACGTTTAGGGAAACGCGGCCAAGACCCCGGGACTTTCCGTGGCCTAAGGGAACAAGGCCGTCCCCGATATCCAAAAGGGAGGCAGCGAGAAGACCCAGTTGCCCTAGCGTGAAGTTGCGCAAGCTGATTTGACCTACGAATTCTCCGTCGGTGACAAGTTCCAGTTGGAACGGTCCCTGAGCCACACTACCTGTGACCCGATCTATAGCCACCCCCGGCCGTATTTCAGTAAGAAGCGGACCGGTCGGGTAGAAATCCGCAACCCTTATTCGTGCGGCAATTCCTGTGTTACCAAAAAGCCGACAGACATAGCAAGAATTCTTGTAAGCCTCTGAACCCTCGAGCTCTGTTTCTTTTTTCCCTAACCGACTGAGTTTTTGTTGAAGACAGGTCTTTTCCGTTACGCGGCACGCCTGGTCCTCGTGAACGGAGCGCACCAATCTTTCGGCATGGCTACGGAGCACGCCGCGGAAGCTAGAGCCGGGAATATAAATGACCTCTTCTACTGTTCCGTCTTCCTTTCGGCGGTGAGTACGGATGAACTGGATTTCGGGCAACGTGGGGTCGAGCCCGGTCGCCGCGCCTGAGGCGATGAGCAGGGGTGTCCGTGGCCGCAAAGAGAGCTCAAGCACAGCTTCGTTGTAAAACTTGCCATGCATTATTTCTCACCTCCTGCAAGCTCGTGGAGCAATTTCTCCACCCAGGAATGGGCCTCCTCGAGCTCCAAGGGCGGAATCTCACCTGTGCGGAGGTAGTTGCACAGCTCTTCTCTCCCTTCAACGAAGTGAATGCGCAAATTCACCAGTTTTACCCAGCCCAAGCCTCTGCTTTTGAATCCTCCCAGGAGTATCTGGCCGCGCTGGAGCTCTTCGATCCCCAACCAAAGCAACCCCCGCTCCAGTTCGTTCAAATTTTCTGCAATGATATTCAGTGCGAATTTACTCCCAACAGGAACGGCTTCAAAATCATATTTATTTGCAACCGTTTCTTTTTCGCGGTCGATGGCGACTGCATCGCGCGTTTCGGCTTGAGCACCATTGATACAGGGAAGATCCGCAATTCGCACCCGAGAAGCGAGCCAGGGTGAGCCGAAGACGCGGCAGACGCGGCAAGATTTTTGGAAGATCTTTTGAGCTAATTTTTCTGGCTCGTTGCGCAGTTGCTCTCGAATTCGCTTTATATCATCAGATTTTATACACCATTCAGCGGTGTTTGTGGGTGAACAAGCTCCCCGGCCTGGCCCCAACGCTTCAAAAGCCCGAACAATTCTTTCGACATGGCTTCGAAGTACGCCGCGCAAGGAGGACCCAGGAATAAAGGGCTGTCCATCGGGGGTTTTCATTACGGGCAAATCAGAAGCCGTCGGATCAGCGGACTGACCTCCCGCGCCGATTCGCAGACCCGTTTCAGCAACAAGCTCGGCTGTAATTACCATGCGGTTCTCAAATTTATTCCAAATCATTTTACTTCACCTCCAAAATAGCGGGAGGAATGTTGTCCAAATAATTCACGGCAACCAGTGCTCGTCGGAAGTACCCCAAGAACCGGAGGATTGCGTTTGTTGCGTCTTCCTTGTTTTGGGCGTCTTTGCTGATCCTTTCCACCTCTTCAGCGATTCTTTGGCCCAATGGCTTGTTATTAGCGGTAGCGACCTGCCAAAACTCCTCGCGTGACATTTGATAACGTAACCAGTTTAGGAAAACCCTGAGGGAACGACTGGCCTGAAAAACTTGAATAGCTTTGGAGGCCTGGGTTTTTCCGCTGCTTGCTGTATCTTTTTCTTCAACCAGCTGGGGCTTAATTTCCGAAACGATCCTCTCAGCCCGCGCTACAAGAAGATCCTCTTGGATCACCATCCGCAAACCACCTCCCTTTGTCCACATGAAATGGTTCACACGCTATAAGTTCCCCGAACCCTTCCGCAAGGCGTTCTCCAAGACCGTGGGTTTCCACAAACTCGAGGAATTGGAGTACAGTATTTCGCTCATTTGCCGGGGCTCGGTAGGTGAACACGCTACCTGCAGCGATAGCTGAAGAAAGAGGCTTGGGAAGGCCCCAAGCCTGCGACCAACCCGTCACAAGTTCCTGCTCCACAGAGCTGACCTCAGGAAGGAGCTCAAGATCGGTAGGAATCGCGGCATAAGACTTGAGTATCTCGGACGAAAGGTCTGGAGTAGGGAGCCCCACGTGGTTGAGTACTAAGACGGGGGAACGAGCGGTAAGGGAGAAATAAATATGTTTTGAATCCAGAGGTTCGGCTTTTTCATCCTTCGGTTGGAACTCATCTAAGCGTGAAGGAAGGTCGTTGGAAGTGGACATCTCGCGAAGTATTAGGACTGCCTCCCCAAGGCCGCGGGCTCTTGCTGTACCAATGCGCAGCCGATATCCACCGTCTTCGGAAAGGAAGAACTCGTCCAGCAACGAGCGCAAACTTTCGTATTGTTCTTGGGTCATAGTGCAAAAACCCACAAAGAAGAGAGATTTTATTTTGCCTCCGGAATTCTTGTGGGGAAGGATTGCTTCGAGGGTATAGAGGATCTGCTCCTCGGCCGTTTCCGTTCCCCTGTTTAGGCCGACACGCACTACCAAGCGGCGGTCCACATCTTTGAGGGCCTCATACTCCCCTTTGGGCTTTCGGATAACATACCCGCGCCATCTCTCAATGCGTTCCTTCTTTTCCTTTGGACATTGTGGGCAAGAAACCTCGATCCTTTCCTGGCGCGGCGTAAGAGCCTGATGGAGGCGAAGTTGAAGGAGGTCCCAAACGCCGTGCTTTTCCGCGTAAGGTTTGCAGGCGAAGGCGGTGCACGGCGCAGGAAACACTTCCACATCGAAAACGTTTTCTGGCTCGATGTACACGGGATATAGCCAACCAAAACGGGCAGGAGGGCGGGAAAGGAAAACCGTAGAGAAGCGAGGATCATTAATACTTTTTTCTTTTTCCTGAAGCCTCTGGAAGTCCAATTGCTTTCGGACACCGAGTCCGCGGAGGATCTCCTGGGCCAACGTGCCGCGCAGCACACTCCCCGCTATAAACGAGCGGCTTTCCCAAACAAACTGCCTTGTCGGGCCACTTCCCAAAACCAAAGGGCTTTTGGCCTTTAAAACCACTTTAATCTTAACGAACATTTTGCAAAGCCTCCTCCAAAATCTCTTGCCAAGGGGAAGAGTTCCAAGTTTTCTTTTGCTCATCCCAAAACATAAGGTCCTCAAGGGTGACGGTAATTCGCCCTAGTCCTCGAGCTTTATGACCGCCCAGATGCGAAACCATGCGAATGGCACCAATAAGCCAGCCGAGATCTTCCTTACTGAGCCACCCCTCAATGACTCCCTGAAAAGCTAAAATTTGGCGGTCGAGTTGAGAGGGCACGCACTCCAGGGTGAAAAGTTTTTGCTCCTCCGCTGTTCCCAAGTAACGGTCGATGCCCACACCTGGGCGTAGCCACAAAGCTTTTCCGAGAGACCCAGCAAAAGATTTATTCGGAAGCTCAGAGAGTTTAAAATTGGAAAACACGACGGATGAAGGAATCCAAGCGTTTCCAAAAATTCGGCAAACACGGCAAACGGCTTGTCCGCTAGAGATTACTTCTTCATTGTGCGGGCACATGGATTCGGGTCGAGGTGGAGTGCAAACAGGTTCACCTAGGGTTTTCAAGAGGCGCTCGAGGTGGGCGCGCACACGACCCCGGAAAGAAGAAGCGGGAATATATGGGAAACCAAACTCATCCACCTCGATGCTACGGTCCACAAGGGGAAGGGTACGGCCTGGTCCACCGATGAATAACGCTGTTTCCGTTTGTATTTTTAACTTAAGCAAAAATCTCTGCACATTCCTCACCTCCCTCACTCCAAAATTTTGACGATTTCAAGAAGATCCCAAATGGGAGAAAAAAGGTACTTTTTTTGATTAGAACCGGAGGATTCACCAAAGGGTAAGCGAGTGGAGAGTTCGAAAGCGGGTTTTGGGGTCGCGCCGAAAATCTTATCCCAACTCGTATTGTTTGCACCTTTTTCTATAGCGGAGCACAGGCCCTCAGCCTTTCCTTCTTCTCTTGCTTTTTGGTAGAGATAGTGAAGAATGGCTCCTCCCGGCTCGAGTTGGAAGAACGCCTGGACCATGCGATGCAGACGGCCTTTGTGCTCATCGGAAAGCTCCTCAGCTTTGGTTAAAAGGAAACCCAGTTCCTCGGAAGAGAACGGACGCAAAGTTAAACACAGAATTCGATTTCCTTGGCCTCGCAGGAACATTGTTTGGCGATAAGCATTTAAATCTGTGGGAACCTGATCCACGTTGAGGGCCAAAATGAACGCCACATTACCTTGGCAGATTTCCTTTTGGCTTTCCCGAAAAGCCCGTTTAGCCCATTTAAGCATGGAGCCTTCAGCAAATTCCACCGTGCGCCGGACTGGGGCCTTCTCGTCTACAAAGATTGCTCCTAAAGAAAAGCGAATCGGCAAAGTTGTACTGGTCTTTACCTCTTGAAACTCGAGGTCGGTCAGCTCCAAAAAGTGTTGGCAAAAGTATAGACCGATTCTCCCCCAAGTTATGAGGCTTAGGTCATCACCGCCCAGCGCGAGGATCTGGAATGGCAATTTGCGCAAAACCGGATCGTGGCCGGGCTTCCACCCCAGGCTTTTTGCGCCTTTTTGAGTGGCGTAGACCAAGGCTAAGGCCGTTGCAGCTCTTATGGTCCAGGCAATGCGGTTGGTCCACTGGAGGCTTAGGCCAAGGGATGTGATGGTTCTCATTGCCCCGCCGAAGTTATTCCCGTCACCGTATATGATTGTTAGTAACTTACGGCGGAGATGTTCCGGAATTAACTCGCTCAGCTCTTGGGCGACAGGTTTCTCGCTCACAACCCCCAGCTCCTCGGCTTTGATTCCTAACCACTGAAGAACCTCTTCGACCTTAGTTCTCCGCGCATTTCTACCCCAATCACGCTTCGTCACGCAGGGGCGGCAAGCCAATCCATAAGTTCCTTCGGGAAAACGGGTCCACCCTTCTGCGGGACGGATTTGGCAGAGGCTACAGCGTTGCTCGAAGGGCAATTTTTCGATTATAGGCAGCTTAGCACTGTAACGATCTGCACCAAGGGCAGAGGATACCTTCTGTACTACCAGAGGAAAGTTCGTAACAAGATCGCGCACGGAGACCCTCACCGCCGCGGAAGCAGCGAAAGCCGTGCCAGTTTTAGTGTAAAACGCTTGGCGGAAGCGGTCCGGCCAAAGTTTTCCATCAGCGTCTTTTTCCGACGGGGCAAGAAACTCGACGGTGGCAGCAGCCGCTCTTAGAACCACCTCTGGCCCAAGTTCATCTGCCACCTCTTTTGCAAACTCCTCGACGAGATAATCCAGTAAGGTAGAAGCCCCACGGATCTCACTGAGACCAGGGGTCTCAAAAACGTATTGCTTTATACGCTGGATGGCACCAGCCACAAAAAACACTTGGTGATCACCAAGTTCAGAGCCATCGTGTACTTCTTTCAAAAGTTTAAGAATTTCGTCATCGATTTCTTGAGGCCTTCCCTGCCCATGTAGGAAAAGAACGAGTTGGGAGACAATGGGAAACCTTTCAAGGCTTCGTTTCAAAGGGTCTTCCAGGGCGAGCTCATGAACGAGGGCAGCTAAACGGATTGCGTGGAATTGCTGGGGGTTTGTGTTGTTCAGCTCTTTTTGGCGCAGCAAAACGTTCAAGAGAGCTGCCGTTTGTAAACAATGGTCGCTCAGGAGTTCCTTAGGGTTTCGGGGAGATGGAAGAATGGGAGGAAGTTTGAGGCTGTCAAGAAACTTCTCCCTGAGAGCACCGCTATGCGCCCCCAAAGAAACATTCCCCTCCTCGGGAAATATTGCTTTTCCCCGCCAGAGCCCATCTTCTCCCTGTGCCAAGCCAAACCTTAGAGGGAAAACTAGGCTGTAATAATTCTTCCAAAAAAGTGCAGCTTGATTTGCTGCTTTTTTCACGTCATTTCCTACATTTTTGATCTCCCATTGCAGCCTCGTAGCTAATTCCCGACGCGTTCGAATTTCCCAATCATCCCCGAAGGTGTAAATTGTGTTGGTAAAACCATCACACCATTCCCCCATAAAACCTCCTCATTTCACCACGATAAGAAAAGACCACGGGCCTCGCACGCGCGCTTGAGGCGGTCGGTGAAGGCCGCACCCTTCGACTTCCGCACCCTCCCGCGCCGAAAATCGTCCTTCACCTCACTTAAAACCCGGTAAATGAGGTCCTCCAAAGCCGCGTTCCCCCGGGCAAGCCGCGCAAGCCTCTCGTAAAACGCATAGCTTCCAGGATCCTCAAGCTCCTCCGCCAAATACGAAGCAAAGCCCCGAATGTAAGCCTCGGTTTCCGCCCGCTCATAGGCCTCATCCACAATCCAACTTGGCGCCCATTCCGTGCGGTGCCGAACTTCCTCGATCTCCCGGAACGCCCGCGGCCCAGGCCAATACCGCACAATCCAGTCGTCGTCCCGAAGGGGAAGCCACTCCACCCCGGCAAGGAAATGTGCAGCCTCAAGCTCTTTGTGGCCGGGAGAAAGCTTCTCCTGGGCCTTGGAAAGGAAAACTTGACGTGTGAGCGGAAGGAGCTGGCAAAGATCGGAATAATGGTAGCGCACGAACTCCTCACCCTTTTCCTTTGCCCGCTGGAATTTAACGCCCAAAATTTCATAAAGCCTTTTGGCTACCGGGCTTTCCAGGGAACGATAAAACCGGTAATCGAAGGGCCGGAGATAGAAAGCGTTTAAGCTCTCCAAATACCAGCTTCCCAGCCAGAGGAAGTTCGTCTCGGCAATGCTTCCATCGGGAAGCTGCTCGCCATCGAAGACGATGCGCTCGTAGAGGTGGAAGACGTCCTCCACCCAGGCCCGGCGCTTTTTGCTATAGAAAGCGTGCTTGGAGTGCACGGTGACCTGGGCAATCTTGAGGA
>Ga0078972_1013982_pt1 | contig 12947 bp, 8 predicted proteins | sample YelNatPaOPGAMG01_FD_67568 | JGI IMG/M metagenome (GOLD analysis project Ga0078972, IMG submission 67568) | Hot spring thermophilic microbial communities from Obsidian Pool, Yellowstone National Park, USA - OP-RAMG-01 (SPADES assembly) (version 2) | ecosystem: Environmental > Aquatic > Thermal...
GAGCTGGAACTGTTTGGTACCGTGATTTAGATGGGGATGGTAAAGGTGATCCTGCTTCCGTACTAACAGCTTGTACTCAGCCTGCCGGATACATTGCCGTTGCCGGAGATGAATGTCCGACGGATGCAGGTAAAACACTTGCCGGAAACTGTGGCTGCGGATATACAGAAACTTCCTGCCTGGATTGTGCAGGCATACCAAACGGATCTGCTGTAGTAGACAACTGTAATATCTGCACAGGCGGTACAACGGGTAAAACAGCTTGTACAACCACCGCTACAATCAATGGAACTACGGCCAACATTTCTGTCGTGCCTCAACCTTTTGACAATACCACAACCATCAAAATACAAAACCACGGAAACATACAAAGCATTACCATCATCAGTGCTTCGGGCGCTCTCGTAGATGACAGAACGGGTTTAAATTCTACTGAAATAACACTAGGTGAATCCTTAGCTCCCGGTTTATATTCCGTAATCATTCATACCGATAATGGTATCTATACAACCAAAATCGTGAAAAAATAAAATATTCATACAAGTCAGAAATGTAAAATTGAGATCTTTATCAAGTATATTATTTACTATACTTGATAAAGATCTCAATTCCATTATCTCCTTTAGCTATATAATTCAATATATCGGTAGAATATGACATTGCCAGTGAAATCTTAGAAGTTCCGATTGGTATGTCTTTTAATCCTGCAATTAATACAACACCTTTTCGATATCTATAATTCATACCAAAATCTACCAATTGCTGTAAAGTAACGATTGCAGCTATCTGTATATCCGTCCTGCTATACTGCTGATATTTATACCAAAAATGTGTTGTAAGTTCAGCATAATGATTGATTCGTACTTTATAACTGGCATTGATATTATATACTCTGCGTAATACAAATTCCTGATTAAGTGGCGCAAGGGTTCTTTGAAAGACCTGTTGCATAGAAGTTCCCAGTTTGAATCTATCACTTACCAGCCACAGACCCAAAGCACCATCATACGTTAATGCAGAACCTCCGGCACTCGATTGTGTTGCCTTAAAAACGTAGTTAACCGCTCCAAACGAAGCTCCGGCAGATACATAATATGCATTCGACAATCTAATATCAAAAGAGTATCTCCCATACGCCCGACTCCTGCTAAAAAAATCGCCTTCACTATTATTGAAAAGCTGAACTCCCAGATAGTGTCGATTATTCGGATTATTAGATTTGATACGAAAATTCGCATCAAAATATGTTTGCCTTACTCCGTGAAAGATTCCCGTCTGAGATTTATGCCCCATATTTACAATTATCTCTGAAGTATCTGTATTGGCCGGGTTAATTAAGTAATAATTCTGAAAAAACTGATCATACATATCAGGCATAAGTGTGCTATTCTGCCCATTCACAATAAATGAAGTAACAGTCAATAAAAGTATTAGATGAATTTTCAGGCCTTTACACACATAACAAAACAACATGAATTCTTTTAATTATAAAATTATTTATAGTTTTATTGCAAAAATAATCTTTAAAAGCATAGTTACTTTTTATTTACCAGGTTGTAGTACTATATAAGTGAGAGATATCGACAGAAAAATTATTGAATGTATAAAGAACAGGCAAAATGAAAAAGCTTTGTCTTATCTGTATAGTCATACATTAAAAAAGGTACGAAGCTATATTATATATAACAGCGGCTCAACAGATGATGCCAATGATATTTTTCAGGATGCAGTGATAATTTTCTTTAAGGCAGTCATTGAAAATAAATTTGACACTAAATGCGATGTTGATGCCTTTATATTTACAATATCGCGAAATCTGTGGATCAATAATGCGAAACGCAAACAAAAACTTGTTCATAATGACATTCAAAACTATCCTGAATTAACGGATTATGAAGATCATCTTGAAAATTTAATTTCGAGAGAAACATTACAGGCTATTGATCTCGCATATAGCAAACTTGAAGAAACCTGTCGCAAAGTCTTACGTTTTGTAGCATACGAAAAACTTAGTATGAAAGAAATAAAAGAAAAGATGGGTTATACCAGTGAGAATGTTGCTAAAACAACTCATTACAGATGTAAGCAATCGCTTTTCAAAATAATAAAATCAGATAAAAATCTATTAAATGCATTAAGGCCTTGAGACCTGAGCTTGAAAAATATTATCAGATTGACCGCTATTTAGCTAATGAACTAGAGCGTGATGAACGCGCAGGATTCGAGCGTCGCATGCACGAAGATACATCTTTTGCTCAAGAAGTATCTGAGCAAAAAGCATTGAACAATATTATCCTGGAAGCTGAATTGAAAAGTGTACGGGAGCAAATGATTCAAGATCTTCCCAATATAACAGATCAATCCTTTTTAGGGAAATACTGGAAATGGTTTGGTATAGGGGCATTGATATTAACAGGAATAGCTTACTACGCTACACCTTCAAAAGAAAATGTAAACAATACATTACCCGAAAAAAGAGTTACAGAAAATCATTCGGATATTATAAATGATAATGCTCAAATTAATCAAGTTAAAAAAAGCCATTCAGCCGAAACAAACATTAACAAAATCAAACCAACTGAATTAACGCAGCAGTCGAATACATCTACTGTAGAAACAAATACTGTTGCAACAGATACTATCACAAATACCTATATTACTCCTAACAAATCTGAACAAAAATTTTCACAAACCAATACGTCACAAAACCAATTAGTTGAAATTAAAAAAATTGATTGTGCAAAAAGTGCAATTCATTTCAATGCACAGACGCAGGCAACTTGTATAGGTGAAGAAGAAGGTAAAATCATAATTGATGACATATCAGGTGGAACGAAACCCTATAAATACACTTTCAACGACATCACTTCAAACAAAACATCTTATATCAATCTTGGTAGTGGCGACTATAGTATAAAAGTAACAGATAGAGATGGTTGCTCTTATGAAAAAACTATAACCATTAAAGAAAAGAATTGTGTTCAACAAACAAACAAATTCAATATAAATCCATCTATCGGAGAAGTTTGTACTATCCCTTTTGCTAAAAATAAAACAGGGAACCTAACTATTTATAGTCGTTCAGGCATGATTATTTTCAAAGTAACGAATCATACAGACGATACCGTTGAGTGGAATGGAAGTGATGGGCATGGTGCTCTTGCAGAGCCCGGTCATTATATTTATATTATCGAATATAATGACGGTTATAAAGAAAGCGGCGAAGTGAATATCAGCAGATAATGAAACATATAATTTATATAGTGTGCGTTTGTTTATGGTACTTATGCCCGGCAGGAATATTTTCTGCTAAGGCACAGATGTATTACAATATTCCTGATACAAGTCTCCGGAATACATTGATACGAAACTATCCTTCTTTAATGACTACAGACGGGTTATTGGATGTTACTGCAGCAAAAGGAATGTCACAAGATCTGAATCTTGACAATTCAAATATTTCCGATGCCTCTGGTTTGCAATTTTTTGAAAGTACAGGTATTCTTCGTTTAAGAAATAATAACCTTACTGTATTCCCTCAGTTAAGTTCAATGAAAGGCGTAAGAAGGGTGTATGTCAGCAACAATCATCTCACCTCTATCCCCGACCTGTCTGCACTTTATCAACTCATAGATTTATATGTGGTAAATAATAATTTAACTGACCTTCCAAGTGTCCAGGGGAAAAGTACGCTCTTATACATAACATGTTCAGGCAATCAGATTACCGCCTTACCCGATTTATCAGCTTTGGTAAACCTTCAAACATTGATCGTGAGTTTCAATCCTATCAGTGCTCTTCCTGATCTCAGCATGAATACAAACCTTACTTTACTGGACGTACAAAGCACAAACATACATTCCATTCCAAGTTTACCTGCTCTTGTAAATCTTCAGACTCTGGCTTGTCAAAACAATTTATTTACGGATCTTTCAGGCTTAAATAGCAATACGACACTCACTACACTTACGGCACAAAACAATTTATTAAATACACTTCCGGATTTTAGCAACAAACCCACACTTTCATCTGTAAATATTGCAAACAACAATCTCACATTTGAAGATATTATTCCACTTACTTCGCTTACAACATTCTCAAAATTTACATACGCTCCGCAAGCTGAACTTAGTCTCCCGCTATATACCGATATTCGAGAACCTAATAACTTCAATTATCAGATTGCGATAGATCCTACGCTTACGTCAGACAAATTTACCTGGTATAAAAACAATACCCCGTTAACAACAAACAATACCGGGCAATTTTCTTTCACACCAGTATTTATGAGTGACTCCGGTTTTTATTCTGTAATTGTCAATAACAACGCAGTACCGGGACTTACATTAAAAAGTAACACAGCTCAGTTAATTGTAAGACCTTGCATCGAAATCAGCTCTATTCAGGTAAGTGTACTTTCATCTGATTGCCGGGAAGGGTCATCCATCGATGTTGCTGGAACAACTGTAGCAGGAGCAACATTACCCATTACATTCATGTTACAAGCTACCAGCCCGGTTAAAAATATAACAGGCACAACAAGTACGCAGTTCAATAAAATAATCCCTGGCACTTATGTATTAAATGTAACAGATTCCAGAAATTGTTCTGCAGCAAAAACATTCACGGTAGATAAAGGTCCTGACTGTCAAAATGTTTTTTCTCCGGATGGAGATGGAATTATGGACAACTATTTTATTCCAGATACCGGCACTGCACAAATATACAGTACCTCTCGAAGACTTATAAAAACACTTACAATACCGGCGGCGTGGGATGGTACAACATCAGATGGAGGTATGGCCGACGCAGGCTATTATGTGATTGTAATCAATGGAACCAGTACAATTGGAATTAGTTTGTTTAGATAATTTTTTAAGAAAATCAGAATAAACCAATAAACTTTTATTGACAATATTTTTATATAAATACAATTACACAATCCCCCTGTTGAGATATATTCAACACCTATCCCGGTTTAGTTCAATTTAGCAACTATCCATAGTTCAGTACAGCATATAATTGAAAAATATTTCAATATTCATCGTTACTTTTTTACAACTCTTTTGTCTTAACATTAGATGAATTTACTTTTCACAATAACTCATTCTTCTTTATGAAAGAACGCCGTACTTTAGCCGTACATAGCCGTATTATTTTTATTAACACCCGGTTTTGCCGCAACGTTATCTTTTTTATGTTGTTTGCACTATTTTCTATTTATACTGTTTCTGCCCAATATCAGCTGGAAAAACTTGATCGTGGCGTTATAGCAGTAAGTATGGGTGGTTCAAAAGTTTTCATAAGCTGGCGCTGGCTGGGCACAGAAGATGCGATTACATTTAACCTGTATCGTAACGGAACAAAAATTAATGCTACACCTTTAACCGTTTGTAATTATACCGATAATGCCGGAAGTACTACAGCTTCCTATACCGTAAAAGCAATTGTTAACAATGTCGAACAAGCAGCATCAACAGCTGTAACACCTTGGGCACAGCAATATCTGAAAGTACCGATAACAGCACCCGCTGGAGGAACTACTCCGGATGGTGTTGCCTATACGTATAATGCCAACGATGCTAGTGTTGCAGATCTGGACGGCGACGGAGCATGGGAAATTATTTTAAAATGGGATCCTACCAACAGTAAAGATAATTCACAATCAGGCTATACAGGAAACACATTCGTAGATGCGTATAAAATGAATGGCACCAGAATGTGGCGTATTGATTACGGTGTAAACATCCGTTCCGGTGCACACTACATGGATTTTATGGTATATGATTTTGATGGAGATGGAAAAGCTGAAGTAATGAGCCGCACCGGAGATGGAACCATTGATGGAACAGGAAAAGTAATTGGAACAGCAGGTGCAGATTACAGGAGTACTGCCGGGTATGTCTTAACCGGTCCGGAATACATGTCTGTATTCAATGGAATGACTGGAGCTGTAATGGCAACTACTAATTATTTACCGGCACGCGGTACTGTAGCAAGCTGGGGCGATACATACGGAAACAGAGTAGATAGATTCCGTGCAGGTGTTGCATATCTGGATGGTCAGCGTCCAACAGGAATTTTCTGTAGAGGATATTATACTCGTGCAGTTGTTGCTGCCTGGGACTGGCGTGGAGGTAAATTAACCAGTCGCTGGGTATTTGACAGTAACAACACAGGTAACAGTGCGTATTTCGCTCAGGGAGATCACAGCATAAGTATAGCAGATGTTGATAATGACAACAAACAAGAAGTCATTGTAGGATCTGCAATTATTGATGATAATGGAAGTGGTTATTATAGCACGACATTCGGACATGGAGATGCTTTGCATGTATCAGATTTAGACCCGGATCTGCCGGGACTCGAAGTTTTTAATATTCAAGAACGTTTGGATGTTGAAGGTGCGTACATGTACAATGCACTTAGTAAAACTGTACTATGGACAAAGCCTACTTTACTGGATGGTTCACAGACAGAAGGCCCCGGAAGAGGTGTTTCGGCCGACATATCTGCAGCAACAAGAGGAACGGAATCCTGGGTTGCAGGAGGTGGAATACCCGGAGTGTTTGACTGCAAAGGTAATCTAACGAATCTTGCAACACCACAATCATGTAATTTTCTTGTCTGGTGGGATGGTGATGTATTACGTGAATTATTAAACAACACCATGATTGACAAGTTTGGAACAGGAAGATTATTAACTGCCTATAACATTGTTCCAATTTCTTCTAACAACGGAACAAAATCAACCCCCTGCTTAAGCGGAGATATTATGGGAGACTGGCGTGAAGAAGTTATCTGGAGAGCAACCGCAAATGATGCCCTATATATATTTACAACCACTACTCCTTCAACAAATACCTTCAGAACATTGATGCACGATCCTCAATATCGTGTAGCGATTGCCTGGCAAAATACAGGATACAATCAACCTCCGCATCTAAGTTATTATTTGGGAGACGGTATGGCAACACCAGCCAAACCAAACATTGTAGTTATTGATCCGGCGAATAGCTGCCAGGCAAATGTAACATCTCCTTCTACATCCTTCTGTACAGGAGGTTCGGTGGTTCTTTCTGCAAACACCGGTACAGGCCTTACATACACCTGGGCAAATGCGGCAGGTACAATTACGGGCGCAACAAATGCAACGTATACAGCAACCGCTGCCGGTGCTTATACTGTAACAATAACAAACGCAACGGGATGCAAAGTAACTTCAGCTGCTACAACAATTACGGTAAATACCTTGCCGACAGCGACAATTACCTCTCCTGCTACATCCTTCTGCACCGGAGGTTCAATTATTCTTTCCGCAAATACAGGAACAGGTCTTACATACGCATGGGTAAACGCAGCAGGTGCAATAACTGGCGCAACAAATGCAACCTACACAGCAACTGCTGCCGGTGTCTATACAGTGACACTAACTAATGCTGCTGGTTGCAAAACTACTTCTGCTGCTACAACAATCACTATAAACACACTACCAACAGCAACGATTACATCTCCTGCTACTTCTTTTTGTACAGGAGGTTCAGTAGTACTTTCTGCAAATACAGGAACAGGCCTTACATACACTTGGGCAAATGCTGCTGGTACTATTACTGGTGCGACAAATGCAACCTATACAGCAACTGCTGCCGGCACCTACACAGTAACAGTAACAAATGCTGCTGGTTGCAAAACGACTTCAGCTGCTACAACAATTACGGTAAATACCTTGCCGACAGCGACAATTAGCTCTCCTGCTACTTTTTTCTGTACAGGAGGTTCAGTAGCACTTTCTGCAAATACAGGAACAGGCCTTACATACGCTTGGGCAAATACTACAGGTACAATCACAGGTGCCACAAATGCAACCTATACAGCAACTGCCGCAGGTACATATAAAGTGACGATAACAAACGCTGCTGGTTGCAAAACTACTTCTGCTGCTACAACAATCACTATAAACACACTGCCAACAGCAACAATCACCTCTCCTGCTACTTCTTTTTGTACAGGAGGTTCAATAGTACTTTCTGCAAATACCGGAACAGGATTAACGTACGCTTGGGCAAATACTACAGGTACAATCACAAGTGCAACAAATGCAACCTATACAGCAACTGCCGCCAGCACTTACACAGTGACAGTAACTAATACTGCTGGTTGCAAAGTTACTTCTGCTACAACACAAATTACTGTCACTGCACTACCGACCGCCACGATTACTGCACCTTCTGCAACATTATGCGCCGGGGGTTCGGTAGTGCTTACTTCAAGCATAGATTCTTCTTACAAATGGTTCAACGGAACAACGCAGGTCGGAACAGCTTCAACGTATGCTGCAACAACGGGCGGTACTTACACCGTTGAGGTTACAAATATTGCCGGATGCAAAGCTACTTCAGGTGCTACTACTATTACTGTAAATCAACTGCCAACGGCAACCATAACTGCAGGCAGTGCCACTACTTTTTGTACAGGCGGGTCGGTAAAATTAACTTCCAGTACAGGTTCTTCTTATAAATGGTTTAACGGAACCACACAAGTCGGAACAGCTTCAACATATACTGCAACAACCGCAGGTGCCTATACGGTTGAAGTTACAAATGCTGCGGGATGTATCGCTACTTCAACAGTAACACAAGTAGGTGTAACTGCTGCTCTTGTTTGGTATCAGGATACAGATGGAGATGGCAAAGGAAATCCTTCTATTACAGTAACGGCTTGTACGCAACCAACTGGATATGTTTCGATAGCAGGCGATGCTTGTCCTACGGATCCGAATAAAATTGCAGCTGGTTCTTGTGGTTGTGGAAATCCGGAAACAGACACAGATGGAGACGGACAGCCTGATTGTGTAGATAATGACGATGACAACGACGGTGTTCCTGACACCAATGATTGTGCGCCACTTGATGCTGCTATAGGAGCAAAAACGGTTTGGTATCAGGATACAGATGGAGATGGCAAAGGCGACCCTGCTGTTACAGTGAGTGCTTGTACCCAACCAACAGGATATGTACTCATAGCCGGTGATGCTTGTCCGAGCGATCCAAATAAAATTGCAGCTGGCTTCTGTGGGTGTGGAAATCCGGAAACAGACACAGATGGAGACGGACAGCCTGATTGTGTAGATACTGATGATGACAACGACGGTGTTCCGGATACAAATGATTGTGCGCCACTCGATGCAAGTATCACAACAACCGTTACTACTTGGTATAGGGATTTAGATGGAGATGGCAAAGGCGATCCTGCATCTATACTATCAGCCTGTATACAACCGTCTGGCTATGTTTTAATAGCCGGTGATGAGTGCCCAACTGATGCAGGAAAAACAGTGGCAGGAAATTGTGGTTGCGGATACACAGAAACCTCTTGTTTGGATTGCGCGGGTGTTCCCAATGGAGCTGCTCTAATAGATAATTGCAGTATATGTACTGGCGGTACAACAGGCAAAATAGCATGTCTCACAACAGCTACTATCAATGGAACAACGGCCAATATTACGGTAACACCTCAACCGTTTGACAATACTACAACCATCAAACTTGAAAACAATGGAATCATACAAAGCATTACTATAATTAGTGCATCGGGAGCTCTTATGAATTACCAAACAGGATTAAATACGACTGAAGTAATCCTTGGGGAATCATTATCGGCAGGCCTTTACTCCGTAATTATCCAAACAGATTCTGGCATACATACTACCAAAATTGTAAAAAAGTAAGCCTTGATAATAGAAGCATTTAATTCCTTGTCATATATGATCTATCATACATAGATCATATATGACATTTAACAATATCATATAGAATGAATGAATTTGGAGCGTATATAATTTTTGGTTTTAAACACATCGCAGATGTTAAAGGATATGATCATATTTTATTTATAATAACATTGTGCTGCATCTACTCCATTTCAGAATGGAAAGATGTATTGATTTTAGTAACTGCTTTTACTATAGGTCATTCTATAACCTTAGCCTTAGCAGCACTGAAAGTAATAGTAATGAATGCCTACTTGATTGAGCTATTGATACCAATAACCATTTTGGCAACAAGTATATTGAATTTGTTTTATGACCCCAACAATAAAAAAGTTGTGCTCCATTATATATTAGCCTTGTCTTTTGGCTGCATACATGGCATGGGCTTTTCAAATTTCTTTGCTACCATATCTATGGACGATTCTATTATAAAACCATTACTTGGCTTCAATATTGGTTTAGAAATCGGGCAGATAGTAATCATATTTATTTATTTTACAATCTATGCTGTGATTTCATTATGGAAAAAAATAAATCCGTACGACTGGAGAATATTTTTCTCCGGTGCAGGAGCTTCAACTTCAATTGCCTTACTGATAGAGCGTATATGAACCTACGATTACTTATATATAGCACTATTTGTATACTGATCACTTCAAGTTTTCATCCCTTACATGAAATTAAAATCTCAACAAGTGAAATTGATTACAAGAATAATACGATTCAAATTCGAATAAAACTTTTTGCAGATGATTTAGCATCTGCTCTATCACAGCAAACAAAAAAAAATGTCCCTTTCGAAGGAACATCAGTAGATGGCAACACACTTATTTTCTTAAATCAATATATACAATCAAACGTTGCCATAAACATAAATAACAGTCCTATTAAATACCATTATAAAAGCTCTGTTATTGAAGAAAATTTAGCAGCAGAGATCAAAACCGTTTATCTGGTTTATGAAGCTACGTACACAACTAATGTTCCGATTAAATCATTTCAACTCAAAAATACATTATTGTTTGATGCTATTCCGGAACAAAAAAACATCAGCAAAATACATCTATTCCCCAATGGGGACACGAACATACTGACGTTTGAAAATCAAAACGGAGATACGCAGAAACAACTATTATTTTAAGATACACAAACGTTTTTCAAAGGAAATTCAGAATTAATTGAATCATTTGTTTTACAATAATTCATAATATGAAAGCAAACAATAACAGGCTATTTACTATTTTTCTTCATTGTGGAGTTATAGCCTTTTTTATAATTACAAATCAAAGTTTTGCTCAACAGTTAGCATTCCCTGCAGCTGAAGGATTTGGTAAATATTGTACAGGTGGCCGTGGTGGTACTGTTTACCATGTCACCAATTTAAATGATAGCGGTACGGGTTCTTTTCGCGATGCTGTAAGTCAATCGAATCGGATCGTGGTATTTGATGTAGCCGGATATATCAGTCTTAAAACTGCGGTAACCGTAAAAAGTAATATAACTATTGCAGGACAAACCGCACCTGGGGAAGGAATTGGTTTTAAAGGTGGTGAAATATCTTTTGCTAAATCGTCAAACATTATCTGCCGATATATCCGTATTCGACCGGGTAGTGAAACAGCCAATTCTACAGACGATGCATTGAGCTTATACAGAGCAAACAATATAATATTAGATCATTGCTCTTTTTCTTTTGCGCCTTGGAATAATGTTGACGGCGTTAGTGACGATTGGCAAAACTACCCGGTCACAAACATCACATTCCAGCATTGCATTATTAGTAATCCTATAGGACAGCAATTCGGTGCACACTGTGAATCTACCAACAGCGATTGGTCGTGGTTATACAATATATTTGCAAACTCACACAATAGAAATCCTCTTGCAAAAGTTAATGATGTTTTTGTCAACAATTTACTTTACAATTGTTCTGCAGGCTACACAACACATACAAGTACAAATTTCAAACACGATATCATCAACAACTACTTTGTATTCGGGCCCGCATCAACCGGCACAGATAATAGCTGGTATCAGGTAGATAAAAATCAAAGCATTTACTATTCGGGAAATATGAAAGATAAAAACCTGAATGGCATATTAGATGGGAGTTCGACAACGCCATACTGGTATCAAGGACCTGGCACAATTCTTACTGCTCCATGGTCAGCAATTAGCTCACAGTTGCCATTATACAATGCACAAACTGCATTTCGATTAACAACATCCTTATCGGGTACTTTTCCATGGGATCAAATGGATTCGCTGACAATCAAACAGATTACAACCATAGGAAAAGGTACCACCGGTACAACAGCAGGAACTACAGGACCTGATGGTGGATTATATACAAGTCAGGCTCAAACCGGACTAACAAATAACGGATACGGCACAATCGGAAGCGGACAAAAATTACCAGATACAGATAATGATGGCATGCCAGATTTTTGGGAGAAAGCAAACGGATCTAATGTAACGGTGAACGATGCATCACAAGTTACGTCAGATGGATACATGTTAATCGAAAAATATATTAACTGGATAGGAGATTTGCACGCTATTACGAATGAGAATACATATATAGATATAGATTTAAGAACGTATACCAATGGATTCGCAGCTGTATCACCTGTTTATTCTGTTTCAACTCCCGTGAATGGCTCCGTTACATTATTGACAGATGGTCATACCGCACGATTTACTCCTGCAAATATTTTTTTCGGAATAGGTAATTTCACATTTAACGTAACAGGTTCTGACAATAGCATATATAATCATACTATTTCGATAGCAGTAGTACCAACTACCAGTAGCTGTGCAGCAACCATTACTGCCGGCGGTGCAACTACATTCTGTACTGGTGGTTCGGTAGTGCTTACTGCAAGCACAGGTACTTCTTATAAATGGTTTAATGGAACAACACAAGTGGGTACTGCCGCATCTTATACCGCTACTACTGCCGGTTCCTATACCGTGGAAGTTACGAATGCTGCGGGTTGCAAAGCTACGTCGACTGCAACTACTGTTACTATAAGCTCTGCTCCTACCGCTACAATCACTGCAGGTGGTGCTACCACATTCTGTACTGGTGGTTCGGTAGTGCTTACTGCAAGTACAGGTACTTCTTATAAATGGTTCAATGGAACAACACAAGTGGGGACTGCCGCATCTTATACCG
>Ga0078972_1013985_pt1 | contig 12946 bp, 15 predicted proteins | sample YelNatPaOPGAMG01_FD_67568 | JGI IMG/M metagenome (GOLD analysis project Ga0078972, IMG submission 67568) | Hot spring thermophilic microbial communities from Obsidian Pool, Yellowstone National Park, USA - OP-RAMG-01 (SPADES assembly) (version 2) | ecosystem: Environmental > Aquatic > Thermal...
CCTTCCTCTCGCCTCCCTGAAATTCAAGAGCATAGGGAGGAGATGGTCCTCTGCCTGGGCATAGCCGAAGAGGAAGAAGAGCTCCTCTAAATCATCCGTCTCAATTATGGGAACGCCGAACTCGTCTCTTTTGATTTTCATAATTGCTTGTTAGGTAGCAAAATTTTATTATTTAACATATGAGAGATAAAGGGAAAAATGGCTATGCCCTCATAAAGCTCTCCATCGGAAGGGCGAGCACATTTTTAGTTTTCCTCTTCATCTGCCTCCTCTTCTTCACTCTTGAGAGGATTTTCAGCCCAAATCCTCGTTTTCTCACCCTTGATAACATATCCAATATCCTTCGGCAGGTATCCGTTTACGCCATATTGGCTGTGGGAGAAACCTTCGTCATCCTCACCGCTGGGATAGACCTATCGGTTGGCTCTGTCCTCGCCCTCTGTGGGGCAATATCGGCTGGCTTATCCCTATCCCATCCCCTCTGGCTGGCGATTTTATCGGGGATATTGCTGGGGGTAGCGATAGGGACTTTACAGGGGTTGATAATAGCCAAGGGAGGGGTACCTCCCTTTGTTGCCACATTGGGAACTATGGCTATTGCTCGCAGCCTAACTTTAGTTTACACCCAGGGAGCTTTAATCTCTCCCCTGCCGAAAGGATTTCAATTTCTGGGGAGCGGATATCTCTTTCACGAGCTTTTCTCCCTTCCCATTATAATAACCTTGGTCATCTATATAATCGCTTATATAGTTCTCTCCCGCACGGCATTTGGGAGGAGGATTTACGCCATTGGAGGGAACGAGGAAGCGAGCAGGCTTTCGGGGATAAATGTCTCTCTCTATAAGATTTACATATATGCGATAAGCGGGTTGACGGCGGCGCTGGGAGGTTTAGTTATGACGGCGAGGCTCAACTGCGCCCATCCTCAAGCGGGGCTGGGTTATGAGCTTGACGCTATAGCGGCGGTTGTGATAGGTGGAACGAGTCTTATGGGAGGGGAAGGAGGCGTGGGAGGGACGCTGATAGGGGCTCTCATAATGGGAGTGTTGAATAATGGGTTGAACTTGCTTGAGGTAAATCCTTTTTGGCAGCAAGCGGTCGTCGGCTCCCTCATCATAATCGCCGTCCTTTTAGATAGGTTGAGGAAGAGGAGAGGTTGAAAAGGGTAAAGGGCATTATATTCTCTTAAAAGGGATTGACCTAACGATAAGAGAATATTATCATTTTAAGAGGAGGTAGATTTTATGCGTAAACTATTAACCCCAGAAGGCACAATGGGAGCAGAAAGAACATCCCAGTATTTTTATGCGGACATTCAGGGGGTGGGAATATCGGTAGAAATTGCGGAACTACGCGCCCAGATAAAAAATTTACAGGAGCGATTAGAGAAGATAGAGCAAAAGAAAAACCAGCAAATTATTCCAATACAGTTTCTGGAGTCAGAGACATTAGAGTTAAAGATGCCGATTGTTGTAAGTTTATACTATTCGGAAGAAAGTGGGAGCTGGATAGTCGATTGTCCCGAACTAAATCTTTATGGGGAGGGAGAAGACGAGCGACAGGCGATAGATGATTTTAAAAACGCTTTAGAAGAATTTTACTTTAGTTTAAGAAAGGACAAAGAGACATTAGGGTCAGAATTAAGAAAGATATGGGAGATTTTGCAGAAAATCGTAGAGGAAAAATCGCGATAAATTATGCCAATGAATTTATGGAAATTTAAAGGCAAGGTTATAGGAAAGATAAAAGAGAAGGTAAACATACTTTTTACGAAATTTGGTATAGAGGTATTAAAATTGGGGAAACTTATCATTCTCATTCCAGTAGCGGAAAGGAAATTTCCGATGACATCCTTCAAAAAATTAAAAGGCAATTATATTTGGACCACTTAAAACAATTATATGATTTAAGGGATTGCCCGATGACTGCCGAGGACTACCTGGATTTATTAAAACGAAAAAATGTCGTTAGCGATTAATGTTACCACCTCTTCAGGGCTTGTTCTAGCCGCTGATACAAGGCAGTGTTATAGAAACCTAAAAGGATTGTTAAGAATTGGAAGCGACACTGCCTCCAAACTTTTTCCATTGAATAAAAGAACTGGTTGCGCGATTACTGGGATTACCTTCCTTCCGAGCCCTGGAGGGATTAAAAATATCGGCGCTTTTGTTGATGAGTTTAAGCAAATGGAAGAGATTGAAGGTTTGAATGTGGAAGAATTAGCGAATAAATTATATCGCTTTTTTGAAAGTAAATATGATTGGAAAACCCACTTAGAGGGACTTAAAAGTTTGCTCAAAGCGGAACTGGAAAGTAAAGGATTGGAATTTATTGGCGATTTTGAGGAGGAGAAAGGCGTTCTTAAATTCAAATTTAAAGATAAAACAGGTAAAGAGCAAGAAGGATATGCGGCTGTAGATAGAATGGAAATTATGGTAGCGGGATTCAACCACGACGGTTCGCACCAAGTGTTTATCTGCAATATCCCCGGGGAAATCAATAAAACAAGGGATAGTCGTGAGAAGGGCAAAGAGTTCGGAGCCTCGTGGATAGGGCAAACAGATGTAACATCAAGGATTGTTTTAGGTTGGGATGGAAGAATACTCGCTCTACCGTTTGTTCGGGAAGCAACACGAAGGTTGGGAGAAGAAGAAGTGGTCAACCAGCTACGAGGACTGGAATATCAAATCAATTGGGGAGCTATGACCCTCCAAGATGCTATTGATTTTTGCATTTTAGCTATTAGGACTACTTCGGCAATTCAGCGATTTTCTGATGGAGTGGTGTTAGACCCAGGAGATATCCCGAAAGTAGGTGGAGATATAGATTTAGCAGTCATCACGAGAGATAAAGGATTTATTTGGGTTAAGAAAAAAAATATAGTAATTGAGGGGCAAGAGATTGATATAGATAAATTCCCTAATTTAGAATGAAACATCAAATATTCATTTCTAAGCTTTGAACCCTAAAGCAAAAGTAGTTATTCGGATAATTTAAAAATTTTCAGCATTCGTTAACCTATTAATTGCAAACTCGCCAGAGGTTATTTATAATACATCAAGAAAGGAGGTCGTTATTATGAAAAAATTGATTTTATGTCTTCTCGCTTTCTCTTTGGTTCCTCTCTTCTTCTTCGGATGTGCGAAGAAAAAGGAAAAGGGAAAGGAAATCGTTTTGGGCTACTCAACCCCAGCCCTCAACAACACTTTCTGGATTAGGGTTACCAATGGAATAAAAGAAGAATGCGCCAAAAAGGGAGTGAAGGTCATCGTCGCTGATGCTCAGGATAATCCCTATAAACAACTCAACGATGTTGATGACCTCATCCAGAAGAAAGTGGATGCCCTCCTCATCTCCCCCTACGAAAGCGACCCAATCGTTCCCGCAGTGCAATCCGCTAATAAAGCGAAGATTCCCGTGATTATCGTTGATATCGGCACGAGCGGTGGGGAATATGCCTCCCTCATCATCTCGGATAACATAAAGGGAGGAAGACTCGCCGGCGAATATATGGTCAAGGCTCTGAATGGAAAGGGGAAAGTAGCGCATATCCAGTGCCAGCTGGGAGCAGTTAACGCTCAGAAGAGAGGGCAAGGATTTGAGGAAGCTCTTAAGGGAACAAATGTGAAGGTGGTGGTAAAGCGTCCCGCCGATTCCCGCAGGGATAAAGCGTTGCAAGTGATGGAGGATATCCTTCAAAGACACCCTGATTTGGATGGCGTCTTCGCCCAAAACGACGAGATGGCTCTCGGTGCCCTCCAAGCTATAGAGGCTGCGGGAAAGCTGGGAAAGATAAAAGTTATAGGCTTTGATGGAAACAAGGACGCTCTTGAGGCGATAAAGGCGGGAAAGATGCTCGCTACAGTGGCGCAACAACCGGAGGAAATGGGCAAAATGGCGGTTGATATAGCCTTGAAGGTCTTGAAAGGAGAAAAGGTGGAGAAGAATATATATGTGCCGGTTAAGCTCGTCACCAAGGAAAATGTTGACGAGTTCCTGAGCAAATTCAAATGATAGAAAATATACCTTCCCAGCCCGGCATCTACCTCCTCCATCTCGTCGTTAAAAAGGATATCAATCTTGATATAGGGAAGCTCGGAGAGAGGTTCTTCCCTAAAGGAGATTATTTTTATGTTGGCTCAGCCCAAGGCGGTCTGCAGGGGAGAATCTCCCACCATCTAAAGAAAGAGAAGAGCAATTTTTGGCATATAGATTATCTTCTCGCCGACGAGAATGTGGAGATAAAGGGAATCTGCTGGAAAGAGGGAGCGGAGAAGGGCGATGAATGCAAAGTAGCTTTCTTCCTCTGGTATTTCGGTGATGGGATAAAGGATTTCGGTTCATCCGATTGCAAATGCGAAAGCCATCTTTACCGCCTTTCAAACGAATTGGTTATTGAGAAGATAAAGGGGCTCTTCAGCCACTGCCTTCTCATCTGAAGGAGAGAACTTGCTCTAAAATGGAAAATGATATAGAATTTTAATGGAGGTGATAAGATTATGAGGAGATTAGCGGTAGGAATTATCGTGTTGATTCTCTCCTTGGTTTGCATTGAGGGATGGTCAATAACGCAGAAAGAGAAGCCGAAGGTGCTCGTAGTGATAGCTCAGAGGGATTTCCAGCAGATAGAATATAACGCCTCAAGGGAAGCGTTGGAGAGGAACGGCTTCGCCGTCGTAGTTGCGAGCAACAGCAAGGAGGAAGCAATTGCGATGGATGGGAAAACAAAGGTTCGCCCAGATATACCGATTAAAGAAGCTAAGGAGAAGGATTATCTCGGGATAGTGATAGTGGGAGGAAACGGTTCACCGAAATACCTATGGGACAATAAGGAGCTTTTGAAATTGGTAAAGGCTTTTTATGAGAAAAAGAAGGTCGTTTCCGCCATCTGCTTATCTCCCGCCGTTCTCGCCAAAGCGGATATCTTGAAGGGCAAGGAAGCAACAGTCTACCCATCTCCCAATGCTTTGAAGGTCTTTGAGGAAAAAGGAGTTAAATACAAGGATAAGCCAGTTATCAGGGCAGATAATATCATAACAGGAAGGGACCCCAACGCGGCGAAATCCTTCGCTCAAGAAGTAGTGAAAGCCCTAAAAGAGAAACTGTCTCATTAATTTTTCAACTAAACTCAAGCTTCATAACCAGCGAGGGACCTCTATCATCTACATATTCGGCGACTGGCTTGAAGCCAGCGCCGAGATAGAGGGAAATCGCTATCTTGTTCTCCTTCATAACCGTCAGCCTCAATCCTCTCTTATTCAGTTTCCTTGCTTCCTCTATGAGGCGCCCCAAAAGAGCCTTCCCTATCCCATTGCCCTGATATTCATCCCGCACGCAGATGCCAAGAGTTGGCATAGGGGAGGAGTTGGGTTCCCACCAAACATAGCCCACTATCCTGCCATCAATCTTTGCTGTAAAGCAGGTGATATCGTCTCTCTGGGTGAAATGAAAAGCGTAATCGGGAGGGAGGGGATGGAAGGAGAAAAGGCGGATGGTTGAGGGAGATAGAGATGCGAAGAACTCCTCAAGAGCCTCCGCATCCTCTTTATTCAATTTCCCTATTTGCACTTTTTCTAAAATCTCGTTCACTTTCATAGCATATCTCCTCATTTTCCCAGCTTGCTCAAATCTACCTCACAGGATACGCTCATTTCCCCTTCGTCTATAAAAATATCCTCTATCTTCACTGGTATTGTGAAGGGGATTAGGGAAGAGATGTCAAGGACGGGATTCAATCTATCAACGGCTAATTGAAGAAGGCTTTGAGGGATGGGAAGGGATAGAATCTCCCCCGAGGGCTGAACGAAATAGATTTTATCCCCTCTCCCCTCCAATTTCCCATATATCTCTACGGGAATGGTGAAAGGAGGATAGCCCACATTTAAGCTAATTTTTATCTTATCCTTTAAGAGTTGAATATTCGCCTTTCCCTTCGCCACTTCGTTGATTGCCTCCTCTTCTAAAACGAGATTCACTTTCCCCTTTCCCGCCCCAATGAACTGCATCTTTCTATGAACGATAAGCCTTGGAAGATTGAATTCCAAATCGGAAAGGGAAAGGGAAACGCTTTTTATGGGAATATCCTTATATCTTATATCGCTTCCCTCAAATCTCAACCTGCTTATCTTCCCCGCCATTACCCTCTTAGGCGTGATGGTTATGGGAAGTGTCTCGGTTTTAAATCCCCGCATCTCCACTTCCGCCTTCTCTATCCTCCCCAGTAAATCTCGGGGAAATGGCGCGAGCTTCACATCAACCTTTATCTCCTCCGCCCCTCCAACATAGGATAAAAAAACATCCTTTATTTTGTTTTCTATGGAAGAGGGACGAAGTAGGGCTTTATCCAACAGGAAAAGAAGAGCAACATAAAGGAGCGTCTCCTTCATAGCTCAACCTCCAAGATATACGCTCTTTATCGCATCCATATCCTTCAGTTCCTCCGCGCTCCCCTCAAGAACGATTTCCCCCTGCTGAAGAAGGGCAGCTCTATGGGCTATCTGCAGAGCCATATGGGCGTTTTGCTCAACGAGAAGAATCGTTATCCCCCTCTCCTCGTTTATCTCTTTAATATAGCCGAAGATGCTCCTGACGAGAAGGGGAGCAAGCCCAAGAGATGGCTCATCAAGGAGAAGAAGGGTGGGCTCGGTCATAAGAGCCCTCGCTATTGATAGCATCTGCTGCTCCCCACCGCTCAATGTGCCGGCGAGCTGTTTCAGCCTTTCCTTCAAAACTGGGAATAAAGAGAAAACCACTTCAAGATTCTTCTTTATTGCCTTCTCCCTTATATATCCACCCAAAAGGAGATTCTCCTCAACAGTCAGCTTTGAAAAGACCCTCCTCCCCTCGGGCACCTGCGATATCCCCCTCCTCACCCTTGCCTCAATGGGAAGGTAGGTTATATCCTCGCCCTTGAAGAATATTCTCCCTGCTCGGGGGATGAGGAGACCGCTAATCGCCCTCAAAGTCGTTGTCTTTCCCGCCCCATTTGCCCCTAAAAGGGCGAATATTTCCCCCTCCTTCACCTCAAAGGAGACTCCTCTCAACGCCCGAACAGCATCATAATAAACATCTATGTTCTCTACCTTCAGCATCACTCCTGCTCACCTAAATACGCCTCTATAACGGCGGGATTGTTGGCAACTTCCTCTGGCGTCCCTTCCGCTATTATCTCTCCGTAATTCAAAGCTATTATCCTCTCGCAATAGCCCATTATCATCCTCATATTATGCTCAATCAAAATTATTGTCAAGTTGAATTCCTCCCTCAATCTCTGGAGCTCCTCCATTAGGGAGACAGCTTCCTGATGGCTTAAACCGGCTGCAGGCTCGTCCAAAAGGAGCAATTTCGGCTTGAGAGCTAACGCCCTCGCTATCTCCAGCTTCTTCCTCTCTCCATAGGGCAAAGCTTTAGCCGGTCTATCCTTATATTGCTTCAATTCCAATTTCTCAAGAAGCTCAAGAGCCATTTCGTTTAGTTTCTCCTCCCCTTTGCGAAAGGAGGGAAGAAGCAGGGGCGGTGCGAATGCAGGATAGGGTGAGCCTGCGGGTAACTTCACATTATCAAGAACGGTAAGGCGGGAAAAAAGACGAAGGTTCTGGAATGTTCTCCCTATGCCGAGACGAGCTCTTTTATGGGGTGGAAGAGAGGTTATATCTTTCCCCTCAAAAATGATTCTCCCCTCTTGAGGGATAACAGCGCCAGTGATTGCGTTGAAGAGGGTTGTTTTCCCCGCTCCATTTGGTCCAATTATCCCCAAAACCTCTCCCGGGAAAACGGAGAAAGACACCCCCTTTAGGGCAATCAGCCCGCCGAATCTAACCGTTAAATTCTCAACCTTCAAAAGCTCTTCTCTCATTCCTTTTTGCCGAAAATCCCTTGGGGTCGCAGGATTATGAATATCATAAGCAAGGAAGCGAAGAATAGCATCCTGATGAACTCCTTATTTTGGTAGAGGAGCGGATTCTGCTCCAAAAGGAGCCTCAATCCCTCGGGGAGGAGGGTGACAATCGCTCCGCCGATAGCTGCTCCATAGATTGTCCCCATTCCCCCGATAACGCCCATCAGTATTATCTCTATTGATTTCATAAATGTAAATGAATCGGGATGGATGAAGGATGTCCAGTGGGCATAAAGGGCTCCGCCTATCCCAGCAAGGCAGGCGCTTAAGGCGAAGGCAAAGACTTTATATTTAACTATATCAACCCCCATCATCTGGGAAGCCACTTCGTCTTCCCTTATAGAGAAAAGCATCCTACCATACTGAGACCTTAGAAGGGAGAGGCAGAACCAGAGGGAAATCGCCAGGACTAGATAAACGGAGAAGAAAGAGGAAAGAATGGGGATTCCCTTCATTCCTCTCGCCCCGCCAAGGCAGTTCATATTCAATATGGCAACTCTAACTATCTCCCCGAATCCAAGAGTGGCTATCGCAAGATAATCGCCTCTCAAACGAAGCGTAGGTATGCCAACGAGAAAACCAGCGAGCAGGGAAAGGAAAGCGGAGAACAAAATGGCGAAAATAAGCGGTATGTGATAATTCAAGGTTAAGAAAGCCGAGGAATAAGCTCCTATAGCCATAAATCCCGCCTGCCCTATGGAGAACTGCCCAGTTACACCCGCGATTAAATCCCAGCTAATCGCTAATATCGCGTTTATCCCCATAAGAACGATTATCTGGAGGGCATAAGGGCTGAAAAGGGAGGGATTGGAGATGAAATGGTTGAGAATGAAGAGGAAAGGGATGGAAAGGAGGAAAATAATGAGCGCCCTCTTGCTCATATCTTCTCCACCGCTCCCTTGCCGAGAAGTCCTTGGGGACGGAAAAGGAGGATTAGGATGAGGACGAGGAAAGCGAGGAGGTCTCTATAGCTGGAGGAGAGATAGGCTGATACTAAAGTCTCCGCCTCACCGAGCACGAAACCTCCCAACATAGCTCCCGGTATGCTTCCTATCCCTCCCAAAACCGCGGCGACGAAAGCCTTTAACCCGGGGAGAAGCCCCATAAGGGGATTGATTTGGGGTGTATAGAGGGCGACCATAACGCCGGCTATGCCCGCTAAGGCGGAGCCGAGGGCGAAAGTGAAGGAGAGGATTCTCTCCCTCGGTATCCCTAAAAGAGCAGCCATCTCGCTATCCTCCGCCACGGCTCGCATAGCCCTTCCCATCTTCGTCCGCATAACTATGATATGGAGAAATCCCATAAGGAAAAGAGAGGTTAGAATGAGGATTATCTGAAGATTGGTAAAGAGGATGCCGCCGAGGGAATAATTTTTTAAGGGGATTATCTGGGGAAAGGAACGAGGGGCGGCGCCGAAGATTAAGAGACCGCCATTTTCCAATAAGAGGGAGATGGAGACAGCCACAATCAAAAGGGAAAGACGGGGAGCGTTCTTCTTCCAAAGGGAGCGATAGCCAAATCTCTCTATGAGGATACCAAGAAATGTGGAGAAAAGCATTGCCGAGAGGAAAATTAAGATAACGCTGGGAAAAGAGGTTTTGTTTGGGAGAAGATTGGCAACAACTAATCCCGCAAAAGCACCCGCCATAAATACATCCCCATGAGCGAAATTGATCAACTGCATTACCCCATAAACCATAGTATAGCCAATGGAGATTAAAGCGTATATACCTCCCCAGGCTAACCCATTTACTAACTGCTGTAGGAAAAGATTCATTTAGGGCTTAATGGTTGTGAAGTAAGTAGGCTTTTGCCCTTCTATCTTTAAGATGACGATTGGCTTTTTTGCGTTCCTGTTCTCGTCTATCGTTATATCGCCTGTTACCCCAGGGAAATTGTCGGTCTTGGCCAATTCCTCTTTTATCTTCTCGCTATCCAGCGTTCTCGCCCTCTTAATCGCATCAACAACGAGGCGGAGTGTATCATAACCTAAAGCGGCTAATGCGTCGGGAACCTCATTATATTTCTTCTTGAATGCTGAAACGAACTCCTGCACTCTTGGCTCTTTTTCCTCGGGAGAAAAGTGAGTCCCGTAATATGTTCCATCGGCATCCGCTTTTGCTATCTCTATCAATTTCGGAGAATCCCAGCCATCGCCACCCAAAAGCATTGCCTTTATAGAAAGCTCCCTTGCTTGACGAATTATTAATCCGACCTCTGTGTAATATCCCGGGATAAATATCAAATCGGGATTGCTTGCTTTCATAGAAGTAAGCTGGGTGCGGAAATCCGTATCTCCCGCCGTATAGGCTTGCTCATTCACTATTTCCCCGCCCATTTGCTTGAATGTATTTGCGAAAGCAGAGGCGAGCCCCAGGCTGTAATCGCTCTTAACATCCTTCAATATAGCCGCTCTTTTGGATTTCAGATTCTCTATAGCGAAGCGCGCGAGAGCAGAGCCCTGAAAATCGTCTATAAAGCAGGTGCGGAAGATGAAATCGCCAGTTTTAGTCACATCCACATTCGTCGCAGAGGGAGTGATTAGAGGGATTTTGTATCTTTGGCAAAGCGGGGCGATAGCGAGAGTGGAGGAGCTTACAACCTCCCCTATTATAAGATGAACCTTGTCCTTGGTGATTAGCTTCATAGCAACGGTCTGCGCCTCGTCCGACTTGCTCTCATCATCCTCAATTATGCATTCCACCTGCTTCCCCAAAACACCACCAGCTTTATTTACTTCCTCAAGCGCCAGCTCCACTCCCTTCCTCACCGATTGACCGAAAGTTGATTGAAGTCCGGTTAAGGGAAGGATAACCCCAATCTTCACTGTTTTCTCTTCTTGTTTTTTGCCACAGCTTGAGAGGAAAACAGCAAGGAATAGCGCTGACAATAGAGGTATGACCAAAGCTCGCCTCAAATTTTACACCTCCTTTGAAAGAATGACATAAAAATATTATAACAGAAAAACAAAGAGAGAAAAAGGAAAATGTATAATCTCATAATATTTGAGAATCATTCTAATTCTCTATCCTCTTCATTGTCATTGCGAGGAGCTAAGCAAACGACATTTTTGTCATTGCGAGCCTGAACGCTCTAGTGGCGGTCTCGCATTGACAGAGAAACTCTTGTGCCAACTTTTGGGAAAAAGGCTATAATAATTTCAAAAGAACTTTTAATCATCCGAAGCGAAGGAGGTCGTTTTCTATGGAAATCCCTGAAAACATTATGGAAGCTGTGAGAGAAAAAGCGAGAAAAGCAAAGGAAGCTTCTTATAAAATGGCTATCGCCAGCACGGACGAGAAAAACGAAGCTTTGAAGAAAATCGCTGAATCCCTTTGGAACAGGAAAGAGGAAATACTCTCCGCAAATGAGAAGGATATAAACGCAGCGAAAGAGAAAGGGCTTCCTCCCCATCTCATTGACCGGCTTGCCTTAAATGAAAAAAGGATAAAGGATATCTGCGATTCAATTGAGGAAGTAATCGCTCTTCCCGACCCCGTGGGGGAGATAATAGAGGGATGGAAAAGACCAAATGGATTGGTGATTCAAAAGGTTAGGGTTCCCTTGGGCGTTATCGGAATAATTTATGAAGCGCGCCCAAATGTAACTGTGGACGCCGCCACATTATGCCTGAAGGCGGGAAATTGCGTTGTTCTACGGGGAGGTTCGGAGGCGATAAATTCCAACATTTGCTTAGTTGAGATAATGCGCAACGCTTTGAGCGAGACAACTTTGCCTCCCGATGCAGTGCAAGTCATAGAAGATACCTCTCGCCTCAGCGCCTTAGCCTTGATGCGTCAGTCCGAATACCTTGATGTCCTCATTCCCAGAGGGGGAGCGGGATTGATAAAATCCGTTTTGGAAAATGCACGCCTTCCCGTGATAGAAACCGGCGTAGGAAACTGCCACACCTATGTTCACGAGGATGCGGATATAGAAATGGCGGAGAGGATAGTGATAAACGCAAAATGCCAACGCCCATCTGTCTGCAACGCTATGGAGACACTCCTCGTTCACAAAAATATAGCTCCCCGATTTCTTCCTCGCTGCCTCAAAAGGCTAAGGGAGTTGGGAGTGGAGATTAGGGGTTGCGAGAGGACGAGGGAGCTATTCCCCGAAGCCAAGCCAGCTACAGAGGAGGATTGGTATACGGAATATCTCGCCTTGATTCTCGCTGTTAAAGTAGTTGATTCCCTTGAGGAAGCTATCGCTCATATAAACAAGTATGGCAGCAAGCACTCGGAGGCGATAATAACTTCAAATGTGATAGCAGCGAAGAGATTCTGTGATGAAGTAGACGCTTCCACCGTTTATGTAAATGCCTCCACTCGTTTCACGGATGGTGGGCAGTTCGGCTTGGGAGCAGAGATAGGGATATCCACCCAGAAGCTCCACGCCCGTGGACCAATGGGGCTAAGGGAACTCACATCTTATAAATGGGTAGTCTACGGAGAAGGTCAGATTAGAACCTAAATCCTTTCTTCTCTTTAGATTTTAAAGAATTAATCTTTTACCAGCAAAGACATCGGGGCTAGCTGTCAGTGCGAGGAGCATAGCGACGAAGCAATTTCTTCGAGATTGCCACGCCTCCCTTACGGGAGGCTCGCAATGACAGCGAGGTGAAGTGCGCGAGATTGCCACGCCCCCCCTTCGGGGAGCCTCGCAATGACAGAGGGGTTAATTGCAATGCCCGCCATAGGCGCGCGCAATAACGAAGAACGAAAAATCTAACCGCTCTTCTCTACCTCTTCCGCTGATTTCTCAACCGCTTTCCTCATTTCCTCTTTTATTTTTTTAAGATGCTCTCTTAACTCCGGATATTTGAGGCCGAGAATCCGCAAAGCCAAGAGACCAGCGTTTCTCGCCCCATTTATCCCCACGGTCGCCACGGGAACTCCCGGCGGCATCTGAACCGTTGATAGCAAAGCGTCCAATCCCAGTAAACTTCCTCCTATTGGCACTCCTATCACGGGAACCAATGTGTGGGAAGCAACGACGCCAGCTAAATGCGCCGCTCCACCCGCTCCCGCAATCACCAAATCAAATTCT
>Ga0078972_1013987_pt1 | contig 12944 bp, 13 predicted proteins | sample YelNatPaOPGAMG01_FD_67568 | JGI IMG/M metagenome (GOLD analysis project Ga0078972, IMG submission 67568) | Hot spring thermophilic microbial communities from Obsidian Pool, Yellowstone National Park, USA - OP-RAMG-01 (SPADES assembly) (version 2) | ecosystem: Environmental > Aquatic > Thermal...
TGACGATTAGTGGAACGCAAAAATGGTGAAAAAACGCAAAATAATGCGTTTAATTTTAGAAAAAGTCAAAAATAATTAGAAATTTAGATTTTGTGAAAAAAATTTTTAACAAAACACTAATGATTTGATTCGTTAAGTTGACAAAATATAATTTTTTTGGTATTTTTTAACTAGTTTTTCTCAAATAATCCAGAGGACCTTACGCTTTAATATGAAAAACATAATTCTTATAAAAGCAGGCGGAAATGTTCTATCTTCTAAAATCAAAAGTTCTCTACTTCTTAAAACTATATCTCAACTTTTAAAGAAGTATCATGTAGTTTTTGTACATGGAGGAAAATCTCAAATTAATTCAGGCATGAAAGACCTTAATAAAAAAGTGAAATTTATAGATGGGCAAAGATACACAGATGAAGAAACATTGAAAACTGTTGAAAGTAGTCTAAGTCAGTTAAACCATCAAATTGTCTGTAAATTAAACAACTTAAATGTAAAAGCAGTTGGAATTTGTGGTATTGACGGAAAAATGTTTGAAATTCAAAGAATAAAGAAACTTGGACTGGTTGGAAAAATAAAGTCAGTCAAACCGGATTTAATTATTTCATTATTAAAAAAAAATTATCTCCCTGTTGTTTCTCCAATATGTGCAAGTAATAGAATCTTAAATGTAAATGCTGACTATGTTGCGGGCGCTCTTGCTTCCGCTCTGAAATGTAAAAAACTTATTTTTATAAGCGATGTCCCTGGAATTTTAGACGAAAATGGTAAAACAATAAAAGAAATCAAAATGAAAGATTTCAATAAGTTAAAAAAGCAAAATATAATAAAAACAGGGATGATACCAAAAGTCAATAACTGCTACTCCGCATTAAAAAAAGGCGTAAAAGAAATATATATTACAAATAAGGTGAATTTCCTATCAAAAAATAAGATTGACCTCTCTGGCACGAGAATAGTCCTATCTTAATTGTGTAGACATTTCTGATATTTTTAATTCTGCCTCCCATTAACCCCTTTAAAAAAATTAAAAGGAATGCAGATGTTTTTTTATTTGGAATCCTTTTTTAATGAATTGCATCTAATATATTGGAAAAGAAAAAAACAATTCAAAGGAGGTGATACCCATGGCAAACTGGTTAGCAAGATGGGACCCATTCAAAGAACTTGAAGAAATTCGGGATTCTTTTGACAAATTCTTTGGAAGAAGCCTCGCACTAAAAAGGTCAGAGCCATCTATTTTTGAAACTACTGCCTGGGTACCTTCTATTGACATGATTGACAAAAAGGATTCAATTGTAGTAAAGGCGGAAATCCCAGGGGTAGATAAAAAGAATATAAAAGTTACTGTAAGCGATGGTGTTCTGACCATAAAAGGTGAAACAAAAAGGGAAGAGGAAGAAAAGAAAGAAAACTATTACTACAGCGAACGCTACTACGGCAGTTTCTCAAGGTCAATTGAACTCCCTGTTGAGGTTGAAAAAGACAAAGTGAAAGCAAACTACAAAGACGGAATACTTACAATAACTCTTCCCAAGTCAAAAGAGGCTGAATCCAAAGAAACAGAAATAAGTATAGAGTAATTATTCCCGAATTTCTTCAAAAAGTTTAATGCCGGAATGAGTAAACTAAATACTCTGACCGGCATTATTTTTTTCTGTTAATTTATTATAGAATTCTGTAAGGTCAGAGACAATGAACTCTTTATGTTCGGGTTTGACTTCAATTTGTTTTATCTTTGAATTTCTATCAAGAAAAAAAGTTGTAATGCCAAGTTCTCTTGGGAATAGAAAATCGTGTTCCCAGTGGTCTCCTATATGGACCAATTCCTGAGGAGTAATTCTCAAAATTTCGCAGACATTAATAAATGACTTTTTTGACTTTTTAACTTCTTCAAAATCAGAAGTTATAGAAAAAATTCTATCAAAATATCTATCAAGTTTAAGTTTCTTCATTTCTGCTTCAATAAATTCTCTTCTTGAATTTGTTGTCAGAATAAGTTTAGATGTCTTTGAAAGTTCAGAAAGTACATCTTCTACTTCTGGATAGACAAATAATCTGTCAAGATATTCTTCAAGTAGTTGATATGGAGATTTATCAAATCCAAATTTTCTGAACCAGTAAAAAATATTGTACCATTCAAGTTTTTCGTCGCCAACTTTGTTGTATTCTTCCTGAACTATTTTTATTGCTTCTTCTAAAGATAAACCATATTTTTCTGCATAAAGTTTTGGTACACCTTCAAGCCAGACAGAGTCAACATAACTAAAACTTGTAAGGGTGCCATCCATATCAAATGAGATAATTTTCTTGTTTTTCATAGATTTTTCGTCAAGAAAACTAAATTAATTCCAAAATATATTAAGATTATAGCGCTTAAAAACCTTAAAACGGTAAACACGCCTGAATATTTTTTTAATTTATCAGCAACGAAACCAGTAAATACTCCGAGAGGAATAAGTGGTGTCATAAGCGTTCCTAATCCAAATGAAAAACCTGCAATTAAACCTGAAAGTGGATTTTCTGACATTGCAGCAATATATGCTAAAATTGCTGAAAGAGGGCCGCAGGGGGAAAATCCAATTAAAAGTCCAAAAAGGAAAATGTTTAGGTTTTGTTTTTCCAGGATTTTTTTGTGAAGATAACTGCAAGCAGGACTCTGGAAAATAAAATTTTTTTTAATATCAAGAAGATAAATTACTCCTGCAAGAATTATTAAGATGCCAAGAAATGTCTTTAAGTAGAAATTTTGGCCGCCCGCTAAATTTGATACGAATTTAAAAAATAAAACTGAAAGAAAACCAAGAATAGAATAAGAAATTAGGCGGGATATTGAAAATAAAAGAGTGAGTTTTAAGGCGAAGATATAACCTTTTTTTTGTTCAGATTTTTCTTGGTGGTTTTGGCCCCGCGGTTTGGAACTTGCGATTATATACGGCAAAACAATGGGGAGACATATAAATAAGCAAGGGCCATTGCCAAGTGTAATACCTGCAATAAATATTTTGATAAGTTCACTCACAGAGAATGTTGCACCTCAGCAAGTAGAGGAGTCCGGTTGTCGGACCGCCTCTTTAACGATTTTATTTCCTCTCCCTCGATGCTTGTCTGCCACAGGCAGAGGAGAGGATTAAGGTGAGGGTGAAGATGGAATAAGTGTTGTTTCCCCTCACCCCAGCCCTCTCCCGCAAGGGGAGAGGGGGAAAATTTATTTTGACACTATTATTTTTATTCTTGTATAGGGGAACATTATAGCTTTACAGTTACATAGGACATCTAAGCTTTATAATAACAATTTTTCAAAAATCTATTGACAAAAACAATTTTTTGTATTATATAAAAATTGGAAAAAATAGATTCCGGAGTTCAGGTAAAATGAAAATCCTGAACTCCGTTTTTTTATTCACCAAACACCATAAATTTTTTCGCCACAGAACCTGCACTTTCCATTGACAACATTGTTTTCTAAGATTTGATAACCAAGCCGTTTTATAAGTATTTTTCCACATTTTGGACAATAAGTCGAACCTGCAGGATGGTCTGGTTGAACATTTCCAAGATAAACATATTTCAACCCAGAGTTAATAGCAGTATCTCGCAATTTTTCAAGAGTAGAAACCGGTGTAGGAGGATAATTCTGCATTTTATACTGTGGATAAAATCTTGAAAAGTGTAGTGGCACCTCATCCCCGACATTTTCTTTTAACCACTTACACATATTTTTTATCTCTTCGGGATTGTCATTTAGGGTTGGCACAACAAGATATACAATCTCTAAATGAACCCCTTCTTGTTTTATTGTCTTTATTGTATCAAGGACAGGTTGAAGTTTTCCTTCAACAATTTCCCTGTAATATTTTTCATTAAATGCTTTCAAATCAACTTTTATTGCATCTACATACTTACATAAAAGTTTAAGTGGTTCAGGATTTATAAACCCACCTGTTACTACTACTGATTTTATTCCAAGTTGTTTTGCAAGTTTTGCTGTCTCAATCATATACTCATAAAATATAACTGGCTCTGAATAAGTAAAAGCAATAATTTTTGTATTTGTCTTTTGAGCAAGTTTGACAATACCTTCAGGTGGAATATAAAATGCATCTATATCTTCCGGTCTAACTTGTGATATTGACCAGTTCTGACAGAATTTACAGTTGAGATTACATCCTGCAGTCGCAATTGAGAGAGCACCTTCAGCAGGCATAAAATGATAAAATGGTTTTTTCTCAATAGGGTCTATATTTATACTGCATGGTCTTGAATATACAAGAGATATAAGTTTGCCATTTTGATTTTCTCTTACTTCACAAATTCCTCTTTCTCCTGGTTTCATTGTACACTCCCACGGGCACAATTTACACTTTACAATATTGTTAGGCAACTGTTCATAAAACATCGCTTCGTAAGGTGCTGGTTTTACTTCTGTATATTTTAATGGTCTATCGTATATTGTTTTTGTGGGTGTTGCCTGGGGTATAGATTCTGTTTTTTGTTTTTTGTCTTTTTGTTGCAGATTTTCAGTGTTTTTAGTAATTCCTTTAATGTTTTCAAAAAATATCCCTGTCATTAAAACCAAACTCAATCCAAAAAAAACCCAGAAAGATATTTTTTTCATCTTGTGCGAGTTATTCCTCCTGTACTACAAGAAATTATACATTTATTGCACTGAATACACTCTTCCTGTAGAATTTTTACAGACATTTCAGGTTCATTTTGAAATTCAATTGCTCCGACTGGACATATTTTAACACATTTTCCACAACTATTACAATTCTTATTCACCCTTATTTTCCAGATACTCAATTTTGATAAAATTCCAAAAAATGCACCTAATGGACATAAATGTCTACAATAAAATCTTGAAAAGAATCCTGACGCTAAGATAACAACTATAGTAAAAAACACAAAAAACTTACTGCCCCTGAATGTAAAAAAGGTATTGAATGGTTCACAATTTGCCAGATTTGGATTATCAAAAATAAAAACCAGTATCAAGGCAAACCATAAAATAAAATACTTTGTTTTTCTGAAAAAGTGGTATCTATCTGTCTGGTCTATTTTTTTCAAATTTACAAACTCTTCAACAGCGCCGAAAGGACATATCCATCCACAATAAAATCTTCCAAACAAAATCAAACTTACTAATATCAAACCAAAAAATATGTAAGAAAAAAATCCACTTGAAAAAGACATAAATCTACCTGTAAAAATATTTGCAATATTGACAAGAGAAAATGTGGTTTTCGTATAAAAACCGATAAAAAAAACTGAAATAAAAAGACCAATAAAACGTAAGAAATCATTTTTCTTAAGAAAACCGAATAAAATAAAACCAATAAGACAGATTAAAAAAACAACTGAAAACTTTTTCTTGAAATCATTTTCTGAAACGAAATGTCTATGAATTTTGCCAAATTTCAACAAAGATTCTTCAACAATAGATAAAATTGCATCTGAAGTAATTGTCGCACCTGTTATTGTTTCAATCTTTTCTGGATTTTCAACAAATTTCTTAAGAAATTCTGTAAGTTTTTCATCTGTAACATAAGGTGGTGTTTCATTGTGATTTACGACTTCAACTCCGATAACTCTGGAAGAAAGGTCAAGAACAATAAATAAGTTGATTGGACCCCCATATCCTGATTTTTTTATTCCAATATCAGAAGTATAAAAACAATATCCTGCAGGTTTTCCATTTTCATAAATTTCAAAGTATTTTTCAGGTGTCCATTTTGTTACAATTCTACCAGTAAAATATTTTTCTAAAAGTGATATATCCAAAACTGTGGGATAAATCTCTTTTTTACTTCTATTATAAAAGTTAAAACCAAAAGCAATCGCAAAAGTAAATAATCCTAAAATTGTAAATATTTTTGAAAATCTCATAAGTTGCCATTCAGACAGGATATTTATGACAAAAAATTAAAAATTATGGATAAACAACTCCAAGTAAAATAGATACTAAAGAAATAACGGCAAGATAAAGAAATAGAATTTTAATTCCAAATTCTTTCTTTACTACAAGAATTGTTCCGTAAGAGGTGATCGGTCCGACGAGAAGAAGCACAAGCCCTGCGCCAGGAGCAAGCCCCTGCTGGATAAATGCATGTGCAAGTGGAACACTTGCAGTCGCACAAATATACATCAAAAGTCCGAATATAAGAGCAAAAACATATCCAGCAAAACCTTTCAGAAAATTTTTAATAAAATAGCCAACAGGGGTAAATGAACTGACAATAGCAGCAAGCAAAATTCCAATCAATATTTCAAGCCCGATTTCTTTTGGTAGATCAAAAAAAGCATAATAAAAAACAGATTTTATTCTGTTGAGAAAACCTTTTTTGTGATGCTGATGATTCTGTCCTTCACATTCTTCACACATTGGGCATGTCTCACCAACTGATTCTTTCAGTGGAACATCAAAAAAATTGCCTATCAAACCAATTAAGATTCCCATGAAGATAACGCCAAAACAAAGATACAAAGTGAAATCTAAACCCATAAGTTTTAATGTAACAAGTATTGCAGAAATTGATGTGGCAGGAGTTGCAACAAGAAATGCAAGAACAGGTCCAAGTGGCACTCCTTTTTTTCTAAGCGTAACTGCAATTGGCAGAGAACCAAAACAGCATACCGGTAAAATTATTCCTGTAATTACAACATAAAGTAATGGCAAGATTCCTTTTTTAGCAAGTTTATCTTCAATTATTTTCTGTGGAATTAACTCATGGACAATTCCACTTATTAAAAAACCAAGTACTAAACTTGGTAAGATTTCAAAAACATAATGCTGAAGGTGAAATAGAAAAATTTTCATTTATTGGATTTTCTGTACTGTCTGTTTTGTGTATGATATAAAGGAGACATTGCCCTCAATTTAGAAACAATTTCAGGAAGGATATTAACTACATAGTCAATTTCTTCTTCTGTGTTTTCTCTTCCAAGGGAAAATCTTATTGCTCCCTGTGAAAAAACTGGGTCAACACCCATTGCTTCAAGAACATGTGATGGCTCAAGTGTTCCACTTGTACAGGCAGAGCCAGTTGAAACAGCAACTCCTTTCAGATCAAGATTTAATAAAATTGATTCTCCTTCAATATACTTAAAAGATACATTTAATGTATTTGGCAATCTTTTTTCAGGATGGCCATTTAATTGGACATTGTCAATTTTTTCTGAAATACCTTTCCAGAGTTTATCTCTTAAATATGTAAGATTTTTTATTTCCTGCTCAATATCTCTTTTTGCAATTTCACATGCCTTGCCAAGTCCTACTATTCCTGAAACATTTTCTGTTCCTGCTCTGCGATTTTTCTCATGATGACCGCCATGAAGAATTGGCTGAATTCTTGTCCCCTTTTTTATATAAAGAGCGCCAACACCTTTAGGACCATAAATTTTATGTGCAGAAAGCGAAAGCATATTTATACCAAGTTTTTTGACATCTATATGAATTTTTCCAACTGCCTGAACAGCGTCAGTATGAAAATAAACACCATTATCCTGGCAGATTTTTGAGATTTCTTCAATCGGTTGAATTGTTCCAACTTCGTTATTTGCAAACATTATTGAAACTAAAATTGTTTTTGAGTTTATTGATTTTTTTAATGCATCTAAATCAATAATCCCATATTTATCCACAGGAAGATAAGTAATTTCAAAGCCAAACTTTTCAAGGTTCTTACAGGGATTCAAAACAGCATGATGTTCAATCTTAGAAGTTATTATAAGATTTCCTTTTTCTTTAAGAGCAAAGGCAACTCCCTTTATTGCAAGATTGTTTGCCTCAGTTCCTCCTGAAGTAAAAATAATTTCAGAAGTGTCATCCGCACCAATAAGTTCTGCAACTTTTTCTCTTGCATTTTCAACTGCTATATGCGCCTGTTGTCCAAACCAGTGAATACTTGATGGATTCCCAAAAATTTCCTTATAATAAGGCAGCATCGCCTCAAGCACTTCTGGATGAACAGGAGTTGTTGCATTGTTATCAAGATATATTCTTTTTAATTCCATAAATGCTCACCTTCTTATTCAATTTCTCTTTCATTTAAATTTCTAAATTTTATCCCGGATTCAGGACCTGGAATTGGAGCAACTGGTTCTGTTAATAGAAATTTTCCTGATTTTATCCACTCCTTCAATATATTTGCAATTTCAAGTGCTTTAGTATAACTTGAAAGTGGCGCTGTAGGAACTTTTTTATTTTTAACAGTAATTTCACCTGATTTCAACTGGGCGTAATTTACTTCACCAAGTGGCTCTATATTTCCTTCAGGATAATCCTTGCTATAGTCAACAATTTGAGTAAATATGTCACTGTCTTTTACTCCTGTGAATTTTGCTATTTCTTCATCAAGAACTGGTATTGGAATTCCTATACCAACCGTAAGTGTTGCACCATAACCGAGCATACTTGTTCCAACAAGCCATTCTGGTTTCATCTGTTTTAGATCACCAATTACAGCAAGAGTTCCTGCAGGACTTTTTGGAACTCCATTTTTAGTTCTTAGAACATCAGGATTGTGTTGTGTTCCATGCCAGCATACATATCCAATTCCACCACCAAGAAAGATTTTTGTACCAATACCTATTGTTTTATAATAAGGGTCATTAAGTAATGGGGATAACTGTCCTGCACTGCAATAATTTGCATTTCCAAGATTTGGTTTTAGAATTCCCATATATGTGTAAATTATTCTGTCTGATAGATTAACTGCTACATTGTAATTCTGGTAGGCATTTCTTGGATTAAAAAGTATCGCTTCATTTACATCTCTTATGTTTATTAATGTTTCAATTTTTTTCCTCGGATAGCAGTCGGTGCCATAGGCAGTTGCAACAAGCCGAATATCTTTACCTGCAACAAATTCCTGAATTACATGGCCGCCGCCATATTTAAATTCTCCAGGATAAACTTTATTTCTTGGGTCATCGTCAGGAATTGCTGTGCATCCAAGATAGATATCTACCGCTGCCCAGCCACAATACGCAGGAACTTCATTCAAATAACACTCACCTCCACCGAGTTTTATTTTTGGTTTTGTATGACCTATATTTATATACATTCCGCTTGAACACATTGGACCAAAAGTTCCTGTTGTTACAACATCTACTTTTTCAGATGCCTTTTTTGGGCCTTCTTTTTCAACAATCTCTATCATTTCTTCTGCATTTACTACAACTACTTCACCTTTTTTAATCTTTTCATTTATTTCTTCAATTGTCTTTGGCATATCTCGCCTCCAAAAATATCTCTTTTTTATATTCGGAAATCAAGGTTTTTGTAATATCACCCGGAGTTTTTCTACCAATTCTTATATTTTCAATTTCACTTACTGGCAAAATTTCAATCATTGAATTTGTAATAAAGACCTCATCTGCAGAAAGCAACTGGTTTCTATTGATGTTTTTAGATTCAATAACTTTAATTCCAATTTTTCTCGCAATTGAAATCACAAATTCTCTTGTAATACCCGGCAGAATAGCACAATCAACAGACGGAGTTAACAAATTTTTGTCCTTTACTAAAAAAATATTTGAAGTACAGCCCTCTGCAAGTTTACCCTGACAGTCAAAAAAGATTGTCTCAAAATATCCATTTTTCTCTGCTTGTCTTTTTGAAAAGATATTTTCAAGATAACTCAATGTTTTATGATAAGGAAGAACTGAAAATCTGTTTCTTCTGAATTCTGAAATTTTTAATTTGATTCCTTCTTCATAATAACTCTTTGGTAATGGCTTATATTTTCTTGCTATTATAAAAATGTTAGAATCACCTGTTACTGTAATACGAATGTATCCTTCTTTTTTTATGCTGTTTCTATCTAAAAGTTCAAGTATGACTTTCTTTATTTTTTCCTGTGAAAAAGAAAAATCTATCCTGAACTCTTTTAATGATTTTACCAATCTTTTATAGTGCCTGTCAAATAAAAACAAAAAACCACTATATGATTTAATTGTTTCAAAAACACCATATCCGTATAAAATGCCTTTATCTATAACAGGAATTTTCGCTGATTTTATGTCAACAAATTTTCCATTTAGATATACTTGCATTTGAATTGAAAACTTCAAAAAATGTTTTTACTTTGTTTATCGTCTCAATATATTCTTTCTCAGGGTCAGAGTCATAAGTAATTCCACCGCCAGCATTAAATACTATTCTTCCATTGTCTATTAAAATTGTTCTTATTGCTATATTGAAATCAGAGATTCCATTGAAACCAAAATAGCCAATTGTGCCACAATATACATTTCTTTTAACTTTTTCAAGTTCTGAAATAATTTCCATTGACCTGATTTTTGGTGCACCAGTAATTGAGCCACCTGGAAAACACGCTTTAAGACAGTCAACTTGTGTTTTATTTTTCTTAAGTTTTCCTCTGACAGTTGAAACAAGATGATAGACAGTAGCATATTTTTCTATTTCATATAATTTTTCAACATAAACACTGCCATATTCACAGACCCTGCCAAGGTCGTTTCTTTCAAGGTCAACAATCATTACAAGTTCTGCTATATCTTTTTTGCTTGAAAGCAATTTCTCCCGAAAAATCCTGTCTTGTTGCGTAGTTTCTCCGCGCGGGGCAGTCCCCTTTATAGGTCTTGTCTCAACTATGTCATTATTAAAACCAAGAAACCTCTCCATTGAAAAACACAGAATTTCTCTATTGTCAAATTTAATATATGCACCATAAGGGACTTTGTTTTTTTCTCTTATTTTTTTATACAAACAAAAGGCGTCCCCTTCAATCTTGGAATAAAATCTCTGTGATAAATTAACCTGATATACATCTCCTTTTTCAATATATCTTTTTATCTTTTTTATTGCTTTTATGTATTCGGATTTTGTAAAGTTAGAAAAAATTTCTGAAGATTTTATTTCTGTTCCATTTCTGTTTTGATTCAAAAAAAATTTTTCTATGTGATGTTCTAAATTGTGTGTCTCTTTCTCAATTGAGACGAGTTTAAGTTTTTTCTCTGAATGGTCAAAAACAAAAAATGTCTTATAAAAACAGAATTCAATTTCAGGCCAGTTAAGTTCATCAATTGTTTTTATGTTTATTTTTTCAAGAATGTTTCCTGCATCATAGGATATGTATCCTACAGCAGCACCTGAAGGAAAATCTAATCCATTTTTTTTAATGTGATATTTTTTAAGGAGTTTATCAATAAGCAAGAATGGGTTACCTTGCAGAATTTCTGATTTTTCTTTTGTAGAAATTTTTGTCCTTCCATTTTTGTATGTAAACTTAAGAAATGGATTAAAAAATAAAAATGAGTATCTACTAAAACGCGAGGACTCGTCACTGCTGTCCAGAAAAACTATATCTTTTTCTGGATGAAATTTCTCACAAATTTCAAAAAGTTCCAAATCTGTTTTTATTTCTTTGATTATCACACTGCTTCTACTGATTTTATTTCTGGTATTTCCTGCTTTAGATATCGCTCTATTGCCATTTTGAGTGTAAGTGTTGACATAGGACATCCAGCACAGGCGCCAGTAAGTTTTACTTTTACTAACCCATCTTCTGAAACATCTACGAGTTCAACATCTCCACCATCGCTTTGAAGATTTGGTCTGACTTTTTCTAACGCTTTTTCAACCTTTTCTTTTAACATTTTTTTCTCCTTTAATTTTTCTCTATATGTAAACAGATAAAATTGTTGTGTGTTTTTGCGGGCCAGTCAATTCCGGCGCTACATTTTAGCACGCTAAGAGCGTGCGACTACATTTTATATTAGCGTGCCATGGGCGCGCCGCTACATTTTTGTTTGTATTTTTTTCTAATGTTTATGCAGACAGAATAATTCTACAAAATTTAATCAGGTTTAGCAAACAGGTCTGAGAGAAAGAAATGCAAAATAAACTGGCGGGATTAGATTACTCCCACTCCTCTTCTGAACCTGTGCCTCCGCCTTCTTTCTTAAATGTGTCGTATCTTTTCAAAAGGGCATCATCAACTTTTTGTCTGAAACTTTTCTTAAGAATCACCTGACTCACCCATTCACCTGTTGCTGAATCTAATCTTGAAGGCCAGGAGACAAATTTGTATGGCTTGCCTGTTTTCTTGCTAACTCCTTCCATTATGCCACACTCTATTTCAATTGCTTTGTTAAATGATACAGCAGCAAAAACTTTTCTGGATGAAGTTGTTCTTCTGTTTGGGGAAAATTTAGTTATTTCAAATTGTGGCTCAGGAACATCTTTTGTCTTTACTACAACCCCTTTTTCTATTGCTTCAATAATTGCATCGTTTGCCTGTTTCGTCAATATTTTCACCTGTGGATATGCCCTTCCTGCGCTAGAAACATAAACTGGATATTTGACAACTGTTCTATTTGCAATTTTTGTCACCTCAATTTCTTTAATTTTTATTGCATCGTTGATAGTTATCTCAACTTCTTGCTTTTTTCCAGTGTCAACCTTTTTGATGTTGGTAATAACAATCTGACCTGTTTCCTGGGAAAACAAAAATGGAACACTGTAAGAAACCAAAACCGTCAAACTCAAAAAAAAGAACAGAAACTTTTTCATCTTTACACTACCTCCTTTTCTTTTCAAGGCCAAACTTTAAACTACGCTGTGCCTGCTGGTAAATCTTCTAATCTTCAATCTCGCAATCGTGTCTCCCCTGTCCCTATTTTTAATAGCACAAATCTATAACTTTGTCAATATCTTTTTTACCATTTTGTTATTGTAAAGCTAAGATGTCACATGTAACTGCAAAGTTATAATGACCCCTATACAAGAATAAAAATAATAGTGTGAAAATAAAATTACCCCCCTCTCCCCTTGTGGGAGAGGGCTGGGGTGAGGGGGAACAACACTTATTCCATCTTCACCCTCACCTTAATCCTCTCCTCTGCCTGTGGCAGACAAGCATCGAGGGAGAGGATATAAAATCGTTTATGAAAAATTTTAATATAACTAGAGGACATTT
>Ga0078972_1013988_pt1 | contig 12944 bp, 8 predicted proteins | sample YelNatPaOPGAMG01_FD_67568 | JGI IMG/M metagenome (GOLD analysis project Ga0078972, IMG submission 67568) | Hot spring thermophilic microbial communities from Obsidian Pool, Yellowstone National Park, USA - OP-RAMG-01 (SPADES assembly) (version 2) | ecosystem: Environmental > Aquatic > Thermal...
CAAAAAAGTATGGAATTAGACTACTTTTTAATTAATAAAGAAAGAATCAAACAACTGGAAACCATTTTATAAAAGATGGATGGTTAACGATATACGAATTAACAGAAGATGATTTGATTTATTAATGCTTAGTTCACAACTTAAAAATTGAAGAATCCCAACTTCCAGTAATCTTCCGGCGTATTGAAATTGACAAGTATCAGCTCATCGGAAACCGGAACGTATAGCTTGCTAAATCGATTTAGATAATCTTTTAAATTTGATTCAAGGTTAGTCTCGGCCTTCACTGCGCTCACTATTCGCGGTGAGATTAAAATGGGATGTCCGCCTTTACCTTGGTATGCCGGACAAACGTAGTCGGCCTGTAAAGCATGCTGCCAGAGTTGCCCAAGTGTAGCAGTATTGGCAAAGGGGTTATCGGCATTGGTCATGAATACATGCTGAACATCAATGGCCTGTAAGGCCAGGTAAAGCGAGTGGAAACGGCCTAAGTCCGGATTGGGATTTAGGATAATGTCAATATCGCCAAGGTGGTAGTTGCCAGCCTTAACCTTTTCTATCACATTGCTATTGGTAACCATAACCACCCTGTTGCAGCCAAAGGCAAAGAATTCGTCGGCGAGCTTGCGGGCAAAGCATCGCTGCGGGTCGAAAGGCAGCAATGCCTTATCGTGCCCCATCCGCCCCGATGAACCGGCAGCCAGAATAACCGCGGAAAATTTTTCTTTCATTCAGCAATATTTCAAAATTCTTTACCAAATAGCAATAAAAAGGCATACAAAGTTAACACGCTACGGCATATTTTATAGTTTTGTGGTAAATATACATGGTATATGAGCGATAAGTTTTCACCCATACCGGCCAAACAATTGCTGGAAATCATTCTAAGTGAACTTGACACAGGCAAAACTGTTTTTGGTTATCCAGCGGAACTCTTTTACAATCCCAATAAGGGTAAGCTGCCGGCAAACATTTTTGGTTATGAAATTGATACCCCTATAGGTGTAGCGGCCGGCCCGCACACCCAGCTTGCGCACAATATAATTATTGCCTGGCTCATGGGAGCCCGATACATTGAACTGAAAACCATTCAAACCCTCGATGAGCTTGAGATTGTCAAGCCCTGCATCGACATGCAGGACGAGGGATACAACTGTGAGTGGTCGCAGGAGCTCAAAGTTGAGGAGAGCTTCATGGAGTACCTCAAGGCATGGGTTATCATTCATATCCTGAACCATAAGCTGCAGCTTGGTAGCAAGCCCAACATGGTATTTAACATGAGCGTTGGCTATAACCTTGAGGGTATTAAAAAGCCCAACGTTCAGTGGTTTTTGGATAAGATGCACAACGCCACCGATGAGTTAAACCTAATGGTTGCGGAGCTGAAAGCAGTTTACCCTTCAATAGTAAACATCGATATTCCGGCAAAGCTATCGGACAACATCACACTTTCAACCATGCATGGCTGTCCGGCCAACGAGATTGAGGATATTGCCCGTTACCTGCTTACCGAACGCAAGCTGCATACCCTGGTAAAACTCAACCCTACCCTTTTGGGTAGCACTGAGCTCAGGGAAATACTGAATGGTAAACTTGGATTCAAAACCAAAGTGCCCGACATAGCCTTTGAGCACGACCTTAAATATCCCGATGCCATAAAGCTGATAAATGCCCTTAGCCACGATGCCCAAAAGCTTAACCTTACCTTTGGCGTTAAGCTTACCAATACGCTCGAAAGCATTAATAACAAGCATGTATTCCCCGGCGAGGTCGATATGATGTATATGAGCGGCAGGGCACTACACCCCATTTCAATAAATCTTGCCAAAAAGTTGCAAAATGAGTTTAAGGGTAATCTGCTCATGTCGTTTTCGGCCGGTGTCGATGCTTTTAACGTATCAAGGGTCATGGGATGCGGATTTAAAACCGTAACGGTTTCGTCCGATTTACTCAAACCCGGTGGGTACGGCCGTTTAAAGCAGTATATCGATAATTTAAAAGATACCTTTGGCAACTATAACATATCGTGGCCGACTGGCAACGAGGCGCTTGAAAACCTGAACGCTTACGCACAGCAGGTTTTGGATGATGAGCGTTACCGAAACACCCATTTCCGGGAGCCATCAATCAAAACCAACCGTAAGCTCGATTACTTCGATTGCATTGCAGCACCCTGTGTTGATACCTGTGCTACCAATCAGGAAATCCCATCATATCTGCATTTTGCATCGGAGGGTAACTACCCCAAGGCGCTTGAGGTTATTCTGCGAACCAACCCATTTCCCAATACCACTGGAATGGTTTGCGACCACCTATGCCAGAACAAGTGCACCCGCATAAACTACGACAATCCCTTGCAAATACGCGATGTAAAGCGTTTTATTGCTGAGAATGCCAATATTAAACTTAGTCCTACTCAGCCAAACGGCAAAAAGGTAGCCATTATTGGAGCCGGCCCATCTGGCTTGTCGTGTGCATTTTACCTTGCCATTAATGGTTTTAAGGTTGATGTTTTTGAGAGCAAGTCTAAGGCTGGCGGAATGGTGCGGTATGCCATACCGGGTTTCAGACTCACCGATAAAGCTATAGATACGGATATTGAAAGGATTACCCAGTTAGGGGTTAGCATACATTACAATCGCCCGGTAACCCGCAACGAGTTTACCAAGCTAAAAAACAGCTACGACTTTGTTTACATTTCGGCCGGAGCACAAAAATCGGCTCAAATGGATATTGCCGGCATTGATGCCGAAGGTGTGATTGACCCGTTAACCTTTTTGACTGGGGTTAAGGCAGGCACCATAAAGCACATTGGTAAGCACATAGTGATAATTGGCGGCGGGAATACCGCCATGGATGCAGCCCGCACGGCACACCGACTGGTTGGATTAGATGGCAAGGTTACCATTGTTTACCGCCGAACCATAAACGAAATGCCCGCCGACGAAGGTGAAATTAAAGCCGTAATGGCCGAGGGAGTAAAGATTATAGAACTTGCAGCCCCCGAAAGGGTTATCACTCAAAACGGGAAGGTTAAAGGACTACTGTGCAGCCTGATGAAGCTGGAAGGATACGATACCAATGGTAGGCCAAGACCTATAAAAATTGAAGGTTCAGAGTTTGAGATCGATTGCGATGCTATAATTCCGGCCATTGGCCAAGCCCTTGATATCGATTTTGTTCCCAACGAGTTGCTAAAAGCCGATACCCGCAGCTACAAAACCCTATTGGGCAATGTTTACATTGGTGGCGATGCGCTACGCGGAGCTTCAACAGCCATTAATGCTATTGGCGATGGCCGCAAGGCAGCTGAACAGATTATCAACCAGTGTGGTTTTACAAGAATTGCTACAACGGTACCCGAGAAGAAACACGATTACCGTGAGCTGATGCTTATGCGTTCCACTCGAAGGTATGGGTATCAACACCATGAACCATCAGCTGACCAGAGCAGAACCTTTGAGCTGGTAACCAAAACCCCCGATGAAAAGACCGTAACAGAGGAAAGCGCTCGCTGTTTGCAATGCGATGAGGCATGCAGTATCTGCACAACCGTTTGCCCAAACCTGGCAAACTATGCGTATTCTATTAAACCAGTAAGGTATCAGCTGGAAAAGGTTCTGGTAGGTACCGATGGTACAATTGAAGTTCAACCCGACTTTACCTTTGAGGTAAAGCAAACCGTTCAAATACTGAATATTGCCAATTTCTGCAACGAGTGTGGTAACTGTTCCACATTCTGCCCCACCGAGGGTGCACCCTACATGGATAAGCCCAAGCTACACCTAACCACCAAATCGTTCAAGGACGACGACGAAGGTTACATGCTAAGCATCCTGAAGGACAGGCTGGTTCTGATATTTAAGCAGAAAGGCGGAATTAAAACCCTTTCGGAAACTTCCGATGAGTACATTTACGAGACCGACCATGTTTATGCCCGTTTCGATAAGCATTCGTTTAAGTTGAAAGAAGTTAAAGCGCTAACGCCATGCGTTAGACAAATTCAGTTCCAACACGCAGCCGAAATGAGTGTAATAATTGAAGGTGCGAAAAAGGTAATGGGAATTATTGGGTAGCGTTTAGTTTAGATGGGAAGGCAAGGATAAAGGAGTATTTAATTCAAAATTCCAGATTTAAAATTCCAGATTCCAGAACCTGTCCCGCATTAGCGGGAACCTGTCCCGCATTAGCGGGAACCTGATCCGCTTTGAGGGGTTTAGTGCTCAGGTACTCCTGTTTTCTTACTCCAGGCTTTTAACTCCTATACAAAATTCTTTCTATATTTATTCCATAATACGCTTGCCCAAAATGCGCATTCTTCAACTTGTAACCCGTTTCGACTTTGGTGGTGCTGAGAACCATGTAAGGGAGTTGTGCAACGAATTAGTGGCAAATAACCATCAGGTAATTTTGGTATCGCGGAAAGGAGGGCAAAAAGAGTTGCTTGACAACCGGGTGGTATTTATACCAATACCTTCGCTTGTAAGCAATTTGATTCTGGCACAAGCAATCCTTATCGTTTACCTTAACTTTAGGCATAAGATTGATGTTATACATGCCCACCAACGGCTATCAATAATCACGGCATGTTTGGCTGGATTTATATCGAGAGTTCCGGTAGTAGCTACCGTTCACGGACGAGTAAAACACGATTTACGGTCACCAATAGCGCGGAAGTTAGCATCGAAGATTATTTTTGTTAGATATCAGGCACTTTCTAATTTGGATAGATTTAAAACCATTAAACCTAAATCAGTATACATTCCCAATGGAATAGTTAAACCGAAAATCAAGCCAAATTTTAAATCTAATGTCATTGGATATATATCACGAATCGATAAAAGGCATTTTGAGATAATTAAACTTTTGATTCAAGCTACAGAAAAGATAAAACGGGAAAACTCTGCCATAAAGCTAATGCTAATAGGTGATGGAGAAAAAGTTGAGGAATTAAAGGCACTGGTTAATGAAACAAATTTAAAATTCAATGATAAGGCTATTGTATATTTAGGTTTTGTTAAAGATATCGATTTGCTGAATAGTTTTCCTGAACTAATATTTGGCGTTGGAAGAGTTGCTATTGAAGGACTTATCCGAGGAGCCAATGTAATTTCATTAAAAAGCAATCGAATGGGACGAGTTATAACGCTAAGTAATTACAAAAAATACATTATTACCAATTTTATAGAAATTGATGGCATTTCCCCTACTCTGGAAACTATATATAATGAACTTAAACTTTACTACCAAAAAAGGGATGAATACCGTACCGAAGCCCCGACGCTTGCTTTAAAAATTGAAAATGATTTTAACATAGGCAAAACAACCCAACGCATTATTGAGGTTTACTTAACCGTTTCTTAAAAAGTTAAGATTTGCCTGTAAAAAACAGGACTCTCCTAAAAAATCAACCTAAAAAATTGAGTTAATCAAGCCTATTATAGCTCATACTTATAGGTTTGCTTAGATTCCGACATTACAAATGAACTATAGAACTGGGTGATGTTCTTTATTACTGAGAACTTATGGATTACAAAGTTATGGTAGTCTTCCATATCGTTACATTGAACCTTAAGCAAAAAATCCCAGTTACCGGAAACGTAATAGCATTCCATAACTTCGGGAAGTTTCTTCACTTCTGCTTCAAAACCATCCACCACTTCCTTGGTATGATTTGAAAGCGAAACCGATACGAATACTGTTAGCTTTTTGCCTAAAGCTTTTGGGTCGAGCAATGTAATGTACTGCTTTATGTAACCATTCTTTTCCAACTTTTTAATTCGCTCATGAATGGGTGTAGTTGAAAGATGTAGCCTTTCGGAAAGCTCGCGAATGGTTACCCGACTGTTATCCTGCAAAATGTTTAGCAGTTTACGATCTATTTCGTCGATATTTCTCATACTTATGTTTAGTTTAAGGTTTAAAAATTCAGTAAATTGCAATACTATTTTTTCTTAGTATCTCAAATATACACTCGCAAATATAATATATTTCTATAAAAAACAAAATATATAACATTATTTTCCATATTTTAAATAATACATAGAAATATAAGATAGAGTTATTACTTTTATTGAAAATTTTAAATACCATGATTGAAATAATTGATACCGTTAAAAACCCACAAGCATTGGAAAATGCAGTAAATCGGTTTCGTGAAAGAGGCATAATTCTACCAACCTTTCAGCAGCAGCAGAATCCTGAACTAATACCCGAAAAAATTAAGGGGAAACTTAAGGATGTTGGGTTATGGGAAATAAACCCCTTGAACCTATTCCGAATCACTTGGAAAAATGAGCCGAAAGAAAAGGGAGGACTTTACGGTAAGGTTAACTACATAGAACTGCCCAAGGAGTTAACTGGCGTGAATGCCCGAATAATACTCTTGCTTGGGAAATGGTTCCCAACCGGAGCGCATAAAGTAGGCGCTGCCTATGGTTGTTTGGCACCACGAATTATAACCGGCGAATTTGACCCAACCACTCAAAAAGCGGTGTGGCCATCAACCGGTAACTACTGCAGGGGTGGCGCATTCGATTCCAAACTAATGGGAACCGAATCGGTAGCTATACTGCCCGAAGAGATGAGCCGTGAGCGCTTTACCTGGCTGCGCGATTATGTTGGTTCCGAGGTTATTGCAACCCCTGGCTGCGAGTCGAATGTGAAAGAGATTTACGATAAATGCTGGGAAATTCGTAGAACCAAGCCCGACTACGTTATTTTTAACCAGTTTGACGAGTTTGGCAATGCCGCATGGCACTATAACATTACTGGTAAAGCCATAGAGGAAGTATTTAAAGGCCTTGGCGGTAAATTTAACCTTGCCGCATACGTTTCGGCAACTGGGTCGGCAGGAACTATTGCCGCTGGCGACTACCTTCGAACCATTGCACCACATGTTAAGGTGGTGGCATCGGAAGCCAAGCAGTGCCCAACAATTCTGCTAAATGGTTTTGGCGGTCATCGCATCGAGGGGATTGGCGATAAGCATGTGCCCTGGATTCATAACGTGAAAAACACCGATGTTATTACCGCAATCGACGATGAGGATTGCATGCGCATTTTCAGGCTATTCAACGAGCCCGAAGGTGTTAAATACCTTATTGAATCGGGTGTTCCTGCTGAAATAGCCAACAATCTGAATCTTTTGGGAATATCGGGCATTAGTAACATGCTTTCGGCTATTAAAACGGCCAAGTTCTTCGAAATGACTTCGGATGATGTGATTTTTACGGTTGCCACCGACTCAGCTGAGATGTATAGGTCAAGGCTTGAAGAGCTTAGGGAAGAGCGGGGCAACTATAACCCCACTCAAGCCGTAAAAGACTTTGAAAAATGTATTTTAGGGGCAACTACCGACTGGATGAAAGAGCTTACCTACACCGACCGTAAGGCAATACATAACCTTAAATACTTCACCTGGGTTGAGCAACAGGGCAAGGAAATTGAGGATTTAAACAGGCTTTGGTACGACAGGGATTTGTGGCCAAAGCTGTTCGGGCAGATAAAGCGATGGGATGAACTGATCATGGAGTTTAACGAACGTGTCGGCTTGATAAAATCGCTGTAAATCAAAATTATATGAACACCAAGTTCATGCTTACCTGTTCGGGCTGTGGTAAAACTTTTTCACCATCGCCTGAACTTTACCTTTGCCCGGATTGTAGCAGATCAAACAACACGGTTTCGCCCCCTAAGGGTGTGCTAAAAGCCATATATGATTATGAGACCCTTGGTAAATCCAACGAGGATATCATAAGCAACAACTTTTGGGATTTACTTCCACTAAATAGGAAAACATCGTTGCCAAAACTAAGGGTTGGCGAATCGCCATTATATCAATTTGATAAAATTGATGGCGAGCCGATCCCATTTGAGCTCTACTTAAAGGACGATTCCCAAAACCCAACCTTCTCATTTAAGGATAGGGCATCATCGGTGGTATCGGCCTATGCCAAGGAAAATGGCATTAGCACAATTGTTGCTGCATCTACAGGAAATGCTGGATCGTCGCTGGCCGGTATTTGCGCATCGCAGGAGCAAAAGGCAATAATCATGGTGCCTAAGAGCGCACCACAAGCCAAGCTCACTCAAATAGTAATGTATGGAGCCACAATTGTGCCCGTTGATGGCACCTACGACATGGCCTTTGACCTTAGCGTTGAGGCAACCAAAGAGTTTGGCTGGTATAACCGCAATACTGCCTTTAATCCACTAACCATCGAGGGAAAGAAAACCGTATCGTTGGAACTTTTCCTTCAGCTTAATAGGGCTATCCCCGACTACATCTTTGTTCCCGTAGGCGATGGTGTTATTATTTCGGGTGTATATAAGGGATACGAAGATTTACTCAATGTAGGATTAATTGACAGGATGCCCACAATTGTAGCTGTTCAGGCTGCCGGAAGTTCTAACCTAATCGACAATATTGGCAAACCCAATTTTACTATCAAACCCAGCCAAACCCTTGCCGATTCCATTTCGGTAGATATCCCCCGAAACTTCTACATGGCACAAAGTTTTATCGTTCAATACCAAGGTGAGCACATATCGGTAACCGACGAGGAAATTGTTGAAGCAACAAAAACCTTAGCCAGCAACACTGGCATTTTTGCCGAACCTGCTGCTGCAACCGCCTATGCAGGAATGCTACGCTATAAAAATCAACAGCTGTTGCAGAGCAAACAAAAGGTAGTGGTATTGCTCACGGGCAGCGGACTTAAAGATATAAAAGCGGTTTCGTCAATTATTAATATTCCCAATGCCATTGAGCCAACCCTTGAAGCGTTGAAGGTAGTTTTTAGATAGTGTTCAGTTTACAGTGTACAGTAGCATTTATTGATTGGTTGATCATTCTAAATTCAAACATCTAACTCCTTAATTCAGTTCCCCAAAACATTTACCTTTGCAATAGCTATGATACGATTCAATTTAAACGGTAAAGCGGAAGAATACAACGGTGATATAAACCGATCGCTGCTCGATTATTTGCGGAACGAATTACATCTTACCGCAGCAAAGGATGGCTGTTCAGGCCAAGGCGTTTGTGGTGCCTGCTCAATTGAAATGAACGGTAACATAAAAATGGCCTGCCGCATTAAGATGCAGGATGTTGAGGGAGCCACCATTTACACCCTGGAGGGCTTACCCGATAATTTTCGGGAAATAATCTCAAACCACTTTGCAGGGCAAGGTGCAGTTCAATGCGGTTTTTGTTCGCCTGGCATGATCATGCGTGCCCGAGGGCTTTGGCTATCGAATCCCAGTGCTACACGAAGCGATATAATCAAGGCTATAAGTCCAAACCTTTGCCGGTGCACAGGCTATGTCAAAATTGTTGATGCCATTCAGAGTGCATTTGCTGAGCTGAACGGCGGCAAAGATATGCTAACGCAAACCGGAGCCCAAATAGGCGATCGATATCCGAAATACCAAGCCAAAGATACAGCCTTAGGTATAAGACCCTTTGTGGATGATATGTTTGTTGATGGAATGCTCTACGGAGCATTGAGGTTTTCTGATTATCCGCGAGCCAAGGTTTTAAAAATTGATACTTCAAAAGCCATCAAACTCGACGGTGTTGTTAAAATTATTACGGCATCGGATATTCCCGGCGACCGGTATATCGGTCTAATATTTCAGGACTGGCCTGTAATGGTTGCTCAAGGCGAGACAACACGGTACATAGGAGATGTTATTGCAGGAGTTGTGGCAACCTCCGAAAGCGTTGCCCGACAAGCAGCTAAACTTATCGACATTGAATACGAGGTATTGGAACCCGTTACGGATATGCATCAAGCCGTAAAGCCCGATTCGCCAAAGGTTCACCCTAACCGTTCCAATGTGCTGGAAACCTGCACCATTCGGTTTGGCGAGGTGGAAAAGGCCTTTGCCGATGCCGCTTACGTGTCGTCCGATATTTACGAAACGCAACGAATTGAGCATGCTTTTCTGGAAACCGAAACTGCCCTTGCCCTTCCAAACGGTGACGGTGTAAAGGTTTACAGTCAAGGACAAGGCGTTTATGTTGATAGAAAGCAAATAGCTAAAATCCTAAATCTGCCCGAGAGCAAGGTGAATGTAATACAGGTTCAGAACGGCGGCGGCTTTGGTGGTAAAGAAGATTTAACAGTTCAGGGACATGCTGCCCTGATGAGCTATATCACCCAAATGCCTGTAAAGGTTCATCTTACCCGCGACGAGAGCATAAGAATGCACCCCAAAAGGCATCCGGTTTGGATGAAAATCAGTCTTGCCTGTGACTCAAAGGGGAAATTCACAGCTCTAAAGCTCGAGGCAATTGGCGATACAGGAGCATACGCATCGGTTGGGACTAAGGTGATGGAACGTGTGGTTGGACACGCCACGGGTGGCTACACCGTTCCCGCTGTAGATATTTCGGCCAAAACCGTTTACACCAACAACATACCCTGTGGAGCCATGCGAGGCTTTGGCGTACCGCAGGTTACCTTTGCCATCGAAAGCTGTATCGACGACCTTTGCCGTCAGGGAGGTTTCGACCGCTGGCTAATTCGTTTCGATAACGCCCTTGAAGATGGCGCAAAAACCGCAACCGGTCAAGAGTTGCACGGTGTTGGGCTCAAAAAGACCCTTTTAGCAGTAAAAGAGCAATTTCAATCGGCCAAGTTTGCTGGCATTGCTTGCGGTCTAAAAAATACCGGTGTTGGTAACGGAATGGTTGACGACAGTGAGGTTATTATCAAGGTGGTTAGCCCAACCAAGGTTGAAATTCACCACGGATGGACTGAAATGGGCCAGGGAGTTCATACCATGGCCATCCAAACCCTTCACCATGAAACCGGCATCGAACCAAACATGATTGAGGTAATTGTTGATACCGATGCAGAGATACCTACGGGTATGACCACATCGTCAAGGGCTACCGCCCTTGTAGCCAATGCCATTATCAATGCAGCACGACCATTAAAGGAAGATTTAAAGACTGCCAAGCTCGAAAACCTGGTAGGCCAAGTTTACCGTGGCAAATTTGTTTGCGATTGGACCTGCAAACCCGGTGCTAAAACCGATAAACCGGTTATTCACTTTGCCTATGGCTATGCCACTCAGGTTGCCATACTCAACGAACAGGGCAAACTCTCAAAGATTATTGCTGCTCACGATGCAGGGAAAATCATGAACCGTATGCTTTTCGAGGGTCAAATTGAAGGCGCTGTGCATATGGGAATGGGATATGCTCTAACGGAGGATTTACCCATGGAAAAAGGTTATCCCGTTAGTTTTAAGTTCAAGGATATTGGCATAATTCGCGCTAACCAAATGCCCGAAATCGAAGTTATTGGCATTGAGGAACCCGACCCCATTGGGCCATACGGAGCAAAGGGCATTGGCGAAATTGGCATGGTGCCAACAGCAGCAGCCATTGCCAACGCTTTAAGAACTTTCGATGGCATCAAACGAACACGTTTGCCCATGATGCGCAGCAAATCGGAATAGCCTATAACCATCAAACATACACCCAAATGATTTTACTCAGCAATGCTATCTATATCGATTTTGAAACCCTGCAACTGAAAAGTTGCGATATTGTGGTATCAAGTGGAAAAGTTGAGTTTTACCCTGCTGGTACATATAAAGGGAATACTACTGAAACCATTAACTGCAAGGGTAAGTTTGTAACCCATTCGTTTGTTGTTGGGCATCACCATGCGTATTCGGCTTTAGCCCGAGGTATGGGCGCACCCAAAAAATCACCTGAAAATTTCTACGAAATTCTCAAATATGTATGGTGGACTTTGGATAAGTGTTTAACCCCGGAAATGGTTGAATACAGCGGTTTAGTTACAGCTATGGCCTGTGCTAAGGCAGGAGCCTCCTTTGTAATCGACCACCATGCATCACCGAGCGCAGTTAATGGTTCGCTTGAAATACTTGCCAAGGCATTTGAAAGGGTTGGCCTGTCACACTTGCTCTGTTATGAGATCAGCGATAGGGATGGGGAGGCAATTGCCCGGCAAGGGCTTGAAGAGACCGATACCTACCTGAAGAACCATCAGGGATTGGTAGGCCTTCATGCATCGTTCACCCTGAGCGATAAAACATTAAGAGCTGCAGCCAACCTGATGCAAAAGCATAGTTCGGGTGTTCACATCCATGTGGCCGAAGATAAGTACGACCAACAACACTGTCTCGATGCTTATGGTAAGTCGGTTGTTGAAAGGCTTAACGATTTTGGCTACCTCAATTCCGGCAAGTCGATCTTGGTTCACTGCCTGCACCTAACCGACTATGAGCGGAACCTTATAGGCCAATCGCCATGCTGGGTAGCACAGAATAGCGATAGTAATTTGAACAATAACGTAGGCTATTTCAGTAGCAAAAATATGGGTGACAATATCATGCTGGGCACCGACGGTATGCATAGCGATATGTTACAAAGTATGAAATCGGCCTACTTTGTTGGCCAGAACTTTGACCCCATGAGTCCTGCGCAAGCATACAAAAGGCTTAGAAATGCTCACCGCTACATAGCCAAAAATGGCTTCAGAGGCGATGGCCCCGATAACCTTGTGGTTCTTGACTACGATTCCCCTACCCCTGTTACTCCCGAAAACCTTGCCGGACACTTTGTTTATGGTATAAACCAAACACACGTTGAGCATCTTATTTCCAATGGTAAGCTAATCCTTAAAAACCGGAAGGTAGTAACCGTTGACGAAGAGTCCATTCTAAAAGAATCTCAAAAATTGGCCTTGGCTTTGTGGGAAAGAATGAGAGGGGAAGGGTAAATAATAAAAGGTTCAAGGTTTAAGAGTTAGTCCCGCATTAGCGGGATTCAAAATTCAAGATTCAAGATTCAACTTTAGACTTTCTGATTTCAGATTCCTGATAGCTGATTCCGGGTTTGATTACGGAACAAAAAATTTATGCTTATCTTTGTTCTTTAAATTAAAAGCACAGATGAG
>Ga0078972_1013989_pt1 | contig 12944 bp, 10 predicted proteins | sample YelNatPaOPGAMG01_FD_67568 | JGI IMG/M metagenome (GOLD analysis project Ga0078972, IMG submission 67568) | Hot spring thermophilic microbial communities from Obsidian Pool, Yellowstone National Park, USA - OP-RAMG-01 (SPADES assembly) (version 2) | ecosystem: Environmental > Aquatic > Thermal...
TGTCATTTCGAGCGAAGCGAGAGATCTTGGTCAGGAAACCAAGATTTCTCAGTCGTAGCCTCTCACTCCGTTCGAGACTCGCTCCTTCGAAATGACAAAGGTTGGCCTTTGGCGGCTGTCAGGGGGGGCCGAAAGCGGCCACACGCTCGACTACGCTGCCCTCATTCCGACAGAAATTTCGAGAATCCGTATATTCAATGGGGCGACGTCATTGGTGGAGGAGCCTGCGCACTTCCGAGAGGGCCTCATCACGACTTGTTACGGTTCCCTCCTCCTGCAGTTCTCTCACGATCTGAAGGATTCTTCCGATTTCTGGGCCTTGCTCCATGCCAAACAGGCCCATGAGGTCGCGTCCTGTGATCAAGACAGGCGGCGGAGCTTCGATGCTCTGCAGTGAGCATTCCAATGCAGTTGCTGCGCCTGCCTTTATTGCCTCGATTTCTGATTTCTTCGACCGAGGGCCCCGGGTGGCTGCCCTGTCTGCTATAATCAGAAGCAGGAGACCGATGACGTCCTCCCCAAATTCTCTGCAGAGCCGTCTCACACCCTTTGGAGGGGGCGGCGACGTGGACAACAACGCTCCCCTCATGTGGCCCCTCACCCACTGACTCAGGAGCTTTTGTTCCTTCCGGGACATCCGCAATCTATCAGCAATGCGCTGCACAATCTCTTCCGAGACCACCTCGTGCCCCGAAAACCTTCGACGACCGGATGCGTCAATCGTCAAACAAGACGGCTTTCCAAGATCGTGGAAAAGCGCTGCGAGTTTCAGAAGCGCCTTCCGAGGTCTGCCCTTCACGATCTCCGAGTCCAAATATCTCATGATCAGGTCTTCAAAGGGCCGAAGGGGTTGCGGCAAATCGGTGAAGACTGTTTCGAGGCATCGCAGTGTTTCCAGAGAATGGTCGAATACGTCGAGATGATGGTAGTCGTTTTGTTCACATCCTCGAGAAGGAATCATTTCCGGGAAAATGGCGTCGAGAACGTTATCAGACGTGATCATATCGATAGTGCGAGAAGCGTTTCCTTCGCACAAAATAAAGAAAAGCTCTTCTCTGACCCTCTCCCCCGAGACAGTAGGGAGTTCCGGAATGCTGCGCTTCAAAAGCGCGCGCGTCTGGTCTGCAATCTTGAAATCAAGGAGCGTGGCAAAACGGTAGGCCCGTAGGATTCGCAGAGGATCGTCAACGAAACTGCGCTCTGAGCAGGCCCGTATCGTCGTGTGGGAGAGGTCGGAAAGACCGTCTAGAGGATCGACAACCTCAACGGCCCTATCGGTCATGAAATCTCGCAGGGGAATCGCCATCGCATTTATGGTGAAATCTCTTCGCGCTAGATCCTCGTAGATATCAGCGCCTTTGAACATAGACATGTCCAGAGAGAAAAAAACGTCTTTCCAGATCACGATTCGGGATGCGCCCGCGTCTTCGTCCAAGGGTACGTGGGTCACGCCGTCGGGAAAGAGCGAGACAATTCTGTTTGCCACCTCTAAGCCGTTTCGCGCAAAGGCAATGTCAAGATCGTTTGAGACAGCCTTGCCGAGAAGGTAGTCTCTGACCGCTCCCCCCACGACAAAGCTATTGGGCTCTATCTCGAGTATTGCCTGAAGAATAGCGCCAACCGCGCCGCGTTGGAGAGACGATGCCTTTTCCACAATTATAGCTGCGCGTGAACCAATTCGAATCGAATGGTTCCCAAAATAGGCGAAGAGGTGAGCAGGAGGGGAAGTCGATGTGGATCATCAGATATCCAGAGTTTCCCGGTGGCGAGTTCTTTTTTGTCGCCTCCGAGCTTCACGAGCTTTAAGTGCAGGCACAGTGCTTTGTAGAAGCCGGCTTTTGTCCTAATAGATTCCTCGCCGGCTGGAGATACATAAAGACGCGCCTTGTCCTTTCCATCAAAGATATCTACGAAGAGAGGCTTGCGAAGGTCCCGCTGGGACCTGAGCAAGAATACTGCGGTCACAGGATCGTACAGACCTTTGGCTTTTTCTGATTTGGATTCCCGCTCTTCGCCGGACTGCTTTTTGATTTGCACCACGTTGTTTTCGTGGTCGAAAAGTAAATCCACCATCTCTTGTCGGAGAAGATTGGACTTCAACACAAATTGGTAGGTTTTGGGCTGAAACTTTTTTGAAGAAAAGGTTGCCTGTACTCGGCTCCATATTTCCAGGAGCTTCTTGAGAGGTTCATCGGAGACCGCTTGCGCCACGACATTGATCTGATCGGACCCCTTTCTTGTCGTGATATCCCCATGGCCAGCCTTGTTTCCGTTCCACGTCACTTCGTACCGCAAGAGTTCAGACGACTCGGCTCCAAAGCACAGGTTTCCCCCTAGGCTCCAAGACGCTAGTTGGTTGAAGGCCACTGCGATGACGAGAATGATACAAATCTTATGGGCTTTAGGCGCCATGTAAGAGACGAGGTATTGAAGCATGGGCCATTGTTGCACTCCCATCAGCGAGAACGGCATGGGCGCGATTTGTTGAAGCGACTGAATACGCAAGAAAGTAAATTGAAATTATCTCACCCTTCGCCAATAAAATTTCTTCTGAACTTCGGGCATGACCAGAACCAGGGTATCTCCGGAGACCTGGTACGGCCATTTCACCGTATTGCCAGCATCGTCCGTGATGCTTATTTCGTTGTTCGCAACGGTGAAGCGCCCTGTGCGACTTTTACGAGCCTCTGCTTTGTCCTTGTCTGTTCTGTCGAAAACCACCTTGCCGTCGTCAAAAAACTCTATCAGGGTTCGCGTCGATTCCCTGGGTTTTTCCTGCACGCCCTTGTCATTAACTTGATACTGGAGTTCCCATTTGTCGAAAAGACTTTTCTCTTTGGCATCCTTGGAATTGTCCGTCCCTTTTTGCGCCGACTGCGCGGCTCCTTCAACTGCAGCGGTTTTGGGCAAGGTTGTGGTGAGACACGAAGAACAGAGGAACATGGTCATACACGCGATAAACACAGGGACGCAGTTTCGTAATAGAGCCATTAGACCTTTTCCCGACAGCCAAGAAACTGATCATTCGCATTGCTTCGTATGGCGCCGGCTATATTTTACCATAAACTTCGGAAAATTCTATCCGCGATCTGCCGGTTGTTGGCGATTCCTGTTTGAGCCTTCCCTGTCGATTCCGCCTTGGCCGCCAATGGAGGCGACGGCGCATCATTCCGGACCTGTTTAGTTTCAGCCCTTTGGATGGGGAACTCGCCTCGCGCCAATCGTGTCAAGAAAGGCTGATCAATGATGATGCAATACGAGCCGACTTCCATGGTATGAAAGACCGCTTCTGCGTCATGCCAGTCAAGGCCGAGGCAACCGTGAGTGAGTCTGCCGCCGGTCGCTTCCGCGTAATGTATGTAACGACTTCCGTCAAATACTAGTTTATAGCGAAAGAATCCGGGGACTCTTCTGTCCTCCCACCTCTTGGGGATAGGCTCTCCCTCTTCTATGAAGTACCAGTCTGGTCTCACCCAGTCGTCCACAGGGATCTTTGCCTTTATGGGGAATATACCAGTCGGCGTTTCAAATGTGCCGACTTCTGTTTTTCCTTTACCGATAGCCACCGGCCCGATTCTCAACAGTCTGCCCTGACTGTCACACAAATAAAACTGAAAGTTCCGCTTGTCGATTATGATAAAGGGCTTTCCGTTCTTGTTCTTAATGAGAGAGGCGACTCTTCTCGCCTCCACCATGACTTGTCTCACAGAGTCTTCGTCGTATTCCCTTGCATATGGATTGTCATACATGCTCTGGGAGGGGTATTGGTCCTGACTTCGTTGATATTGCTGGGCGGCTTGTCTCGCCATTTGATCTCTCAGTATGGCTTCTGCGTCGTGGTCTTCATACTGAATACGCGGATCCATGCCGGCTTCGGGTTGTTGCCACGCCCCCCCTTGATTGCCGTAGTAATATGACTGAATCATCGAGCGGCGTTGACGGGCGTCCAGATTCCCCTGTTGATAACTGTCATAGTAGTACTGGGCCTCGACCGGCAGAACGAGCACACCGACAAGCCACAGTACTCCGACCGTGCGTCCCAATGTTTTCAGCATGATGTGATTCCATCTCCTCCAGAGGATTGCATACACGCAGCCTCGCCGAAGGCGCGATCACGTATATTGTAAATCTCCATTACTGTCAATAAAACGCGGAGTTCCCTTTCTCACTTCACAATCGGCATTGATAATCCGTCGCCTGAATTTTCTGCAACCCTTTAACTTCCGCACAGAATCCGATCCTATATTCAGGACAGCATACCATATTTTTTCATCTTATACTGCAGGTTGCTCCTCGAAACGCCAAGCAGCTTTGCTGCTTGGGCTTGGACATTGTCTGCTTTTTTGAGCGCCAGCCTGATGATCCTCTCCTCTATGCTGTCGAGCGTTGCAGCTAAACCCTTCTCCCACGAGATCAGGTCCTCTACCCCGCGATCAATCTCTGAGGGCTCTCTCATTTCGATGGGGAGATCATCGACCGTAATCGTGGAACCTTTGCAAAGGACTACCGCCCTCTCCAATACGTTCTCCAACTCTCTAATATTGCCAGGCCACACATGGCGATAAAAACAGCTCATGGCGGCTGGATCCACTTCACGCACGGTCCGCCCCAACTTTCCTTCCAGCTTCTTGAGGAAATGAGCCACCAACAATGGGATATCCTCTTTGCGTTCCCGTAGGGGCGGCACACGGATTTGAACGACATTGAGCCGGAAGTACAAATCAGCCCGAAACCGGCCGGCGTCCACCTCTTCCTTCAGGTCTTTGTTTGTCGCGGCGATGACCCTGACATCAACCTTTATGTCTTTCGAGCCTCCGACTCGCTGGAACTCCTGCTCCTGCAAGACCCTCAGAAGCTTAACCTGAAGGCCGAGAGACATTTCGCCTACCTCGTCAAGAAACAGCGTGCCCTTGTCTGCAACTTCGAACTTGCCTTGTTTGAGGCTATAGGCGCCGGTGAAAGCCCCCTTTTCGTAGCCGAACAGTTCTGATTCCAAGAGAGTTTCTGGAACGGCTGCGCAATTGATGGAAACAAAAGGGGCGTTGGCGCGGCTTGATGATTTGTGCAGCCCTCTCGCAATCAACTCCTTCCCCGTTCCGGATTCGCCATGGATCAGCACCGTGGTCGGGGTATCTGCGACCTTCTTCATGATCGTGAAGACCCGCTCCATGGCCTTGGATTTGCCAACGATATTGCCCCAAAGCGCGCCAAGCTCGGTTTGCAGATACCTAATGTTCTGAAGCAGCAGCCTTTTTTCAACGCCTCGCCGCACAGCCTTTTTGATCTCTTCATTGTCAAACGGCTTTTGGATGTGGTCTAAAGCCCCCTTTTTCATGGCTTCCACGGCCTGATCAACTTCTGCAAAGGCCGTCATGAGTATCACTGGCAAGTCGCTATCGAGGTTGCGGATCTCGTCTAAAAGCTCAACTCCGTTCATTCCCGGCATCTTGATGTCTGACAAAACGGTGTGAACTGGCGTGTTCTTAATTATTTCCAAAGCCTCGGGGCCGGATGACGCTGTCAGCACCTCATAGCCTTCTTCGGAGAGCAAGTCATCGAGAACAATCAAATAGTTTCTCTCGTCATCCACCACAAGCACGGTACTCATGCCGTCACCCGTTGCTCCTGAAGCAGCGCCGATGTCCCATTACGGGGCAAAATGACGCGAAATTTAGTCCACTGGCCGTATTCGCTCTCGACCTCGAGCCGGCCTCCATGCGCAGTGACGATGTTGTGAACCACCGAGAGCCCCAAGCCAGTCCCCATTTGATGCGTCGTGAAAAATGGGGTGAAAATTTTTCCAAGGTGTTCTTCTTTAATGCCCTTGCCGGAGTCAAGAAAATCCACCCAGATGTTTTCGGAGTCTGCGCCCATAGACACCTGTATTGCTCCTCCCTTCTCCATGGCAGCAAAGGCATTCATCACAATATTCAGAAAGGCTTGGTACAACAGGTCTGGATCGCCCTGGAACACAAGCTCGGGACCGCCGTTATCTTCCATCGTCCACGTAATGTCCCGCGCCTTGAGTTCCTGCTCGAGATTCCTTTTGACTCGGTGAAGAAGCTCAGACATGCTTGTCGGTCTAAGCTGAGGCAATTTAGGACGGGCAAATTCCAGAAAGTCCGATAGCACATTGCTCAAGCGAGTAGCCTCTTCTACGATGACCCCACTGAGTTTCTTCAGCCTCGATTGATCAGGATTTTCTTTCTTCGCAAGCACTTCGGCCGACGACTTGATAATGCCCAAGGGGTTTCGAATCTCATGGGCGAGGATCGCAACCATTTGACCGATGGAGGCGAGCTTTTCAGACTGTTGAAGCTGTTCTTCGAGCATTTTTTGCCGCTTGGCCCGCTCGAGCAGGATCCTCTCTCCCCGCCTCACGATCAAGGTAAGCATGACGAAGAGGAAGACCATCAACCCCACTGCAACAAGCATGATCACTATGATGGAGCGTTGGACAACTCTGTATTGATCGGTGACGTCTTGTGTAATCTCGATGACCCCGTAAATTACCCCCAACATCCAATAGTTTCCCGTCCATTCTCGCAGTGGGTAAAAGGTGTCAGCGAGGACGCTGCTTTGCCAGGAACTCCCAATCACGTTTTGCTGCCGTACTCTCGTCACGCTCTTCCCGGAAAAAACTTCATCCACAGGCGAATCTTCGGGCTCGTACTTGCCTATAAGATCATACTCCGTGCTGTATATGATCTTGCGCTGGCGATCTACAATTTTTATTCGCTGAATCTTCAGACCGTAAGTAAAGTCTTTGATCAGGGAATCCAGGGCTCCGAATTGGTCCCATTTTTTCAAGTCCATGGGCACGCCCCGCGCCTTGAGAGGGGAGTAGAAACCGACAAATATATTGTAATTGAGATTTTCAGCGAGGAGTCGAGCGTAGTTTTCGGCGCTTTTTACGAGGGTGTCCACGCTGCGGGTGTAGAGGAAGCCAGTAAGGACCAAGGTCACGGCCACAATCACGACAAAACCAGACAAGATAAAGTATTTCAAAAGCCTGAAAGGCCCATCTGCGCTCATAGGGGCTGGCCTCCCCTCAGTCATGGGCGCCCCCTTTTCGTGTATGGCTTCGTGGAGAAAATCGTGTCAGTGTGCAACGCAATAACGAGCAGAAGTTCAAGAGGAACCCCATATACCCGTTCGGGACATTACTGTCGCAATGAGGCGCAGTGCGACATGAACATCATGACTTTCTATGCTAGTTTTCGAAGAAAACCCCGAATTCGACATGGCTCTCTCTACTCGATCTGTGTGAACTGAGATTGCTTCGTCGCTTTCAGCCCCTCGCAACGACAAAAAGGTTATTGATGCGTCGTCGCACGCGAAGCCATCTCGTGATAAATTTTGGAAAGACCCTCAACCGCACTCTGATCAGGTTACGCGTTGCCCAGATCATCCGGATTGATGCGTTCCAGTATTTTGGTCAGCTCCTCGTCAGTCCCTTCCACATCTTGCTGCGTGAAGATAATTTTTTGGCGGGCCGCTTCTTCCTGGTCGGTCTGGGTCATCCCCTCGATGACGCCTTCGCTCACATAGATTGGGACCCCAGTCCACGTGGCCAACACGAGGGAATCCGAAGGCCTCGCATCCACGGTAACAAGCTTGGAATGCGCATCTTTGAGGTAGATCGTTGCGTAGTACGTGTGGTCCCTCAAGTCGTCTATTTCAATATGTTCCAGCGTGACGCCGGTTTTTTCCATGATAGTTCTCAGGAGTTCATGCGTGAGTGGGCGCTGGAAAACTTCCTTGGTCAAGGCTCGTTGCAGCGCCATGGCCTCAACTGGGCCTATCCATATGTAGAGCTCCCGCTCTCCGCTTTTTTCCTTCAAGATCACCACTGGCTGCATATTGCGCGTGTCTGAAACGATACCGGTGATGGTCATCTCCTTGAATTCTTTCTTGTCTTTCATGGCAACCTCGCTATCTATGTGTGATGAACACAGGAGGCTTCTTTCGAGGGATTCTTCGTCCTTGGCGGGGAGCCCTCAGAGACTCCAGTCAATGGCGTCATCTTACGCGACTTCGGGGTACGCGCAGCACCCCTCAACAGCATCGATCGGCCATCCACGAGAGCGGCGATCTTGAAATATAGGCTACGGCATCTCACTATTGCTGTCAAGCCGCGCCCGTAAGGGTGTTAGTGACAAATAGAAGCGCTATCTCAAGAGCAAAAGACCGGCTTCCTGTCCGAAAGGTCGATACAAATGCAAGCCCCGTTGTACTCGCTGGCCCCTTTGAGTTTCGCCACGCTTGTTATGTTCGGCGGCAGAGAACCAATATTATACGGGTTCTCGAAATTTCTGTCGAAATGAGGACCGCCTCGTCGAGCGTGTGGCCGCTTTCGGCCCCCCCCTGACAGCCGCCAAAGGTCAACCTTTGTCATTTCGAAGGAGCGAGTCTCGAACGAAGTGAGACGCCGCGACTGAGAAATCTTGGTTTTCTGACCAGGATTTCTCGCTTCGCTCGAAATGACAGGGATAATGCATTCGAAATGACCGGCGCCCCATTGAATTCGTGATTACTTTCGAGAACAGGCCTATTAGTTATCAGCAAGGAAAGGACTCGCCCTTGTTCGTGTTGATGATTGCGTAGAGCGTCTCGCGCTGCTCAGGCTCTCTGGGATCGTCGAGCGCAACCTGCGGCGCCATGCTGGGGGACACGGGCGACTCGGCGTTCTGGCGGCGAAACGACGGTTGGCTTTTTGCTACAAGTCCGCTTCAAGAGGAATTGGACGGCGCCCAAGGAGTTGTTTCCACGAGAGCGCCGCGTTCCAACAAGAGCTCTTTCAATATGGACCGGTGACACCTTGATTCATTCTCACAGTAGCAGCCTATGGACAGGTTCGTTTGGTGCGACAAAGCGGCGAGCAGATCCAAGACCTTGCCGGGGTCTGTCTTCTTCATCTCTGCTCGAAATTTTCGTGCAAAATGATCCCAGGAGGCGTCATCCTGGGCCATTCTGGCCTCCTTCAACAGCTCCTCACTGGGAGAAAGGATCGGGAGCCACACATCATAGAAGTTTCGCGTCGCATATTCTGTTTTGGGAACGCCGCGAGGAGGCCGGCGCACAACGCCGACGCGAAGCCCCTCTCCCTCTATCCTTGGCGCGCCCAGCCTGACAATTCTAATGGACATGAGACTCCTCGGGAATGAAATCAGCGAGCATGCGCCTCCGAAGTCGCCGTCATCACCTGGACGAATGCAAGGGGTTCGGTCGAAGCCCGGGTGATGAGCGCTGCCTTAAGGCTGTCTGCATCGACCTCTTGACCGTCCACCGCGATCTGAGCGCACGCTCGCCAGAAAATCTCGGACCGCCCTAAGAAGAATTCCAGAAGATCAGATCGCCGAAAGCAGGCGCCTCTGGCGAGAAAAAGAGGACCGAGTTCCTTTGCGACCATATTGTAGAGCCGGACGGTTATCTGTGCAGGGCGACCCGCGTTATATTGATTATTTTGGGCGTGGGTGATATCTGCCCGCATCACGGCATAAAAGCCGCCTTTGCGGAGGGCAGCTCCTACAAAGCCTGGCATGGCAGCGGACAAGGACAAGACAGCCCCGTCCCCTACCCTCGCGGCATCTACGTTGTCCACCGTGTGACCATTGAGGAATATTGTATTGATACGTCCATCGAGGTACTGGGCATCGACTTTCATGGGGCCGGTCACAACCTCCCTAACGGTAGCCCCCTCTTCGATCGCGATGACAAAGCCTTTTTGAAAGAGTTCCGCGAAGCCCTGCCCTACTCGCTCCGCGCCCACGAGCCTTATGTGAATTGAATTTGAAATGTCCGACTTGTCAGACGTTGTTGGGGCACTCAATGCTTTTCCTGATGACTGTTGGCTGCGTATAGTGGCCGCTTCCAGGAGCGACGCAGGTGGCACGACCAGATGGTCGGGCCAGAGGAGGACTCCGGCCCGACCCATGAGATACTCACGGACTTTGCCTTCACCAATTGAACACGGCGTCGAGTTCCTCGTCTGGCACCTTGAACACGATGTTATGCGGCGGCAAGGGCTCCTTTTTGAAGAACGCGGGAAGCCGATCGTGCTGCGCAGTGAAGCCAGCCTTCGCGTTGAATTCCCGCTCGTTCTTCAGGACTGCCTTTCCGAGGTTGTTCACGTCTTCGGCAGTGAGGTTCAGTCCATAGAAGGCGTTGATCATATCTAAGAGGGCCTGGAAGGTTTCCGGTTGATCCATGATGGCAAAGGCGATGAACAGGCACATGCCAGTGGAATCCACTGCGGCGGTCGCTATCTGAAGGTCTCGAGAGAGCGCAACCTGCCCTTCTGCTCCGTGGGGATCCACATAGCCGCCGACCTTGAGGATATTCGCCGCCACTGCATAGCCGGCCGTGTGGTCTGCGCCCATGGTGCTTGTGGCGTAGGTCACTCCGATTCCCTGCACGCCTCTGGGATCGTATGCAGGCATTGCCTGTCCTTTGACGACAGGCACGCGCTCGACGCCGAAGCATTTTCCCGTGACCGCCGCGCCGTTTCCCAAGATCCGGCCAAGAGGGGTCCCTTTGCCGACTTCATGAACAAGGTTTATGGCTGCCTGGGCGTCGCCAAACTTCGCAAGCCCCGCTTCCATGGCCACCGCTATGGTTGCCCCCATCTCGATGGTGTCCACACCGTAGTCATCATCCAACCGATCGAGCATGGCTATGGCGTCAAGGTCGTCGATGCCGCAGTTTCCGCCGTGAGCCCATACCGTCTCATATTCGGGCTGTTTAGTCAGATATTGGCCGTCTTTGTTCACATAGATGCCCGAGCATCGGATCACGCAGCCCCTGTGGCAGCCATGTGTGGCTGCGCCGCCGCGCTCCGTCTCCACCGCGGCCTCGGTTTCGCCGCTGATCTTGTTGCAGTTTTCAAATCTGCCCCAGGTAAAATTCTTTGTGGGATACGCGCCTGCTTCGTTTAACACGTTCGTCAACACATTTGTGCCATACGCGGGCAGCCCTTCTCCCGTGACAGGATGTTTCTTGAGGCCGTCCACCCACCTTTTGGTGGCATCGCGAAATTTCTCTGGGTCTTTCGGCTGCCGCATTGGCATGCCGGCGTCGTCAAGCACAATGGCCTTGACCTGCTTTGATCCCATGACTGCGCCAACGCCGCCTCGACCAGCATGGCGCGTCGGTCGGAGCTCCATGTCCGTACACGCCACAGAGGCTGCGCTCATCTTCATTTCGCCTGCCGGCCCTATGGACATACATGCTATTTTGTCGCCGAACTCCGCCTTCATCTTTTCGACGAGATCGTAGTTCCCGAGCATTCTCAGGCTGTTGTCCACGCTAATTTTGACGCCGTCTTTGTTAATGTAAATTTTGTAGAGGTTGTCATCTTTGGGCTTGCCCTCAAGGACAATCGCGGCGTAGCCAAGCCTTGCCAAAACCTGCGATGGCTGTCCGCCGGCGTTGGCTTCCTTGATGCCGCCTGTCAGTGGACTTTTGCACCCCACCGATATTCGGCCAGACATTGCTGCCGTCGATCCGCTCAAAAGTCCTGGCGCAATGACCAACTTGTTGTCAGCTCCCAGAGGATGACAAAGCGGCGGCACTTCCTTGGATACGATGGCCGATGTCAGCGCCCTTCCCCCTAGACCGGCATACTCCCCTACCGGCGTCGCGACAGCCTTCGGGCCTCCTTCAGCACCCATGTCGATCCGCAGAATCTTGTCCATGTGTGACCTCCGTTGTTTTCTGTGCTGAGGGCGACTGCCCCCAGAGAGTTATTTGCTGCGTCGGCCAGTTGCTGCCCCTGAGCCGAACGCCACGCGTTGCGTCCCTGGAATATGTGACGCCAGTGGCATGGTATCTTTCACACGGCGATGAGTCAAGGGAAAATCGGACATTTTATCAATCATGTTGGGTAGTTATGTCGCACCGGACATAGCCGCCCCTCGCAACCCCGCTGCGCCATACCATCAGGGACCAACTCGCTTTACTCGTCGCACTCAGACAACCGACTCATCCCCGCCTTGCGCACCTCTTCCAGCACCTCCTTAAGAGGGATCCCTGTGCGGCTCGCTATGGCTCGGCAGTCATCGTATTCTGGTGAGACCTGAGGCGGTTGGCTGCCTGTTCGGATGATCTTTATCCGAACCTCTCCAAACTGTGTGTTGATCATGGCGATGGACCTCGACGCCTTTAGCCTGTTTTCCAGGCGCCAGCGCGTCCCTATGGTCGTGGTTTCCCGCATCAGCAGTTCTGACATGGCATGCACATGCTCGGGTTGGCATATCACAGTGACAAGGGCGCCGGGTCGATTTTTCTTCATGTGTACAGGCGTCAGATACACGTCCAGAGCTCCTCGCTGGAACAAGCCCTCAATGACATAATCGTAGATTTGCGGGTTCATGTCATCGATATTCGTCTGTATGACAGCGACGCGATCTGCCTCAAGGATCGACTCCGGTTCCTGAGTTTCTCCTATGAGGACGCGCAAAAGATTTGGTATAGGCAGGTCTCTTGTCCCCGCGCCGTATCCTATGGCGGTCAATTTCATCGCAGGCATGGGACCAAAACTCGATGCCAGCGTGGTGAGGATGGCGGCCCCCGTAGGGGTAAGGAGCTCCGCTTGCAGGCCTGTTGAATACACGGGCTTCCCTTTGATCAGCTCAGTTGTTGCGGGCGCCGGTACAGGCAAGGCCCCGTGATCGCATTGCACGATTCCACCGCCGACATGGAGCGGCGAACAAGAAATGCGTTGGATGTCGAGCGCTTCAAGGCCGGCAACGGCGCCCACGACATCGATGATTGCATCGACCGCCCCTACTTCGTGGAAGTGCACCTCCTCAATCGAGACGCCATGAACTTTTGCTTCTGCGTTGGCGAGCCGAGAAAACACCTGGATGCTGCGCTCTTTCACCTGAGGCGCCAGGCCGCTTCTTTTAATAATATCCTGGATGTCAAAGAGGTTTCTGTGGGGA
>Ga0078972_1013990_pt1 | contig 12943 bp, 2 predicted proteins | sample YelNatPaOPGAMG01_FD_67568 | JGI IMG/M metagenome (GOLD analysis project Ga0078972, IMG submission 67568) | Hot spring thermophilic microbial communities from Obsidian Pool, Yellowstone National Park, USA - OP-RAMG-01 (SPADES assembly) (version 2) | ecosystem: Environmental > Aquatic > Thermal...
CACGGTGCTTCAGGTGGACGGCACCTCAAAGCTCACCGGGGCCGGTACTTCATCGGCAACCCCTCGGCCGAAGAGCGCTTGCTGCTCGTCTCCGTGGATTCCCCGACCCAGATCACGGTCCAGCGCGGCTACGAGAACTCCACGGCAGCCTCTTGGCCGGCCGGCCCACACAGTGGTGGTCGGTCGGCCACGCGAAGCGCTGCGCCCAGACCGACGCACAGGATCGGCGGGCAGTCACCGTCCGATACTCCCACCCGCGCGAGCACGATCTCTACCTCGGCACCTGGCGTGACCGCGACGCCGGCCGGATTCGGGTCACGATCGACGGCGACACCTACACCTTCTACATCTGGGCCCGCGTCCCCTCGGGCACGCGTAAGGTCTCGCTGGCAATCGTGAACAGCGGCTACACCGAATACTTGGCCGGCCCGACCCAGATCACGCTGACAACCTCCTGGCAGTGCTTCAAAATGGCGGGGACGCTCGCGAGCGGGCAAACCGGCCTGTGGATCGTGGTGCGCCAGTACGACGCCAATGGCGACGCCTGGGCCTCGGGTGACATCCACCTCTGGGGTGCCTGCCTCCAGCAAGGCAGCGACCCCAAGAAGGGCTACGCCCGCACCTGGCTCTCGCAGACGCCCAACGTGGAAGCCGGCCTTGCCGCCGGGCCCACCCTGATCGCCGCCCCAGACGACACCACCTCACCCCTCAAAATCCACGGCCCCGGCTCGAACCTCGCCGACAGCACCCTCCTTGAACTCACCGCCAACGGCGAACTCATCCTCGCCGGCGGCTCCGGCAACGGCTACCGCCTCGCGGAGCTCACCCCCGCCACCAACCCCTCCGGCTGGTCGGGCGTGATCAAGGTCAAGACCCCAGTCGGCGCCACCCTCGGCTACATCCTGATCTACTCCAGCCCCTGGCGATTCCCGATCTCCTCGGCGCCCAACGCGGCGATGTGGCCGCAATCCGTGCGTTCTGGACGCTCCAGGACGACCTCGCCCTCGCACCCGACGAGGGAAAGGTCATCAAACTGAAGCGCGAGCTCATCGTCAGGCATCCGAGCATGCCGGTCTCCTGCACAATCCCGGAATACAATGAGACGAGGTGCGCCCGAAGGAAATGAGCATCTTCGACCTCCACGCCAGCGTCCTCCAGGACTACCAGCGCTACGTCCAGAGCTTCCTCTCGATTTCCGACGAAGCGATCCTCGAGTTCGTCGAGAGGAAACTGCTCGAAGAGAGCGTGCTCTGGCCGGACGCGCTGATCCAGTTGAACCCGGCCTACCAGAAGGCGGAAACCGTGGACGAGCTCGTCGCGTCAGGACTGCTGCTCCCCACCACGGCCGACATCTTCCGCACCCCCAACGGCGGCCCGATAAGCCTCTACCAGCACCAGCGGGACGCCATCGAGCTGGCCGCAAGGAAGCGTTCCTATGTGGTGACCAGCGGTACCGGCTCAGGGAAGAGCCTCACCTACTTCATCCCGATTTTCAATTCCATCCTGCGCGGGAACTTCGAGGAGCGGAAGGTCTGGGCAATCGTAGTCTACCCCATGAACGCGCTCGTCAACTCCCAGTGGGAGTCATTAAACGCCCTTGCGGAAACTTACCGGCGGCGAGCTGGCCGGGAGATGCCCGTCCGCTTCGCCAAGTATACCGGCCAGGAGAGCGACGCAGAGAAGCGGCAAATCCAGGAGGACCGGCCCCACATCCTGCTCACCAACTTCGTGATGCTCGAAATGATGCTTCTCCGACCCCAGGAGTCGGCGTTCGTGGACCGGGCCACGGCCGCTCTCCAGTTCCTCGTCCTGGACGAGCTGCATATGTACCGTGGCCGGCAGGGCGCCGACGTGGCCATGCTTGTCCGCCGGCTGAAGCAGCGCTGCGGGAATCCGGAGCTACTACACATCGGAACCAGCGCCACCATGATTTCTAGCCCGTCGGCCGAGCCCCAGGAGCGACGCCGAGCTGTGGCGGATTTTGCCAGCAGACTTTTCGGCACACCGGTGCCACCCGAAAACATCGTCGAGGAGTCACTCGTTCCCATTGCCCGTCAAAACTCATTACCAACGCCTGAGCAGCTCCAGGCGAGCCTGAATGCACCGACCCCCACGCACATCGAGGAGCTGGTTCAAAGCTCACTGACGAACTGGCTGGAGGCCAACGTCGGAGTCCAAAGGGAGAGCGACGGCAAGTACCGCCGGCGCCCGCCGCTGAGCGTGAACGTGCTTGCCGGCCGCCTCTCCCAACTCACTGGGGTCCCGCAAGAGCGGTGTGCCGAACGCCTCCGGGAAATGTTTCTCGCTGGGGCGCAAATCCGATACGCGGACGGCACGCCCGTCTTTGCCTTTAAGCTGCATCAGTTCATCTCACAGGGGCGTGCTGTCTATGCCACCTACGAGGCGCGCGACCGGCGCTATCTCACTCTCGACGGCCAGTACTACGCGCCGGGTACGGATGGAGCGCGCATCTTGTTCCCATTGGCCTTCTGTCGTGTATGCGGCCAGGAATACTACAAGGTTCACTACGACGAGTCGAACAGCCGGATCACACCGTGGGGCGAGGCATTCGACGAGGAGGAGGACGAACAATCCCAGCGTGGCTACCTCATGATGCCGCCCTCGGAGAACTTCGACTGGTCCGCCGATGACCTGCCGCCGGAGTGGCTCAACGCCAATGGCCGAGTCCGGAGCAACTACAAGAAGCGCCTCCCCCGCCTCATTCACGTGGCGCCTGACGGAGCCGTCTTCTCGGAACCCGGTGAGGGAGCTGTGAACGGCTATTTCCAGCCGAGCCCCTTCCTGCTTTGCCTCGCCTGCGGGGAGTACTACACCGGCCGACAACGTGAGTTCACCAAGCTGAGCGGTCTTTCAAGTGAGGGCCGCAGCTCCGCCACCACCGTTCTTGGGATTTCCGCACTGGATCACGCCGAAGAGGCAGGGATCTCTGCTTCCGCCAAAAAGCTCCTCAGCTTTACCGACAACCGCCAGGATGCGTCCCTCCAGGCGGGGCACTGCAACGATTTCGTCCGTGTATCCCTGCTGCGCGGAGCCATCTACGAAGCTCTTCGCCGACACGGCGAGCTGAGGCATTTTGACATCGCCAGAAAGACAAAGGAAGTCCTTGCCTTTGATCTCCGTGACGTTGCACAGAACCCACAGCTCGATCCGGCCTCTCCCCACGCAACCACCGTCTGGAAGTGCTTTGAAGACCTGATCGAGTACCGAATCTACGAAGACCTGCGCCGCGCCTGGCGCATCGTTCACCCCAACCTCGAACAGTGCGGTCTCCTCCGCGTAGACTACGAAGGTCTCGAGTCTTTGTGCAGCCGTGACGATCTTTGGCAGGAACTGCCGCCTTTGGCGAGACTGTCAGCCAGCCGACGTCTCGAGATTCTCAGGCCTATTCTCGACTTCTGCCGCAAGAAGCTGGCCATCCGGGTGGAGTGCCTCCGCGAAACGTACCAACAGCAGCTCCGCCAGCGCGTCAACCAGGTCATCAACGACCGATGGAATTTCGACGAGTCGGAGGAGCGGCTGCGCCAGGCCGAACGGCTGATTCTTCCAGACCAGCCTGCCAACCACGTCCCAGGCGTCAGCCTCAGCGCGCGCAGCCTCGTTGGCCGCTACTTGCGCCGCCGTTTACCCGATATTTCCGACTACTCGCAATTCGTGCGAAAACTGGTGACCGTGCTCGCTTCCCAGGGACTTCTGCGGCTGGACAGAGAGCGCGGCGTGGAATACGTTCAACTTGACGCGGCTGTCCTGATCTGGCGCACGGGCCAGGGTGAGCCGCCCCCTCCCGATCCCATCTACAGTCGCCGCGCAATCAGCCCACTTTATGTCCGGGTCCAGCAAAAAGCCAACGAATTCTTCCGCGAGCTGTACAGCCGCCGTGCGTTATCATTGCGCTCCGTCGAGGGTCTCCCCCATACGGCGCAGATCCATTATGCCGATCGCCAGGAGCGGGAGCGCCGATTCCGGGAGGGCAACCTGCCACTGCTGTTCTGCTCGCCCACAATGGAACTGGGGATCGACATCCGGGACCTCCAGCTTGTTCACCTGCGCAACATTCCTCCCACCCCGGCCAGCTACGCACAGCGTAGCGGCCGCGCCGGCCGCAAGGGCGATCCCGCGCTGATCCTCGCCTACTGCGCCGCCGGCAGTGGGCACGACCAGTATTTCTTCCGTCGGCGTGAAGAAATAGTAGCTGGCGCCGTTCGACCGCCCCGCATCGACCTCTCCAACGAGGACCTGGTGCGGGCCCACATCCATGCTCTTTGGTTCTCTAAGGTTAACCTGCGGATCGAGCGGTCCATAGACGAGCTCCTGGAGTTGCAATTGGATGATCTGCCCTTGAAAGACAGCGTTCGCGCGGCCATCGAGCTCTCCGAGGACCGGCTTCGTCAATGTATCGAGGAAGGCCGGAGCATCCTGGATCTCTGCGCAGCCGAGCTAAAGGAAGCCGACTGGTTCACCCCAACTTGGCTTGAGGGCACTCTGCGGCGTGCGCCGCAGGCGTTCAACGAAGCCTTCGATCGCTGGCGGCAACTTTACCGCGCAGCCACCACACAACTCTTAGAGGCGCAGCGTATCCAGGCCACCTCCTTTGACGAACGCCAGCAACGCGAAGCAAAACAGCGCGTCGAGGAGGCCGTTCGGCAACGGAACCTCCTCACCAATACCGGCACGCTGCGCGAGGAGTCGGACTTCTATCCTTACCGGTATCTCGCCAGCGAAGGTTTCCTGCCCGGCTACAACTTTCCCCGTCTCCCCGTGCGCGTCTACATTCCGCGGGAGGACGGTGAGTTCATCAGCCGACCGCGCTTTTTGGCCATAACCGAGTTTGGCCCGGACAATCTGATCTACCACGAGGGGGCAAAATACCAGGTTCGTCGCTTTTGGACGCCCCCCGGGGGGCTTGCCGCCAGGTGTTCGACCGCGAAACTTTGCCATGTTTGCGGCTACTTCAACAGCGGCGCCGACGACCGGTGCGGCGACTGCCAAACGGTGCTCGACGGCTCTACCAGCCTGTTCGTCAATCTGCTGGAGATGCCGAACGCCAAGACGATCCGCAGAGAACGGATTACCTGCGATGAAGAAGAGCGCGTCAGGCGCGGTTACCACACATCGATTCATTTCCGTTTCGCTCCTGGCGCAGGTGGTCGGCTGCGCACAATTGAGGCGATGGTCGGCGCCGACCCGACCCAGCCGCTACTGAGAACCACTTTCGCACCGGCGGCCACGCTTTTTAAGGTCAACCACGGCTGGAAAGGCGGTCGAACGGAAGGCTTTCTCCTCAACCTGGCTAATGGTGAAATCAATCCTGACGCCAACCAATCGCCTGGTGAGACAGCGATCCTGCGGCTTTTCGTGAGCGATACCGAGAACCTCTTGCTCGTGCGCCCTCGACCTGAGATCCAACGCGATCCGAGGGCCCTGGCTTCTCTACAGTTTGCTTTACAGCGCGGCATGGAACAGCATTTTCAACTCGAAGAATCAGAGCTGGCCTCGGAACGGGTCGGCGCCGGCGACCATCGGGCTATCCTGTACTGGGAGGCTGCCGAAGGCGGCGTCGGAGTGCTCCGGCGCTTGGTGGAGGAACAGGATTTGTTCGCCGCCATCGCCTCCACCGCGCTGGAACGTCTGCACTTCGACCTCGCCTCCCTCGAGGACCGGAACCCCGACTGCGCGCAGGCCTGCTACGAGTGCCTGCTCTCATACACTAACCAGCTGGACCATCGCCTGCTCAACCGTCACCTCGTTCGGGATGTGCTGAACGCCTTGCGGAGCTCGCTTGCCACACCGCAGCACGCTGGCCGAGACTACGAAGAGCACTACCGCTGGCTACGCTCGTTGACGGACAGCCGGTCTGAGCTCGAGCGCCGTTTCATCGATCACCTCTACCAGACCCGCCGCAATCTTCCGGACGAAGCCCAGAAGGCCGTTGCAGAGGTCAACACGATACCGGATTTCTACTATTCTGGCTGCCATGCCTGCGTCTTTTGCGATGGCGCCATCCACGACGAGCCCGCGCAGCAGCAACGTGACAAGGATGTCCGCAGGCAGCTTCGGGAGTCCGGCTACCGGGTGATCGTGATCCGCTACGATCAAGATCTGGAAACTCAAATCGCACAGCACCCTGATGTCTTCGGAGAGGCGAGGAGGTGAGCCGTGCCTGCTGTGTCTGTTGGTTCAATTGTCCGCTGCCGCAACCGGGAATGGATCGTGCTGCCCTCGGCCAACGAGGATCTGTACCTACTGCGGCCACTCGCCGGGAGCGACCAAGAGATCTGCGGCATCCACCGGGGTCTGGCCGACTTCGGGCTGGATCGGGTCGAGCCCGCCTCTTTTCCCCTTCCCTCAGTCAAGGACATCGGCGACGCGGTGGGGGTCGAATTGCTCTTCAACGCCGCCCGGCTGACTCTCCGTGACGGCGCTGGTCCCTTTCGTTCTCTTGGACGGATTAGTGTACGCCCGCGGCCCTACCAGTTCGTCCCTCTCCTCATGGCGCTCAGGCTCGATCCGGTGCGAATGTTGATTGCCGATGACGTGGGTATCGGAAAGACCATCGAGGCCCTACTGATTGCGCGCGAACTGCTCGACCGTGGGGAAATCGATCGCGTCTGTGTCCTGTGCCCTCCCTATCTTTGTGACCAGTGGCAGCGAGAGCTTTGGCGTCATTTCCGCCTTCAGGCAGTGGTCGTTCGGTCGGGCGCCGTCAGCCGACTCGAGCGTGACCTTCCTCCGGGCGATCACAGCATTTTCGGCTATTACCCACACATCGTCGTCAGCATCGATTACGCCAAGAGCGATCATCATCGGGCCAATTTCCTACAGCACTGTCCAAAATTCGTCATCGTGGACGAAGCCCACGGCGCCGCCGACCATGCCGGCGCCGGGCGCACCCAACAGCAACGCCACGAGTTGCTCCGGGCGCTCGCCGCCGATCCCGAACGCCACCTGCTTCTTCTGACCGCGACGCCCCACAGCGGAGTTGAAGCGGGACTCCTTTCGCTGCTCGGCCTTATTAAGGCCGATTTCGGTAACCTGAACTTGCAGCAGCTTTCGGACCGCCACCGCGCTGAATTAGCCCGCCACTTCGTCCAGCGCCGCCGCGCCGATGTCACCCACTGGTTGGGCGAGGAAACTCCATTCCCCTCCCGCGACGCCGGCGAAAAGACCTACAGCCTTTCATCCAAGTACCACCAGCTCTTCGACGGCGTTTATCGGTTCAGCCGTGAACTCGTCCGCAGCGGTGAAACGCTCACTGGCTGGCGCCAGCGCATCCGCTACTGGTCAGCCCTCGCGTTGCTGCGCTGTGTCATGTCCAGTCCTGCTGCTGCCGCCGCCGCCATCGGCAAGCGCTTGAAAACTGAGCGGGCGGATGAGGGCCAGGACGATACCGCCTACTCGCCCTACATTTACGAGGCGACTGACGAGGACACCATCGATACTCCGCCGGCCCACATCCTGGAAGAAGGTGAGGAGGAGTTAACCGACGCCGAGCGCCGGCGCCTGCGGGAGTTCCAGCGCCTTGCTGCAACGATCTCCGGCGCCGATGACGACACCAAGATCGTCGAGTGCACCAAGCTGGTTCGCGACCTGCTCCGGCAAGGCTTTCACCCCATCATCTGGTGCCGATACATCGCCACCAGTGACTACGTCCGCGACCAGCTTCACACCCGCCTCTCACAGGAGTTCCCAAACCTCCGTGTCCTTTCCATCACCGGGGCGCTCTCGGAGGACGAGCGCAGCGCCCTGATCGAGGAACTCGATCCCGCCAAGTTTCCCCGCCGCGTCCTGGTCGCCACCGACTGCCTCAGCGAAGGGATCAACCTCCAGGAGCTTTTCACCGCCGTGGTTCACTACGACCTGCCCTGGAACCCCAACCGCCTGGAGCAGCGCGAGGGGCGCGTGGATCGCTTCGGCCAGCGCGCCCGGGTCGTCAAGACTGTACTCTTTTACGGTCGCGACAACCCTGTGGACGGCGCTGTGCTCGATGTGCTGTTGCGCAAAGCGCGAGACATCTATAGGGCGCTGGGTGTCCGAGTCCCCGTTCCGGTGGATAGCGAGACCATTGTCGAGGCTGTGTTGAAAAAGCTCTTTGCCGCTCCCTCTGCTCAACTCAACCTCTTCGACCTTGTCGAGGTCCAGAACTTGCATCAAAAATGGGCACGGGCGGCAGAAGACGACAAGGCCAGCCGCACCCGGTTTGCCCAGCACGCCATCAAGCCGGACGAGGTGGATCGCGAACTCAGGGAGACCGATGCCGTGTTGGCCGACCCGGCGACAGCCCGGCGGTTCCTGGAAAACGCCGCCCAGCGTCTCAATCTTCGCCTGCGCCCCGCCGCGGACGACACGCTGGTCCTGTCAGCCTTTGACCGCCTGCCGGATCTGGCACGCGCCGCCGCGCCCAATACGGAAGAGTGGCGCGTTACCTTCCGCACCGCCGCTCCGGAAGGCGTCGAGCCCCTCGACCGCAACCATCCGTTCCTCCAGGCCCTCGCTCAATGGCTCACCGAAGAAGCGCTCGCGCGACCCGGTCAGGCCCTCGCCAATCGTTGCGGCGCCATCCGCACGCGGGCCGTCTCCCGTCTCACCTTCCTGCTGCTCTGCCGAGTTCGTTACACCCTTTCGATTCCAGACAAGCCTGGCCTTCTGGCCGAGGAAGTGCAGTGCTTCGGGTTTGCCGGCTCTCCGGGCCCGGCGCCCGCCTGGCTGCCTCCGGAGGACTCCCTGCAACTTCTGCGAACGGCCAGGCCGCACGCCAACATTTCCCCCGCGGAGCGCGAGGAAGTCGTCCGAGAGTTGCTGGAGGCCTGGGAGCCGGTCCGCGCGGCGCTCGATCCTCTGATTACCGAACGCGCTAGGCGGCTCGAAGAGGCTCACCGTCGCGTCCGCGCCACCGTCCAGCTCGCTCGGCGTGGCTTGGCCGTTGCGCGCCATTATCCGCCGGACCTGCTCGGGGTGCTGGCGCTGCTCCCGATCCCGCAAGGAGTCCGCCCGTGAGCGCGAAACACCCTTCGCTCACCGTAGTGGGCGGCCTGTTCTCCGCAGACTTGATCGACGACATCGCCGAAGCCAAGGCTGACGGCCAGCGCCCGCGCGACTTCGGCTTCCCCGACCACACCCACCTGATTGACCAGATCTCTGCCACCTGGGCGGACGCGCGGGGCTTCTGGCAGAGTTTCCGCCGCCGCTTAGATAGCCTTCAAGCCGGCGAAACCGGCGTCTCTTTCACGCGTGCCCAGTGGATTGTGCCGCTGTTCAGCCTGCTGGGTTACGACCTCACCTATCAGGAACGTGCCGCTGAAGCAGACGGCCAAAGCTACGCCATTTCGCACCGTGCAGACGGGAAGGAACCTGCCCCGCCGGTCCACGTCGTCGGCGCCGGCCAGTCGCTTGACCGCCGGTCCGAATCCGGCCGGCTACGCCTGGCCCCGCACTCGTTGATTCAGGAGTACCTGAACCGCACCGAACATCTTTGGGGCATCGCCACCAACGGCCTGACCTTGCGCCTCCTCCGCGACTCACAGCTACTGCGCCGGCAGGCTTACATCGAGTTCGACCTCCGGACCATGTTCGAGGGCGATCATTTTGCCGACTTCGCCCTCCTCTACCGGCTCCTCCATCGCTCCCGCCTGCCCCATGCCGACGAGAAACCCGAGGCATGCCTTTTGGAGCGCTGGTACACCCAGACCATCGAGCAGGGCGGCCGCGTCCGCGAGCGGCTCCGCGATGGGGTCGAGGAGGCCATAAAGAAGCTCGCCAACGGCCTGCTCCGCCATCCGCGCAACGTCGATTTGCGCCAAGCCGTCGAAGAGGGGAAGCTCCAACCTGCCAGGCTCTACGAGCAGCTCTTGCGCCTGATCTACCGCCTGCTCTTCCTCATGGTCACCGAGGAGCGGAATCTGTTGTCCTCTCATCCGGTCTACCGCGAACACTATAGTGTGAGCCGCCTGAGGCGTCTGGCAGAGCTGCCTCAAGCACGCAACCAGCATGATGACCTCTGGATGGGGTTACAGTCCACTTTCCGTCTTTTCCACAGCCAGGAACTGGGCCGCCTGCTCGACGTCCCACCGCTCGACGGTGAGCTCTTCGACCTCAACCGGACCGAGGATCTCAACTCCGCCTACCTCGCCAACCACGACTTTCTCGAAGCCTTTTGGCGCCTGTCCACCTACCGGGAAGACCGCCGTGCGCTGCCCAGGCGCATCAACTACGCCGCGCTCGATGTCGAGGAACTGGGTAGCGTCTACGAGAGCCTGCTCGACTTGCAGCCGGTCTTTACTCACGAAAACGGTCAGCTTGCCTTCCAGCTCATTCAAGGGACACAGCGAAAAACCACCGGATCCTACTACACCCATCCGGAACTGGTCGAGGAGCTAGTGAAGAGCGCCCTAGTTCCAGTGGTCGAGGATCGCCTCAAGCCGGCCCGCAAGCCCAATGAAAGAGAACAGGCGATCCTGGACATCACCGTCTGCGACCCGGCCTGCGGCAGCGGGCACTTCCTGCTCGCGGCTGCCCGCCGGCTGGCGCGAGAGTTGGCTCAAATCCGCAGCGGCGAGGAAGAGCCTAGCCCCCGCGAGTATCGCCTGGCCCTTCGCGACGTGATCTCCCATTGCATCTACGGCGTGGACCGCAATCCTCTCGCGGTCGAGTTGTGCAAGGTGGCGTTGTGGCTCGAAAGCCATGCCGAAGGCAAGCCGCTCAGCTTCCTCGATCACCGCATCCTTTGCGGTAACTCGCTGGTCGGCGTCCGCGACCTGGCAATCCTGAAGAACGGCGTTCCGGATGACGCCTTCAAGCCGGTCACGGGCGACGACAAGGACGTCGCCAAAGAGATCAAGAAGCAGAACCGGCGGGAGGGCGCCGGCTTCCAGATGCTCGACTTTGCCCCGGCCCAGGACGTCACCGACCTGACCGTAGCGCGCAAGGAGCTTTTCGAACTGCCGGACGATACGCCCGAACAGATCCGCAAGAAGAAGGCGGTCCTCGATCAGGTGCGCGCCGGCCGCAAATACGCAGCGGACCGTCTGGCGGCGGATCTCTGGTGCGCCGCGTTCTTCGCCGAACTCACCGAGAAGAACCTGAAGGATGGAGTCATCCCGACGACCGGCGCCGTGCTCAACGCCATGGAGCAGCGGCCGCCGTACGGCCCGATGGTCGGCCTCGTCGCCGAGATAGACTACCGCGTCCGGTTTTTCCACTGGCCTCTGGAGTTCCCAGAGGTGTTCGCGCGCGGCGGCTTTGATGTGATCCTCTGCAATCCACCCTGGGAGCGAATCAAGCTCCAACAGGAGGAGTTCTTTTCCAGCCGCGACCTCACCATCAGCCGCGCGCCGAACAAGGCCGCCCGCGAACGGCTCATTCATGACCTCTCGCGTACAGACCCGGCGTTGTGGCTCGAATACAGCTTGGCTCTGCACGATGCGGACTCGCTGAGCCGCTTCTTGCGCGCCTCCGGACTATACCCCTTGACCGCCCGCGGCGACATCAACACGTATTCCGTCTTCGCCGAACGCTTCGCCTTGCTGGCCCGGCCCGAGGGCCGCGTAGGCGCTGTTTTGCCTACGGGTATCGCCACCGACGACACAAACAAACTCTTCTTCGCGCACATTGCAACCACGGGCCGCCTGGCGACGCTCTACGATTTCGAAAACCGCGAGGGGATTTTCCCGGGTGTGCACAGAAGCTACAAATTCAGCCTTTTGACGGTTTGCGGCGCAGCGACCCCAACACCGGAGCCGGCCCAGTTTGCCTTTTTCCTCACGCGCGCCGAACAACTCCGCGATCCGCAGCGCATCTTTCCGCTAACCCCGGACGATTTCGCGCTCCTCAATCCCAACACCAAAACCTGCCCCATCTTCCGCACCCGCGCCGACGCCGAACTGACGCGTAAGATTTACCAGCGCGTGCCGGTACTGGTGAATGAGGCAACCGGCGAGAACCCATGGGGCATCTCGTTTCTGCGAATGTTCGACATGTCGAACGACTCGCACCTGTTCCGCACCCGCGACTGGCTGGAAGAGCGTGGCTTCCGGCTGTCGGGCAAGCGCTTCATCAAGGGCGATGAAGTATACCTTCCGTTGTACGAGGCGAAGATGATCCATCAATATGATCATCGCCCAGGCACCTACGACGGCGTCGAAGAGCACCTTCCTGTCCCACTACCATCGGCGTCGGCAGCACAAAAAGCTGACCCACAGTTTGTTGCACTGCCGTGGTACTGGGTCAGCGAAGCAGACGTGCTCGGGGTTGTCCGGAAGCCAACCAGCGGGGTCATCGGGTTCCGTGACGTTGCCAGAGCGACTGACATACGCACCGCGACGTTTTCAGTTGTGCCTTGGAGCGCGGTCAATCACAAGTTGCCTCTCGTTCGTACAACTTCAAGCCACGCGACGTGTCTGCTCGTGTCAGTGTGCAATGCGCTCATATTCGACTACTTGGTTCGCCAGAAGATCGGTGGCGCGTCGCTCGGTTTCTTCGTGCTTCAGCAGATCCCTGCGCCAGCGCCCGGGGACTTCCACCAGTTTGCTCACTGCTTAGTCGGGCCGCGGGTCCTCGAACTCACCTGCACTGCCTGGGATGTTCAGCCCTTCCTCGACGACGTCTGGCGCGAGGCCGATGCCGATCTCCGCGCTGCCATCGAGCGCCAATGGTGCGAGAACCGGGAGGCAACCGGCGGCCACACCTACGATCCGCCGGAATGGTACACGCCGCCCGAGGACCGCTGCCCGCTACCACCCTTCAAGTGGAACGACGAACGCCGCGCCCGCCTCCGCGCCGAGCTCGACGCCTACTACGCCAAGCTCTACGGCCTCGAGGAGCGCGACCTCCGCTACATCCTCGACCCAGCCGACGTCTACGGTCCCGGCTTCCCCGGCGAAACCTTCCGCGTGCTAAAGGAAAAGGAGATCGCCCGCTACGGCGAATACCG
>Ga0078972_1013991_pt1 | contig 12942 bp, 7 predicted proteins | sample YelNatPaOPGAMG01_FD_67568 | JGI IMG/M metagenome (GOLD analysis project Ga0078972, IMG submission 67568) | Hot spring thermophilic microbial communities from Obsidian Pool, Yellowstone National Park, USA - OP-RAMG-01 (SPADES assembly) (version 2) | ecosystem: Environmental > Aquatic > Thermal...
CTTAACCGGAAACCTTGCTCTTACTGGCAATCTGACAATTGACAGCAATGCCACTTTGGATACTCTGGCTTCTGATATTGCCTTGGCCAAAAGCTGGACCAACTCGGGGACCTTTATTGCCAGGACTTCAACAGTTAGTTTCACTGGTGCCTCGGGCACTTATGATCTTGCCTCTGGCGGTTCGAGTTTTTATAAACTCGTTCATAGCGGCGCTGGCACTCTCCGGCTCGTCACCAATGCCTTGACCGTTACGGGCACCTTTATCAACAACGGACCTTTTGATGCTAACTCCCAAAATCAAAATTTTGCTGGTAATGTCATCTTAAACAATGGCGGTACCTACACCAAGGGCGGGACCTTAACCTTTAATGGCACCACCACTTATACTGATTCCAATGGCACTCCCCAGAACCTGGGAACCGTGGTCTTAAATGGTACTTCTCTTACTCTGGGTTCCTCAATGACAGTGGATACGATGACAGTGACAGCCGGAACCTTAAATCTTGGCTCCTCGGGTTACACTCTAACCCTTGCGGGGGCGGTATCAACGCCTTTATCGGTTTTCGGCACCTTAGACCCCGGCACCAACTCCACCGTCAAATATACTTCGGTCTATAGCGGTGGCAATGTCAATGTTGCCACTACCACCTATAACAATCTCCAGTTTACGCCTGCCTCTTCTGAGACCTATGTCTTAACCGGAAACCTTGCTCTTACTGGCAATCTGACAATTGACAGCAATGCCACTTTGGATACTCTGGCTTCTGATATTGCCTTGGCCAAAAGCTGGACCAACTCGGGGACCTTTATTGCCCGCAATGGCACCGTCACCTTCAATGGTACTGCCCAGCAAACTGTCACAACTGGAGGTCAGGCTTTCAATAATTTAGTGGTAACTAATTCATCTGCAGACGGTGTCCATTTTGCCGATGCATTGACAGTTAATGGCACATTTACTGATACAACGGCTGGTTCAAAATTGACTTTTAAAGATGGCACAACCAACACAATTTCTACAATCAACTGGCAAGGGGCAGACAGCGATGTAAACAATAATATAAAACTTCGCAGTTCATTAGCCGGGACGGCTTTTAAATTATCGTACACCACGTTGGCTGCTGCCGATTATTTAGATATTCAAGATTCAAACAATCTGGGTAACTTAATCGTTGTTGATCACGGTAAAGATTCGGGCAACAATACAAATTGGCATTTAACCTCTAATTACACCATAACCGCCCACTCGCCTCAGATAGCCGGTGTTGGTTGGTCAGAAACCTTAACAGCCAAAGATTATTACAACAATACCTCAACTTCAGCCTCTGACACAACGGTGACTATGACCTCATCTTCCAGCGCTGTTAAATTCTATACTTCTTCTGCTTATACAACCGAAACGACTACCTACACCTTATCAAGCGGTGTTGCCACTATTTATGTTAAAGCCTTAAGTTCTTTATCTGAAACCATAACAATTACTGCGACCGACTCTCATGGGAGGACTGGCACTTCGGGCAATATTTCAGTGAGCAATGAGATTCCTTATTCTTCTATTACCTCGCCAGAGACCAATACCACAGTCGGGGCTGGCACCGTTCAACTTCAAGGCACTGCCTCTGATGCGTCAGGAGGCGTGGTGGCCAATGTTAAAATCCAAATTGTTAAAGAGGATGGGGCTACTGTTGTAAATTGGGCTGATGTTACCAACACAGGAACTAACTTTTCAACTTGGAATTATGATTGGAGCGTTACCACTTCAGGCACATACATCGTTAAATCCAAAGCGACTGACAGTTTGGGAGCAAGCGAGACGCCCGGTAGCGGGATTACAATTTTTGTTGATAATGAGACTCCTTCAGTGAAGATTGCAAACCCGACCCCAAATGAATGGTTCAACACTGCCACTTATGATATTAAAGGAACAAGTCAGGATTTGGGCCATTCCCCAATTTCTAAAGTTGAACTTTCTGTTGATTCTGGTAAAACTTGGGTTTTGGCTAATAACACAGGCACTAATTTCTCAACTTGGCAGTATTCTTTTGCCAACTATACCGATGGCAAATACACCTTCTGGGCCAAGGCAACGGATGGAGTAGGCAATGTCTCGCAAATTTATACTGTTTCTGCTGGCGCTGACAGGGTTGCGCCAACAAAACCGTCAAATTTTAAGGTTTTTGATATTTCTAACCGTTTAATCAGTGTTTATCAAATCTTGGCTGACTTTACTTCTTCTGTTGATGAGTTGTCTGGGTTCAAGGAATATGAGATTTTCCGAGATGGTCAGAAGATTACAACGACAACAGACAATTTCTATGTAGACGAGAAACTTCAAGCAAAATCTTATTCTTATCAAGTCAAGGCCATAGATAATGCATCAAACTCTCAAAATAGCGAAAAAGTGGATATAAATTTAGTTGCCAAGGAAACTTTAAGACCAATCATATCTGATGTTAAAGCCACTCCTTCAAAGATTGTTACAAAAGATGAAAAGACATTTGCCTTAATTACTTGGAAGACAGACAAACCGTCTACCTCGCAGGTATTTTATGGGTTGGGTGGTGCTAAGGCTAATCAGGAGGGTTTTGATGTTAAATTGAATACTGCCCATTCGGTGATATTAGAGAACCTTAAACCTTCAACCACTTACCACTTCTCGGTTTTATCTAAGGATATTTATGGCAATCAGGTTGAATCGCAAGATATGACCTTTACGACAATGACCGGAGCCAAAAAAGAATCTGTTTTGGACATTATCCTGAAGACCTTACAGAAGGCATTTGAGTGGTTCAAAAAAACAATGGCCGCCCCATCAATTTTAGACAAGTTAGGTCTTTTGAAATCACCCGAGCAGATTACGCCTTCAATAATGGTTTTTGATGTTTCAAGTCCAGAGATTAAGAAATATCAAGCCTTGGTTTTGGTGGTTAATCAATCTCCTTTTGTTTTAGAACGTTCCACTGATGGGCAAAACTTTTCTCAACTGGTAACTGTTGCAGATAAGAATTGGTATTTAGATAGGGAGTTGGAAAGCACCAAGACTTATTACTATCGCGTAAAGGGAGTTTCAGGGAGTGTTTCCCTAAGACCAGCTGGACTTGACCCAACGGCTCCGAGTTTGACTGATATCAAAACTAAAAATTTAGGAATTAGTCAAGATAAAGCCTCTGTCTTAATTTCTTTTCAGACCGACAAACTCGCTGTGGGCCAAGTGGAGATTGACGGCCGGACGGTTAAAGAGGAAGGTTTTAATCAGTCTCACGCCCTTGTCTTAGAAGATTTAAAGCCAGGTACAACATATAGGTTCAAGGTTTCATCAAGTACAGAGGCAGGCGTCCAGAGCATTTCTTCCGAACAAACATTTACCACGCTTTCTCTGCCTGAAGAAAAAACCACTTTGCAATTAATCTTAGAGATATTGCAGAACGCATTTGGTTCTTTGCGTAAGTGGTTGAGTGTATAAATGAAAAACATAGTACTCAAAATTATTGCCTTTGGATTTTTGATTAGCGGTCTTTTGGTAGGAATTTTAATCATAGCATCAGTGGTTTTAATTACTTTCCTTGTTCCCGAGGTTAATTTTCTCAAATTATTTTTTTTGGGCTTTTTTATCTTTCTCTTTGGTTGTCTTGTAATGCTGGCGGGTTTCGGTCTTTTTGAATTCTTCCAATCCCTGATTGTTGTTGAAGAAAAATTGGAAAAGATTGAAGAAGACGTGGAAGAAATAAAAGAAGTAGAGGAAAAGAATAAATGAGAACCCCCGTTATTGAAGTAAGAAACTTGGCCAAGAGCTTCAAAGTGGGGAAATCTCGCATAAAGGCCTTGAGAGAGGTTAATTTTTCTTTATATCCCGGTGAATTTTTAATTATTTATGGTCCTTCTGGTTGCGGCAAATCCACTTTACTTAATATGCTGGCCAGACTTGATAATTATGATAGCGGAGAAGTATTTATTAGGGGGGAAAATTTAAAAGGTCTGGATTTGGTTAAGCATCGCCGTAGCAGCATAGGTATGGTTTTTCAGAATTTTAATCTTATTCCTTCTCTTTCTGTTTTGGATAATGTAGCCTTGCCTTTAACTTTTTCTGGAGTGCCCAAGAGAGAGCGAGAAAGACGGGCGGCAGAGATTTTAACTACGGTAGGCCTTAAAGAAAGGATGCATTATTATCCTTTTGATCTTTCTGGGGGCGAGCAGCAGAGAGTGGCTATTGCCCGGGCTTTGGTATCAAACCCTTGGATTTTATTGGTTGATGAGCCAACCGGGAACTTGGACGAAAAATCTGGCTGGGAGGTTATCTCGCTTCTTTCGGAGTTGAATAGAAAATATAAAAGAACAATTTTATTAGTGACCCATAACCCCGCCTATTTTTCTGTAGCCGACCGTATTTTATATATGAAAGATGGAAAGATAGAAAAAGAGGATATTGTTCCAGATAAAATGAAATATCAACCAGCATCAGGAAGACCGGCGATTTTGCCTTATTTTATCGCCTCTAAGATAAGAAGTCATATGAGGATTAAAGATGTGATTAAATTGGCTTATAAGCATTTTCGTTTTGCACGTTCTCGCTCCTTTCTGACAGTTTTAGGAATAGTGATAGGCATTGCAGCCATTATTCTTTTGGTTTCCTTGGGCATTGGTTTGGAGAAAATCACTGCTTCTCGCTTGGCCGATTTTACGGCCTTGCAGACAATTAATGTTTCAAGTACTTCCCAAACAGCAAAATTAGATAAGGATGCAGTGGAAAAGATAAAAAAGATAGAGAATATCAAGATGGTATCTCCTTTAATCAATCTTGTTGGTTCGGGTACCTTAATGGGAACAACAACGGCCGTATCCGTAACCGGGCTTGTCCCTTCTAATCTTAAATTTGAGCAGGTAGAGATAGTAGAAGGTAGGACTTTTTCTGAAGACAAGGCACTGGAGGCGATTGTTTCAAAAAGTGCCCTAAAGTCATTTGCCATAAATGATCAAGATAAGGTTTTAAATTCGCAACTTGGGTTAGAACTGGCGGTTTCTGAAGAGAAGCCCCCGATTAATTTAAAACTAAATGTTGTTGGGATATCGGGCGAAAAGGCAACGCCAGAAATTTATGTTCCGATTTCAGTTTTAGATAAGGATACGCAGGGCTACTATACATCTTTGGATGTTCAAGTGTTTGATAGGAAGAAAATAAGAGAAACTAAAAAGCAGATTGAGGAGTTGGGTTTTGAGACGTCTTCCGCTTCTGAATTGATTGACCAGGTTGACAAGGTATTTTTAATTATTCAAATTGTTTTGGGTGCTATCGGAGCGATAGGCTTTTTCGTTGCCTCTTTTGGCATTGTTAATACAATGACCATTTCTTTGCTTGAAAGGACGCGAGAAATTGGCATTATGAAGGCATTAGGGATTTCAAACCGTGACATTAGAAGAATTTTTGTCTTTGAGTCAATGCTTTTCGGTCTTTTTGGAGGAATTTTTGGGGTCAGTTTTGGGTATTTGATAGGACAAGGATTCAACGGGCTAATACATGTTTTGATGCAAAAAAGCGGAGAAGCAGAGGTTTTGAGCCCTTTTGTTACACCATTTAAGTTTGCCTTGACAGTGATATTCTTCTCTATTGCAGTTGCTTGGGCAGCCGGTTTTTATCCTGCTTTCAGGGCCTCTCGACTGTCCCCACTTGATGCCTTAAGGCACGAATGATATAGTCTCATTAGGCCAATTAGACCAATTGGGTAAGTTGGACTAATGAGACTGATGTGATGGGATTTACCATGAAAGACGATACAATTTTTGTTTGCACAAATTGCGGAGCGGAGTCTCTAAAATGGTCGGGAAGATGTTTTGTTTGCGGCGAGTGGAATACGATGCAACAGGTGGAAGTACCGCGCAGCCCAAAGGGCGAAGGGCAAAGAACAAAGAGCGAGATAAAACCAGAAAAACTGAAAGATATTAAAATCACAAAAGAGCAGAGAATTTCCACCGGAATTTCAGAGTTTGATAGGGTTTTGGGCGGCGGGATTGTTTTGGGCGCTTTGATATTACTGGGAGGAGAGCCGGGAATTGGGAAAAGCACCTTACTTTTACAAATTGCTGCCTCCATCGCAAAAAGTAAAAATAATATGGTTTTGTATGTTTCTGGCGAGGAATCAACGCAGCAACTTAAAATGCGGGCCGATAGACTAAATATTGATTCTGACAATATCTATCTTCTGCCTGAAACGAACATTGACTCCATTATTCAGTTTACTTCTTCGCTTTTTCATCCTCTTGCTCGTCAGAATGCGCACCACGAGCCGCGTATGGATAATACCCAAAGGCGACCTGCCCGTTTCGAATCGCGAAGCGAGTCGGGCGGGGCGATAAGCATAGGCGGGTTCACTCCCTCATTGCTCGTCATTGATTCCATTCAGACAATGTACGACGAAAACTACCCTTCCACGCCTGGTAGTCTTGTGCAAGTTAGAGAATGCGCCCTAAAATTAAAGGACTTAGCCAAGGCCAGCAACATTCCCGTCTTTCTAGTAGGTCATGTGACCAAAGAAGGTGCGGTGGCTGGTCCTAAAACTTTAGAACATTTGGTTGATGTGGTTTTGTATTTAGAAGGCGAAAGATTTCAGGATTTAAGAATTTTGCACGGTGTGAAAAATAGATTTGGGGCAATTGAAGAAGTAGGCGTTTTTCAGATGCAGGATAGAGGACTTTCTGAGGTTAAAACTCCTTCCCGGGCATTCTTAGAAGAAAGAATGGAGACGCCAGGTTCAGCAGTTACATCTATATTGTCCGGCACTCGCGCCTTTTTGGTTGAAATACAAACACTCATTTCTAAAACCCCTTATGGCTATCCAAAAAGGGTAGTTTCTGGCTTTGATTTTAAAAGATTAGATCTGCTTCTGGCGGTCCTGCAAAAGAGAATAGGACTTCCTCTCTCTATGTACGATGTTTATGTTAATATTGTTGGTGGAATGAAGATCGAGGATCGGGCGGCTGATTTAGCTTTATGTGCTAGCATTTTTTCCATTTTTAACAATAAGCAGATTAGGCCAAAGACAGTTTTGATTGGCGAGGTGGGGCTTTCGGGCGAATTAAGAACAGTAGGTCAACTAAACAAAAGAGTCAAAGAGGCTAAGGCGTTGGGATTTGATAATGTGATCGGACCAGAAGTAAGAACATTAGATAAAGCATTAAAATTGGCGGTAAAAGAGTGATGGGCCAAATGGATCGAATTGGTCGAATTGATCCAATTGGTCAAATGAGTCTAATGAACTTAATGGGAGAAAGGAGCGACGATGAATTCATTTTATTTGTCCGACGTTAATTTATTCATCATCTTTTTAGTTATCGGTGTTATTTTTCTTAGCATTGCCCGGCGAATCTTAAAATTTCCACCCTTTTTTGTGTTCATCGGATTAGTTGGTCTTTTATTAGGTTTGGTATTGGGCAATTTGTTGGGGAGTCCGTTTAGCCGGCTGCCTGGTCTTTGGGGTCGCTGGACACCAATCGTAATTCAGATAGTGGTTGCTGCTACTGTTATTGATTATTTCTTAAGCCAGACACGCTCATGGTCTAATTTTTTTGAGAATTTATTTGCTCTAGCCTTCAAAAAACAAGAAAAATTTATATTCAAGCCTTCGGAAATTGTAGTTGATACCTCCATATTTATTGATGGTCGCATAGAAGAATTGAGCAAAACTGGTTTTATTTTAGGCAAATTAATTGTGCCTCGTTTTGTTCTTGATGAATTGCAGAGGGTTTCAGATAGCCAGGATGATCTAAAACGGAGCCGGGGCAGGAGGGGGTTGGAGGTTCTTTCGCGATTGACCAAAAATCCTCAAATAGAAACGGAGATTATAGAAACTGATTTTAGAGAGAGGGAAATTGACAAAAAATTGATTAGATTGGCTAAAGCAAGGGGGGCTAAACTTTTGACTTGTGACTATAACTTAAATAGAGTGGCCGAGATTCAAGGCGTACATGTTTTAAATATTAATGAACTGGCAAATGCCCTAAGACCTATTGTTTTACCTGGTGAAAATTTGAAAGTAAAAATTATTGCACCAGGAAAAGAGAAAAATCAGGGAGTGGGTTATTTGCCTGATGGAACAATGATAGTTGTTGAGGGTGGTGAGAGATTTGTGGGTGAAGAGATAGACTGTCAGGTGGAGAGAATTTACCAGACAGTTGCCGGAAAGATGATTTTCGTGAAACCGAAGTAGAAAAATCCTAAATCCTAAACACTAAATTCTAAACAAATCATAAATCACAAATGACAAACAAGATTGGAATTTGCCCCGCGTCAGCAGGATCCTCCGCTGATTGGCTGGGTGATTTAGAAATTAGGATTTAGAAATTAGAAATTCCCGAGCGAAGTCCCGCTGAGCGGGACGAAGCGAGGGTTTATATTGGGCCTATTTTATTACTTTCTGCGCTTTTGTTTCCGCTTGTATCCACCGCGATGACCATATAGTAGGCATTCAAAGGAGCAGTAGAGTCAGTATAGGATGTGTTGGCAATCAAAGAGGCATTTATTTTGCTAAAGTTAATTCCATCAGAAGAGCGATAGATATTATAACCAGCGACTCCGACGTTATCAGTGGAGGCATTCCAGGAAAGGGTGACCGTGCTTCCGCTACGACTATATGTTAGATTGGTTGGGGTTGTAGGGGATTGTTTGTCTCTTGTTACCGTGACTGTAATTGAGGATTTTGCTTTAAATCCTACCTTATCATAAATTATTGCTGAAATAGTATGGTTTCCTTCCGACAGATTATTAGTATCATAGGTGATAGAGTAGGGTGCATCTATGTCTGTGCCGGCTAAAATATCATCAATATAAAACTCCACTCGCTCTGCGCCAGTGGGAGCAGAGACAGAGGCTGAAATATTAATTGAGCCAGATACAATGGTGTTGTTTGATGGATTGGTTATTGAGATAGTCGGTTGATTAGAAGGCATATGGAGATTGCAATATTCTGTAGGAGGACTTTCAGTGTACCCATTAGCCGCTGCCCAGGCCCTGACTGGCGCTTCCCAATTAGGATTGTCAGGCATTTCTGAATGAACAACTCGATAGACCCGCTCCTCAATGTATTCCTCAGGGGTTTGGTCAGTAGCCAATTTGTCACCGCACAGTTTATCAATTTTTACCGTACCTTTTGAAAAGGCCCGTTCTTTTGGAATTTGCCAGGGAGCAAAGATATCTTTTCTTGTTGGCGCGCCAGGAATAGGCAGTTTTCCTGTTAGGGCATCTACAACAACTTCCTCTATAGTGTCTGGGCGAGAAAACTCTTCATTTGGGCTGTTCCCCAGCGCCTTAACCATAAAATCATGGAAAATGGGAGCGGCAGCCATTGCTCCGGCTCCTCTTGAACCAGACATTGAGGTATTGTCATTGTTGCCTACCCAAACACCAGCAACCAAAGAAGGAGTATAACCTAATGTCCAGGCGTCTCGAAAAGCATCAGTGGTTCCGGTTTTAGCCGCAACTGTCCGGCCAGGGATATATAAAGGACTTCTTGTGCCAAAAACTGCTGCTCGGGCGGCATTATCAGATAAAATGGATGATATTTCATAGGCGATTTCTTTAGCAATCACCTCTTTTTTGTTCTTAGACGGCTTCCATTCTTCTAAGATATTCCCTTTTTGGTCCTCAACCTTTAGAATTGCCACTGTATCATTTTTAAGCCCGTTATTGGCAAACACCCCGTAGGCAGAAGCAAGTTCCAGCAACTTTACCTCACCACCGCCCAAAACAAGGGAAAGACCGTAATCGCTTTTTGGTCGGGTAAAGGTTGTAATTCCAAACTCTTTGGCCTTTGCCAACACATTATCTAAGCCAACCAAAGCCAACATTTTAACTGCCGGGATATTCAAAGAATTTGCCAAGGCAGTGCGAATGGTTACCGGTCCTCTTGTCTTGCCATCGTAGTTATCAGGAGAATAACCGCCACCAAAATCAGTCTTAAGGTCAAATAAAACAGAAGCCGGCGCCCATTCTTTTTCAAACCCTGTTGCATAAACAATGGGCTTGAAAGACGAGCCGGGTTGCCTTTTAGCCAATGCGACATTTACATTACCGTCAATTTCTGTATTAAAATAATCCCTTGAACCGACCATTGCCAATATTTGACCAGTCTTTGGGTCTAAAGCAACAAGGGCAGCATTTTTTGCATTTGCCTTTTTCAAATTAATCGGTCCCCATTTATCAATGGTTTCCTGGGCTATTTTTTGCTTTTCAAGGTCTAGTGATGTGGTTACCTTTAAGCCGCCGCTTTCAAGCATCTTCTCGCCATATTTATCAGCTAAAATTTCCCTTACGTACATAACAAAGTGGGGGGCTTGGATGGATTCGCGTCGCGGTACAAAGGTTAACTTTTCATTTTTGGCTGCTTCTGCTTCTTCGGGCGTAATAAATCCTAAGGCTTGCATTCTATCCAAAACATAGTCCTTCCGCGCCTGCAACTCATCTGTGTGCGTGCCATAAGGAGAATAATAAGTTGGTGCTTTGGGCAGAGCCGCAAGCAAGGCGGCCTGGGCTAAATCCAAGTCTTTGGCTTTTTTATTAAAGAAGGTATTTGCGGCCGCTTCTATTCCGTAGGCATTCGAGCCATAGGGAATTTCATTTAAATACATTGTCAGAATTTCATCTTTTGAATAGATGATTTCAAGTTCAATAGATAAAATTGCTTCTTTGATTTTTCGAGAAAAAGTTCTCTTTGGCGAGAGTAGGGCATTTTTAACAAACTGCTGGGTTAAGGTTGAGCCGCCCTGGATTTTTTTGCCACGGTGGGTAATATTGTAGATTGCTGCTCGGGCTATTCCTTTAAAATCTAAACCAAAATGTTTATAAAAATTTTTGTCTTCCACAGCAATGGTTGCCTTTTTAACCGTATCAGGTATTTCATCGCTTTTTAGGATTATTCGGTTTTCTTCTCCGTGGACAGCATATAAAAGATTGCCGTTTCGGTCTAAAATTTTAGTTGATTCTATTGAGGTTCTTCTTTGGATTTTGCTCGGCGTGGGAAGATCTTTGGAATAATAAACGACCAAAATAAAGAATAGGATAAAGATAATAAGGAGGGTTTGGCCACAAAACAAGAAGATGGGTCTTAAGCCGTATTTTCTCGGTCTAAAGCAATGCAAAAAAAGGGTGAAATAATTTTGGAAAAACCTTCTCCAAAAATTTAACGCTCTTTTTAGCATCAGTTGATATGATAGTAAAAAAAGATTAAAATGTAAATAAGCGTTTCTTCACTCAGATGCCTTCCACGCGCATAAATAGATTGTTAAGGAGAAAAAATGGGCAATTTAGAGGAGATTTTGAGCCGGGGCGTAGAAGAAATTATTGAAAAAGATAGTTTAATAGAAAAATTAAAATCAAGGAAAAAATTAAGATTTAAGTTTGGCGTGGATCCGACTGCGCCGGATATCCATTTAGGCATTGCGGTTTTGTTAAGAAAGTTGGCAGAGTTTCAAAAATTAGGACACAAGATAATTTTTTTAATTGGTGATTTTACAGCCACAATTGGTGATCCGTCCGGAGTGAATAAGACCAGGCCCATTTTGACCCCAAGAGAGATAGACCAAAACGCTAGAACTTATCTTGCTCAAGCAGGCAAAATTTTAGATATTAAGAAAACAGAAATCAGAAGAAATTCAGAATGGTATAAAAAAATGAGTTTGGCTGACTTTTTGAAAATCAAAAGTCATTTTACTATACAGCGGATTTTAGAAAGGGATGATTTTTCCGATAGGCTGAAACAAGGTGTAGAAATTGTCTCTTATGAGATAGATTATCCGGTCTTGCAGGCCTATGATTCTGTTATGCTAAGAGCCGATATAGAGATTGGCGGGACAGATCAGAAGTTTAATATGCTGGCCGGTCGGCGATTGATGAAAAAAATGGGGTTGCCGCCCCAGGATGTAATGACAATGAAAATTTTGGTTGGCACAGACGGCAAAAAGAAAATGTCAAAAAGTTTAGGAAATTATATTGGGATAGCAGAGAGTCCACAAGAAATGTACGGGAAGATAATGTCAATACCTGACGAACTGATTGAGCCATATTTATTACTTTGTACAGACATTTCTTTGGATGAAGTAAGAGCGATTAAAAACCCGCGCGACCGGAAAGCCCGTTTAGCCTTTGAAATTGTTCAGATTTATCACGGCCAGAAAGCGGCCCAAGAAGCAGAGGAGGAATTTAATCAGATTTTTAAAGAAAGTCAGGTTCCAAGCAAAATACCTGTGACATTTGTAAAAAGCAGTAAAATTATTGATATATTAGTGGAAACTGGGTTGGCTTCTTCTAAATCAGAAGCAAGGAGGTTGGTAGAGCAGGGAGGAGTGAGGATAAAGATTAAAAATAAAAGAGTTAAAATCAAAGATATCAATGCGGGCATTCCGATTAAAGAAAATCCCATTATTCAAGTTGGGAAGAGGAGATTTGTAAGAGTAAAGAAGTGACCCGCCTGCAACGCTTGAGCAGAGCGATTGTGGGCAAGGGAGTGAGGAAGTGGTTAAGGATAAGATTATTCAATTATTAAAAAGGGTTGCTCCGGGAGAGAAGATTGTTGTTGAAATTCCCAAGGAGAAAGATTTTGGGGATTATTCAAGCAATCTGGCTTTGACATTAGCCCGCCAAAAGAAAAAACCTCCTTTGGGGATTGCCCAAGAAATTGTTAAAAGACTGCCCGAGACAGATTTTTTAGAAAAGATTGAGGTTGCTCCGCCAGGCTTTATCAATTTTTACTTAAAAGAAGAATGGTTGGCAGAAAGGGTAGGCGAGATTTTAGAGCAGGGCGAGCGATTCGGTTCTTCGAAAATAGGTCAAGGCAAAAAGGTACTTATTGAATTTATTTCAGCCAACCCCACTGGCCCCTTGACCGTGGGAAATGGTAGGGGTGGGTTTTTTGGAGACGTGTTGGCAAATGTTTTAGAAAAAGTGGGTTACAAGGTGAAACG
>Ga0078972_1013992_pt1 | contig 12942 bp, 12 predicted proteins | sample YelNatPaOPGAMG01_FD_67568 | JGI IMG/M metagenome (GOLD analysis project Ga0078972, IMG submission 67568) | Hot spring thermophilic microbial communities from Obsidian Pool, Yellowstone National Park, USA - OP-RAMG-01 (SPADES assembly) (version 2) | ecosystem: Environmental > Aquatic > Thermal...
TGACAAAGGTTGACCTTTGGCGGCTGTCAAGGGGGGGATCCGAAAGCGGTCACACGCTCGACTAGGCGGCCCTCATTCCGACAGAAATTTCGAGACCCCGTATAAGAGCTAGCGCTTAGCACATCTTCGCCTCTTCAGTTCAGCTTTCCTGTATCATCTGCGCGAATCGCCTAAAGAGGTATCGAGAATCGTGAGGGCCTGGCGAGGCCTCTGGGTGATATTGCACCGAAAAGAGAGGGTATTTTTTGTGGACCATGCCCTCGAGTGTTTGATCGTTCAAGTTGATGTGAGACGCCTGGACTTCGCTTGCCACGCTCTCCAGTTTGACGGCGAAATTATGGTTTTGGGCGGTGATCTCTACTTGTCCGGTATCCAGTCGTTGGACAGGGTGGTTTGCGCCGTGGTGCCCGAACACCAGTTTGTATGTGGCGCCATGAAGGGCGAGCCCAAGAATCTGGTGGCCGAGGCAGATGCCGAAAATAGGCTTCTTGCCGATCAAGTTCCTGACGTTTTCGATCACGTACGGGACAGATGCGGGATCGCCCGGGCCGTTGGACAAAAATATACCATCTGGATCAAACTTCAGGATTTCGTCTGAGGATGTTGATGCGGGAAACACGCGGACATGAGCGCCGAGGTCAACGAGCAGCCTCAGGATGTTGGTTTTTGTGCCAAAGTCGTATGCGGCAATCCTCAGGGATGTGGAGCGAGGTTTTCGAGGCGGCGCGTTCCATTGCCACGTTCCTTGGTCCCAGTCGTATGGCGCTGTACATGAGACCTCTTGTACCAAATCGAATGCTTCTATATCGGGGTATGCCCTGACCTTGGCCAAGAGGGTCTGTTTGTCGTGATGCTGCGTCGAGATAATGCCTTTTTTCGCCCCAGTTTCACGGAGATTTCGAGTGAGTTTTCTCGTGTCAATGCAGTGTATCCCGACAATGTCGTATTGCTTGAGGAAAGAGTCGAGGTCTGACTGCATTCTCCAATTGCTAGGGTGGGGGCAGTACTCGCGGACGATGAAGCCGCTGAGAAAAGGCCGACGCGACTCGTTGTCTTCCGAATTGACGCCGGTGTTTCCTATGTGTGGGTAGGTCATGGCGACAATTTGCCCGCGATAAGAAGGGTCCGTAAGAATCTCTTGATAACCAGTCATTGCGGTGTTGAACACAACCTCGCCTATCGTCTCTCCTTGCGCGCCTATGCTCTCGCCGTGGAATATTGTCCCATCTTCCAGGAGTAACGTCGCCTTCATCATAGCCCTCTCATAAATGCTTCCATTCTTTGTAATGCAGCGTCTATACGCTCGTCTGGCGCAGTCATGGATATTCTGAAATAATGTTCGCCGCTGGGGCCGTAACCGACGCCTGGCGTGACAACCACCCCTGTTTTTTCCAACAGCTCTGCGCAAAAAACCACTGAAGAATTGAATTGGGGAGGGATGCGAACCCAGAAATAATAGCCAGCCCTGGGCAGCATGAATCGAAACCCCATTGCCTCGAGAGATGCGGCTATCTTGTCTCGCCGTCTTTTGAACAGGGCGGTGCGCTCCTGACAAAAACCAGGCGCGTGAGGATGGTGCAATGCCCGGGCCGCGGTGCGTTGTATGGCCATGAACACGCCAGAATCAAAATTAGACTTCAGCGTGAGCAGCGCTTGAATGAGTTTCTTCCCGCCGACGACAAAACCGATCCTCCACCCCGTCATGTTGAACGTCTTCGAAAATGAATGTATTTCCATACACGTCTCTCTGGCGCCCGGGATTTCCATGATACTCATGGGCCGATCTTGCTCTTCAAAATATACCTCTGAGTACGCATTGTCAGACAAGATGACAATGTCGTTCTCTCTGCCAAAAGCCACTATGTTTTCAAAAAACGTCTTATCCGCAACAGCCGCGGTGGGATTGTTGGGATAATTGATGAACATGATCTTTGCTTTTTTGGCTTTGCTGCGGGGGATGGAAGCCAGGTCTGGGAGGAAGCCGTTCTCCTCCAAGAGAGGTACACGAATAACCTCACCGCCTGCGAAGCCCACTGCGATCTGATACACAGGATATCCTGGGTCCGTGACAAGCGCGGAATCGCCTGGATCGAGAAAGGCAAAAGGAATATGAGAGATGGCGTCCTTCGCCCCTATCACGGCCATCACCTCGGACGAAGGGTCCAGCTCTACGCCAAACCGTGAAAAAAACCATCGCGCTACCCCCTCGCAAAAATCGGGTTCACCCTTATAACTTGGGTAGCAGTGGTTTTTAGGGTCCCGCATTTCCTCTTCCATAATGTCCAGAACAAAGCCAGGCGTCGGCTTGTCCGGATCGCCAATGGCCAAAGAAATGACGTCGAGCCCTTTCTCTTGGGCTTCCTTCTTCTTTTCATCGATCAGGTGAAACAAATAAGGCGGCGTGTCCGTGACCCTTTTTGAGAATATCATGCGACCCCCTTGAGGTACTCCTAAAGCTTGCGCGTACTTGTTGCCCAGCGGCCTCGTGATGCCTCGACGCGAGGGCGTTGTGCGCTCGTCCCACGTTATTGAAAGCGCTGCAAGCGCCAGACATTATGCCAGCCCAACCCTGCTGACCACGTCGAACATACGCGTTTCAATGAGGCCGTAGGTTCTGCTGTCACCCAAGAATACTCATTTGTCCCTCATGGGGCAAACACATAATGGCCCGCGTCTGACGGAGTCCTAGGCAGGGGGCATAAATTGGGCGCAATAGCGCATATTTCTTGACTTTACACGCAGTTTAACCGTATGTTCAGTGAGATTTTTTTCGGAGAAAAATAACTTATAGTGACCTTCCTTGAAACAATTCTGAACGGGCTTTGTCTGAATATCGTGATGTTGCTATTGTTCTACGCTTCCACCGCAGCGGAGAACGACGATGACGCGAGTCTTGTCATCAAAGCCAAGCGTGGGAACCGAGAGGCCTTTGATGTCCTGCTGGAAAAGTACTACAAAAAGGTGTATAACCTCGCCTATCGCTACGTCGGCGAACAGGAAGAGGCTAGCGATCTCACTCAAGAGATATTCACCGCAGCCTTTCAAAATCTTCGCAAGTTCAGAGGCGACTCCAAGTTCTCGACATGGTTATTCCAGATTGCCACGAATAGGGGAAAAAACCGATTCAAATATCTGAAACGGCGTGGTTACTTTGCAAACAAAGGTCAGACCGAGAACAACGACGAGAGAGACGAGCAACAGCGTATTGTGCCTGACTACTCCACCAATCCTGAGACCTTGCTTGCTGGAAAGCAAGTCCAGAGAATCGTGCAGAAGGCAATTGACGAATTGGATCCTGACCACAAAGAGATTGTGATTTTACGTGACATCGAGGGTTTTTCTTATGAAGAAATAGCGCAGCTCCTTAATCTTCCTGAGGGCACCACGAAGTCACGTTTGCATAGAGCGCGTATGGTTGTGAAGGAAAAATTGAAGAGGGTCTTGTCATGAGCGAATGCGAGCGTGTGAGCGATCTTTTTGGAGAGTTTCATGAACGGCGATTAGACAAACAAACAGAAACTTTAGTAGCAAAACATTTGGACGGTTGCCCGTACTGTAAGAACGATTATCAGTGGTATGGGCTCACTGTACAAACGTTAATGAGTCTCGAGAAAGTCAACCCACCTGAATATCTCCTCCAACAAATCAAAGCAAAACTCCATGAAACAAATCAGTCAGAATCAGTCCTGCACTTTTTTAAGCATTTGTTTACCGCGTCTCCCTATATGCCGCTGCCAGTAGGGATTGGCGCATTAATACTGATTGTATTCGTCGGCGTGGTCATTTACGATCGTTCTCCTCACCAGGTCTTTTCCGAAAGCGCTCAAACCTTGGCTCGGTCGGACAGTTCGACGCCTGCGGCCCCTTTGCCATCTCATTCCTCGGGCGTCCCCTGGTATCAGGCGCCCAGCGCGACCCCTTGGCGCGCTGAGGGTGCGCTGGCAAAAGGTTTTTTTGGGGACCATCAACAGTCAGGAGGGCATCTCCAGCAGTATGCCATGTCGAGTCCCCGCCTGCTGGAACCGGATCGCATGAGAGGCGGCATTGTCCAGGCGCCGTTTGCGCAAAAAATAGAGCCTGGCAATATTACTGTCCAAAGCAATAGCATTCCTGTGGCGGTGGATTCCCTCAAGAGGATGCTCCCCAGCCTCGACGGCAATCTTCTGGAGGAAAAGACCGAGGACAGGATCGGAGAAATAATATTAGGAGTTGCAATACCTTCCTATGCGTATCCGAAGTTGACTTCTGAACTCGTCAACTTTGGCGCCCTGACAGGCCCCGCGGACCCTGCGGCGCCCCCGGTGGTGCGCTCCTCCCCCGACGGCAAGAAACTGGTTCTGTACATCAGATTTATTCCGTCGCATTAATGCGTCATTTTTAGGGTTTATATTTTGAAATTAGGAATTGTAGGTCTGCCGGGCAGCGGAAAAACAACGGTGTTTCGGGCTCTCACAGGGGGAGTAGAGATTCACGATGAAAAAGGACGCCGAGAAATTGGCTTAGGCGTGGTGAAAGTAACCGACCCGAGGCTGGATTTTCTTGCCGAATACCACAAGCCGCGCAAAACAACCCCCGTAACCGTCCAATATTCAGATATCCATGGGTTCGGAGAAGATCAGCCAAAAGGGGCCGGCGCGTCTTTGGAAAAATTCATGGCCATGGTGCGACCGCTGGACGCCTTTGTTCACTGCGTCAGGTTGTTCGATTCGCCCCTTCAAGGCCCTGCGGAACCGCTTCGTGATTTCAAGGCATTAGAAGAAGAAATGATCTTGTCAGACCTGGGCGTTGTCGAGCGACGGTTGGACCGCGTCAGCCGCGACATCCAACGGGGCAAGAAAGAGCTTTCCAAGGAAAGAGACGTGTTAACGAAAGCCCTCGAGGTGTTGGAGCAAGGCAAACCGCTGCGATGTCTGGGCGCCGACGATGATCTTGAAAGCCTTCGGGGATTCTCTTTCCTTTCGATCAAGCCGGAACTGGTTTTGCTCAACGTTGGAGAAAATCAAGCCAAAAGAACAGTTGAAGAGGTCATGGATCAAATCAGCAGCCATACGGCTGGCCAGCCCAAAGTCGAGCTCGACTGGCTGTATGCGGACATAGAAGCAGAAATAGCGGGTATGCCTCTCGAGGATGCAAAGGAATTCCTGCAAGATCTTGCCCTGCAGGAAGGCGCGAAGGAGCGAATCATAAGAACGTCATTTCGCCTCCTCAATCTCATCGTTTTCTTCACCGCCGGCGAACCGGAAGTGAGGGCTTGGCCGCTTCGCAATGGCGCCACGGCGTTGCAGGCAGCGGGCACCGTCCATTCCGATATGGCCAAGGGATTCATTCGGGCCGAGGTCATCTCTTATGATGATTTCCGAGCAGCGGGGTCTATGGCTGCAGCACACAAAGCCGGCAAGGTGCGCCTGGAAGGCCGGGACTACATCGTTCGAGATGGAGACATAATGTTGTTTCGTTTCAACATATAAAATCCAACATATCAAGTAAGCCCCACCTCGGACAAACGATTTTACTAAGCGTAAACAGCGTAATACTTTTTTTTCATAGACTTTTTGTAAACTCTAAGGTAGGCTATTCCATAATTCTAAAAGTACGAGCAGGCAAAAACGAGAGAACAAGCCAGCGCCGGTTGAACGCGGCGGGGCGAGGCAGGACAAGTAAATGGACACCCACATTGAATCGCTCGGGGAGCCTCGTATTGACTCTCCGCTGAAGACCGTGAAATTTGTCGATGACAGTGAACGAATCCTGTTCGACATCTCAGCGGAAAAGGTCTGCCAGGAAGTATCAACTGGCAAAGAGCCCGTGGCGTTCATGCGCGCCGGTCCTCGAGCGAAGATCTTTTTTGATTACAGCAAACTAAAATGTGCGATTGTGACCTGCGGCGGGCTGTGCCCGGGGTTGAATAACGTCATCCGCTCGGTGGTCCTCACCCTTTACCATTCCTACGGGGTGAAGAACGTGCTGGGGATTTTGTACGGGCTGCAGGGATTCATACCGCGTTACGGCCATCCGGTCATGGAGCTCACCCCGGCCGTGGTGTCGGAGATCGATGAACTGGGAGGCACCATCCTCTCGTCTTCACGAGGTCCCCAAGATATTCAAGAGATCGTGGACGCCCTCGAGCGTATGAATGTGGGGATACTCTTTGCCATTGGCGGAGATGGAACCTTTCGCGCCGCGGCCCGAATTTCAGAGGAGATACGGGCGCGCGGTGCAAAGATCGGGGTGATAGGAATCCCGAAGACCATTGACAATGATATTAACCTATTATCGAGATCGTTTGGATTCAACACGGCAGTGAGTATGGCCACCAAGGCCATAGGGGCTGCCCATGTCGAAGCCAATGGCGCTCCCAATGGCATTGGCCTGGTGAAGCTCATGGGGCGCACCTCCGGCTTTATTGCAGCAAGCGCCGCACTTGGCAAGAGATATGCCAATTTTGTCCTTATCCCAGAAGCGGATTTTGACCTGGAAGGTCCGCATGGGTTTTTGGCCGCGCTGGAGGAAAGGCTCGCTCGGAGGAAGCACGCGGTTATTGTCGTCGCCGAAGGCGCAGGGCAAAAATACTGTTCTGCGCAGGGCGCTGACGAGTCTGGCAACCCCAAACTCGGCGATATTGGCATTTTTTTGAAAGAGAGGATCTTGCAATATTTTCACGCAAAGGGCATAGAGATCAATTTGAAATATATCGATCCGAGCTACACCATACGTTCTGTACCCGCCACTGCTGACGACTCGATCTTTTGCGGGTTTCTCGGGCAGGAGGCTGTGCATGCGGGTATGGCGGGAAAAACCAATATGGTAGTCGGGAGTCTGAATGATCAATTCGTGTACGTGCCGATGACAGAGATCGTCAAGAAGCGCAAGCACGTGGATCTCGAAGGCAACCTTTGGAGAAGCGTCTTGGAGGCGACAGGCCAGCCTTCATTCTTGAATGAAGAAAAGGGGGCTTAGCGGGCCGGCCGGCAAGAAGTGGCCGACCGTCGTCGTGTATAAAGAACCAACAGTTGGATAAACTGTCACATTTACTTATGAACCCATGGAGAACCAGGACTGTTCTCAGCGCATTTACGGAGGTAATGGTTATGAAAACAAAAAATTGGCTTATTGCCCTTGCAGTGGTTTCTGGACTGCTGCTCTGTTCGGCTTATGATTCGGACGCTTTTTTTGTGGCAACCGCCCAGAATTTTCGAGGCGCTCTATATCAAGGCTTTGGGCCAACCCCTGGCCACGCGTCGGAAATGGCCATCGTCAAATGCTCGCAGAATTCTTTTGCCCCAAGGAGTTGCCATGTCATCGAGGTGAGGATGGAATGTCCTCCTCCGCCGTGTCCTCCCCCCTTCCGGAAGCCCATGACCAAGACAAAGATGAGCTACGGACCCATGGGGCCGATGGCCGGACCGCCGATGCAATAAGTACAAATTTATCCGAGAAGAGCGTGCAGACGCTGTGACCATAGGGGGTAGCCATGTCAGTAGGGGCGGGATTGAAAAAATTGGGGAAGCTCATCGTTCTCGTCATCCTTGTGTTGCTCGCTTCCTACGGACTCGTCGTGATAGTGGTGAATAATCTCGATGAGCAAACCGGAACAAAGGCGGTGGAAAGCGTTCAACCATTTGTCAGCGGGGTCGCCTCTGCTGCAGGCAAAAAGGCCAAGGAATCGCTCATGGCTACTCCTGACAAACAGCTCGAGCAAGAAGGTGAAGAGCTAGGTCGAAAATTGTACCCGGCCACCAAAGGGTTCATCAAAGGGCAGCTTGAATCATTCGCTCAGGATCCCGAGCGAAAAGAGATAGGGAAAAAGATATTTGACACGTCACGTGATCTTTCCAAGGACGTGGTCGGCCCTTTTGGCGACAAGTTGGAAGAGCAATCCCAGGCAGTGCTTCGCGAGTTGGATCAGACCCTTCAAGGCGTAAAAAAGCTCAGGAATGATAACAAAGACCTCATCGAGGGGCTTGCGTCCGGCATAGAGACGATTCTCAAGACCCTCAAACAGGCTGCTCCGGCGCCTCAAAAGGAAGCGGGAGCTCCCTAACCTCGATGTTGGCTGCGTCGCGTTGTACGCGGGCGACGCGCAGCGGATTCTTTTCGGCATGTGAGGCAACCCCGCGGCGCACAACGCATCGATGTGGCCAAGGAAGAGGCCAAGAGTATCGCCAGAGAGACTGGAAATCGCCGAGGCAGCGAGGCGAGAGATGCGGTGAACATCATGAGTCGTAAAACCTCGCGTAAAAGAGGACGGCATTTGGTATGACCTTAATAATGACGAAGTGTGAAACATGATGGGGCATGAGCCTAAATCCCAGGGGCCGCATTATATCTCCCGACGCGCATTTGTTTTGGGAATTGGCGCATCATTGCTGTTGGGATCAACGGGGTTCCCTAAGTTCGCCCGCGCACAAAACCGACCCATCAAGGTAGGAATAATCTTGCCCGAACAAGGGCCTTTCTCCCAAGATAGTAAGTCGCTGGTCGCCGGATTCGAGTGCTGCCTGAAGGAGAAGGGACCGTCAGGGATCCAAGTGATACGACGCGATCCGGGCTCCAAGGACGAAAAGACGCTCGAGATTCTTGCCCAAATGTTGGTCGTTGATAAGGTGGATTTTGTGATCAGTCCCATGAGCCTCGATGGCGCGGAAAAAACCGTACATGGGGTGTCCGACAGTTCCGCAGTCTTGTTCGTGACAAACCCTTCTGTCAAACTGGTGGCAGGGGAATTGTGCCAATCTCGAAGCTTTCGAGTCCGACCGAATACGTACCAACGCTCCTCACCTCTTGCGCCGTGGGCGATCCAAAACCTCGGTCGTCTCGCCTTCATCACGGGGCCTCGCGATAAAGAGGGGAATGAGACGGCGGACTTTTTTGCCTATAGCTTTGACAGGAGCGGGGGAACCTTTGGAGATCGGGTCATGGTTCCTGTCGGTTCGGACAATTTTCGCAGCGTCCTCGATGCCATTGAAAAGACGAAAAACGACGTCATCTTTGCGGGGTTTGGCAAAAAGGACGCCCTTGGGTTTTTCAAAGCGATTGAGTCTCGCAAACACCGCCCGTGGCTGAAGCGCATCGTAGGCCCGGATAGTCTTGTCTCTTACCCTGCGGGCGCTGCTGCCCTGGGCAAAGCAGCGGACGGAGTGAAAACTCTCGGCTGTGTAAAAAATCCTTCGGATTTTGCCCAGCGGATTCGGAAAACAGTTGGCGTCGATGTTCCGGATATAGAGAGAGCCGCCGAAGGATACGACATCGCGTCAATCGTGCATCTCAGCGTAAAAGGGGTTTCCTGGGACTCCCAGACTCCTGCGTTGCCGCTCATTGAATACATCGAAAATTTGTCCGTCGAAGGGCCTCGAGGGGTAATCACTTTTGACAAAAATCATGAGCCAGTGGTTGATATGGCGATTCGGGAATGGAGCGTCTCGACCCATGGCCTGCAACCAAAGACCGTGCAAGATATAAAGGGTGTCCGATCTCTGGATTTTGGCTGCGGCAAGGTGGGTTTTCCCCAGAGACCCTCAGGGGAAACAAAGGAGGAAGGTCCCTTGTGGGAAGACCTCGAAGAATGAGCCATTTTTGTCGTAACAGGCGGCAAAAGCATGGTTGGCGAGGTTTTCCATTGACATCGAGGCCATAATGCTGGTATGCTTGCAGCACACGTGAGAAATATGTCGTCTCGGCGATCCATGCTGCCTTTTGGTGCTTACTGGCCAAAGGGCAGGCGTGAAGGAGGTAAAAGGATATGCGAATATTCACACTGAGCGTTGCGCTGGTCGCGCTGTGTCTAACCGTCATGATCGCACCCATGGCGTCAGCCGGGGGACCGGTATGTCCGCCCCCTCTGTGTCCACCGCCGATGTGCGCGCCCCCGCCCTGTCCGCCGCCTGCATGCCCACCTCCCTCGTGCGGACCTCATCCAATTGCAGCTATCCTGTCGGGCGCGTTGAGAGTCGTCACTGGGGTCATAGCTCTCCCATTCAGGGTTGTTGACTCGGTGATAGACCATCTCCGATGCGGCCCCAGGTTTTGCCCTCCGCCCGTCGCGATGTGTCCACCGCCTTTATGTCCTCCTCCGATGTGCGGCCCTGCTGGCTGTCCTGTACCTGCTTTTGGCTACGGGATGATGCCCCCACGACCAGTAGGTATGGGCAGGGGAGTCCCAAGAAGGTTTGCCCCCATGGCGAAAGAAACTGTCCTGCCAATGATGCTCTACGCGGCGCCTGCAGAAGGATTCTTCGGCGCGTACTGGTAGAAGGCCGCGTAAAAACGATAGAAAAGTCTCTTGAAGCGGGGATGTCTGCACCAGGCGCCCCGCTTCTCGTCTTAGCCTCAAGGGACGCGCCCCACTCGACGCTAATCCCACCCTCGGAGATGAAAAATCTTCTCCTTGGCTTCATTCACCGCCTTCATCATCTCCTCATCTCCGTCTTCTCCTTGCACATCGGGGTGATACAGGAGAGCAAGTTTCTTCCATGCCTTGAGGACCTCTTCCTTTGCCGCATCCACCGGAACTTGCAAAAGGACATAATACTTGCGCAGGGCGAATTCATACGGGCTGCCGGAAGAATTCCTATGCCGTCGCCTCAATTCGTAAGGGATCTCATCTGCCTCGTTTGCGACGGCCAAGCGGTGTTTCCAATCCTTGAACGCCACGGCGGACATCAAGAGGCGTTGGTATCGGACTTTATTGCGCCAATCTCTTCGGGTGGCCGGCTGTATTCCTTCTAGAGTGCGCAGCAGCTCCTGAAGGGTTTCGACAGCAGATTCCGCCAGGGTCTGGACGCTCGGATCCTTCGGTCCCGTCAGGAAATGAAGTCTCCGCGACAGGGCCGCCATTTCTTCGCATTCATAATGGGAATGTTCATAGCAGCGGCCATCTGGAAACAACACTGACTCATTACACTGACGAAATCCTCCCTCGCTTTCTCCGACCCAGTTCACGCCAGAACATAAGGAGGCGTCAAGCTCCACAATCCAGACGCCTCGCTCTGGATCGTGAACGATGACAGCGCCGTCCAAGTCCCGTTCAATGCGCCGGAAGATGCGGCGCAGGCGGTAAGAAGATAAACCAAACTGCTGTCCGAACCACGCTGCAGAAGAGCCGGGTCTCTCATGGAGGGCTCGGAAAACCTTTTCTTGAAGTGCGGAAGATTCCATGGCCATTGCCTGCCGGGGGGGACGTTTTGCCGACCACTATAACATGTTCATTGAATGGCGATATTCAAGAGGCCTCGCACGAAGGGAACGGAAGCAATTGTCGGTACGCTGCATAAAGAGAGCCCGACAAACACTCAGAGCGGGGAAAAACGGTGTTTGCCGGGCTCAATGCAGCCAATATACAGGGCAGGCAAGATCTGACGCGAGGCGATGAAGTCAATCGCTTCGAGCAACTCAGAAAATGAAACCTGCCTCCAAGAATCCGCCCTCCATGGCAGTATCGAACAATTTGAGGTCGCTGTATTTCTTCTTGAACGTGAGATAGCGGTAGCCTCCCTTTACGAAGCCCCAGCGACCGTTGTTCAAGGGAATGGTGTACCGCAGACCTGTTGACAGATCAGAACCGATGGAGTCATCTCCAAAGGCAAAGCCTGCCTTGCATTCAAGGGATAGTATGTTGAAAAGTCTGGTCGATTTGAGGCAGCGCTCGAGCTCCAATCCCACCATGGCCAGATTCAAATCATTATCAAAGGTGTTGCTGCCGCCCATCTGATAGACTTGCAGGCGCTCAGTGAGACGCACGTAATCCGCAAATACCCCAACCCTACTCGAAGGAGTGCGAATGCTATCGAATACAAGACCGATTCTCTGATCCAGGCGCTCCCATTTCACCTTCGTGTTGAGGCCAAATGTACCTACCGTGGGACCGAAGTTGAACGTCCTGGACGGGGAGGCCATGGCCTCTGACATGGTTGGCATCACCGAGTAGCGAATTGCCCATTTTGGTTTGAAGAAATACTTTGCCGTAAAAGCCCCAATCCATTGATGCTCAGGGATGCCGAGGTCAGAATTCAAATCGATATCGAGCTGGCTCGTCCCGTAGGCAGGGGTAAACAAGGCGTTTCCAAATCTGACGGTACCTTTGGTGCGGGCGTAAAACGCCTGCCCCTGGAGTTCCCAACCGCGTACTCTCCGGATGGGGAGCATGCAGGCGGGCAACGGAGGTTCGATCGTCTGGGGTGCAACCTGAGCTTGCGGCGGCTTGACCTTGACGATCTTCTTCTGCTTTACTTTGGCGACTTCATTTTGTTGCGGCTGTGTGTTTTGTGTTTGCTGATTTGATTGTGGGACAAATGCAGCTTCTCTGTAGTTCCATGCGGGGCATTCGCCGGCGCTCATGGTTACCAGAAACAATAGACATACCAATACAATAATGGGTTTTACTAGAGTCATACCCTCCCTCCAAGAGACAACGATTCGTTATCAGGAACAATTAGTGTTATATTTTATAATGTCAAGAAAAAAGTATAGAGAATTGGATATTTATCGCAAAAAACAAGAAATTAATTTCACTTTTTGAGGGCGATTGCTTCTATATGTTTTGAAGAAACGGCAGTAACCAGCTATTATTACAGATAAATAAACACCAGGATGTGCGCGCTTCGTCGGCGCGCTTCCACCAAAAAAACGCGCCTCCAACCCCCCCCTCGTCCCCATAGACCCAGTCAATTCAGTGACATTGTAAATAGTCTTGCATGGCCGCTCTGAGAAATACGACGACAGCGGCGCCTCCAGACGCCCTGACTTCTATGGACAATCAAGCAGGCGCAGGATTGACGCGTCGAGGTGACGAACTCTTATACTGGTTCCCGAAAATAAACGCGAATTCCATAGTGGTTAGACTCATTGATTTCTACGAGCTCAGATTGCCACGTCGCCTTCGACTCCTCGCAATGACAATGTTTTCTTGCGTGTCATTGCGAGCGAAGCGAAGCAATCTCGTGATAA
>Ga0078972_1011074_pt2 | contig 12941 bp, 15 predicted proteins | sample YelNatPaOPGAMG01_FD_67568 | JGI IMG/M metagenome (GOLD analysis project Ga0078972, IMG submission 67568) | Hot spring thermophilic microbial communities from Obsidian Pool, Yellowstone National Park, USA - OP-RAMG-01 (SPADES assembly) (version 2) | ecosystem: Environmental > Aquatic > Thermal...
GTTGTGCTCTGCGACAAGTGCGCGACGGTTTGTTCGCAGGAGGCCATCCGCTTCCCGGACAAAGAGCACTTCAAGCAAATCGTGCGCGACCTGCGGCAACGTCTGCCGCGGTGCGCCTGTTCCAACAGCAACACCTAACCACCAACAGAAGGAGACCACATGAAGAAACTGCAAATCCTCGGCACCGGTTGCCCGAAGTGCCAGAAGTTGACCGAAAACACCGAAGCCGCCGCCAAGGCGCTCGGCATCGAGTACGAATTGGTGAAGATCAAAGACATCGCCCAAATCATGGCCTTCGGCGTGATGATGACGCCGGCCTTGGCCGTGGATGGCGTCGTCAAGGTGTCCGGCAAAGTGCCGTCGGTGGACGAAATCAAGAAACTGCTGGCCTGAAACGGAGATCCCCATGAGCGAACCCAACACGTGCGCGTGCAGCGTTGCTCCCAAACTGATCTTCCCCTGTTCCGGGGGCTCGGACGTGGGCGCGATCACCGATCAGACGGCCCGGAAATTAACCCGCGACGGCGTCGGCAAAATGTATTGCCTGGCCGGCATCGGCGGACGCGTGGCCGGCATCATCGAAACCACCAAGTCAGTGGAAACAGTACTGGCCATTGACGGTTGTCCGCAGGATTGCGCCCGCAAGACGCTGGAACAGGCCGGTTTTACCGGCTTCGCGCATCTGCGGCTTTCCGACATCGGCCTCCACAAAGGCCAGTCGCCGGTCACAGACGCGCATCTCGCCCATGCCGCCGCCCGCGCGCAAGAGTTGTTAGCCGGCCGCCCTGCGGGAGTGTCTTGCGGGTGAACATCGTTGCCGGGCTGGGGATGGCAGTGGCCACGGTGGTGGTTGCGCCGACGCTCTGCCGACCGGTGCGGCGGGCAAGACGGGAACAAATCTGAACAAACAAACCACAGAAAGGAATCGCAACATGCATCACAAGACGATCGGTTTTATCGGCGGCGGGCGTGTCACCCGCCTGATACTCGCAGGTTGGAAACATGCCGGGAAATTACCCGCCCACGTGGTGGTCAGCGACCCGGCGCAGACCGCCGTGGCTACCACCCGCCACAACGCGGATGCTGCTGCACAGGACATCGTGTTTATCGCGGTCCATCCGCCCGTGCTGGCGGACACCGTTGCCGGCATCAAGAACGCCCTGAAACCGGGCGCGCTGGTGGTGTCGCTCGCGCCGAAGTTCACCATCGCCAAACTGTCGGGCCTGCTCGGCGGGTTTGACCGGATCGCGCGGGTCATTCCCAACGCGCCGTCCATCATCGGCCAGGGCTACAACCCGGTCGCCTTCGGACCGGCGTTATCCGCGGCGGACCAAGCGGAGCTGACCGGACTCCTGCAACCGCTGGGCGAATGCCCGGTCGTCGCCGAAGCCAAACTGGAAGCCTATGCGCTCCTGTCGGGGATGGGGCCGACGTATTTTTGGTTCCAGCTCCAGGCCTTGCGCGAGGTGGCCGCCGGCTGCGGATTGAGCGAGGCGGAAATCGCGCCGGCGTTGAAACGCACCGTCTGCGGCGCGACGCGGACGCTGCTCGAATCCGGTCTCACTCCCGCCGAGGTGATGGATTTGATCCCGGTCAAACCGCTGGCCGAAATGGAACCGCAAGTCACCGAACTGTATCGCACGCGGCTGCCGGCTTTGTACCAGAAAATCAAACCCTGAACGCAAAGGTCCCGTCCCATGAACACCCCGTTGAAAATTGTCATCGTCCTGGCCGTCGTGGGGCTTGTCGCCGGTGCCGTGGCCCTGAAGAAACGCGAACCCACGGCAACCCCCACGCCGGTCGCGGCGATCCAACTGCCACCGGCAGCCGATGCGGCGGCGCCGCGCAAGCTGCCGAAGCTGCTCGATCTCGGCGCGGACAAATGTATTCCGTGCAAGAAAATGGCGCCGATCCTGGCCGAACTGAAAAAAGAATACGCCGGCAGGCTCGAGGTCGAGTTCATTGACGTGTGGAAGAATCCTGACGCCGGCAACCAGTACAAGATTCGGCTGATTCCCACGCAAATCTTCTACGACGCTGACGGTAAGGAACTGTTCCGCCACGAAGGCTTCTACGGCCGGGAGGACATCCTCGCCCAATGGAAGGAACTCGGCGTGAATCTGGCCGACACGAAGTGATGGAACAACTCTTTACCAACCTGAGTCATGCGGTGGAAGGCGCGCCGGTGGTGGCGCTCACTGCGGCGGCGGTGTGGGGGGTGCTGAGTATTGTGCTCAGCCCGTGTCATCTGGCCAGCATCCCGCTCATCGTCGGGTTCATCAGCGAACAACGTAGGGCAACCATCCTGGTTGCCCATTCAAAGGAAATGGACAAGCTGGAAGCATGTCCTACGATTTCGGCGTTCTGGACGGCGACGTTGTTCGCAGTCGGCATCCTGCTCACCATTGCCGGTATCGGTGTCATTACGGCGATGGCGGGGCGGATGTTGGGCGACGTGGGCCGGTATGGGAATTATTTTGTGGCGGTCATCTTTTTCGTAGTCGGACTGCATCTGCTCGGCGTGATTCCGATGCCGGGGTCGGGTCCCGGTCAGGTGAACATGAAACGTCGCGGTCTGCTGGCGGCGTTGATTCTCGGTCTCGTGTTCGGCATCGCGCTCGGCCCGTGCACGTTTGCGTACATGGCGCCGATGCTGGCGGTGACATTTAAGTTGGCGCAATCGGCCCCGGTATACGGCGCGTCGTTGCTGCTGGCATACGGCATCGGCCACTGCGCGGTGATCGTGGTGGCCGGCACGTTCACCGAAGTCGTCCAGCGGTTCTTGAACTGGAACGAGAAATCGAAGGGCGTCGCCGTCGTCAAAGCCGTCTGCGGCGTGCTGGTGATTTTGGGCGGCGTGTGGCTGGTGTACACCGCGCCATGAATAGAGGTTTATGTTCGATTAACAGAAAGAAATCATGAGGGCTAAATCAGAAATTGATGCCGGTATCTGCGGGTTTCACACGACCGTGCGTGCTCAGAGCGAGGACGACCAGTTTGTGGCGTTCGATCTGGCCACTGACTGCGAGAAGATCAGCCGGCTGGGCGAGCGCCTGAAAACGCTCGGCCCGCTCGACGCTTTCGAGGAGATCAACCCGGCATCGGGGAGCCGGTTGATGGAGACTGTCCGCGCCACGCTGCCCGGCTGTTGCGCGGGCTGCGCGGTACCGGTCGGGCTGTTCAAGGCGATGCAGGTCGCGGCCGGGCTGGCCCTGCCCAAAGAGGTTCGGATTGCCATCACTCAGGAATAAACCATGTGGATTGTACGATTAGCGTTGCGGCGGCCTTACACGTTTGTGGTGACGGCGTTGTTGCTGTTGCTGCTGACGCCGGTCGTGCTGTTGCGGATGCCAACGGACATTTTCCCGGCGGTCAACATCCCGGTGGTCAGCGCGGTTTGGATTTATAGCGGGCTGAGCGCGCAGGAAATCGAGCAGCGCATCCTTTACGTCCACGAACGCATGATCACGGTGGTCGTGGACAACATCGAGCACGTCGAGTCCACGGCCTACAAAGGCGCGGGCGTCATCAAAGTGTTCCTCCAGCCGGGCGCGTCGGTGGACGCGGCGGTGGCGCAACTGGCCGCCACGGGACCGGCAATCCTGCGCCAGATGCCGGCGGGCATCAATCCGCCGATCATCATCCGTTACAACGCCTCGACCGTCCCGATTCTCCAATACAGTTTCGCCAGCACGAAATTTTCCGAGGCGGAATTGCAGGACATGGCGTTCAATCAAATTCGCGTCGGCCTGATGAACGTGCCCGGCGCCGCGATGCCGTATCCGTACGGCGGCAAAGCGCGCGTCGTCGCGGTGGACCTCGACCTCGCGGCGCTCAAATCCAAAAACCTTTCCCCCACCGAAGTCGTCAACGCCATCAACGCCCAAAACCTCGTCCTGCCGGGCGGCTCGGTCAAAATCGGCGCGACCGAGTTTGACGTGAAGCTCAACAGCAGCCCCGCCGTGCTCGACGAACTCAACGATCTGCCCATCAAAACCGTCAACGGCGCGGTCATCCGCGTGCGCGACGTGGCGCTGGTCCACGACGGTTATCAGCCACAGCAAAACATCGTCCGCCTCAACGGCGTGCGCGGCGTATTGCTCACGGTGCTCAAGAGCGGCGAGGCTTCGACGCTGGCCGTGGTGCGCGGCATCAAGGCGGCCATGCCGCGGGTGCTCAGCGGGTTGCCGCCCGAGCTGAAGGCGCAGGAGTTCGCCGACCAATCCATCTTCGTGCGCGCCGCCATTGACGGCGTGGTCAAAGAAGGCGTGATCGCCGCCGCGTTGACGGCGTTGATGGTGCTGCTGTTTCTCGGCGCGTGGCGCGGCACGCTGATCATCGCGATTTCCATTCCGCTGTCGGTGCTGACTTCGATTGCGGTGTTGCACGCGCTCGGCGAAACGATCAACCTGATGACGCTCGGCGGACTCGCGTTGTCGGTCGGCATTCTCGTGGACGACGCGACGGTCGAAATCGAAAACGTCCATCGTCACATGGCGATGGGCAAACCGACCGTGCAAGCCATTCTCGACGGCGCGCAGGAAATCGCCCTGCCGGCATTTGTCGGCACGCTCTGCATCTGCATCGTGTTTGTGCCGATGTTTTTCCTAACCGGCACGGCCCGGTATCTGTTCGTGCCGCTGGCCGAGGCGGTCGTGTTCGCGATGCTGGCCAGCTACGTGTTGTCGCGCACGCTCGTGCCGACGCTGGTGATGTGGTTCTACCGGCGCGTCGGCTATCACGGACATCTGACCGATGCCGCGACCGTTTCGGCGTGGGCCCGGCCGTTTGTCGCCGTGCAAGGCGCATTCGAGCGCGGGTTTACCCGCTTCCGCGAAGGCTACCGGCGTTGGCTCGGCGCGGTGTTAGCGCACCGGAAAGCGTTCACGGCGGGTTTCGCGTTGTTCTGTCTCGGCACGGCAGTCGCGCTCGTGCCGCAGCTTGGCCAAAACTTTTTCCCGACGGTGGATGCCGGCCAGTTCCGCTTGCATCTGCGCGCCCGCAGCGGCACGCGCGTCGAGGAAACCGCCAAGCTCGCCGATCAAGTGGAACAGGTCATCCGCCGCGAAATCCCCGCCGCGGAACTGGCCGGTATCCTCGACAACATCGGCCTGCCGTGGGGCGGCATTCCGTTGACCTACATTGACAACGGATTGGTCGGCAGCGGCGACGCCGATATTCTGGTGTCGCTGCAAAAAGGCCACCGGCCAACGGCGGATTACGTGCGCCGGTTGCGGACGGTGTTGAATCAGGAATTTCCCGGCGTGACGTTTTATTTCCTGCCCGCCGACATCGTCAGCCAGACGATCAACTTCGGGTTGCCGGCGCCATTTGACATTCAGATTGTCGGACGCGACCAAACGGCGAATCGCGCCATCGCGGGCCGGTTGGCCGAGAAAATTCGCGCCGTGCCCGGCATTGCCGACGTGCGCGTCCAGCAACCCGCCGACCTGCCGCAGTTGGAATTCGTCGTGGATCGCACGAAAGCCTCCGGCATGGGCTTGACCGAGCGCGACGTGGCCAATGCGATGTTGCTCGGTCTCAGCGGCAGCAGCCAGGTGCAGCCGATGTATTGGCTCAACCCGAAAAACGGCGTCCAATATCTTGTCAACGTTTCCGTCCCGCAACCCGCGATGGATTCAGTGCCGGCCATCGCCGCGATCCCGACCAGCGCCAGCCGCGCCGGCGAGGGCGACGCCCAACTGTTCGCCAACCTCACCACGTTGCGCCGCGCCAACATCCCGCCCATCGTCAACCACTACAACGTCCTGCCGGTCATTGACGTGCTGGCGGGCGTCAACGGGCGCGATCTCGGCGGCGTGTTGCGCGACATTCGTCCGTTGATCGAGGCGGCCAGGAAAGAATTGCCGCGTGGCAGTTTCCTCAACCTGCGCGGTCAGGCGGAAACGATGAACTCCAGCTACGTCGGACTGGGCATCGGATTGGTGATGTCCATGGCGCTGGTCTATTTGCTGCTGGTCGTCAACTTCCAAAGCTGGCTTGATCCATTCATCATCATCACCGCGCTGCCCGGCGCGCTGGCGGGGGTGGTCTGGGGATTGTATCTGACGTTCACCACCGTCAGCGTGCCGGCGTTGATGGGCGCGATCATGAGCCTCGGCGTCGCCACCGCCAACTCCGTGTTGGTTGTCACCTTTGCCCGCAACAATCTCCGGCACGGCCAGGACGTGCTCACCGCCGCGTGGGAAGCCGGCGTGGGCCGGTTGCGGCCGGTGTTGATGACCGCGCTGGCGATGATGATCGGCATGTTGCCGCTGGCGCTGGGTCTTGGCGAAGGCGGCGAACAAAACGCGCCGCTCGGTCGCGCCGTCATCGGCGGGTTGGCCGTCGCCACGTTCGCCACGTTATTTCTCGTGCCGGCGGTCTTCACGATGTTGCACCGCCACACCGGCGTCAAAACTTCCGAAGACCTCGATGCCGTCATTACACCCGGTACGTCCGAGAGGAGTCCATCATGAATTCCGCACCCGCCAACCCCACGCCGCCGCCGCCGAAACTCGCGCGCGTCGTCGTAATCGCCGTCGTGATCATCGTCGTGCTGGCCGCCGTCGCCTACTGGCCGCGCTGGCAACACCGGCAAGCTCTCGCCGCCGAAACGCGCGACCTGTCCGTGCCCACCGTCACCGTCGTGTCGCCCGCGCCCGGCAAGGCCGCGACGGGATTGCCGTTACCGGCCGAGATCAAACCGTGGATCGAAGCGCCGATTTACGCCCGCGCCAGCGGCTACCTGAAACGCTGGCTCGTGGACCTCGGCACGCGGGTCGAACCCGGTCAGTTGCTCGCGGAGATTGAAACGCCCGAACTCGATCAACAACTGGAGAAATCCCGGCACGATCTCGCCTACGCCGAAGCCGCGCTCGCGTTGACCAAAATCACCGCCGCGCGTTACGCCGATCTGGTCAAATCCGCCAGCGTCAGCGAACAGGAAAACGCCGAGAAACAAGCCGACTTCGCGTTGAAGACAGCCAGCGTCGCCGCCGCCCGCGCCGAAGTCCGCCGCTTGGAAGAATTACAATCGTTCAACCGCGTCACCGCGCCATTTGCCGGCACGATCACGCTGCGCAATGTGGATGTCGGCGACCTCATCGCCGCCACCGGCGGCAAGGAACTGTTCCGCCTCGCGCAGACCGACAAGCTCCGCGTCTTCGTCCGTGTCCCGCAAAGTCTGTCGCCAGCCATCGCCCCCGGCCAGACCGCCGAATTGCTGATTGCCGAGCGCCCCGACCGGGTGTTCACCGCGCAGGTCGTGCGCACCGCCGGTGCGATCTCCGCCGATTCGCGCACGTTGCTGACCGAGATGGAAGTGGACAACACGCGCGGCGAAATCCTCGCCGGTAGCTTTGCCCAAGTCCGCCTCACCGGCGCGCCGCTTGCGAAAATCCTGACCGTGCCCGGCAACGCCTTGTTGTTCCGCGCCGAAGGCCCGCAAGTCGGTGTCGTCCAACCAGACGGCAAAGTTGCATTGCGCTCCGTCAAACTCGGCCGCGACTTCGGCGCAACCGTCGAAATCCTCAGCGGCGTTACCGGTGCCGACCGCGTCATTCTCAACCCGTCCGATTCGCTCGCCAACGGCGCAACCGTGCGCGTCGCCGAACCCGCCAAGTCGAAATGAAGTCGGCACAATACATTCTGTTGCTGTTGCTAGCCGGCTGCGCCGTCGGGCCGGATTACAAGCGACCGGCTGCCGTCGAAACGATGCCGGCCCAATACGCCGGTGCGACCAACGAATGGAAAATCGCCGCGCCCGCCGCCGACGTGCCGAAAGGCGCGTGGTGGGAAATCTTCGGTGACGCCGAGCTAAACCGGCTCGAACAACAAGCCGCCACCGCTAATCAATCGCTCCGCGCCGCCGTCGCCCGGTTCGAGCAGGCGCGCGCCACTGCCGATGTCGCCCGCAGCGGACTGTTCCCGCGCATCGGCGTTACCGGCACAGCCACGCGCCAGAGTGATTCCGAAAATCGTCCGCTGGCCACCACCGGCAAAGAAGCCGGCACGTCCTTCACCTACAACAATTTCAGCATCCCGTTCGATCTCAGCTACGAACTCGATCTCTGGGGCCGGGTCCGCCGGCAACTCGAATCCACCCGCGCCACGCAGCAGGCCGCCGCCGACGATCTCGAAGCCGTCCGCCTCGCCATTGCCGCAGAAGTGGCCGCCGATTATTTCACGTTGCGCGCCCTCGATGCCGAGAAAGCCGCGTTGACTGTCAGTGTCGCCGCCTACCGGAAATCGCTGGAACTGACCCGCAACCGCCGAGCCGGCGGCCTCGTGTCCGACCTCGACGTGGCGCAAGCCGAGACCGTGTTGCAGACCGCCGAAGCGCAGTTGCCGGCACTCACGCTGGCGCGCGCGAAGTTCGAGCACGCGCTCGCCGTGTTGACCGGCCAACCGGCGACGTTATTCAAACTCGCGGAGCAGCCGCTCGAACGCGAACCACCGGTGATTCCGGCCGAGTTGCCGTCCGCGTTGCTCGAACGCCGGCCCGACATCGCTGCCGCAGAACGCCGTATGGCCGCCGCCAATGCCGGCATCGGCGTCGCCAAAGCCGCCTTTTTCCCGACGGTCCGCATCAACGGTTTGGCCGGTCTGCAAAGCATTGACGCCGGCACGCTGTTCAACTGGCCGAGCCGGTTCTGGGCGGTCGGGCCGTCGCTGACGTTGCCGCTGTTCGAGGGCGGCCAGCGCAACGCCAACCTGCGCAGCGCCCGCGCCGGCTACGAGGAAACCGTCGCCCGTTACCGGCAAACGGTGCTGACCGCGTTTGCCGAGGTCGAGGACAATCTGGCGGCTCAACGGTTGCTGGCGGAACAATATCGGAAGGAACTGGCAGCCTGGCAATCCGCCCGTAAACAATTTGAGATTGCTGAAAACCGTTACCGGAGCGGTTTGGTCAGTTACCTACCGGTGGCCACAGCACAGACGGCAGCATTGGAACGCGAACGCGCCGTCGTCCGCTTGCGCGGCCAGCAAGCCGTCGCCGCCATCGCCCTGATCAAATCCCTCGGCGGCAGTTTCACCGCCCAGCCAGGAGCGAAACCATGAACCGGATCGCCTGTCTCATCGCCTTTGTCGTCACGGCCTCAACACCACCGCGCCGAACCGTCCGTACAGCGGCGAGGCCGGACCGGCCTGGCCTTTTTGTTTTCACCGGCGATCATACCGGCTACACTGCGGCGCGATGAAACTTTAGAGGAATCAATATGGCGAAGACTGCAAACGGTCATGGCGGCGCGAACCTCGGATTCGAGGCGACGCTTTGGGCTGCCGCCGACAAGATGCGGAACAATATGGACGCGGCGGAGTCCAAGCACGTCGTCCTGGGGCTGATGTTCCTGAAATACATCTCCGACGCCTTCGAGGAACAGGCCGGTATGCTCCGACGGATGATCGAAGCCAATAACCGACAATCCCGGACGCTGGCCGGGCTGCGGGACGCGCTGCTGCCGAAGCTGCTGTCGGGGGCGGTAAGAGTGAAGGAAACGGCGAAGTTGATAGAGAAACACCTATGAGCAGGATGGGCTACGGATACGGCAGCGAATGCCATTTGCTTCGTTGGATGGGGCGACATCGACAGAAATTTGATCTCTATGTTGCCGCGACAGTGGGGCAGTCAGAGAATCCAATCAACTGGCTCGACTTTGGTTTTGATTCACAAGCAACCTGGCCCGACGCAGAACTCAAGGGGATTGAGTTCATCGGAGACAATCAACACGTCAAAGAAAAATGGAAGGAGTTTTGGCCACAACGGGGGACGCCACCCTCATGGGATGCGGTCGGCTGGATTGGATCGGGCGAGTCCAAAGAGCTGCTGCTCGTTGAGGCTAAGGCTCATATCGGAGAACTGAAGTCGCCCTGTAAGGCGCAGAACTCAGGGCTTGAACAGATACAAAAAAGCCTCAGCGCTGTCAAAAGCGACCTCGGCATTGCGGACGAAGTGAACTGGCTTGGAGACGACTATCAGTATGCGAATCGTGTAGCGATGTTGTGGTTCTTCCGAAAGCACGGCGTCAAAGCGCGATTGCTGCTCATCTATTTCTGTGGAGACTGGAAGCGCTCCGGCATCCATTCACCTGCCACGGCGGAAGACTGGAATGGGCCACTGACGCAGCAAAAACAAAGGCTCGGATTGCCTGACGAGCACGCGCTTTCTAAGTGGATACACGTCCTTTTTCTGCCCATCGTGGAAATGCAATGATTGGTTTGACACAATTCGTTTCTGGAGACGCCGGGCTGCGGGACGCGCTGTTGCCGAAGCTGCTGTCGGGGGCGGTGCGGGTGCGGCACCGGGTAGTGGACAATGGACGCAGGGGACGGAATGGACTCGAAAATGACCATGCCTGAGCCGGAGAAACTGATTCCGTTGCATGGCGGGTACCGGAAGCTGAAGAGCTTTCAGGTGGCGCAACTCGTGTACGATGTCACGGTGCGGTTTTGCGACCGCTACATCGAGAAGCGCAGCCGCACCCACGATCAGATGGTGCAAGCGGCGCGCTCCGGCGTGCAGAACATCGCCGAGGGCAGCCAGGCCAGCGGCACTTCCAAGAAAACCGAACTCAAACTCACGAACGTGGCGCGGGCCAGCCTCGAAGAACTGCGGCTGGATTTTGAGGATTTTCTCCGGCAGCGCGGGCTGGCGATCTGGGCGCGCGAAGACCCGCGCCGGGCAGAATTGATCGCCCGGCGGTGCACCACGGCAGAGGATGTGGCGGAATGGGTGCGGGAGGTGCACGGGCGGGAGAGGAGTGGACGGGATGGACTGAGTGGACCGGGTGGACAGGCTGGACAGTCCACAAAGTCCATGAAGTCCACAGTGTCCACCTACCCGGAGATTGCCGCGAACGCGGCGCTGGTGCTCATTGTGGTGGCGGTGAGCCTGCTCGACCGGCAACTGGCGGCGCAGGCGGCGGCCTTCGAAAAAGAGGGCGGGTTCACAGAGCGGCTGTACCGGGTGCGCAGCCAAAGACGAGGCGGCGCGTGAGCGCGAACTTCACCGAATCCACCGGCGAAGAAGCCGCGCTGCTGCCGACGACATTGTCCACACCGTTCGCCCAGCCGAGAGTAAAGCCATGAATCGAATCCTTTGCCTCATCACTTGCCTCAGCCTCGCCGCGAGTCTTGCCGGCGCGGAAACGAAACCGCCGATGGGCGTGTGTCCGCCATTTCAGCTCAAAGACGAAGCCGGCAACGTGATTAATCCGGTGCGCGGCCAGCAAGCCGTCGCCGCCATCGCCCTGATCAAATCCCTCGGCGGCAGTTTTGCCGACCAGCCAGGAGGACAACGCCCATGACTGAACGCTGCGAAGTTCCGCGAGAAAATGCAACGACTGACGAGGTGCGGCGCATCCTCACGACGGCACGGACGGTGGCGGTGGTCGGGCTTTCGGACAAACCCGAACGCGCGAGCTATCGCGTGGCCGCCTACCTCAAGGCACACGGTTACCGGGTGATCCCAGTCAATCCGAACATCGGCGGAGTGCTCTGCCAAAAAGCGTATCCGAGCCTGCGCGAACTGCCTGAGGTGGTGGACATCGTGGATATTTTCCGCCGACCGGAAGCCGTTCCAGAAATTGTGGAGGCGGCCATTGCCCGGCGCGCACGCGTCATCTGGATGCAGGAAGGCATCGTACACAACGCCGCCGCCGAGCGCGCCCGCGCCGCCGGTCTGTCGGTCGTGATGAATAAGTGCCTGATGAAAGAACACCAGAAAATGCTCGCTCGCGCGGAAGGGCATCCCTGACGATTTGCGACGACACGGATGCGCGAGAAAGAAGCTTCCGATGAAACTGTTCAGCGCCAGTTGGATGGGCATTCTGCCGATGGTGGCGGCCGCGGTGCATGCGGCGGACGCGACCAACGCCATCGCCCCGGCCGCGACCGCCGGGGCCGAACCGTGGCCGTGGTCGGTGTCGGCACGTTGGGAGAACGACACGTTTGGCGGCACGGACCGGTTTTACACCGATGGCGTTTCGTTGTCGCTGGCCTACACCGGCCGCAATTGGCTTGACCCGCTTGCCGATTGGCTGCCGTGGGGACAAGGACGCCGCACCGTGGGCTATGAACTGGGACAGATCATGGTCACGCCAGCCGACACCACGCGCGCCATTCCTGACCCGAACGACCGCCCGTATGCCGGGCTGCTGTACACGGCGTTATCATTGCACGTGGAGCGAGACAACACCTATCACGGATTAAAGTTCATCACCGGCGTGGTCGGGCCGTGGTCGTTGGCCGAGGAGACGCAAAAGCAGGTGCATCGCTGGATTGGCGACACGCTGCCGCAGGGCTGGAGTCATCAACTGCACAACGAACCGATTTTCAACCTGGTGTACGAACAGCGCCGCAAATACCGGCTGCTGGGCGCGGCGCACGGCCCGGCCGTTGAGGCGTTGCCCGTGGGCAATGTCATGCTCGGCAACGTGCTGACGCAAGCGCAACTCGGCGGGCAGTTCCGATTCGGTTACAACATTCCGGACGACTTCGGCACGACCCTGATGCGTGGGATGGTTTACCTGCCACCGCCGCGCCCGTCGGCCGATGCCCAAGCCCCGAAGTGGGGGGTCTATTTCTTCGGCGGCGGCAATATCAACCTGGTCGCGCGCAACATCACGCTGGACGGCAACACTTGGCAGGACAGCCCCAGCGTGGACAAGGACTGGTTTGTGCCGGCGGCGGAAGTGGGCATGGCCGTGTCCGTCCAGCAGTTCACCGCCGCGTTTACCTATGTGTTCTGGGGGCGGGAATTCAAAGGCCAGAAGGATTACTCGGAGTTCGGCGCATTCACGGTCACCTACCAGTTCTAAATATTTGTAACCTTTTCGCGCTGAGAGTCTCAGTTACAATGGGGTTTGCGCTGGCTTCAGCTCTGCGAGAAACTTTATGAACAACAAGCTCAATGCGGCACACTGCGGCAGCTCAGATTC
>Ga0078972_1013994_pt1 | contig 12938 bp, 12 predicted proteins | sample YelNatPaOPGAMG01_FD_67568 | JGI IMG/M metagenome (GOLD analysis project Ga0078972, IMG submission 67568) | Hot spring thermophilic microbial communities from Obsidian Pool, Yellowstone National Park, USA - OP-RAMG-01 (SPADES assembly) (version 2) | ecosystem: Environmental > Aquatic > Thermal...
GCCTCACAAATCTAATCTATTGTCCGTCTCGAAATTTTGTAACTCCCCCTCTCCCCCTCTTAAACTAAGAGGGGGAAAAAGGGGGAGTTATAAGAAATCCACCCTTTAGTAAGGCATTACTTTGACCGTCTAACAGTTTTAATATTTCTCGCCAGCAGGAAACAGGCGTCTTTCCATTCCCCAATTCCAAAGTTCTTTAATATTTAAAATTCCTGCTTTAAACTTTTAATTCCCCGGCGCCCCTGGGGCTCCTCTTAGCAGTTTATTCTGTTCCTTTAACTAAATCGGTAGCCTAACCCATTTTCCCCAGTAATAAGCCAAGAAATGATCCAACATTAATAAAAGTTTGAAATGCTCGCCTATTAATGATAAATTTATAAAAAAACAATGAGGAGTAGAAGTATGCGCAAGATTCAGCAAAAATTTTTGGCCTTGGTATTATGCTTAATTTTAGGGGGAATTACGCCTGTTTTTTCCCTAGCCCAACCGCTTACCGATGAAGAAAAAAACAACGTCCTCATTTATCAAAAAGCCAGCCCCAGTGTGGTTAACATCATCAGCACAGTAATTACCAGAGACTTTTTCTTTAATCCCATTCCGCGAGAGGGAAGTGGCTCAGGTTCTATCATTGATACCAAGGGGCATATTTTGACCAATAACCATGTCATCAGCGACGCGCAGAAAATGGAAGTTACCTTGGCCGACGGAAGTAAATGGCCAGCAAAATTAGTCGGGCAAGACCCGGACAATGATTTGGCGGTCATTAAAATCAATGCTCCTGCTGAAAAGCTCAAACCTCTAACCTTTGGCGATTCCAAGAAGCTGCAGGTAGGTCAAAAGGTTTTAGCCATCGGCAATCCTTTTGGATTGGGTCTGACGCTCACTACCGGAATAATCAGTTCCTTAGGTCGAACCATCCGTTCCGAAGTAGGCACTATAATTGAAGATGTTATCCAGACTGATGCCTCTATTAATCCGGGAAACTCTGGCGGACCTCTCCTCAATTCTCAGGGTGAAATTATTGGCGTGAACACGGCTATCCTCAGCCCCACAGGGGCAAGTGTAGGTATAGGTTTTGCCATTCCAGGGAATACTGCTAAAAGAATTGCGGCGGAATTAATTGCCAAAGGTTTCGTCTCTTATCCCTATTTAGGAGCAATAGTGCATACCATTCTTCCCCAGTTTGCTAAAGCTTTAAAATTGCCTGCCGAAAAAGGGGCTATGGTGGTGGAAGTTACTCCCGGAGGTCCAGCTGATAAGGCCGGTCTTAAAGGGGCATCCAAACAAGCTCAGATTGGCAATTTTCTCCATCCCATGGGTGGAGACATTATTGTCCAAGTAAACCAAATACCTATAAATACCGCTGATGAATTGATCAAATATCTTCGCGAACGGAAAATCGGTGAAACGATTACTCTAAAAATTATCCGAAACGGAAAGAGTCAGGAAGTCAAAGTCACCCTGCAAGAAAGACCAAAAGATTTTCGGCGCCGCTAATTTTTTCTTTGGAGATGAGCATTTATTAGCGCATAGAAAATCCGCCATTTATGGAGATGGTCTGGCCCGTAATCCAAGAACAGCGGTCAGAACAGAGGAAAACAATCATACTGGCTATATCTTCCACTTCGCCTAAGCGCTTGATCACGTACATTTGCAGCCATTTTTTCTCTAATTCAGGAGTAAGGAACTGCGTCATAGGGGAATGGACAAAAGCCGGGGCAACAGCATTAACCGTCACATTATTCCGTCCTAAAGCCTTAGCCAAAGATTTAGTTAAAGCTATTACGCCGCCTTTGGAAGCGGCATAAACTTCCAAACCTTTTTCTCCCGAAATTCCTGCCTCGGAGGCAATGTTTACAATCCTGCCCCCATTTTTTTGGCGCATAATGGGCATGACGGCCTTACAACAAAGAATGGTCCCGATGAGGTTAATATCTAAAATCCGCTGCCAGTCTGAGCGCTCAGCATCTTCCAAGGGTTTCATTCCCCCGCCTACTCCGGCACTATTTACTAAAATGTCAATCGTCCCGAATTGATTTAAGGCTTCTTGAACCATAAGATGGACCATTCTTTCATCGGTGACATCGCAGTAAAAACCTTTTGCTTCACCACCCATACCCTTTAAGCCATTTATCGTTTCTTCTATTTTCTCCTTTTGCACATCCGCAAGGAGAACTTTTACTCCTTCTTGGACAAAAAATTCGGCCGTCTTTTGGCCTATTCCCGAAGCCCCTCCTGTAACTATGGCCACTTTATTTTTCAAAAATAAATCCATCTTTTCCCTCCTTTTAAAATACTGCAGAATTACGTAACAAAAGGTTCTCTTTTTGTCAACAGATTATCCTTTTATCCTTCTGACCGTCAATCATTTTTAATATTTCGACCCCGCAGGAGAAAGGCGGGAGTGGCCGGGTTTTATCGACTCTCTCTAGGCGAGGATGTGTCGTCATGGGAACAAAGGGCTAGAATTAGGCCAAACGCAGGCCGGAGGCAGGCCAAACGCAGGCCGGAGGCAGGCCAAACGCAGGCCGGAGGCAGGCCAGAGGCAGGCATGAATGAAGAAGCATCGGCGGGAGAAGAAGTTATTCAAAATAGACCAACGATCTTCCGCAAAGAGGGGCGGATCGTTAAACTAATTAAGATGATTAAGCTGCTAAATCCGCCCGTACCTATGGAAGAGCCACTGCCTCATGATTCTGAAGGAATGCCTGCCTCTGGCCTGCCTCTGGCCTGCCTCCAGCCCCTTAACCAAATGTTATCTATTCATTAATTATGACCCAAACTCATGCATGGGGAGAGGTTTAGGGTAGGTAATTTTTTCCTATCTAATGTCACCATTTTTTCTATTTTTTGTCGGTCGCAAATTAATATAAACCAAAATGGAAAGGATAAGAAAATCTCCATTTTTAAAATCTTTAAGATTTTTGCTTCCTTTTAAATCTGGTCGGGGCATTTTTTAGTCTGGCATAAGAAATGCATAACCAATAATCAAAATTTGACTTCTTTGGAGACTAAGAAAAATTTGCCCGAAAGTTTTATGGAGGGGAAATGAAAAGTAGACCGACTAAAGTTTTTCTCCTTTTGGAAGATGATACTATTGGCTTTCTTTCATCCAATCCTAAAAAAATACCCACTAAATATCAAGGTAAAAAAGTAATCTTTGCCACCCCTGATTTAATTGATATCAACTTGCTGCGGGTAACTTTAAAATCAGCGCTTTTAAAAAATACCGATCTCCTCGAGGGTTCCTTTATTCAAAATTAAAAGGCCCGCTACTACCCTTTCTTATCAATTATTGAACATATCTTAAGTTAGGTTTTCAAAGAAGGATAAATTTTTATGTTTGTTTAATTTAAAATTTTGTTCTTCATGAGAATTTTTTATAAAAAATTGTTCTACTGGCATTTTCCGCGGAGATCTATAGGCCAGAGGTCAATTACTCGCCCATCTCTAATTACGTAAAACTCATCAAAAAGATTTACAGTTGGGTCACAGTGAGAAACGATTAATTCTACTACCTCGCCCAATTTTAGTTTTTGGTCGGCACCGGCAAAGTGAATCATTCCGTGCTCGTCTCCCCGCCATTCATATCGCCAACCTTCATTTGCTGGAAAGACCACCTGAGGAATTCCGCCATGATGATAGATAGATTTCAACCCGGCATCGATAGTAACAAAGCCAGGATGATTAGCACTAATTACCGTGCTCAATAAAGTTAAGGCCGGAGGAAATTTTTTAAAGCGTTGTGGGTCCTCAGCCGAGCCGATCCCAAGATATTCCGTATCCATTAAAGTATAAGAACCTACCTGGAGATCGGTTAATTCTGGGATCTGCCAGTCGATTTCTGCAGTGCCGGTTCCTGATCCAGTAAATATCTCTGCCGGCAACCCTTCTTTCTGAAACTGACGAAAAACCTCCGCCGCTTGCTTAAGCCAATTTAAAGAAGCTTGGCTGCGCTCGTTAAAAGACGGGATGTGTTGCACCTGGCCGGCATAACACTGAATTCCCTTTAGGTTTAAACCCGGCAATCGGTGGACTATTTTCCCCAAGGCCAAGGCCTGTTCAAAAGAAACTCCCGTTCGGCCCATGCCCGGATCAAGGTCAATCAATACGTTTAACCTTACCGACCTCTGGCAAGCAGCTTCATTTAGCTTTTGGGCATTGGCAGCATTATCCACTACTACCATAAGTTCTCGATCTAAAAGGAGCAAGTCTAAGAGACGGCTGATCTTATAATCAGTTACTACAGGCGAGGTAATTAATATATTGCGCAATCCTGCCTTAACTAATCCTTCGGCTTCTGAAACCTTGGCCACGCAAATCCCTATAGCCCCAGCTTCTATTTGCTTTTGGGCAATTCGCGAACATTTATGCGTCTTGGCATGAGGGCGTAATTGCTTACCCAATTTGTTCAAGTAATTCTGCATTTCCTTAATATTATGCCCGAGTATTTCTTCCTCGATCACTAAACAAGGAGTATCCAGGGCCCACTTAGAAATCCCATAAACTTTTTCTTTTTTCGTCATTTTTCCCCTCCTTATGCCCGATCTCCGCGTGGCCTTTCTAAGGCTCGGCAGAGATAAAAAAGTTGCTTTTATCTTTGTAAATCTTTATCATAAATCTCATAAAGAAAGAAGCACCTGACATAGGTCTATGTTGGCCACTATAGCAAATCTTAAAAAGCGTATATTTTACGGCTGGTGGATATTAGGCTTAGGTTCTTTGATTAATGCCATCGGCATTGGCATTTTGTACCACAGTTTTACTGTTTTCTTCTTACCCTTAAAACGCGATCTGGGCGTCAGTAGTGCCGCTGTGTCTCTCCTATATGGGGCCGCCCGTCTCGAAGGGGGATTAGAAGGCCCCGTCGTCGGCCATCTAATTGACCGCTTCGGCTCGAGAATGCTTATCTTCATCGGCGCCAGTTTAGCTGGGATTGGTCTAATAATTCTGGCCACGGTAGATAGCTTCTGGGCCTTCTTTTTTATATACGTTTTTATCGTCTCCTTGGGCTCAAATGCTGGTTTTTTTCATCCAGTCACGGCTATCGTCAATAAATGGTTTATTCGCTATCGAGGCCTCAGCTTCTCTATTGTCTCGGCTTCAGGAAGCATAGGCGGAATGGTCATGGCGCCTCTTTTATCTTTTATTATTCTTAACTATGGATGGCGGCAGGGGGCTATTTTTGCTGGCATCCTCATTCTCCTCATTGCCCTTCCCTCTGCTTTGCCCATGAAACGCACTCCCGAATCTATGGGTCTTTATCCTGATGGTCGACCATTAGAGGACGAAAAATCTATCGCCCACCAAGCTCACCTGGGCGTCAAAGATGTAGATTTTCCCGTCCGCGAAGCTTTACGCTCAACTCCCTTTTGGCTCTTAGGCACGGCTATTGCCCTGCGCCTTTCTGTTACGGTCGCCCTAAATACACATTTCGTGCCCATTTTAGTCTGGAGAGGAATGAGTGAAGCCACCAGTGCTTACTTGGTCAGCCTGACTGCTTTCAGCTCTATATTTTTTTCTTTGGCTCTGGGTTGGCTGGGAGACCGGTGGCCCAAAAGCTATCTATCTGCTCTATGCTCTTTGCCTATGGTTCTATCAATGATGACCTTAGCTTTCAGTGAAGATGCCCTGGTCCTTTATTTTTTTCCCATTGCCTTTGCCATTATTTACGGCACAGCACCTCTAAATTGGGCGCTCATTGGCGACTTCTTTGGCCGACGCATCTATGCCACTATTAGAGGAGTTATGGGAGTGGGGTATGGGATAGGAACTTTTGTTTCGCCTATATTTGCGGGATGGATTTTCGATAAAACCAATAGTTACCTCATCGTGCTTATTGTATTTTCTGTTATCTTAACCGGGGCCGCTATTCTGTTTATAATTCTTAGCCATCCCTCCCGCTGGTATAAATAATTAAAAAATAATTTCCCAAAAAGGATGGAGGTAGAAAAACAATCATGGCTGAGCTTAGCGAAAAAGCCCAGAAGGTTCAGGAATTTTTAACGGCGCTGGGTTTATCAGTAGAGGTAAAAGAACTGCCCCAAAGTACGCGCACAGCTCAAGAAGCAGCTGAGGCCATTGGCTGTGCCGTGGGGCAGATTGTTAAATCTTTGGTTTTTCGAGGTGGCCAAAGCGGAAAAGGCATCCTCGTGTTAGCCAGCGGCTCTAACCGAGTTAATGAAGCCCGCCTGGCCGAGTTAGCTGGCGAGCCGGTAGCTAAAGCTGATGCCTCCTTCGTCCGCGCCCATACTGGATTTGTCATTGGTGGCGTCCCTCCGGTAGGACATTCGTCTTCCTTAGAAACTTATATTGATCAAGACTTACTGCAATATGCAGAGATTTGGGCCGCTGCCGGAACTCCTCACGCGGTCTTCAAAATTAGCCCAGAAGAGCTGTCCAAAATAGTCCCCGGAAAAATTGTTTCCATAATTTAAAACTTTTTAAAACATTCTAAGATATGACGTGCCCGACTGTAGTAAGTATGGTTACGCAAAATTCTCTCTCTAAGTTTTTTTGCTTTCTTCTTCGCCTCCCCCATATCGGATATTATCCAATCGCGCTTTTGTTTGGCCTCAGCTAAACTCCGATAATAAAAAACCTCATCTGGGCCATCAAATATAGGCTCAAGTTCTGGTGACCACTCCGTAAGCACCGTTGTCCCGCAGGCACCGGCATCGAATATTCTTTGGGTTAACCCCGTGCGACTTTGGCCAGGCCTGATATCCAAGACAAAAGAAGCTCGGTTATAAATTTGGCGCAAATCTTCTCCATAGCTAATCTGACCCTGATATATTTCTTTTTTAAATTTTAGCCAGGCTTCATCGCCGAATAACCCGTCTCGCCCATTTAAAACTTTGCTTACTAGTTCAGTGCGCTTTTTTATAGCCAATAGATAAATTGCCGCCTTTATCCATAAACGGACTAACCAATTCGATCTTAACTCTTCCTCAGGCTGCCTTATCTTTTGTTTCATTCTCCCCCATAGAAAATCGTGGAGTGGCCTGGTGAAGTCTTGACTATAAATTTTCCATAAATTTTCTACCTCTATTCGCAGGTCGGGCGTAAGGTCAATAATTTCTTCAAACAATTTATTGGGATGAGAAACCACGCCCACGAAAATTCCCCGCCAAGGATAATGAGAAATATTTTCCTCCGGGAAAAATATTTCGGGGTTGGTCGCCAAAGGGAGGTGATGCATATACCCTCCCCAATTAGAACATGCCCGAGCCATTTCTTCCCGAATTCCTCGATCCCAGCAAAAAGCGAGCGTATAAGAAGGTTCACAGGCTTGGGGAAAGTTGTACCCCTCGGGATCATCTACAAACCAAATGATCCATATCTGCCGATGTTTCATTTGCCATTCCCTAAGGTGGGTCAGAAAGTTTTGGTCTCCACCCATATTCAAAGTAAAGACCACCTGGGCGTCGCTCTTCAATTTCTCTTCCACTAAAGAAAAATCATCACCTTGGTCTGGGATGGGAACATTATCTACTTCTATTCCCAATTTCGCGAAGGCTTTGACCATCGCTTCATGAATGTGTGGAAGAGCTCGCCCTTTAGCTCTTAGAGCCAAAATACGCATAAGGAAGGAGTATTTCAAAAAGGCTACATTTGAAATTTAATTAGTCAACTTTAATGAGACATTCCGGAGGATGACCGGCCATGATATCTCGAATCTGCCGCGTTACTGCTTCGGAAAGTCGCTCTCCAGCTTCTGCGGTTAGAGCCCCTATATGGGGAGTGAGGAGCACGTTCTCAAACTTATTTAGAGGATGATCTGCGGAAATTGGTTCATGGGCAAAAACATCTAAAGCCGCGCCGCCAATCTTCCCTTCCTTTAAAGCCTTTAAGAGAGCATCTTCAGCAATTACCCGGCCCCGGGAAGTATTTACTAAAATTACCCCCGGTTTCATTAAAGCAATATTATGATCATCGATCATGTTTTCCGTTTCTTTAGTTAAGGGCACATGAAGGGTAATAATATCTGCCCGGGTAAGCAGATCTTGCAAAGAGACAAATTCCCCTATTTCTGATCGCTTTGGTGATCTGGAAACAAAAGGGTCAAAAGCGATAACTTCCATGTTAAAGCCCTGAGCGATCTTAGCTACCCGTGAGCCTATTTGCCCATACCCAACAATCCCCAAAGTCTTTTTAAATAATTCTTTCCCTGTCAGCCAAGAAGGCAAAGCCCGTTCGGCTTTTACCCAAAAACCTTCTCTAAGCCACTGCTCAGCTCGGTTTATTTTGCGCAGAAGGCCAAGGAGGAGTCCGAAAGTTAACTCGGCCACAGCTTGGGCATTCTCGCCCCGGCAATTACAAACGACTACCCCCTTTTCTTTGGCGGCCCTTATATCAATATGGTCATAGCCCGCCCCATAGGCGATGATTCCTTTTAAGTTAGGAGCGTTTTCTATAACTTCCTTACTTATCTCCATATATTCGGAAACAATAATTTTTACCGCTGGTGACTGCCGGAGCTGTTGGGCTAATTCTAAATGGTCTTTAGCTTTAACCCAGAAATAACCTCCCCAGGCAGATATTTCGCGCAAACATCTCTCGGACATGAAAAAGGGATCGGTGAAAACTACCGTGGCGGAGATTACCTCAGCAGGCGGCATAAACTATTTTCCCTCCAATTACGTTCATCTTAACTTGACACTCCGGAATTTTTTCGGCAGGAACTTCTAAGGGATTTTTATCCAAAACAATAAAGTCGGCCAATTTCCCAGGGCTTAAAGTTCCTCGTTCTTCTTCCTCAAAAGAAAAATAAGCAGCTTCCCGTGTATACAAAGCTAAGGCTTCTCCAGCACTAACCGCTTCGGCAGGACCGAAATCCTTTCCGCTCCCAGTTTTGCGCAATACTGCATCGCGGAGCCCAATTAAAGGATTTGGATCGGCGACTGGACAATCGGAAGAAAAAGCTAACTTTATTCCCTTAGCTAAAATAGTCCGGAAGCGATACAATTCTTGGGATCGTTCCTCCCCATAGGCTTCCCTGAAGCCATCACCAAGGAGAGAGAAAAAATTAGGCTGGCTGGTAATATATAAGCCTAAATCTCTAACCTCTTCTATTTGCGTCGAAGTGAGATTACCCGCATGCACGATATGGTGGCGCAAGGAATTTTCTTTATCTATGGAGCGTTGAAAAGCTTTGAGCAGCATAGCCAAAGCGCGGTCTCCTTGGGCATGCACGGAGATCTGATATCCAGCCCGGTGAAATTTTTCTATCTCTTGATTTATTCCTTTCTGATCATAATTCAAGATTCCCCGCCCGGCTCCTTTTGGGAAAACATAAGGTTTGGAAACAGCCGCCGTTCGGCTAGACATACCGCCATCTAAGAATATCTTAATCGCCCCGATCTTCACCCATTCAGACCCAAATCCTCTTTTTATTCCGGCAGCTATAAGGGGATCTGCCCATTGATTAAGTATATAGCTATAAAGGCGAAAATTTAATCTGCCCGTTTTTGCAGCTTCTTGATAAGTTTGCAAAGTTAAAGAGTCTACAAAAGGATCATGAACTCCCACCAAACCTAATTTTTGATAGCGGGCCGCGCAGCGCAAAACCATCTCCACTCTTCCTTGGGCATCGTACTCCGCTACCATTTGCGCATAAATAGAGGGCCGTTGAAAGAAAAGGGGGTTCATAAAGGCAGATTCACTCAGAATACCATTGGGCTCGCCATTTTTGTCACGGTAAATTATGCCCCCCGGAGGATGCGGAGTTTTTTTGGTATAGCCAAGTTTTTTCAATGCTAGACTATTTACTACTGCTCCATGGACCGAAACATGAACGAGGCAGATGGGGTGCTTTGGGGAAGCCCTATCCAAATCAATTCGGGTCAGCTCCTTTTTATCCTCCAATAGATAGGGGGCATATCCCCAGCCCATGATCCACTTTCCAGGTTTAGTCTTAGCCGCTTGGGCCCTTAATGCTTCAATTACATCATCGCCTTTAATACAACCTGCGGCAGGTCGACAATCTGCCTGGTCAGTGAGTAAAGCATATAAACAAAAGTGGTTATGCGTATCAATAAACCCAGGCAAAACTGTTTGCCCTTGCAAATCGATAATCTGAGTTTCTGAGGTAGCTAATCGTTCTATCTCGGCATTCTGGCCAACTTTAAAGATGCGCCCGAACTGCACGGCTAAAGCTTCGGCTGGCGGAACACCCGGCGCCATCGTCAAGATCTTCCCATTCTTAAATATCTTTTCCATAAATCCTCCCTTTATTTTACTAAATCGGTTATTAGCCGTTTCTTAATTTTTTAAATGTGGCCCTGACCTGCTTTTCAACATAGAAGGAATGACGAATATAACCCCGCGAATGAGCTTGTCATTCCCGTGAAAACGGGAATCCCAACGGTTTTGTCTTCATAAATGTCATAAAGAATAACTCAGTTTAGGTTTTACTCATTTTGGGGCAAATACTGGGCCGCCCCCCTCCATATTCAACTCTACGATTTTTCTGTAAGTAATGCCCAACTATTGCAGATTTTCAGGTTTATGTACTGCCTATAGCCATTTAAAGCTATCTTCTTAGCCTTAATTTCATATAATTTAAGGTATAGATTGTCAAGCTTTTTAATTTTCGCCTCTCCTCACTCTACCTGGTTCTTCGGGACGAGAAATATTAAAACTGTTTGATGGTCGGGGAATCATAACCTTGACGGAGAAGAATTTTGTGGAGTATATTATTTATAAAGAGAATTTTCAGAAAGGATTTTCCGTGACTAAGGCTTTAAAAAATAAAAAACCTCGCAATATCGAAGAACTAAAAAAAGCAAATTATCCTCGGCGCACAGTAAAAGAAGAATTGCGCAAAAATTTGATGGCCAAGATTCAGCGGGGCGAGGAATTATTCCCAGGTATCATTGGCTATGAAGAAACGGTTATTCCGCAGATTGAAAATGCCATTCTTGCGGGGCAAGACATTATTTTCCTTGGCGAACGTGGCCAGGCTAAAACTCGGCTTATTCGCAGCTTAGTGAATCTCCTTGATGAAGAGATTCCCGCCTTAGCCGGCTGCGAAATAAACGACCATCCTTATCAGCCTATCTGCAAAAGTTGCCGGGAGAAAATAAAAAGCTTGGGAGATCGGGCGGAAATTGTGTGGCTAAGACGGGAGCATCGTTATGGAGAAAAATTAGCTACCCCGGACGTAACTATCGCTGATCTGATCGGGGAAGTTGATCCTATTAAAGTTGCCGAAGGCCGCTATCTCTCTGATGAATTAACCATTCACTACGGCCTTATTCCGCGGACTAATCGCGGCATATTTGCCATCAACGAGCTGCCGGATTTAGGCGAAAAAATCCAAGTCGGCCTTTTCAACTTAATGGAAGAAGGGGATGTACAAATTCGCGGCTATAAAGTTCGTCTCCCCTTGGATATTTATCTCGTGGCCAGTGCTAACCCAGAAGACTACACTAACCGCGGTCGAATTATTACTCCTCTAAAAGACCGTTATGGCGCTGAGATCCGCACCCATTATCCTAAAACCTTAGAAGCGGAAATTCAGATTATGGAACAGGAGCGGAACAAATTTAATGACGACGGAGATTTTCGCACCTACGTTCCGCCTTACTTAAAAGAACTCATTGCGGAAATAACTTCTTTAGCCCGCCAGTCCCCGGAGATAAATCAACGCTCAGGTGTATCGGTACGTGTCTCCATTGCTAATTATGAAAGTGTGATTAGTAATGCCTTACGCCGAGCTTTACGGTTGGGCGAAAAGGAAGTAGTGCCGCGCATTAGCGATCTTTCTTATCTCGCTGCTTCTACCGAAGGCAAAATAGAATTGGAAGCAACGGACGATGATCGCGGCCGCCATCTTATCGAAAATCTTATTGCCAAAGCTACGCTGAACACCTTCAATCGCTACTTCGATGTCCATCAGTTTGATAGCCTTTTAGCCAAATTCAAGACGGGCTGGTCCATCGAAGTCTCCGAAGGAATGAAATCCTCCATTTATGCGGAAAAAACAAGGGAAATGCAACTAGGGGGCCCGGAAATAAACGGACTCTGGGAAGGTCTAAAAAAACTGCAATGTGACCAGACTCCCGCAGCCATTGCCTCGGGATTGGAGTTCATCTTAGAAGGATTATACCTTCACCATCGTTTACAAAAAGAAAAATTACCCGGAAAAATGGCTTACCGTGGATAACTCTTTGATCGGCAAAATTAAAAAATTTAGAGGAAAAAATAATGGAACCCTTAAAAGGATCGAATGAAGGAAAGCTCCCTTCTCCTAAATCTTTAGACGAATTAATGAAGCTACTTTTAAAATTAAATACTAAGTTACGAGAAAAGCTTTCTCCCCGCAAGAAGAAAAGCCCTCCTGAAAAAATGGATGTGGTGATAATTATTATGACCAGTCAAGAGGAAAAAGCTAAAACTTCAAAAGCTACTCAAACAGCGAAAAAACAATTGCCTAAGGACGATTGGATAAAAGATCTCGTTGAAGATATTGAAAAGAATACCTCTTCTGAATAATAAATTTGATCAATTAAATTCGCCTTACCTAAATCCCCCAAGGGAAAAGGTTTTAAAATAATGGGCAACTGGTCGAGTGAAAATTTTATTCCAAACTGGGATGTTCCCAGTAAAACTTTCGCCCTACGATGAGAAATAGTAGTCTCCCTATGAGTTCTCTTAAAAAAAGACTTTCCGGGCACTCCCGCAAAAGGGGGAGGCCAGAAATGCCTTGAAAATACTGGCTTCCTGCCTGCTTCATGCCTGCTTCAGCCTGCTTCATGCCTGCTTCAGCCTGCTTCATGCCTGCGCCGGAATGACCCGACTGCTTTCCCAGATCTCTGTAATGCCTTACTAAAGGGTGGATTTCTTATAACTCCCCCTTTTTCCCCCTCTTAGTTTAAGAGGGGGAGAGGGGGAGTTACAAAATTTCGAGACGGACAATAGATTAGATTTGTGAG
>Ga0078972_1013995_pt1 | contig 12937 bp, 10 predicted proteins | sample YelNatPaOPGAMG01_FD_67568 | JGI IMG/M metagenome (GOLD analysis project Ga0078972, IMG submission 67568) | Hot spring thermophilic microbial communities from Obsidian Pool, Yellowstone National Park, USA - OP-RAMG-01 (SPADES assembly) (version 2) | ecosystem: Environmental > Aquatic > Thermal...
CATTCAGGAGTTTGTCTTAATTCAGATAATATTTCTTTAATCTGCTTTTCGTTTAATGTCCACTTAAGTCTTGAAATATATAAAGTAAAAAGATATAGGTTTATCAACTCGGCTATATAAGCCTTTGTTGAGGCAACCCCTATTTCTGGACCTGCTAAAAGATTTATTGTCCAATCCGACTCTTTTGCTATACTACTATTTTCAACATTAACAAAAGATAAAACTTTTATAAATTTACTTCTTACTTCTCTTATAGCTGCTAAAGTATCAGCTGTTTCACCTGATTGGGATATTGCAATTACAAGAGTATCGCCATCTAAAATAGGATTTCTATACCTAAATTCAGAGGATATTTCAACTTCAGTTGGAATTTTTGAAAATTTTTCAATGATAAATTTTCCAATTAATCCTGCATGCCATGATGTTCCACATGCCTGAATAATAATCCTTCCAATTTTAGCAAGAAATTCTCTTTTTAGTGTCCTTTCCTTAAAATGGATAAGTCCATCTTCTCCAATTCTTTCATTGAGGATCCGAGTTATCACATCAGGTTGTTCGTGTATTTCTTTTAACATAAAATGTTTAAAACCTTGTTTATCATATTGTTTTAATTTAGTATCTATTAGTGTAATATTCTTATTTATTTTTTCGCCTTTAAAATTCATCACATTTATTTCATCCTTAGTTATTGTTGCAATTTCCATATCTTCCATATAAATAACTTTATTTGTATGTGTTAAAAGAGGTCCTATATCTGAAGCTACAAAGTTTTCACCTTTGCCAATGCCAATAACTAATGGGCTTTTATTCCTTACTGCAATGATTTTATCAGGAAAAAGTTCTGATATAATAACAATTGCAAATGAACCTTCGAATTTATTTACAGATTTAATAACTGCTTCTTCAAAATTGCTAGTATTTATTAAATATGCCTCTATTAAATGAGATATTACTTCACTGTCTGTTTCAGATTTAAAAATATGACCTTGTTTTACTAACATATCTTTTATAGTTTGGTAATTCTCTATAATTCCATTGTGTACTATTGCAATCTTTTGGTGACAATCAAGATGTGGATGTGCATTATTCTCAGAAATGATACCATGTGTAGCCCATCTGGTATGACCTATGCCAACATTTCCGCCTAAAGGGGATTGTTTTAAACTTTCATCTAAAATTTTTATTTTGCCGACTTTTTTTCTAAATAAAAGTTTTTTATTTGAGATTGTAGCTATACCAGCAGAATCATAACCGCGATACTCAAGTCTTTCTAAACCAACTATCAAGACTGAATCAACAAATTTATCCCCTATGTAGCCTATTATTCCACACACCTTATCATCTCCTGTGTTGTATTTAGTTGATTATACAAAACAAACTGAAGAAAATCAATTGAAATTCGTAAGTTAAAAGATTTATTTTGACAAATACCCAAATTAGTGTTATAAATATATTAAGGAGGTAAATTATGGATATAACTATTAAACCAGTAAGAAGTGATAAAGAGCTTAAAGATTTTATTGATTTACCATGGAGGGTGTATAAAGATTTTCCTCATTGGGTTCCACCCTTAAAAAAGGAAGTAAAGGAGATACTTGATACCAGTATTTATCCTTTCTGGCAGCATGCTGAAAGAGAATTGTTTATAGCATATAAAGGAGGTGAGGTAGTAGGGAGAATTGCAGGGATAATAGATGAGAACCATAATAAATTTCATGGAGAAAAAGCAGGTTTTTTTGGCTTTTTTGAATGTTTGCCCGATTATAATATTGCTGAAAAATTATTTACTGCTGCAAAAGAATGGTGTAAAAATAAAGGAGCAGAGTTTTTAAGAGGACCAGCAAATCCAAGTTCTAATGATGAATATGGATTTTTATTGGAAGGATTTGATAAAGATCCTGCAGTGATGATGCCTTATAACCCTCCATATTATTTAGAGTTCTCTGAAAAATTTGGATTTAAAAAAGTAAAGGACCTGTATGCTTTTCTAAAGAAAGCAGAAACAGGTATACCTGAAAGAATAGAAAGAATGATGAAAAGGATTTTAAAAAACACAGCTATAAAGGTTCGTCCATTTGATATTAAAAATTTTGATAGAGAGGTTCAGATTATTAAAGATATTTATAATTCCGCATGGGAGAAAAATTGGGGATTTGTTCCTATGACTGAAGCAGAAATGGATTTTTCTGCTAAAAAGATGAAAGAATTTTTTGATCCAAGAATTGTTTTAATAGCAGAAGTGAATGGTGAACCTGTAGGTGTATCTATAACATTACCTAATATAAACGAAGTATTAAAGAAGTTGAATGGTAAACTTGGGCCAATTGAGATAATAAAATTCCTTTATTATAGAAGGAAAATTGAAGGTTGCAGAACATTAGTTGGTGGTGTGAAAGAAGAGCATAGGAAGACAGGAGTGATTGCTGTTTTATTCTATGAAACTGCAAAAAGGGCAATAGAAGCAGGATATAAGTGGTGCGAGTTAGGTTGGAATTTAGAAGATAATGACTTAATAAATCGTTTTGATTCTGAAATAGGGGGAGAGATATATAAAAAATATAGACTTTACCAGATGCCATTATCTTAATTGTTAGATTCTGTGAATACTCTTCTAATGAATCTATGTTTTAGGTTTGATTTTAAAGAAGGAGATACTCTTTGAAGAGGAACATCTGTTTAACTCTTATTTTTAATTTTGGGAGGAGAAAATGGGTAGTGATATAAGAGTAACAGTTTGGAATGAATTTAGGCATGAAAAGAAAAGTGAAGAAATAAAAAAAATATATCCGGAAGGCATGCATACAGTAATTGCAAATTATCTTAATAGTGTAGAAGGAGTTATGGCAAAGACAGCAGTACTTGATGAACCTGAGCATGGTTTAACTGAAGAGGTTTTAAATTCTACTGATGTTTTGATATGGTGGGGACATATGGCACATAAAGAAGTAAAAGATGAAATCGTAGAAAGAGTTTACAGAAAAGTTTTAAATGGAATGGGGCTTATAGTTCTTCATTCAGGGCATTTTTCAAAGATATTTATAAAACTTATGGGTACTTCTTGTATTTTAAGATGGCGTGAAGCAGGTGAAAAAGAGAGACTATGGGTAGTTAACCCATCTCACCCTATAGCAGATGGAATACCTGATTATATAGAACTACCTCATGAAGAAATGTATGGAGAACATTTTGATATACCAAATCCAGATGCTTTAGTTTTTATAAGTTGGTTTAAAGGTGGAGAGGTGTTTCGTAGTGGATGTTGTTTTTTTAGAGGTAAGGGAAAAATATTTTATTTTAGACCTGGTCATGAAACTTATCCTACATACTACGATAAAAATATAATGAAGATTATTGCAAATGCTGTAAAATGGGCAAAGCCTGTTAATGGACCTAATCTTAGTGATGGTAAAAGTAAAGAACCATTGGAAAAAATTTAATTATACTAAGAATTAGGATAAGGATAAAAATTAATACAAGTAAGGAGGAAATGTATGTTTAAATTAGCAGTATTCACAGATGAGATTTCTCAGGATTTAGATATTGCTATAGGAGTAGCAAAGAAATATAAAGTAGAAGGTTTAGAAATAAGAAGTATAAATAATAAAGGTCCTCATAATTTTACTAAAGAAGAGATTAAAGTTATAAAAAGCAAGATCCAAAATGCTGGCTTAAAAGTTTGTTCTATAGCAAGTCCTTTCTTTAAATGTGATATCAATAATGATAAAGAGTGTAATGAACATCTTGATATATTAAAAAATTGTATTGATTTGGCACATACACTAGGTACTAATATAGTAAGAGGGTTTACTTTTTGGAGAACAGGAGATACGGATAGATATTTTGACAAAATTGTAGATAAATTTCCAAAGGTTATTGATATAGTTAAAAAAGGAAAAATTATTTTAGGAATAGAAAATGAAGCAGCAACATTTATAGGTTCAGGGAAATATTTAGCTAGGTTTTTAAAAGAAATAAATTCAGAAGTGATAAAAGCAATATGGGACCCTGCAAATGAGGTTCATGATCTAACTTATGGAGAGTCACCATATCCAACAGGATATAATTGGGTAAAAGATAGGATAGTACATGTTCATATTAAAGATGCAGTAAAAGTTGGAGAGTCTGGTAAACCCGAATCAGTTCCAGTAGGAGAAGGTGATATTAACTACTGGGGTCAGCTTAAGGCTTTAAAAGAAGATGGTTATAATGGTTATATATCATTGGAAACGCACTGGAGGAAGAAGGCTAAACTTACAGAAGAACAAGTTAATAAACCAGGTGGAAGTAGTTATTCTGCCTTTGCAAAAGAATCAAGTGAATACTGTTTGGAAAATATACATAAGATAATAAGCAGCATTAAATAAAGTAAAAAATAGGAGATTTTATGTGGAAAAATATAATAATTTTAATCGTTAGTATTCTATTCTATGGAAATAGTTATTCAATCCCACTAATTACTGAAGGAGGAACTACTATACCGGAAGGTAAAAATGATATAAAAGTTAAATTTAATTATTTTCAAAATAGTGGGTTTTATAATGATAGTGCAAATTTTTCTGAGTTTCAGGTGGGTGAGTCAAGAAATTCTTATGAGATTTTATTTGATTTAAGATATGGCTCTGGTAAAGACAGTGAAATAGCGTTAAAATTTCCATATATTTATAAAAGTCATATAAAGCCTATTGATAATAAATTTTCTGGTTTGGGATTTGGAGATATATATCTTATTGGTAAGAATAAGGTTATTGAAAATAAGGTTTCACAAGGCTTTATGGCAATTAGTTTGGGAGTAAAGTTTCCTACTGGAAAAAGTATCTATAATGTTAATAAAAATGTTTTGCCAACTGGATCTGGAACTTGGGATATAATAGGAGGAATTTATCTTCAGGAGAAAAGAGAAGGTTTTATAATTTATGGAGATGCTTCTTATGCATATAGATTTGGTTTAATATCTTCAAATTTTGCAGGTTATGGAATATCAGAAATAAAACCTTCTGAAACAGAAGTAAAAATTACACCAGGTGGTTCTTTTTATCTTGACCTTGCAGTGGAATATCCATTACTTAATTTAGTTTCGGTTATTATGGAACTTAATTGGGTATTTAATTATGAGAGCAAAGCCGAATATACAAAATCAGGAAGTGATGCGTTGTTAGATCTTATTTCTTATGGCTCTCCTGAAATTACATTACAAAAATCTAATATTTTTAGATTCACTCCTGGAGTAAAAGTTTATATAGGTAGTAGTATTTCTTTAGGCATTGGTGTTGGAATTCCAATATCTATGGTCAATAATTATGGAGGTTTAACTTATCTTGTAAGTATGGAAGGGATTTTTTAAAAGAATCTGATTATTTCTAAAATGTGAAGAGGTAAAGAGTATTATTATGTGGAAACTATTAAAATCAATATTTGGTACAAAAAATGAAAGAGAAATTAAAAAATTACAACCTATAGTTGATAAAATTAATTCTTTTGAGCCCCATATGAAGAAATTGACAGATAATGCACTTAAGGCTAAAACAGGAGAATTTAAAGAGAGACTTGCTAAAGGAGAGACATTAGACGATTTATTGCCTGAAGCATTTGCAGTTGTGAGAGAAGCAGCAAGAAGAACTATAGGTCAGAGGCATTTTGATGTTCAGCTTATGGGAGGTATTGTTTTACATCAAGGGAAAATTGCAGAGATGAAAACAGGAGAAGGTAAGACTTTAGTTGCGACACTTCCAGTTTATCTTAATGCGTTAACTGGTAAGGGTGTACATGTTGTTACTGTAAATGATTATTTAGCAGAAAGAGATAGTTTTGGAAAAGGTAATTTTAAAGGTATGGGAAATATCTATGGATTTTTAGGTTTAACATTTGGTTGTATAAAACATGATTCAACTCCTGAAGAGAGAAAATTAGCGTATAGATGTGATATTACCTATGGAACAAATAACGAGTTTGGGTTTGATTATTTAAGAGATAATATGGTTACCAGTCTTGATGAAATTGTACAAAGAGAGTTAAACTATGCTATTGTTGATGAGGTTGATAGTATTTTAATAGATGAGGCAAGAACACCTTTGATAATCTCAGGACCTGCTGAAGAATCTACGGATAAATATTATAAGATGAATAGAATTGCTCCATATTTTGAGAAAGATGTTGATTTTAAAGTAGATGAAAAAACAAAGACAATATCTATTACTGAAGCAGGTGTAGCGAAGGCAGAAAGACTTACAGGTATTCCTAATCTTTTTGATGGATTACATTTAGATTTGGTTCATCATTTAATTAATGCCTTAAGGGCTCATGTATTTTTTAAAAAAGATGTTGACTATATAGTAAAGGATGGTGAGATTTTAATAGTTGATGAATTTACTGGAAGGTTAATGCCTGGGAGAAGATGGAGTGATGGATTGCATCAGGCGATTGAGGCAAAGGAAAATGTTGAAATAAAAAGAGAAAATCAGACATTAGCAACTATTACATTTCAGAATTATTTTAGAATGTATAAAAAACTTGCAGGGATGACTGGAACTGCTGAGACAGAAGCAGAGGAATTTATGCATATATATAACCTTGAGGTAGTTGTTATTCCTACCAATAAGCCAATGATAAGAATAGATTATCCTGATGCTGTTTATAAGACAAGAAAAGAGAAGTTAAAAGCAATAGTAGAAGAAATAGTTGAGTTAAATAAAATAGGTAGACCTGTTTTAGTAGGGACAACTTCTATAGAGAAAAATGAGGAACTATCACTTTTATTAAATAGGAGAGGTATAAAGCATCAGGTTTTAAATGCAAAATACCATGAGAAAGAAGCAGAGATTATAGCACTTGCAGGTCAAAGAGGTGCTGTTACTGTTGCTACGAATATGGCAGGAAGAGGAACAGATATAGTATTAGGTGAAGGAGTTGCTGAGTTAGGTGGTTTACATGTAATTGGCACTGAAAGGCATGAAGCAAGAAGAATAGATAACCAACTTCGTGGTAGATGTGGAAGACAAGGAGATCCTGGTTCATCAAGATTTTATTTATCTTTAGAGGATGATTTAATGAGAATATTTGGAGGTGAGAAAATTTTTGCTATTATGGATAGACTAGGAATGGAAGAAGGTACTCCAATTACACATCCATGGATTTCAAGATCTATTGAAAGTGCACAAAAAAGAGTTGAAAATTATAATTTTGAGATTAGAAAGCATCTCCTTGAATATGATGATGTTATGAATAAACAAAGGGAAGTGATTTATAGAGAAAGAAGATTAATATTAGAAGGTAAAGGATTAAGAGAACATATACTAAGATGGATAGGTGATAATATAGAAGTCTTATTAGATACTTATGCAAGCGAGAAGGTTTCACCTGCTGAATGGGATTTAGAAGGTATGAAATCTCGGGTAAAAGACCTCTTTGCAATAGATTTATTTTTTAAAAAGGAAGAGATCCTTAAAATGAGAAGGGAGACTTTAAAGGCGAATATTGAAGAAAATGTTAAGAAAATGTATGAAGCTAAAGTTGCATCAGTGGGTTCTGAACTATTTAATCAAGTTGAAAAAATGGTTATGCTTCAGGTTGTGGATTCAAAATGGAAAGACCATTTATATAATATGGATCAATTGAGAGAAGGTATTGGACTTAGAGGTTATGCTGGTAAAGATCCTTTAATTGAATACAAAAGAGAAGGATATGAAATGTTTATGGATATGATAAGTAGAATAAAAGAGGATGTTATTAAGTATTTATTTAGAATACAGATAAAGGCAGAAGAAACGCCATCTCTTGAGATGGCACCTGTTAGAAGACCTCAGAATATTCAATATGAACATAAAGAAGTTAGTCAATTTAGTAGTGCTTATAGACAAATTTCACAAAGACAAAGAGAAAATATGACAGTGCATTCATCAACAGGAGGGATAGAGTATAGAGAAGAGGTAGAATCTAAACATAAGGTTATGCCTGTAAAGAGAACAGGTCCTAAAGTTGGAAGGAATGACCCTTGTCCATGTGGAAGTGGGAAGAAGTATAAGAAATGTTGTGGAAGAAACATTTCTTGAGTTGATATGAAAATTATAAATATATTTGATAGTGTAAATTTTTAAAATGAGAAGGAATAAATTTAAAAGATATAGAGTTGCATTTCCAACAAGAATAAAGTATAAGAGCCTTCCCTATAATGAAAATTTAAAAAAAATTGTTAAAATAGCGTTAATAGTAGGAATTCTTTATATTTTTTTAGGAGACAAAGGAGGTTTAATTAGGTTTATAGAACTTAAGATAGAAAAAAATAGATTACAAAATGAAATTGAACAACTTATAGAGGAAAACAAGAAAGTACGTGAAGAAATTAAAGCATTGAGAACAGATAAGAAATTTATTGAAAGAATTGCAAGAGATGAACTTGGGTTAGTAAAGAAAGGAGAAATAGTTTATAAATTTATAACTGTTAAAGAAAAAGAAAAAGAAAAAGAAAAAGAAAAATGAAAGTATTAGGTATAGAGACTTCTACTTCCGTTAATAGTGTTGCAATAATAGATGAAGATAAGGTGTTGTGTGAATTGTCAATTAATATAGGAGTAACTCATTCGTCTTATCTTATGTCAAATATTGATTCAATATTAAGATTTGTTTCTTTAAAAATTTCTGATATTGATGGATTTGCTATTTCATGTGGCCCTGGTTCGTTTACTGGCTTAAGAGTTGGCTTTAGTTTAGTAAAAGGACTTAGTTTTACTTTAAAGAAACCTATTGTTGGGATTCCTTCTTTAGACGCTCTTGCCTATAGATACTCTTTATTTAAAGATAAAATAAAGTATCAATTTAATCTAAGGAAGGTAAATACATTAATATGTCCAATGATAGATGCAAAAAAGAACGAAGTGTATTTTTCATTATATTCAAATTATAAAAATAGTTTTGTAAAAATATCAGGAGAAAGAGCTTCTTCTATAGAAGAGGCAATAAATTTTATGAAGAGATATAAATATGATTTTATTGTTTTTTTAGGAGACGGGAGTGTTAAATATTTAAAATCAATAGAGATGAATTTTAAAAATTTTAGTCTTGCTCCAGTCTCATTGAGATTTCCAAGAGCAGATACTGTTGCTGAATTAGGCTTGATGAGGATAAAAGATAATGAAGTTGATGAATTTGATAAATTGTTACCATTTTATTTAAGAAAACCTGATGCTTACTTAAGTAAAGAAAGTAAAAAAGAGAAAAGGATTAAAAAGTGATAGAAATAAGTAAGATGAGAGAATCTGATATAAATGAAGTATATAATATAGAAGTTTTATCTTTTCCTAATCCATGGAGTTATGGAATGTTTTTGAAAGATGTTAAGGATAATCCTAATAGTAATTTCTTAGTAGCTAAAGAAGATGGTAAAATAGTTGGATATGGTGGATTTTGGAAAATAATGGATGAGATAAATATTGTTAATTTAGCAGTTCATCCTTCTTTTAGAAAAAAAGGGATAGGTTCTCTAATTTTATCTGAAATGTTAAGAATAGGGAAAGAAAAAGGAGCAAAGTTTGCTACTCTTGAGGTAAGAGAATCAAATATTCCAGCACAGAAATTATATGAAAAATTTGGATTTAAAATCATTGCTATTAGGAAAAGATATTATCAGGATTCTAATGAAGATGCAATAGTAATGTGGCTTAATCCTATGTAGGAAAAGTGGAAAAAGTGGAAAAGTGGTACGGTAATATGTCAACAAAAAAATGAATAATATTTCCATAAGCCACCAAAAACAATTTTTTTAAAAGCGGTGGCAAATCGCTCTTTGAAAAATGTAAAGCCTTAAAACTACCCTTGCTGGGACGAAGTATGGTTGACTACAAACTGACTTTTAAAGCCAGGTTGATAAAGCTGACCTTTGGAGAGCAAAGCAAAGACCAGCCGAACCAACTTCCGGGCAGATAAGACTAAGGCTCTTTTGTGCTGATGTTTAGAAACCTCCTTAAATTTTTTCTGATAAAATAACTTATAATCCACATTGTGTATCCTCAATGTGTTTACGGCTTCTATGAGATAGTATCTGAGATATTTGTTAGCAGAGTTAATAAGCCGCCTTTCTTCTGCTTCAAAATTGCCAGATTGATTTCTTTTCCAAGACAAACCTGCATATTTAGCAATTTTCTCTTCATCATTGTTGAATCTTTTGATGTCACCTATCTCAGAAAAGATACCAGCAGCATAAACAGGACCAATACCTTTGATAGACTGCAAAGTATTAGGGAAAGCAGCAAATTCCTTAGCAATAGCTTCGTCAATAAGCTTAAGAGATTTTTTAAGAGTTCTAATGGTTTCTAACGTAGAAGAAAGTATTATGTTAACAGAGTTGGCAAGTTCAGGTCTGATTCTGTAGGATTCTCTGGCTGCCTTAGAAACTGCATCAACGATAGCGGACGGGTCTGAGAATCTGGATTTACCATGTTTCATGATGAAATCAGTGAGGTCTTCAGGGGACATATTGGCAATTTCATCCGGAGTAAGTTCACTGACTAAAGCAATAGAAGTAGCAGAGTTGGTTTTACCAGATGGTTTATCCTGAACGAAGCCTGAGAATTTAAGGAAAAGATGAGCCAAGAAATATTGATGTTCTCTAATGATGGTTTTAACGAGATGGAATCTGTATCTAGTAAGTCTACGAAGGGGCAAATAAGGTTGTTCAGCTTCAAAAGGAGCAGGGAGTCTGTTGAACCTAAGGTAATCGGCGATGACAAAGGAGTCGACGATATCAGTTTCATCAGTCTCAGGGTAGCTTTTCTTGAAATTGTGAATGAGTCTGGCATTAATTCTGAAGATAGAAGGCTTAAAAGGAGCTAAAACAGGGCTGTTAACGAGGAAATTAGCAAGGTGCCAGTCATAGAAAGCGGTGGATTCCATACCAATTTTAATAGAAGAATAAGAGTTATAAGATAGTAGAGACAATAGTTTAGCTTCAAGTTCTTTAGCACCGGAGAGAGTATTGGGTATAGAGAAACGTTTAGTAATTTCTTTACCGGAGTCATCGAGCAGGCATACAACATTGTTTTTGCTTGAGACATCAATACCGACATAAATAGTATTAGACATAATAGTAATCACCTCCTTTTGGAGGTTTAATAAAAAGAGGCCCTGGTGCAACTACTGTAAAACAACCTTGTGTACCTATGAGAAGTCTCATTGGTAATCCGGATACACTTGGCAAGGAATTAACATCCAGCGGAGTTAATATTAGCCAAGGGATAGACCAACGGCAACAGCGTACGTGTAAGAATTCACACAGTAGAGCTGAGGGCTGCATACTTTCAAAAGCGGTTAAACCGCGAGGAGGGGAAACAGTTACCTCCATGATAATATTAACCTCCATGATAAACATGGTACCAGAGCCTCTTGTATTTTGCAAGATAAAAAAATGGGGGTATATAGATGTATCCGTGGTATGAGATCGTGCGTTTAATAAATTGATTGTAGAGAGTTTTTTAGGGATTAAAAATCTCATAAGTTGAGTTTTTAATAAAAATGGTCTTTTAAATAAATTTAGCATATAAATTTTACTCCAATATTCAGTCAGTCTTAACTGACTATAATTACTAAAAATACTAAGTCTAACACATAATAATATGTGTTACATATTATACAAGGAGGAAAGATATGGTGAATAAATTAGCATTAATGGGTGGACCAATAGCAGTAACAAAAGATCCCAAAGATATCTTTAAATGGCCAATAATTACAAAGGAAGATGAAGATGCTGTATTGGAAGTTTTAAGAAGGGGTGGAATGTCAGGAACTGATGTAACAAAAAAATTTGAGGCAGAGTTTGCAAAATGGATGGGAATGAAATATGCTTTAGGTTTTAACAATGGAACATCTGCTATTCAGTCTGCAATGTATGGATGCAAAGTAGGAGTAGGAGATGAGATTATATGTCCGTCTATTACTTATTGGGCATCAGCACTTCAAGCATTTACACTTGGAGCAACAATTGTATTTGCAGATATTGACCCTGATACTCTTTGTATTGATCCAGATGATATTGAAAGTCGTATCACTGATAGAACAAAAGCAATAGTAGTTGTTCATTATTTAGGCTATCCTGCTGATATGGAATCTATAATGAAGATTGCGAGAAAGTATAAGATAAAAGTTATAGAAGATGTTTCACATGCGCAAGGTGGCATTTATAAAGGGAAAAAAGTTGGAACGTGGGGAGATGTTGCTGCAATGTCTTTAATGACAGGTAAATCATTCCCAATAGGGGAAGGCGGAATTTTGGTTACCAATGATCTTGAAATTTATGAACGTGCAATAGCTTTTGGCCATTATGAGAGGTTTGATGAAAGCATAAAAACAGAAGAGTTGCGACCATTTATAAAACTACCTTTAGGTGGTTATAAATATAGAATGCATCAACTGAGTTCTGCAGTAGGTTTAGTACAGTTAAGATATTATGAAGAAAGAATGAAAGAGATTCAGAAAGCAATGAATTATTTTTGGGATTTATTAGAAAATGTTCCAGGAATAAAACCACACAGACCTCCTAAAAATTCAGGTAACACAATGGGTGGATGGTATTATCCACATGGCATATATAAACCAGAGGAGCTTGAAGGACTTTCAGTTTCAAGATTTACAGAAGGAGTTCGAGCAGAAGGGGTTAAGGCATGTTGGCCTGGATGCAACAATCCATTGCATTTACATCCTTTACTTAATACATGTGATGTATATGGTCATGGTAAACCTACACGTATTGCTAATTCAAAAAGAGACCTTAGACAACCAAAGGGAAGTTTACCAGTGAGTGAAGGTATAGGAGCAAGGACTTTTGCGGTTCCATGGTTTAAAAAATTTTATCCTGATATAATAGAAGAGTATGCAAATGCTTTTCGTAAGATAGTAGAAAATTATAAAGAACTTCTTAAAGGAGATAAGGGAAATCCTTTAGAGTTAGGGGTAT
>Ga0078972_1013996_pt1 | contig 12936 bp, 16 predicted proteins | sample YelNatPaOPGAMG01_FD_67568 | JGI IMG/M metagenome (GOLD analysis project Ga0078972, IMG submission 67568) | Hot spring thermophilic microbial communities from Obsidian Pool, Yellowstone National Park, USA - OP-RAMG-01 (SPADES assembly) (version 2) | ecosystem: Environmental > Aquatic > Thermal...
TGGGTGCCTTACGGTTGGAACCGATGAACCTCTAAGTTCCAAAAACGTTTTAAACATCAATCGTATAGGGGATCTTTAGGGATGAAGGAAGATGCCTGAAGTAGAATCCAGCATCATTTCCAAAATCATAAAACGCAAAGGGTATCATAAGCATGTACCGGAATACGGAGAAAGAGCTTGGATTGCTGAAGGGGGAAACGGTGAATGTCATTTACTGGGATGCGGGAAACACTTGGTGCGACATAATGGACGTGGTTCCTAAAAAAAGAAGGGGACAGAAAGAGGTCGTAGAATTTTATAGAAAGCTCAGGAAGGCAGTAAGGAAATATTACTGAACGTTGATTTCGAACTCCTGTCTTTATTAGCACGCGCTGTAGGCGCGCGCGGCTCTTCAGGGTCTTCACGTCTATCGGTGAGGATGCTGATTTAACCTAGCGTGCGCTCGAGAAAAGAAGTTGGATTGGTAAAACTTTAAATACTAGTAAAACGTTTCCAAAAACGTGGAAGAAATAGAAGACGTTACAAAGGTTTCTTCAAAGGGTCAGGTCGTGATTCCGAAAGAGATAAGGGAGAGGCTTGGAATTCTTCCTGGAGAAAAAATCATAGTAATGACTAGGGATGATGAAATAGTTTTGAAGAAGGCGAGAAAGCTACGCTTAGAAGAGTTATCTGAAAAAATAGTCGGCGTCGCTGAAAGAAACAAGATAGATGCGGAAAAGCTTATAGACGAGGCCATAAAATGGGCAAGATCAAAGCGGTCTTAGACACGAACATTCTCGTATCGCTTCTGTTTAAAAAAGGTTTGGCAAAGGAATTCTCCAAGCTAATGGAGAAGGGGAGCGTTGAATTCTACTCTTCAGAAGAAATACTGGGAGAGTTGGCCAGAGTACTGACTTACCCGAAAATCGAACAGGTGTTTAAAAAGGCGGGGATAAATAAAACAACAGCATTAGAATCCATAGTAGAAATATTAAAGATAGTGAATCCCAAAGTTAAGGTTGACGCCGTAAAAAGTGACCCGTTAGATAATAAGGTTTTAGAGTGTGCGCTCGAAGCAGGAGCAAACTACGTAGTTAGTGGGGACAGGCATTTGCTCGAGTTGAGAAGATTCAGAAAAATAGAAATATTGACAGCAAGAGAATTTTTGGAAGAAACAAGTTCATCCTCATAGAGTCGTTTCAAGATCACGTGTTTAAAGCTCGCGCGCTTGAAACCAGTTTCTCAAGTTTCTTGAAATCTTCCTCCATCTTCCTCCTGATGCTTGGGAACCTCATTCCCGCAGCCGGGTGGAAAGTTGGAAAACAGGTTACTTGCCCCTTCCTCATAAGCTTCCCATGGCTTTTCGATATGGAGACTTTTTCGTTGGGAAACAATGCTTTAAGGGCAACATTTCCAAGAACCACGATTAACCTTGGCTTGATGATTTCGATTTGCTCGAGGAAAAACGGTTTGCAGGCTTCAACCTCGTCTTTCACAGGCGGCCTGTTTTTAGGCGTGTGACACTTAACTACTCCAGTTATAAAGACTTCACTCCTTTCTAGGCCTATTTGGCTCAGAAGCTTTTCAAAAAATTTCCCAGACATTCCTACGAATGGTTTTCCTTGAGCATCCTCGTTTCTCCCAGGATTCTGCCCAAGAAACATTATCTTCGCGTTAGAAGGGCCTTCTCCAGGAACAGCGTTAACCCTTATCCTCCAAAGCCTGCATCTTCTACACTCCTTTATTCTTTTTTCAAGCTTAAGCAGTTCCCTATGTTTCTCCATTCTTAATCTTCCCAATGTTTTTCAAGCCTCCTCCGCCTCTTATTACTTTCGCATTTTTCAAGCTGAGAAGGGCTTTCACCAGCGCTGCTTCATACAAATCCTTTTTCAAATCGAAAGCGATTCATCCTCGCGCTTGCCCGTAAGCCCTGTTGGCAGGTAATCTTTTTAAATCATGCGCGTAACCAAGGGGTTTCAGCCTGATGAGTAAGCATGGATGCGAGCAGCGTGCAGCAGACCGAGCTTAAGCCTTCCCTAGGTCTGTTTGACGCCACTGCCATCAGCATTGGCGCGATTATTGGAGCAGGCATTTTCATCGTTACAGGTATTGCTGCGGGCTTAGCCGGTTCAGCCCTAGTGGTTTCAATGCTCATAGCAGCGGTAATCGCGTTGTTAACTGCTTTAAGCATAGCGGAGCTTACGGCCTGGCAGCCCTTAGAGGGAAGCATCTATGAATATGCTTACCGTTTAATCTCGCCGTTCGCGGGTTTTCTAGCAGGATGGATATGGGTTTTGTCAAACACTTTTGCGGGAGCAGCTGTCTCACTGGGCTTCGCGTATTACCTTGCGGCGCTAGCTCCAGTTCTGCCTGCTAATCTTATTGCAGCAATAGTCTGCCTGGGTTTCACGACGCTGAACTTCATCGGGATCCGTCAGTCAGCTTTCACCAACAATATTCTCGTCGCTGCAAAACTGCTCATACTGGTGTTCTTCATCGTAACCGGTTTCTGCTTCATAAGGGTGGAGAACTTCTCGCGGTTTGAGCCTTTTAAAGCCGGGGTACTCTATGGAGCATTCTACATTTTCTTCGCCTACGGCGGCTTCGCCAGAGTAGCCGTTGTAGCGGAGGAGGTTAGAAACGCTAGGAAAAATGTTCCAAGAGCAATACTTCTATCCCTAGTAATATCCACGCTGGTTTACATTCTCGTTGGAACCGTAGCCGTCGGGCTTGCAGGAGCCTCAGGTCTTTCAAGCTCGAAATCGCCGTTGACGGATGCAATAAGCGTGACAGGCAGCACGGCCGCGGTCTACATAGTTTCCGCCGGAGGGCTTGTCGCAACCGCGAGTGTCCTGCTCACATCAATCCTAGGCGTGTCTCGCATGGTTTATGCGATGGCGAGGAGAAGAGACCTGCCTCAAGCCATGAGCAAGCTGCACGCTAGATTCGGCACACCATATTACTCCATCTGGATAATTGGTGTTTTAATGACGGTTCTCGCTCTATTCATAAACCTCAGCAGGATTATCGCCATAAGCACTTTCGCACTGCTTTTCTACTATGCTCTGGCAAACATGTCTGCGTTAAGATTGAGAATTGAGAAACGGCTTTACCCCAGTGTTATCCCAGTCCTAGGCTTAGCCACCTGCCTGATCCTAATGGTTTTTATCCCGCTTGAAGCATGGATAATGGGTTCTGCAGGGTTAGCAGCAGGCGTAGCCTTCCACTGGATGAAAAGACGCTTCTCGACATAGTTGGGGAATGCAGTCTTTCGCCGACACTAGCCCGTATTCATCACTGCCACTATGCTTTCCCTCTCAGGTTTAAAGACCGATGAAGCTAACCCTACAATCATAGTGGGTAGGCGCGCTAAAGGTTGTTGTCAAGTGAAGAAGTGTTATCGAGGAAAAGCAGCGCGTTAGCGCGCGCGTTGAGACTGTAAAGCCTAGGGAGAAACTGTTAATAGTAATGAGTGAAATCATCGAGGTCATAACCTAGAAGATTCTTCAAGCGTGCGAGGTTAGGGAGAACAGGGTTATCTGACCCTATGGGTTCGAGTTCGATGTTACCTGCTGCCTGCCGAAGGAAGCATGGGAGAGTGGAGGCTATGCGTGCTAGAGTTGAATAATCTGCTTCAAAGAGCGCGCTCTTTATGATTGAGAGCAAATCTCAGCATAGTCAATGAATATTTCCATCTTTAAAACATAGTTGGATCATGATTCGAGTAGCCATTTCCACAAGGGTAGGAACCTAATCCTCCTGCCATCATGCTTCTCCACTCCTTCATAGTCCCAAGTGATCACGGTTAGGTCGCTACAGTCCAGCTCCTTAGAAGCCTTCACTAGCGCGCTTATTTCCCTCTCCTTCGTATCGAAATCCTCTATATTGTAGCATACTTGTATTAATTGCTTAACCTTTCCACCGCTCTTTATAACGAAGTCCACCTCCTTATTATTGGAGCTGAAATAGAACAAGTTTTCGTTTGGAGTGAAACCTTTCTTCAAGAGTTCTGAGAAAACCAGGTTCTCCATAAGCCTGCTCGTGCTTTCAACTCCATTGACGATGAGCAGGCCATTATCCACCAAGTATATCTTTGGAATAGTCTGCTCCACTTCCTTATAGGACCTAGAATACTTCCTTAAAGTGCATAAAACTAACGAGTCTGAAAAATACTCAACATAGTTGTAAAGAGTGTTCTTACTAACCTTCATCCCCAAGGATTTAATATAGTTATAAAACTTATGGATTGAAAAATACGTGGACGACACTAAACTCTTAACCATTAATCTAAGGACTCTTATGTTCTTAACCTTGAACCTCTCTATTATGTCCCTATAGATAGTAACCTCAAATATTTCCTTCAAGATCTTTTCCCTTTCATTTTCGAATAGTACTACTTCAGGATAGCTTCCCCTCATGTATTTCTGAAGGAGATTCAGAAGCATAGCTTTCTTTAAAGAGGAAAGATATTTTTCCGCTTCGAAGCCCTTTGCTCTCAAGAACTCTTTGAAGTTAAAAGGATAAATGTAGTAGGGAAGAGTCCTTCCCCTTAGACTTGTCGCGACCTCCATGGATAGAAGCTTGGAGGAAGACCCGCTGACATACACTTGAATTCTCTCGCTATCTACAACGCTGCGCACAAACCTTTCCCAATAAGGGACGTTCTGAACCTCGTCTAGGAAAAGGTAAACCTTTTGCCTCTTATTTTCGGGGTAAATCTCGTAAAAAATATTGAGCATGCTCCTTAAATCCTCTATGGTGCAGCCGATTAGCAAGTCGCTTTCAAGGTTAACGTAAAGTATTCTGCTTTTATCAATATTGTTACGCAGTAATTCCCCTATAACCTGAAACATGAAGAACGTTTTACCTGCTCTCCTCGGCCCAATTATAGATATGGCTCTTCTTATCGGAAGATCAGCTTCAATCCTAAGGTCTCTTTTCACAAGTTTAGGTAACTCGGATTCTTGGAAATCTTTTATCATTCTTATCCAGGTCTCTCGCGTTACCATCGTATCATGTATAGGGAAACTAATTTAAAAAGTTTCCCTCTTTAGAGAACCATCTATCTCGACGAATCATTCACATATGCCGTCTGAGTGCTTTATTAAATTAAGTCCTCTGTTTTATGCGCCTTAAGAATCCGTAATTGTTGTACTTCTAGCGCGCTAGTATCCTTCTGGGAGAATTTCCTTCACCCTATCTATGTTCCAGCCGTCTCTTTTCATCAACACAAAATCACAACCCCTTGTAGCGCGCTAAGAATCTTTAGCTCAGAGCAAGAAACATAAAAAGAAGTCGTTGAGACTGTAAAGCCTAGGGAGAAACTGTTAATAGTAATGAGTGAAATCATCGAGGTCATAACCTAACATTCTTCAAGCGCGCGAGGTTAGAATTATACTCTGCTCCGCGCTCGCTACAGGCTTTCTAGTAAATACTGCTGCATTAGGATTTCTAGCTATCATGTTCTGTTTCATATTCACCACTCAATAAATTTTCTTCCTGTGCCCCACATCTATTAGTATAACTTGTTTATCTTTTTCATTAATCGAGTATATTATCCTATAGTCTCCTACGCGTATTCTCCAGAGACCTGAAAGCTCGCCGCTAAGCTTAGTCCCTGCATGGGGTTTTTCCATCAGTTCTGATAGAATATCAAATACTCTTTCTTGAACGCTTTTTTCAACATTTTTAAAACTTCTCCTAAACCTATTCGTAACTATCAGCGAGTATTTAGCTTTCAAACAGGGTTCTCCTCAATTCTTCAACGTCCTTTGCAACCACATAGTTTTTCTCCTCGTAATCCTTCAACCCTTCTCTAATCCTCTTCAACCCTTCTTCATCTAGGAGTTCCTCGAGAGTAGATAAGACTGAGTTTACGCCATCCAGATGCTTTATCAAGTCTTCGAGCAGATGCCTAGGTAGAGTAATGGTTTCAACCATAATTCTGATAAAGTCAACTCCCAATTTAAACCTTTACTCTCTACGCGTCAAAAGTAGAGTTGTAGTACAAGACGCTACCGCATTATCGCGAAATCTTAGCGAGCGCGCGCTCTTTAAGTTTTAGCTCTCCAGACTCGTCTCTCAGATTTAGCAAATCCATGTCAAAAGTAATGATGCAACTTGCCTTAGCCTCATAGGCGACATTGAGGAACTTGTCATCATCAGGGTCTCTGCAAAGCTTAAATTCCTCTTTTGGTGCAGTCTTCAAAGCACTTCTATAGATCTTATCCAGAATAAGATAGACTCTGGAAAAATCGATTCTATCAGAAACCTTGTTGAATTGGATGGCTTTCAAATACTCCTTAAAAAATGCTGTCTGAAAATAGCCACTATTAGTTCGCCATTAAGCACCCTGATGAGAATATCCTTCGACGCTCTGCTATCGATGAGTCCAGCTATTAATACAGAAGTATCTAAAACTATTTTATCCTCGCCCACTTTTTAGCCTCCAGGGCCATTCTCTGCTTTTCTTCTTCAGACAGATCCTTAAACTTTCCACCCATCCTCTCTAAGATTCGAGCATAGTCAAGCTTCTCCACTATAAAAACATCGCCAACCCTTATGAAAACCAGTTCGTCCTCAGGATCGAATAATTCCTTAACCTTAGCTACAATCACCTCGGTCAACTTCCTCTACCATTCTGAAGACTAATTCCCCTTATAAATCTATGGTTAAAAAGTAATAAAGATGCTGCTGGGGAACTTGAAGATAGAATCCGGAAGAATGTTAGAGAAAACACGTTGAATAAACCCTTATCCAAGAATACTGTAAATTTAGATTACTCGCTTTCTAGGTCGAGCAGGTTCCAATTGAGCACGCTACGTTTATCCTTCTCTGTAAGCTTCTCCCTCCTTTCTTTACTGTCTGTCACTGTCCTTAGAGGAACCCCTACGGCGCGCGCTATTTTCATCGGAGGAAGGCAAGGTAAAACCTATAGAGGAAGTTGGCGCGTGCTAAAGCTCTGTTAGAGATGCGAAGTCATTACTTGATCTTCTGGTGAGAAGGGGGTAATATCGCGAGCCGACAGTAGCAGCGTCGATTCACTCTAATTCTAAAAAATGCATGTAAAATCTCGTAGCACGCTACTAGTGCATGCGGCAAGTATAATACCCTACCACATAATAACTGACATTAACGAAAGCGTGTATTCGCTATTTAGATCTTTGAAAGGATATTCGAATATTTCTCAATCCTTACGACTTTAGCACGCGCGCTACAAGGTTTAAATACGCGCGCTCGTTTGTCTCTTGTGATAGATTGTGAGCGAGTACGTAGTCTTTAAGCAAGATGATGGGGAAATGATGAAGCTTATGCCCTCCCGATATGATGAGGAAAGTCTGCTTCAGAGTTTGATAAAAAAGTATCCAACCCTGCTTCCTAGTACTTCGACTAGAATATTTATGCTAGTGGATGAATATCCTACCAGTGCAGGAACCATTGATATTTTATGTATAGACGAGGCTGGAAGAATTTATATCGTTGAAACTAAGCTTCAGAAAAATTCAGATAGAAGAACTGTTATCGCGCAACTATTGGATTATTCTGCTCAAATGGGAAAAGAGACATTCGAGAATTTTAAGGAGAAAATTGAAGCTAAGACCGGAAAAAAAACTAGAGGAAATTTTAAATTCTGAAGAAAGCTCTGAAATTTTTGAAAGTATAAAGCAAAGCTTAGCGGGGAAGAATTTTGTTCTCGTATTGGTGATGGATAACATTGAACCAAGGCTAAAGGATACGATCATTCATCTAAATCAAGATTGGGAAATGGATATATTTGGACTTGAGCTTAACAGATATTACGTTAAGGGTAAAGGCGAGGTTTTTGTTCCGGTTGTAATTCCTCCGCCTGAAATACCTCGACCATCCAAACTGAGAAAAGCGCCAGTAACTTTTGACGAAGTCATTAAAAATTACAGGGAAAAAGGGCTAGAGAACGAAATTCTTAAGATAAAAGGAATTTTTGAAAAAATGGAAGATGACATAGTGCAAATAAAAGCCTTCCCTACTAGCGTAGTGCTCGACATTGGAGAAAAACAAATCCAGGTAGTGATAAATCGCGACCCTGAACGCGACCACGGTGTCTGGGTATTCAACCCGTCACTATACGAGAAAGTCTACGAGTTGGGGCAGACATTGGGTCTGGAAGTGAAAAAGGGAACAAGCTCCAATTTCAGTAAAGTAATTCGATTCAACGGTGTAGAGGGAATAAAAAGCGTATCGGAAAAAATGCAAAGTTTAATCGAAGGTTTACTGAAAATAATTAAAGGTATTTAAAGAGCAAAATGGATTCGTGCTATGCGAAAATGCGCCGCAATAAAAGGCTGTAATACGGTAATCTTAAAAATTGACTTATGAATCTGTTCATAATTGATCTATGGATTTGGCGATTTTGTCCACTGCTTCCGGCCCAGCTCCGAACCTCTTTATATTCTCATAATCTTTTTCAAGTTCTTCAATCGCTATGAACTTACACTTTTCTGGAAGTTTTAGCTTCTTAAAGGTTGGTCTCATTAGCTGGGCTTTGACTTCCCTGCTTCTTTCCTTTGGAGCAACAATGTAAATTGGAAAAGTGATGGCCGGAGCAGATGCTACCAAGTCTGACAGCCTTAGAAGGCCTGAGTAGATCGAAGTAGTGGTTTCTATCTCGAAGGCGCATACTGGCATATCCTCTCGTAACCATATTACGTCGATCTTCTCAATTATTCTCCTTGCTTGTTCTGACAATCCGAGCGGAGGCAGCTGATCAACAGTCATATCGGCGAACCTCTTTCCGGCAAAGGAACGCCCCCTGTCATTTGAGGCAACCCATACCTCTAAATCCCCTGGGAAGCTGTTTCCAAGTTCTATAAGCTTATACTGGATTTTAACATGTTCTTGTTCGCTTTTAACAGCTATCGGTTTTTCACGAGGAGCAGGTGGCTCGCGCTCCTTAGCTTCCCAGATCTCTTGAATCTGCGGGAAATAGAAGAAATGTGAAAGCTTAGTTGCATCATAACTAATTCCAAGTTCCCTGTTAAATTCTTTTAGAAGTTCATTAGATAAGATGACTTGTTCTCCATAGGATCCTTGCACCGGGTACTCTCCTAAACCGAAGGCCCCGATTATAAGTCTTCTATGTCTTAGTGAAACAACAGACGTGTAATTATAAGGATCGTGACAGTGAAGGATTGCATTGAGCGGAACAGCATAGCGTGTCGTAAGCTTATTGCTGTAACGTGCGTTAAGCTCTTTCAATTTATCAACTATGGAAATACGTGTCGCCAGATCTTTTTCTTTGAAAAGAGCATCCAGCTCGTCTCTTAGCTCCGGGTGATTCTTCAAATCATTAAATATGGTATACCAGCTTCTCTGAGTGATCATGCATTTAGCAGCATGGTAGCCTCCAGTAATTACCAAGCTTCTTTTCTGCTGGTCGTCCCGAACTTCGTAAGACAGCCCGTATTGTTTCCCGCTTTCGATAAGCCTACTTATAAGATTCTTTTTATCCTCTTCATTACTATACTCATAGCTCTGCTTCCCATTGACATCAAGAAGCCTTATAATAGGGTCTAGATCCTCTAGTTCAGTAAGCCTAGTCACTTTTTCATTCATGATCTTATCGTTCCAAAACGCTCTAAAAGCGTCCTGAGCCTTTTTTATGAGCGGCTCAAGGGCCAACTCTGCATAATGCTTTTCGAACTCTGGTAAAACCGTACGAATACGCTCAGGGTCGACAATATTCATAACCATACTACTGCATTAATTGGGAGATACAGTATTTAAAGATTCGATTTAATTAAGTGCATTCAACTAGCCTTGCCAAGCCATAACCCTTAAACTTCGGCTAAGTGTTTTTAGAGAACTTGTAACGCGCGCTGAACGTACACATCGATTCTTTAGAGTCAGCGGTAGTAGTGTTTTCTTTTCGGCTCGTAAGTATAGTGTTGTTTTTCAGAGCCCTTCTCTGTGACTATTTCCGTGTGGTGCCACCCTTTCTCAAGAGGCGTCACCCATACAACCTTATCCTTCTTTTCAACCTTCTCCCCGGGCATTTCGGTTTAAATAAAGCGTAAAGCGGCTCATAAGGTTTTTTGCAACGTTATGCGTGCTAGGCGAAGGAAAAAAGGAGAAGTAGAATACATATCTCTGAAGAAGATCGAGTAGGAGAGATAAGCTGATTGCAACGATACCGTGTTTTTCACGAGAGAAGAACCCTTAAACAGCTTGAAAAGATTAAGGGAGAAATGCACACCAGGATTGTTAAAGTCCTTCTTACTCTTCAAAATGAAGGTTTCGAAAGGGCTTGGCATTATAAAACTTAATACTGGGATTCATCTCTAAACAATAGGACATGGCGAGATGGTGGCTTGCGGTAGGCTTGCCTGAGCACTGGGAGGTTGCTTTTAAGAACGGTAACATCTGGGGATTGAGGGAGTCGCTTAAGGCTCATTGGGAAAGCCTGTCGAACGGCGACGGCATATTATTCTATGCGACTGACCCTGTGAAGGGCGTGATAGGGCATGGGGTTATCCGCTCCAAGTTTAAGCAGGATAAGCCTCTTTGGCCTCAGGAGGTTAGGGAGAACAGGGTTATCTGGCCCTACCGGTTTGAGTTCGACGTTGCCTACTGCCTGCCGAGGGAAGCATGGGAGAGTAGGAGGCTGACCTCTGAGAAACTCATGCCTAGGATCGGCTTCCAGCCTATAAGCGAGGAGTTGGCGGTTCAAATCGTCAGCGGCTTCCCGGGGGGTATGAAGCCGGGTAAGGAGGAGTCGATCCACGAGTCGATTAAGGCTAAGCTTGTTGAAATAGGGCGCATCCAGAAGATGATTGCTGAGAGCGAGTACGACATGGACGGGGGTAAGCTGGATGTGGTTTGGAGAAGGGTTGAGAGAGGCGTGCCAACCTACGTGTTCGAGGTTCAAGTAGGCGGAGACCTATATCATGCGATGACCAAGTTGAAACACGCCTATGACCTTTGGAACAGCAACATATTCCTAATAGTGGCTGGAAGCGACGTGGGGAAAGCACAGGAACTACTTAAGGGAGCGTTCCACGAGATACAGGGTAAAATAAGGATCATAGAGAGCGATAAAATAATCGAGCTCTTCAACCTTAAGAAGACATACCGCGACCTCGAGGCTCAACTCGGCATCCTTCTATAAAATAACTAGGGATTAGAAGGCTTGAAACAACACCAGCAAAAATCTTAGCACGCATTATATGATCACCTTTTCAAATTCAGTATCAATCTCCATGTAATAATCCGCCGGTGATGAAGCCGCTGTATTTCTCGAGAAGCGTTTGCCCTTTTTTGAAATCCGGGCATATTAGCTCCACGGTTTTCCAGAACCTCTCCGTATGCCTCTTCGTGAGAACATGGGCTATCTCATGGGCCACCACGTATTTTAAAGCGCTTTTAGGCAGTACTATAGCATTCAGCTTAACTAAGATCTTGCTGCCCCTTATCTTCGCAACCCTACGCTTATTTCTGTCAATCCTGTCCACGATTTCGAAGTCCAGGCTTCCCAAGACCTCGGCCTTTCTCCCCATGCGGTCGTAAATCTTCAGGAGCTGGCTGTGGAGGAGGTCTTCCAGAAACTCTTTGAGCAGGATACTCGGTGGCTTGGTTGCTGAGGCTACGTATATTTTGCTTCCCTCAAGCCTCACCTGATCCATGTCTGATTTCTCCTCTATTACCGTGAACCTTTTCCCGAAAATTGTTACTGCGACCATTCCACTCCCTCTAGTGCTTCAAAAACCCTCTCGGTTAGCGTGTCTATCTTATCCCTGTGGTCCTTAAACTCTGAGAGAAGGAGAAACCTTGTTTCCTCCATGATTCTCCGCCTGACTTCCCTCTGCTGCTGCCATCCTTTGAAAAGCAGCTTTCTATCCTCAAGACTGTTTAGAAGCCTATCTATAAAGGCGAGTGCCCTCCGGTCTTCTATCTCCGGGATAATGTTTTTTAGCGCTTCGTAGACAGGATACTTCTCCCTACCTATTTCACTTTCCTTTTTCTTCCACTTGACTATCTGTTCGGAGAAGCCTAGAATCCTTTTCATGGCTTCCTCCACCTCAATCCTCCTACTCCTCATATCATCATATACTCTCTCAACATCCTTGCTCAGATTTATGAAGAAGGGCGAGGTCGGATGGCGCCTACACTCACGCATGATGGTCGTTATAACGTCTATTGCTGCACCCATCTTTTTCGGCGGCGATTTCCTGAGAAGCGAAATGTATTCCCCATCTATTGTCACTGTTGGGCAAACCTCTTCTATCTTACTTACGTCAACCGTCTTCTGGATCAGGCTTACGGTTTTCCTCGAGATATCCTCTATCTTCAACTCGTCAACATACATCTTCTTGAACCGCTTATAATAGGCAACATAGATTTTCGAAAGCCAAGTGTAGTCGAACAAGTATTCTCTAAGAAAGGGATAACCTGAGAGCATCTCATACGACCTCATCAGGCTCCTCATAATCTCCTCGAAAACCCTAGCCTTCTCAGGGTCTATGAGCACGTTTAACGCACTCTCCAGGCTCTCGTTCGTATCCTCTCTTTTAACGCCCTCGAAAAGCCCTAGGGCCTTCCTGATCTGCCCCTCGAAAACCTCCCTCTCCCTGCTTAAATCCCTGATGACTAGCCTAAGGTCCTTAGCGTCACCTGCCTCAAACTTCTCGAAGGCTTTCTCCAGTTCAGCCAGCACCCCGATATAGTCGACTATTAGGCCGAACTTCTTATTGAGGAAAGGCCTGTTAGTCCTTGCTATCGCCTGAAGCAACCTATGCTCCTTCAAAGGCTTATCCAAATACATCGTCCACAGGTTTGGAGAGTCGAAGCCGGTGATGAGCATATCCGTAACTATAAGGATCCTTGGACCCTTACCTGTTTTGAAGCTGTCAATTATCCTCTGATGAATCTCCTTAACGTCCCCGGTCTTATACTTGGCCTGAATTTCATCAAAATACTCCTTGA
>Ga0078972_1013997_pt1 | contig 12934 bp, 8 predicted proteins | sample YelNatPaOPGAMG01_FD_67568 | JGI IMG/M metagenome (GOLD analysis project Ga0078972, IMG submission 67568) | Hot spring thermophilic microbial communities from Obsidian Pool, Yellowstone National Park, USA - OP-RAMG-01 (SPADES assembly) (version 2) | ecosystem: Environmental > Aquatic > Thermal...
TTGGGCCACCGCAGCGGTCACCCCGCTACCGCCAATGGCCATCACCCCCACGCTTCGCGGCCGCTCTCCCGGACGAGTGAACCCGCTTGCGGAGAGCACTCCCGAACACGATGTGCCCCCGATCAGCGGCACGGGCCCCGAGAACACGCGCGCTGCACCCAGCACCCGGGCAAGATCGTAGGCACAGGTACAGAACAAGAGCAGCAACTTCGGTTCCGACGGCAAGAGCGCGTAGGCCATACCCATAGCACGGCGTACTGCGGCTCGCTCGTCTGGATCCTCATCTACGCCGACGCCGACAATCACAGGCTCTGCGGAAGGGCCGCCACCAGCGCCCTCTGGTTGTCCGTGGAGAAGCATCGTCCAGCGCTCCTGACCTGAATTGGCACCCGGGCCAATGTAGGGCATATTAGCCCCAGCAGTCAATGCGACCACACATGGCTAGACGATGCCCTCGCATCATGGCAGAATCGGCTCTGCTCTGGGAGGTGACCATGGGCTTGATTGACTTGACCGGACCGATCACTGAGGGAATGTGGACCTTCGGCCCTCCACTTCCGGAAGTGCGCCTCACCAAACTCGCACGCCTGGAGCACGAGGGTTGGGATGCCAACCTGATCCACATGGGCAATATCCAAGGGACTTGCCTGGAGACAGCCGCTCATCTTTTCCCCAACCAGCCATCAATTGACCAGGTGCCGCTTGACCGGTTCTTTTGCAGGGCAGCAGTCCTGCAGCTGCCCGACAAACAGGCGCGCGAGTTGATCACCGTGGCTGACCTCCGCGGGGCAGGCGTGGAGATCGCTCCCGGGATGGCTGTGCTCGTGGCTACTGGCTGGGACCGAATGTGGGCGGACCCGCGCTTCTACTGGGACAGCCCGCATTTCACCCTCGAAGCCATGGAGTGGATCGCCGCCAAACAGCCGGGTATCCTCGGCGTGGACATACCAAGCGATGACGACCCGTACGAGCCGGTCGGCGTCAACAAGGTGATATTCGGCACTGGCGCCTTGCTGATGGGGCCTCTGGTCAACGTGCGTCGGATACGGTCCAAGTACGTAGACCTGGTAGCCCTGCCCCTGCCAATCGTCGGCCTCTGCGGCACGCCTTGCCGGGCGGTGGCTATTGAGCCCTGATCGAGAGGGCACTGTGACTGACATCGAGCCTTTCTGGCTGGCCATCCTCGAGCGCTTCGGCATCACTTCCGTCGTCAGTGCAAAGCCTGGCGGTGGCACAGCGGCGCCCAAGATCCTGGTTACCACCACGGGAGGGCGCTATCTGGTGCGACAGAGGCGTCCACTCTCCTCGCCGGAGCCGATTGTTGTCTACGACCATGCGGTCATTCAGGCAGTTGCTGACGCCGGCATCCCCACGGCCCGCCCTTGCCTATCCACTGCCTGCAGAACCTGGGTGTACGCCGATGGTATGGCCTACGAGGCGTTCCCCTTCCTCGAAGGCTTGCAGCCGTTCGAGCCAGACAACCTGGATCAGCTGCGGTCGGCTGCTATCACCCTGGCCCAATTCCACCGTGCCACAGCCGGGCTCCAGCCGCCCGGGCGCAAGGACTGGCCACGGGAGCACCGGGCCCTGGACATGATCGGGGCACTCGAGCGTGCTCTTGCCGAGTGCCCTGCCTCGCCGGAGCAGGCCGACCAGGCACAACGGATGCTCGAGTGCGAACGCCGCCTTGCCTCGCAGTTGACCGATGAGACGGTTGCCTCCCTGCCACACGTCATCACCCATGGCGACTTTACGCCGGCGAATGTCGGCTTCAGGGGAAACGCAGTCGGTGGTGTATTCGACTTCGACTGGGTGAGCCGCCAGGCCCGCGTCCTCGACATCGGCGAGGCGGCGCAGTTCTTCGCCTGCAAGCGCTCGGCGCCTCTGGATCCGAGTGACATCTGGTCGCTGGTGGCGGCCTGGCAACCTGACACCGCGGCCCTTCGCGCCTTCCTTCAGGCGTACCAGACCGTCTGGCCCCTCTCTCGGGCCGAGGCAGAGGCACTGCCTCTATTCATGGCTGAGACCTGGCTGGGGGTGCGTGTGCGTGCCATGCGCAAGGTGCCGCCTGAGCAGCGGCTGCGGATACTCACAGAAGGGGCACTGCCGCCTCTGCTCTGGCTGAAGGAGAACGCGGAATGGCTCGCCCATGCGGCGATGAGCACTGCGCCGTGAGTATGCGCACCTCCCGGCGACGGGAGATGCCGAGCATAGGCCCATTGCCGGCGCCCTTCCTGCCACCTATAATCCGCGCCATGTTCAACGGTGGCGGCTGGATTTGACAGTCCTTGCCCTCGCGCTTGCCCTGACGTTGCTGGCCGCCCTTGTGGCCTGGCGACGTCGCTCGTCCAGCGCACGCGATCTCGCATCGCTGCTCCTTCTCGCCCTTCTCGGCGCCGGTTTCTACTGGCGCTTACTGCTGGGTGACGCCTACGCGCCGGCCGGCGGTGGCGACCTTGCCTCTTTCCTCTATCCGTATTACGCCTATGCGGCCCGGTCCCTACACGCCGGCACAATGCCACTCTGGAACCCATTCGTTTTCGCCGGCATGCCCTTTGTCGGCGATGTCCAGAACGGCCTGTTCTATCCCATCAACCTGATCCAATTCGTGGCGTCGCCACAGCTCAGCTATCTGGACATGGAGGCCATGGCGATTCTCCATGTCTGGCTGGCCGGAGCGGGCATGTACCTCTGCCTGCGCTATTTGCCCAAGGGCGGGGTTGGTGAGTTGCCGGCCCTGCTCGGCGCCGTCGCTTTCATGTTCTCCGATCTTTTCGTCATGCACTTCGGCAACCTGAACATGATTGCGGTCGCCGCCTGGCTGCCGATCGTGTTCCTGCTCTTCGCCCGAGCCCTCGAGTCCGGCTCTCTCGCCGGGGCGGCGCTCGCTGGACTGGTGCTCGGGCTGTCATCGCTCGCCGGCCATATCCAGCCCACCATATACAACGGCCTGGTTCTGGCCGCTCTGGCCATCTGGAAAGCCATAAGGGAACGGCACGCAGGTCGCCCGCTCACCCAACTCGCCCTCGTTGCGGCGATTGCCGCCGCGGCAGCGGCCCCGGCGTTGCTGCCAGCCATGGTCCTGACCAGGGAGACGCCTCGCGCCGCCTTCAGCTATTGGGAGGCCTCGCATTACTCCCTCTCGCCACTGCGCTCCATCGGCATCGTGCTGCCGGACTTGTTCGGCCGTGACCCCGCCACCTACTGGGGCTGGGGGGACCGCGTGGAAACGGGGTATGTTGGCCTTCTGCCCTTGCTGCTTGCCGTAGCTGCCGCTGTGTACCTGAGAGAGAAAAGGTGGGTCCCGTTTTTCGTCGGGGTTGGTGGGGTGAGTTACCTCATTGCCCTTGGAGACACGACCCCGCTGCAGGGCTGGTCCTACCTGCTGCCAGGTCTGAACGTGCTCCGGGCGCCTGGGCGCGCCCTTTATCTCACCGATTTCGCCCTGGCAGCTTTGGCGGCCATCGCCTGCCAGGCGCTCGTGGAGGCGCCAGCGCCGAGCGTGGCGAGGCAGGCCCTCGCGCGCTATGCCCGCAGCGTCCAACGCTCCGGCCTGATCGTCGGTGTGGCACTGCTCGCGGCGACCATTCTCGCCGTCTTTCTTCTGCAGGATCGCGACGCCGTGATCTTCCACCGCGCCTGGATGGCAGCCAACAGCGTCGCCCGCGCCGGGATCGTCCTCGCTGCCACCATGCTGTTGCTGAACGGACCGCTCGTGCGAGGGAAAGCGGTCGGCCGAACCTGGTTTGCCGCGGCACTGGCGCTCGCCTACCTGGATCTGGCATCGGTCGGTGCCTACGTGGATATAGGTCCGAACGACCCAACGGCCAGTTTCCGCCATCCTGAGGCGCTTGCCTTCCTGCACAGCGACCCCAACTACTACAGGATAGATGTCAGCCCGGAGGCTGCTTCAGCCTGGCAGCCGGACTTGGGCTGCCTTTTCGGGGTTGAGAATATCCGTGGCGTCGCCAACCCGATGGAGCTGCAGCGCTACCGGCGCTTCTTGGACCTGGCTCAAGACCGGGGCTCGCGGCTGTACGACCTGTTGGGGGCCAAGTACCTGCTGCTCTCCAAGGGCGAGCCACCCGGCAATGCCAAGTTCGCCCCCGCTTTCGGCGGAGACAGCACGACCGATATCTACCTCAACACCCAGGCTTACCCCCTTGCCCTGATCGCGCATCAGGCGGTAGGCATCCGGAGCGAGGCCGAGGCAGAAGCGCGGCTGCGCCAGATCGCCGACCCGGGCGAGGTAGTCATTGTCGAGGGCCAGGCAGAGTCTGTTGCGCCCGCCACCGGCCCGGAGCGCCTTTGGTTCTCGAGCCGGGGCAACAACGGCATGACGCTCGAGCTCGAGTTGAGCCAGCCAGCGTACCTCCTGCTCACTGTGCCCTACTGCCAGGGCTGGGCAGCACGCCTGGACGGGCGTCCTGCTGCCATCCAGCCGGCTGACCTGGCCTTCATGGCCGTCTCAGTCCCTTCCGGCCGCCATAGCGTGTCTTTCCGGTACACGCCCCCACATCTGGCCATCTCTCTGGGTGCGAGTGCAGGAGCGTTACTTGTCACTGGCGCTCTTGCTCTCCACCGGAAGCGGCCGAGCCTGACAGCATCCGGGAGCGGTCAGTAGATTCCCACCCACTTATGACGACTTGCCTCGTCCCAAACAGGGCGATTGCCCAGGTCGGTTCCCTGTGCTAGACTTATAGAGCGTGCCTGGAAACTGCGGGCACGCAGACTGTGGGAGGGGAATAGAAGGACTATGTGGCCAAGGGGTCCTAGAGGTCGCGGGGCGCCGACAAAGGAGGTCAAACTACGGCCAGACGTACTCCTGAGTCCGGATGCCCTTGCTCAGTTCAAGCGTGGGTTCCTGGAGATGGCGGAGCTAGCGGCCATCACCTACGGCCCTCGGGGCGGCGTCGTCGGCAACCTTCCCGATCTACACCGTGAGCCCGAGTTGCTCACGGACGCTGCCACCATCACGCGCCGGATAATCCAGATGCCAGGGCGGGCGCGGGACATGGGCGCCATGCTCGCCAGGCATTTCATCTGGCGAGTGCGCCAGGAGGTCGGCGACGGCAGTGCGCTATCCGCCGTGTTGGCAGAATCCATGCTGCGCGAGGCCATACATCTCTCCACGGACGGCGTCAACGTCCAAATGATGCGCCGCGGTATTGATCGCGCCATCGCTGCGGCAAGCGAGCATCTCATCAAGATCGCCAAGCCGCTTTCCGGCGAGGCCGATTGCGTGGCCCTGGCAACGTCCATTTTGGGGGACCCTGCACTGGGCAAGGTGGTCGGTGAGGTCATTGACCTGGTTGGGCCTGACGGGGCGATCACCATAGAAGAGTATGTCGGGCCCTACCTCGAGCGTGAGTACGTCGAGGGCGCCCGCCTGGACTGGGGCATGACTTCCCCCTACTTCGAGACGGACGAGACACGGCACGAGACTGTGCTCGAGCAGCCGTACGTTTTCGTCACCAGCAACAAGTTGAGCCATCCGCAGGACATCCTGCCAGTCCTCGAACTTGTGCGCCAGGCCGGAGGCAAGTCGCTCTTTGTTGTCGCCGACCAGACTCAGGCGGACGCGCTGGCCACTCTGGCGGTCAACAACCAAAAGGGCGACATCCGCTGCTGTTCCGTCAAAGTCGAGGCCCTGGGCGAGCAACGCGTCCCCTCGATGGAAGACATCGCCATACTCACCAATGCCCGCATCTTCTTGGCGGACCAGGGGCTGAAGGCGTCGGACGCGCGCATCGAGGATCTGGGCCGGGCCAGGCGGATAGTGGTCCGGGCCAAAGAGACAATCATCGTCGGCGGCGCCGGCTCCTCGGCCGCCATCCGCGCCCGCATCCGCTCCATTCGCGATCGTCTCCGTGAACTCAAGCCGAGCGACGACAAGTATAAGCCACTGCGCGAGCGCATTGGTCATTTGAGCACCGGCGTGGCGATCATCAAGATTGGCAGCTTCAGCGCCAAAGAGCGCAAAGAAAAGCGCGAGCAGATCGAGAACGCCCTGCTCGTCCTCTCAGCTTCGACAGAACTGGGGATGGTCCCCGGTGGGGGCGCAGCGTACTTGAGTTGCCTGCCAGTCCTCAAGCGCCTGAAAGCCGAAGGGGACGAGCTGTTGGGCATCCGCGCCGTGATGTACGCCCTTGAGGCCCCCATGCGCCGGCTGGCGGCCAGTGGCGGCCAGCACCCACCGGTGGTGCTTGATGCGGCGCGTCGGCGCGGCAATGGCTTCGGTTACGACGTTGTTGCGGACAAGATAGTTGACATGCGTGCCGCCGGCATCTCCGACCCGGTCAAGGTGCTGGTGAAAGCGCTGGAGGCGGCCGGCAGCGCCGTCACGATGGCTCTGACCACGTCAGCGCTTGTATTGCACAGCAGCCCCAGTACCGAGATGGAACCATGACCCTGCCACGGGCAGGTTGACATCACCGCCAGGAGATCATAGCAATGGCGATCAGGGAATACGCGAGTCAACGCGGCTGGAAGCTCTCCGGCCCCATCCTTCCCGGTGGCACGATCTACTCCCTCGTGCTCTCGCCGAACAAAGACCAGCACAATCCGCTGCTGGCCGGTACGCCGGTTGGGGTGTTCCGCTCGCTCAGCCGGGGCGACAACTGGTCCTGGGCGAACCGCGGCCTAGCTGGGCTGCAGATCTCGGCGCTCGCGAGCTCACCTAACGGCGTCCTCTTTCTGGGCACGCTAGATGGCGGCCTCGCCCGCTCCGTGGACGGCGGCTACTCCTGGACCACTTTGCCTTCGCTGCAGGATGCCGGCAGCATTACGGCAATCGCTGTCTCGCCGGACTACTTATCCGATGGCACTATCCTCGTGGGATCCGACGCCGGCGGTGTTTACCGCTCGACCGACAGCGGCAAAACGGCCAAGAGCGTGAATTTCGGCCTTGGCGACCTCAGCGTGCTCTGCCTGACTTGCGCTGCTGGCTGGCCCAAGAAGCCGGTGGCCTTCGCTGGCACCATGGATGGGCTGTTCCGCTCCACGAATGGCGGACGTGCCTGGCGCCCTTGCCAGGGCGACCTGGAAGGCCTTCCGGTCCAGGCTATCGTTACCAGCCCCAGGTTTGACCGTGACGGAATCGCCTTCGCGGCGACGGAGGAAGACGGGATCTTCCGGACGAAAGATGGTGGCGACAGTTGGTCGCTCATAGGCGACGCCATCGCGGACAAGACCGTGAACTGCCTCTGGATCTCGCCCAACTTCGGCAGCGACCGAGTAGTGCTTGCTGGCACATCGTCCGCTGGCCTCTTCCGCTCCGCCGACGGTGGCGAAACCTGGGTGCAGGTGCTGGACGCCGGCAACGCGGTCCTTTCCCTTGCTGGGGACGAGCGCACTATCTTCGCCGGCTTCCATAACGCCGGGGCTTATCGCTCCAGCGATGGCGGCACGACCTGGGAGCCCTGTCAGGAGGGCTTGTTCGCCAACGCTTTCACTCATCTTGTGGCCTGCTCTGATGGCACAATGTTCGCGACTGGGCCCGACACTGGCATCTATAAGTCCAGCGACGGAACGGCATGGTCCGAGTTGACGAACGTGCCGGCGGCCGGTGGCTTGGCAGCCTTCGTCGCCTCCTCGGACTACGCGAAGCTGCCGCTCCTTGCCTTCGCCGACATCGAGGCCGGCGTGCACGTGTCCACAGACGGCGGGGACAGTTGGAAACAGGTGCTTACTGATGAGGTCACGGCCCTCTGTACGGCATCTGACAGCCAGGGCGGCTCGATCCTCTACGCCGGCACCGCCGATGGCCGCCTCCTCTCGAGCCGCGATTGCGGCGACAGCTGGCAGAGCCAGGAGCCATTCGCGGGGCAGACCGTGCTCCGGCTGGAGGCTTCGCCTTCCTTTGCCTCCGATGGCATACTCGTAGCAGGCACGAGCGCCAGTGGTAGCAGCGCCGCTCCGGTGTCCATCTGGCGCTCGAGAGATGGCGGGCAAACCTGGGAACGCCTCATCGAGCAAGAGGTCGCGCTCCATCACATCGGCCTGGCGATTGACTCGTCAGAGGGACGTGTCGTCGCGGCGCTCGACCGTCGCTTCCTGCTCGAGACTGGCGAACACGAGTGGCGGCGAGTCTCCGCCGGGCCAGGCGATCCACCCGTGCTCACCGTCGCCATCCGCCGACAAGGCACAAGCACCTACTATCTCATGGGCACGACGCTTGGCGTGTACATCTCCGAGGACGGTGCCTCGTGGTGGCCGATGATGCGTGGCATGGGCTACTCGCCGATACTCGTACTCGCGCCCAGCGTCGGCGATGAGCGCCAGCCAGTGTGGGCCCTTGGCCTGGGTGGCCTGGTCTGGAAGTGGGACCGCAACCCGGAATCCGGTTCGGCCTAGGCCCGCGCAGCGGTTCCTGCAGGCAAAGCAGAAGCGCCCCGATGTTTCGGGGCGCTTCTGCTTTGGGCCGCTTCTAGGGGCTAAGGCAGGCAGCCAAACACAGGCAGCTCAACCATCGTATGGTAACCTGGAGCGGACGCCAGCAAAGGACCGATGCAGTTGGTGATCAGCGCAGCGGTCGCCCCGTCGCCCGGGAAGCCTCCCTTGACTAGGACCGTAGTGGTGCCGTCGCTGCCCTCAACCACTACCTCATCCTGAGGGTTGGCTGCTCCCAAGTACATCTCCAGGTGAAGCAGAAGCTCGACAGCGCCGCTCAGGCGTGCATGAAGCGATTGGTCTATACCTGCCACCTGCCCCGGCTGCACACGAAAGTACTCGCTCACTGTCTCAACCGTGGCGACCACTGGCTCAAGGCTCTCTCGTTCCTCCTCCACTCTGCGGCCCAAACCGTGTGCCAACATATGCGCCGACGCCTTGAGCCCCACGTGGCCGATGGCAGCCTGGCTGGCCAGTTCGCGGAAGCGCTCCGGTGTCATTCCCGCGCCCACCTTGCGCTGCAGCGGTTCGCGGCGGGTGGCGGCATCCAGCACGCGGTGGATGGTAATGCGCCTGCAATCAACTCTGGTGGCGGTCACGATCAGTGGCCACAGGTCCATCGCGAAGCCGGGGTTGATCCCCGTCCCGAGCAGGCGAGCGCCAGAACCCCTGCAGAGATCGTCGAGCTTCTGTGTCAGCCGGCGCTGTTCCTCCGTTACCGGGTACGCCAACTCCTCACAGGTGGAGATCACGCTGACCCCCGATGCCAGCAGAGGCTCGAATTGCGATGACACCTGCGACAGCTTCGACCCGGTAGCGTGCAGTACGATGTCGGGGCGAGCCGCTGCTAGCAGCTGCTCGACCGAGCCGGTGATCATCACGTCCGGTCCTACTCCGACCACCACATCGGCCAGCTTCCTGCCGGCCAGCTGCGGGGCAATGTCCAAAGCACCAACCACGCGCAACGATGCTTTCCTGGCAGCAGCGGCGGCGATGCCCCTGCCGATCGGGCCCAGGCCACAGACCGCTACCCTTACGGGATCAGACATGAGTGACTTCCTCCCCATCTACATGAAATCTGAACAGCTTCGACAGGCTAGACCGGCGAGCGAAGTCAGTCAAGTCGGCACAGTTCCTGCAAGACATAGCCTTCGGTGCGAGATTGCACCTTCAGCGTCGAGAAATATAACATTGCTTCAGACCAATGGCTTCCTGTAGCCCGGTTAGCCGATTGGTGCTGGGCGCAGCGACCAGACGCTTCAGGAGTGAGGCTGGATGGCCAAGGAACGTATTCTTGTCGTGGATGACGAGCCGGACGTCCTGCACGTGTGCGAGCGCATCCTGACCAGTGATGGCTTCAACGTCAAGACGGTCAGCAGCGGCTTTGAAGCTGTGCAGTTGGCCAGCGCTGAGAAGTTCGACCTGCTGTTGACCGACATCAAGATGCCCGGGATGGACGGCCTGGACGTTGCCGAGGCAGCACGCACGGTGAACCCCCACCTGGTCTGCGTCACCATGACTGGCTACAGCACCATGGACACGGCCATCGAGGCCTTGCGGCTTGGCATCGAGGAGTTCATCATCAAGCCGTTCATGCCCCAGGACCTGATCGCTGCGGTCTCACGTGCTCTGGAGAAGGAGAAGTTGCGCCAGGAGAGCGCCCGCCTGCGCGCCCTCATGCCCCTGTTTGAGCTCAACCGTGTCTTCATGTCCACGACCGACGTGCCCAGGCTGGCGCAACAGGTGCTTAGCGCCGCTGCGAGCGAACTCAAAGCCAGTCGCGCTGTGCTCCTTCTCTGCGAGGAACCACAGTCGAGTTCCGAAAACCCGGGGCCCTATCAGACTTACGCCTCTTTCGATGTTGCGAACCAGGACATCTCGGCCTGGGCCAGGGCCGCCAGCGGTATCTGCGACGGCGAAGCACATGTCGTCCTTGACCAGGGCAATGCAGCGGACCTGCTGCGCGAGATCGGCGCCGCTACAATCATCGCAGTGGCGATCAAGGCCAAGCAGGGCACACTCGGGGCGCTCGTCCTGGCGCATGACGACCCGTCCTCGCGCTTTAGCGAGAGCGATGTTGAGTTCCTGTCGGTATTGTGTGGTCAGGCCAGCGTGGCCATCGAGAATGCGATGCTCTTTGAGGAACTGCGTCAGGCTTACGAGGACTTGAAACAGCTTGACTACATGAAGAGTGAGTTCATCAGCATCGCCGCGCACGAGTTGCGCACGCCTCTCGCCATTCTCATGGGCTATGCCGGCATCCTTGAGGGCATGGTGCCAGCGGAACTGAAACAGTATGCCAGCATCATCCTTCGCAACGCCGGGCGGTTGCGGGCCCTCATGGACGAAATGCTCAACCTGGACGCACTCGAACGTGGCACTTCGCTGATCCGTCTGGAAGGGATTGACTTGGCCAGCCTGGTCAGGGACACAGTTGAGGACTTGCGGCCGCTTGCCGATACCAAGCACCAGACGCTGTCGCTCGAGCTGGGCGCCGGTAACGTGCGCCTGACAACCGATCGGGAGAAATTCGGCATGGTGCTTGCCAACCTTGTCTCCAACGCCATCAAGTTCACTCCCGAGGGCGGGCAGATCGCAGTGCGCAGCCGCGAGGTCCCTGGAGGCATCGAGGTCGAGGTCCAGGACAATGGCATCGGCATCGCCGAAGGGGAACAGGACAGGATCTTCGAGCGTTTCTACCAGGTAGAAGACTCGCTCACCCGCGAGCATGAGGGAATGGGCCTGGGCCTGAGCATCGCCAAGGGAATGGCCGAACTCCTCGGTGGGCGCATTTCGCTCGAGAGTGAACTGGGCCGCGGCAGCACCTTCCGCTTCACGGTGCCTCTCGCTCCCAGGCTATAGCGGCGCATCTCTGCTATGGGCGCCATCATCGTTGCCGCTCTTCCGCGCCGCACGCGCACACTTGTCCTCCAGCCGGGCCAGGCGCAACTCCAGGGCGCGGCGCTCCAGCGCTGACCGCACACCGGGCAGCCGCAGGGCCTGGCGCACCACATCGGCAGCAGCTTCGTGGTCGCGCTCGCGGTGCTCCAGGTGCTTTGCCAGCTCGACGTGCGCTATGGCGTGCGGGTCAACTCCTGCCTCCACCAGGGCTCGCCAGAGCTGCTTTGCCCTGGCATAGTCTCCCTGCCGTTTCAGCAGGTACCCCAGGCGCACCGTCGCAGTGTAGTAGGCCTCGTGCGTGCCTTCCGCCAGCGCGCGCTCGTAGGCCTCACGGGCCTCTTCCGCCCGTCCCGCGGCTTCGAGCATGGCGCCAGCACCGATGTAGTCCCTGGGGTCGGGAGCGCGGCGACGCTCGATGGTACTTGCCATAGTCCCGGCCAACGTCGCAAGCGACAGGATGTCGAGCAGGTTGTGGTAGAACACGGAGCGCAACTGCTCGACGGGGCCACCACGCAAGTAGTCGAAGTATATACCGGGGATGAGGGCCCCAGGCACATCCTCTTCGCTGCGCCTGACGCCCAACACCTGAGCTTCGATGCTTTTCAAGCTGCAATCCCCCGTGCGGGACCGGTAAAGTCGGCGCGCCGGGTAGAGCAGGTCAAGGTGCGGCCAGGCGCTCATGTTCAGGCGCCGCCGCTGCAGTATGAAGCGCGTATCAAGCAACGGCGCGTCGAAGCAGCGCCCGTTGTAGGAGACCAGGAACGGCTGCGGGTTCAGCGCCTGGCTGAGCGCCTGCAGGAAGGCTGCCTCATGCTCGGGGCCGGCGAGAAAGAACTGAAGCACCTCGAACTCGCCGTCGGCGTACCGCCCCACGCCCACCAGGAAGGCCAGCGTGCCCGTGCCACCAGCCAGCCCTGTGGTCTCGACATCGAAGAACAGGCCCTGGCCAAGGTCAACTGCCGCAAGACGTTCGTCCCTGCCCAGGAGCGCCAGGCTTTCCGGCCGCGCCTCGAGAGTCTCGCCCAGAGGTTGCTGTCCATGAGCGTGCTGCAAAGGGAAACGGTTCCGCACCACCAGGAAAGCCTCGCCCTGGCCCTGGTCAAGGATCTCACCGTCCACGCAGCGCAGGAGGCGCTTCAGGCGCCGGCCACGGCTTTGGACATCAGCCGGGCTAGGTGCTACCCTTTCCTGGCTTCCGGGATACAGGTATTGCCGGAACTGGTGCGTTACGGAAGAGTTGTACATTTCAACGACCTGACGATAGGAGCCTATGCAGTCTTCGAGGCGCTTCAATCCTACGGCCGACGGCCGCGCTGGTCAACCCCCGCGCCCGCGGCGAATGTCATTTATGTCAATGCGGGCTGGTCGTGGCGGGCCAGGTTTGCTCCTCACCGGCTGTATCATTGTCGCTGCCGCCGTAGCACTGCTGCTGCGCTTCTCTCCGGCCGCTGCCGATCCAGTTCCGGCGTCCGAAACGCCCACCTACGATCATGTGAGCATCTCGCCAGGATCAGTCTCGCTCGATACAGCGGAGTATGCCCAGTTCACGGCTACCCTGTACGATAGCAATGGACAGGTAGTCACGGGCGTAGATGCGACCTGGTCGGCCCTACCCGAGGCTGGCAGCATCAGCTCGACCGGC
>Ga0078972_1013998_pt1 | contig 12933 bp, 13 predicted proteins | sample YelNatPaOPGAMG01_FD_67568 | JGI IMG/M metagenome (GOLD analysis project Ga0078972, IMG submission 67568) | Hot spring thermophilic microbial communities from Obsidian Pool, Yellowstone National Park, USA - OP-RAMG-01 (SPADES assembly) (version 2) | ecosystem: Environmental > Aquatic > Thermal...
GTGACGTCGGCAATCGCATATTTGGCGGTGGAGCGCAGCATCAGCGCGCTGGGGATACCGAGCAGCTCCATCTCCAGCGGCGTGACCACGCGTGCCTCGACCTCCTCCGGAGTCATGCCCGGCGCCTTGAGGATCAGCTTTACCTGGGTCGGTGCGATGTTCGGGTAGGCGTCGATCGGCAAGCGCAGGAAGGCCCAGACGCCCCCCGCCGCCAGGGCCAGCGCGGCCAGCAGTACCAGTAGGCGCTGCGACAGGGAGAACTCGATCAGCCGGCGCAGCATCTCACTTACCCCCGACCGGTATCGCATCGAGGCGGGACGCACCGTGCACCACCAGTTCGCTGCCGGCAGCGAACTCGCCCAGCACCACGCTCTCACCATCGGTGGTCTGCGCCAACCGCTGCACCGGCACGGCGACATAGCCGCTGCCTCGCACGAGGTAGACACGTGGCTGGCCGTCGCGCTCGACTACCGCCCTGGAAGGCACCCGCACCGCGCCTGGCGGCGCTGGCAGCCACAGCGTGGCGCGGGTCTGCTCGCCAATCAAAAGATGGCCACCGCTCACCTCGGCGCGCACGCGCACGGTCTGACTGGCCGGATCGACGACACCGCCGATCTCGCTCACCCGTCCCTCGCCGCCACCGGCCACCTGCACGTTCAGGCCAGGGCGCAGTGTGGCTGCGTCGCGCGCCGGCACCTGCATCTCCAGCATCACCTGGTCACCAGCCGCCAGCACGTAGGCCTTGGCAAACATCGCTACCGGCTCGCCCAGCCGCAGCGAACGCTCAAGCACGCGGCCGGCGATCGGCGCACGCAGCTCGTAGGTGCCGGGTGCGGCGCCGGCGGGCGCCATCGCGCGGGCGGCCTCCAGCCCTCGCAGGCGGGCGGAAGCGGCGGCACGACGTGCCTCGTCGGCCTGCGCCCGGGCTGCCGGGATGATGCCTTCGGCAAGCAGTTGCCGATCACGCTCGACCTGTGCGCTGGCGACGCGGAATTCACCCTGCGCCGCGGCCAGATCGGCCCCCATGGTCATGGCCTCTCGGCTGTGGATGCGCGCCAGCGGCTGGCCGCGCCGGACCATCTGGCCCTCGCGTGCGAGCAGCTCGACCACCACGCCCTCGTACGGCGCGGTGATCACCGCGCTGCCGGTCAGCGGCACGCTGACCCGAGCCGGCAGGTTATCAAGCGGCATGCGGTCCGCCGCAGCGGCGATTCCGGTGCGGATGTCGAGTGCCTGTTTCTGCGCCGGGGTCAGCGTCTTCACCGACTCGGCGGCTCCCGCCATGGCCGGGGCCAGCGCGGATAGGAGGATCAGCAACGACAGCAACCGGCGGGACATGGGGCACTCCAGGGCATGGCGGGTCGTTGACCAAGCGTGGGGTGCGCAACTTCAAGGAAGCTTAAGAGTCCGGCCCGTCCTTCAGGACCATCGATCGCAGGAGGCCGAGGCTGGCCCACAGCACGCCGCGCTCAAGTGCGAAATCCAGGTGCAAGCCGAGCAGGCCGGCCAGCGTGCCCGACAATGCCAGGCCGAGACCGCCATGGTTGCTCGCCTCGCGCGCGGCCGACTTGCGCCAGAAGCGTTCGCCGAACCGGACCAGGTCCTCCGCTGACAGCTCGGGGGCGTCGTTGCCGATGCGCAGGTCCCATCCGCCCGCCGCGCTGGCCAGCTCCAGCCGAACATGGCTGCCGTGCGGCGCGTACTCGGTCGCATTGAGTAACAAATTGTCCACGATGCGCTCGAGCAGCGCCGGGTCGGACATCACCCAGCATTCGTCCGGCAGGTGCGCGTCGATCGACACCATGCGCTTGCCGGCCGGTCCCGCCGCCATCGCCAGCGAACGATGCAGCAGATCCGCCAGATCCAGCGGTTCGATCTGCGCCTGGTCGATCCCCGCCTCGTAGCGCGACAGCGCGAGCAGGCCGTCGATGCAGCGCTGCATGCGGTCCACCGAAGCCAGCGCCCCGGCCAGCGCTTGGGGCGACGGCGCGCCCTGGCTGGCCAGCTCAACCGCCATCCGCGTCTCGGCCAACGGTGTACGCAGCTCGTGCGCCACGTCGCGCGCGAAGCGGCGTTCCCGCCCCAACGCCGCCTGCAGACGGGCAAACGTGGTGTTGAGGGTGTCGGCGAACGGCTTCAGCTCGCGCGGCATCTGCTCTATCGGCAGCGGCTCGACGCGTGGCGCACCGTCCGGGTCGGTTTCCGCGGCGAAGGCGAACAGCGGACGCAAGCCACTGCGCACTGCCAGTACCGACAACAGCGCCGCCAGCAGGCTCATGCCCAGCACCCCGATCACCAGGGCCACGTGTACGCGACGCTCAAGCTGGTCCACCTGCTCGCGCTCCTCGGCGACGACCAGAATGGCGTCGCCGGGGCTGCCCGGCATGGCGAAGCGCAGGCCGACGGCGCGGCCGCGGTGGCCGTCCGGCAGGCGCAGGTCGTAGAACAGCGGCGCGTTCGCCGATACCGTCGCCGGTGGTGGCTGCAGGTTCTTCGCCGCGTTGCTGGCCGAGCTGAGAAGGGTGGTACCGGCAGCGTCCCAGATCTGCACGAAATCGGTGTGGCCACCGGTGGCGTATTCGGGACGCAGTTCGTGCAGTTCCTGCCACGCATCGGCGCGCGTGTGCGACTCCAGCAGCACCACCACGCTACGGGCACGACCGAGCAGAGTCGTGTCCAACCGCCCGAAGATCTGCCGGTCGATGCTGAAGTCGAGCAGCAGGAACAGCACGAACATCAGCGTACCCAGGCCGCCCAGCAGCAGCAGCAGCAGCCGCGCATGGATCGAGCCGAACAGGCGACTACGCCACGACATAGCCGAATCCCCGGCGCGTCTCGATCAGATCATCGATGCCGGCCTGCCCCAGCTTGGCGCGCAGGGTGCTCAGCAGCACCTCGATGACCTTGTCCGATGCCTCGCTGCGTGCGTCGTAGAGCCCCTCGAACAACGCCGACCGCGACAGCACACGCCCGCGGTGCGTCAACAGCATCTCCAGCAATGCATATTCTTTCGGCGACAGCGACAGCGGCGTGTCGCCCACCCGCGCGATCCGCGCCCGCGGGTCCACCACCAGTGCACCGGCCTCGAGCAGCACCGGCGCATGCTCGCTCCGGCGCATCAGTGCGTGCAGACGTGCCAGCAGCTCGGCATAGGCGAATGGCTTGACCATGAAATCGTCGGCGCCCAGATTCAGCACCTCGACCCGGTCCTCCACCTGACCGCGTGCGGACAGCACCAGCACGCGCGGGCGCGCCGGCCGGTCGCGCAGCCAGCGCAGCACCGCCCAGCCGTCGATACGGGGCATCATCAGGTCGAGCGTCACCACGTCGTAGTGGTAGCTGGCCAGGTAGTGCTGCGCCAGCTCGCCATCCTCGGCGACATCCACCACGTGCCCGTCGCGCTCCAGCGCAGCGCGCAGGTCGCGTCCAAGCGTGGGCGAGTCTTCGGCGATCAGCAGGCGCATGGTCCGCCAACCTCCACCGCCATGCTCAGCCAGCCAGCCGGAACGCAAGGCTGGCCGGCACTGTCGGCGCCATCAGCCAGTGATCGAGCAGCAGCAGCGCGAACAGCGCCATCAGGTAGACCACCGAATACTTGAACACGCGCATCGCGAAGTATTCGTCCGGCGGATTGAGCAGGCGGATCGCGTAGTAGAGAAAGCCGGCATCGAGCACCAGCGCACCGCCAAGATACAGCAGACCGCTGCAACGGGTGATCGCCGGCAGCAAGGTCACCAGCACCAGCAACACGGTATAGAACAACACCTGCCAGCGCGTGTAGGCCACGCCATGGGTTACCGGCAGCATCGGCACGCCGGCGCGCGCGTAGTCGTCGCGACGGAAGATCGCCAGCGCCCAGAAATGCGGTGGCGTCCACACGAAGATGATCAGGCACAGCTGCAGCGCGAACGGGTGCAACGCGCCGGTGACGGCGGTCCAGCCCAGCACCGGCGGTATCGCTCCGGCAAGTCCGCCGATCACGATGTTCTGCGGGGTGGCGCGTTTGAGATAGGCGGTGTAGACGAGCGCGTAGCCGATCAGTCCCGCGAAGGTGAGCGCGGCGGTCAACACGTTGACCAGCCACACCAGTACCAGCATCGAGGCGACGCCCAGCACGATGGCGAACACCAGCACCTGGCGCGGCTTGAGCTGGCCGGTAGCCAACGGCCGCCGTGCGGTACGCGCCATCAGCTTGTCGATGCGCTCGTCGATCAGGTGATTGAACGCCGCAGCCGAACCCGAGGCCATCCAGATGCCCAGCGTGCCGAACACCAGCGCACGCCAGGGCGGAATGCCCGGCACCGCCAGGAACATGCCGATCACCGCGCAGAACACCAGCAGCGCGACCACGCGCGGCTTGGTGAGCTGCAGATACTCGCCCACGTGGCTCATCATCGCATCGGTCTCGGCGCGGATGCCATCAGGCGTCCCGGACGCGGCTGAGTACGCGCAAGATTCGCCACCAGCACGAACAGCAGCAGCGCCGCGCCGCCGTTGTGCATCGTGGCCACCGCCAGCGGCAGGCCGAAATACACGTTGCTGATGCCCAGCGACACCTGTGCCGCCAGCGCCAGGACCAGTGCGATGCCGCCCAGCCGCAGCCCTCGCTTCATCAGTTGCCAGGCGAGCACGAGGAGGTAGCAGCTCACCACCAGCGCGCCGACACGATGGGCCAGCTGGATCGCGGTGCGCGCCGGCTGGTCGAGGATGCCGCCCTGATAGTCCACGCCGATGCCGCGCCAGAGAATGAAACCCTGGTGGAAGTCGGCCGGTGGCGCCCACTGGCCCAGGCATTCGGGGAACGAGCCCGGCCCGTAGCCGCACGCCAGCGCCGCGTAGTTCGACGAGGTCCAGCCGCCCAGAGCGATCTGGCAGCCCAGCAGCACCAGTCCGACGATCATTGCCTTGCGCAGGCCCGTCAGGCGGTCGTCGGTGGCACCCACCCCGGCGAACCGCAACGCGGTCCAGGCCAGCAACGCGAACGTAGTCATCCCACCCAGCAGGTGGCCAAGCACCACGATCGGCTTGAGCAGCAGGGTTACCGTCCACATGCCCAGCATGGCCTGGAAAATGATCACGCCCAGCGTGAGCACGCTGATCCGCCAGGCACCTGGCCGATCCAGCATCAACGCCGTGGCCAGCGGCAGGAAGATCGCCAGGACCGCCAGCACCGACGAGCCGACATGCTCGCCGTGCATGTACAGCGCCAGCCCTGCGGCGGCGAGTATCGCTGCGGCGATCAAGGTCAGCCTGGCCCAGCGCCGGCGCCATGCGGCGAGCATTGCCATCGCCAGCACCGCCACGCCTAGCGTCCCGGCAAACATGCGGTGCACCTGTTCGCGCCACGCCTTGTGCGCCTCGTAGGGGCGCCCCGGGAACGCCGCGTCGGCCTTGGCCACGGCCTGTGCATGCTGCGGCCAGGTGACCTGGCCATAGCAGGTCGGCCAGTCGGGACACGACAGACCAGCATTGGACAGGCGCACGAAGGCGCCGAACATCACCAGTCCGAACGCGAAAACCGCGGCGAACAGCGACAGGCCACGCAGAGCCGTGGTTGAACGATCGGACATCAGTGGATCACCTTGCGTATGTCTTGAAGCAGGCCAGACACGTCGAATCCCGCAGGATACCGCGAGAGCACGGTTCCGTTGGATTCCACCAGCAGCGCGCTGACGCTGTCGGGGGCCTTCGGACGGAATGCGTCGAGCCGGTGATCGACGTCGGTGCCGAGCTGCCAATAATTCTTCATGGCCGCCACCGTCGCCGGGTCGGCAGGCGGCGCGCCCACGTACAGCAGGCGCAACCTGGCCTGGTTGTTGGCGAGCATCAGGCGAGCCTTGGTCATGCCTGTCAACGCGGCGAAGCACCGTTCGGCACAGGTCGACCCGGGCAGTGCGATCAGGGTGAGTCGCGGCGTGGCGGCGCGCCAGGGCCACATTCGGCCATCGTCCAGTTCCACCCGCAGGTGCTCGCTCTGGAAGTTGCGCTGCGGCAGCACCGGAAGGCCATGCCCCTTTACGCCGGGGCGCCAGCCGGCATGGAACAGCAACCAGGCCGTCGCGAACGGCGCAGCGAAGATGGCCAGTACCAGCAACAGTTTAAGGCGGCCGACGCGCACGGCGCGGGCGTCAGGTGGATTCATCGTGGCGTCTCCTGGTCGGGCGCTTCCTGCGATGCAATACCAGGAAGATCACCACCGCCACGACCGCGAAGGTGAACCACTGGAAGGCATAGGCGCGGTGGCGCGCGGGCGTCATCGCGCCGAAATCGAGTCGGTGCCTGCGGACGTATGCGATGGCCGGATCCGGATCGAGCACAAGCAACCGCGGGAACAGCACATGCCGCAGATCCGCCGCTACCTGCTTCATGTCCAGGTAGATGGTGCTCTTGGGCCAGCGCGATTGACGTGCCAGCGCGTTGCCGCCCATCTCCAGACCATGTCCGGGCGAAGGCTGGTAGAGCCCCTGCAGCGTTGTCGGCCCGTCCGGAAGCGGAGGCGGCAGCGGCATTCGGCCGGAGCCGTTGCCTGGCAGGAACCCGAGATCCACCAACAGCAGCCGGCGATGTCCATCCGGCAGGAACGGCGCATAGACTTCGATACCGCCGCGCTCATCATGCATCGGGTTATCCAGCAGGTAGACGCGACCGGCCAGGTAGTGCCCGTGCACCCGCACCCGTGGATACGTATCGGGCGGCAGATGGTCGACGACATCGTCGAAGCGCTGCACCGGCGCCGCCGCTGCCGCGGCATACCGCCGCAGCAGGCCGTCCTTGTAGTCGGCACGGTGCAGTTGCCAGACGCCCAACCGCACGAACAGCAGTGCGCCAACTAAGGTCAGCAGCACCGACCACCACTTCGGACGACGCAGCCAGCTCACGCGGATACCCTGTGGAGGCGGGCTATACTGCGATGGTCGAAGGCGTTCGGGCGATACACGTGGAAACCATCTCAAAGATTGCGCTGGTGGTCATGTTCCTGGTGGTCGTGTTCAACCTCGGCCAGGCTCTCTACTTCATGATGACCGACAAGGATGACGACCGGCGCACGGTGTGGGCGCTGACCCGGCGCATCGGCCTGTCGCTGCTGCTTATCGCCATGGTGATCGTCGGCTACAAACTGGGCTGGATCCACCCGCACGGCGTAGGGCAGTAAGTCTAGCCGGCTCGTCACCCGGGCCGAAGTGCCTGCGTCACCCCGTCCGATCCAGCCGCCCGCGAAACGCATCGCCCGCCTTGCGGCGGGCGATGTGCGTTGCCGCATGCCGGCACAAACCCCTCAGAGCACGTAGACGAAAAGGAACAGGCCCAACCAGACCACGTCCACGAAATGCCAGTACCAGGCCACGGCCTCGAAGCCGAAATGGTGTTCCTTGTCGAAATGGCCCGCCAGTACGCGCAGCCAGATGATCGCCAGCATGATCGTGCCCAAGGTCACGTGCAGGCCATGGAAGCCGGTGAGCATGAAGAACGTGGCGCCATACACGCCGGTGTGCAGGGTCAGGTGCAGCTCGCGGTAGGCCTCCATATACTCGTTCGCCTGGCTGAACACGAAGCAGGCACCCAGCAGTACGGTGACGCCGAGGAACGCCAGCACCTTGCCACGATGTCCTCCGCGCAACGCATGGTGTGCGATGGTAACCGTCACGCTGGAGCTGAGCAGGATCAGCGTGTTCAGCAGCGGGAGCCCCCACGGAACCACCGTCTGGAAATCGCCACCGATGTGGTCGGGCCCGTTACCGCCGCCAGCACCCCACGACGCCGCATAGTGGCTCCACAGGTACTCGTGCGTCAGCACGCCATGTCCGTGTCCGCCGAGCCACGGCACCGAGAAGTTGCGCAGGTAGAACAGCGCACCGAAGAAGGCACCGAAGAACATCACCTCGGAAAAGATGAACCACATCATGCCCATGCGGAACGACGTATCCACCTGGTGGTTGTAGCTGCCGGCAAGCGACTCGCGGATGACCGAGCGGAACCAGCCGAAGAACATCAGCAGGACCCCGACCGCGCCGACCAGGATCACCGTCTTGCCGAACCCCGCCTGGCCCGGCTCGGCATTCAGCCAGTGCGCCGCACCGAAGACCGTGAGAAACAGCACCACCGCCGCGATGATCGGCCACTGGCTCTTGCTCGGTACGTAGTAGATGTCTTGCTGCTGACCCATGGCGATTTCCCGTGGATGTGCGAGTGACTTCCGGTTACCGGGCTCGTCCCGGCGCGCAAATGCGGTTAGTGCAGACCCAGGTGCTGGATCCACAGCATCTGGACAATCGACAACACGAAGAACGACACGGCCACGGCGCCGGCGATCATGGCCGTGCGTCGCGCCCGTCGCAGGCGCACCGACTGCGACGGGTCCAGCACCTGCCGGTTCAGCGTCGCGCGGGTGTTTTCAGGCTTGCCGGGCATCGAGCCATCCATCGGATCAGTCCTCGACGTGACCGTGGGCGAGTTCGTCGTCGTGGATGATCGGCGCGACCGCGAACGTGTGGTGCGGTGCCGGCGAGGGTACGGTCCACTCCAGACCCTTGGCACCGTCCCAGACCCGGTCGGCGGCCTTCTTCTTGGACAGGAACACGCAGTGGATCAGCACGCCGACGAAGATCAGCTGCGACGCACCAAACAGGAAGCCGCCGATCGAGCTGATCATGTTGAAGTCGGCGAAGGCGACGTTGTAGTCGGCCACGCGCCTGGGCATGCCGGCCAGGCCCAGGAAATGCTGCGGGAAGAACAACACGTTCACCCACACCACGCTGTTCCAGAAGTGGATCTTCGCCCAGGTCTCGGAGTACATCCGCCCGGTCCACTTGGGCAGCCAGTAGTAGACGCCGGCAATGATCGCAAACGCCGCGCCGGTCACCAGTACGTAGTGGAAATGCGCGACCACGAAGTAGGTGTCGTGGTACTGGAAGTCGGCCGGCACCAGCGCCAGCATCAGCCCGGAGAAGCCGCCGATGGTGAACAGGATGACGAACGCCACGGCGAACAGCATCGGCGTCTCGAAGGTCATCGAGCCGCCCCACATCGTCGCCACCCAGTTGAACACCTTCACCCCGGTCGGTACCGCGATCAACATGGTGGAGTACATGAAGAAGATCTCCGCCCCCATCGGCAGACCCACCGTGAACATGTGGTGTGCCCAAACGATGAACGACAGGAAGGCGATCGAAGCGGTGGCCATCACCATCGCCTTGTAGCCGAACAGCGGCTTGCGCGAGAACGTCGGGATGATCTCCGAGATGATCCCGAACGCAGGCAGGATCATGATGTACACCTCGGGGTGCCCGAAGAACCAGAAGATGTGCTGATACAGCAGCGGATCGCCACCGCCCGCCGCATTGAAGAAGTTGGTGCCGAAGTACTTGTCGGTGAGCAGCATGGTCACCGCACCGGCCAGCACCGGCATCACGGCGATCAGCAGGAAGGCCGTGATCAGCCAGGTCCACACGAACACCGGCATCTTCAGCAGATCCATGCCCGGGGCACGCATGTTGAGGATGGTCGCGATGATGTTGATCGCGCCCATGATCGAGCTGATGCCCATCAGGTGGATCGCGAACACCGTGTAGGACAAGGCGCTGCTCTGCAGCGACAGCGGTGCGTAGAGGGTCCAGCCGCTGGCCTCGCTGCCACCGGGAAGAAACAAGGTGGAGAGCAGCAGCGCGAACGCGAACGGCAAGATCCAGAACGAAAGGTTGTTCATGCGCGGCAGCGCCATGTCCGGCGCACCGACCATCAGCGGGATCATCCAGTTACCGAGGCCGACGAAGGCCGGCATGATCGCGCCGAAGATCATCACCAGCGCATGCATGGTGATCATTTCGTTGAAGAAATAGGGCTGCACCAGCTGCAGCCCGGGCTTGAACAGCTCGGCACGGATCACCATGGCGAAGCTGCCGCCGATGAAGAACATCAGCAGCGCGAAGACCAGGTACAGGGTGCCGATGTCCTTGTGGTTGGTGGACATCACCCAGCGCTGGAAGAAACCTCTTGGCGCGCCGTGGTGCTCATCGTGATGATCGTGGGTGGCTTCGTGGGCCATGGCCTTGCACCTCTACCTGTGATTCGTTTGCGTGGAAACGTCTCGAAATAGCGGAAGATCAACCCTGACCGGCTGGTTGCGGCGGCGATGAGACCTGCGCGGCTTCCGGTGTGGCGGTACTCGCGGCCGGGGCCGGCGTCGCAGCCTTCTCCCTGGCTTCCAGCCACTTGGCGAAATCCTTCCTCGACACCGCCTTCACCACGATCGGCATGAAAGCGTGGTCCTGGCCGCACAGGTAGGCGCACTGACCTCGATAGACGCCTGGCTTGGTGATGTTGGCCCATGCCGTGTTGATCATGCCGGGGATGGCATCCATCTGCCAGCCGAAGGCGGGCACGAACCATGCGTGGATCACGTCGCCCGAGCCGATCAGGAAACGGATCTTCGTATGGATCGGCACCACCAGCGGGTGATCGACATTGAGCAGGTAGGTGTTGTAGCCGTTGGTCTTCACCGCGTACGGATCGAGGCCTGAACCGAGCTGCCGGGTCTCGTTGCTGAGCTCGTCCAGCTTGGACATGAAGCCGACGTGCGAGATCGGCTTGCCCTGGTAGTCGACGTAGTCGTAGCGCCACTTCCACTGGTAGCCGGTGACCTTGATGGTCATCTGGGAGCCGCTCAGGTCATAGAATTTGCGCATGCCATCGGTGGACAACCACGCCAGGCAGACCAGGATGAGCACCGGTATCGTCGTCCAGATGATCTCGACCATGGTGTTGTGGGACCACTTTTCCGCCACCGCGCCACGCGACTTGCGAAAGCGGAACATGGCAATGAACATCGCGCCGAAGACCAGCACGCCGATGACCGTGCACACCGACAGCGAGATCATGTTCAGGTCGTAGGGCACCCGCGAGTAGGTGGTCACGCCCTTGGTCATATTCATCTGCCAGGGCACCGGGTTGGCCCGGAGCGACCCGGCCGCCAACGCGAACATACCTGCCATCACCACCGCAATCACCTGCTTCGAGCCGTGCTGCCTGATGCCGCCAGATGTCATGTCTTGCACCTTGTGTTGGACCTACCTGTGCAGCCGGCCGTTCAGCCTGTCCAGCAGCACCTCGAGTTTCCGGGACAGCTCGACACGTTCCCCATCGGAGAGGAAAGCGCCGATCTCCAGCTCGCGCCCATGCGACGACAGTAACAGGTGACGTCGCCCGTTGCCGGACTTGAGCCGCACACGTACCCAATATGTCTGAAACTGCGTACTGCGCTTCGCCGGCAGCGACTGCACCTGCAACGAAGCAGCATCCAGCACGATCCGCTCGCCGCGATCGCCTGCCCGCCAGGCCACGCTCAGCGCGGCGGCCAGTGCGGATGCCTCCAACAAGGCAAACAGCGGCGCAAACACATTCCCCTGCCAGGCCCCCAAGCCTGCCGTAGTCAACACCAGTGCCACCAGCACCCCGATCAGGCGACGCAGACCGCGGCGGCTGAGTGCGCGGTTGGGCCGGAGCCACAACGTCACACCGGGCGAGCCGGTCACGGCTGGTCGAAGCACGATCATGGGAGTCCGGCGTGCCTGGAACGGTTCGATAATAGGCTGGGCCGATGCAAGGGGCAAGAATGTCGCAGGCACCTGATCCGGATCGGGTTCCGACTCGCTCGGAAGAAGGCATGCAGTGGTCTCCGGCCATGCGGATGCGTCCGGGCATTTCCGGAGCGTACAATCGCGCGGTTTACACCTCCCCCACCCGGCTCCGCTCCCGTGACCCAGCCCATCCTCAGCCCCGAACTCCCCGCCGCCGTCGAGCCGGCCCGCGCGCGCATCACCGCCGCCTGGCTGCGTGACGAGACCGAGGCCGTCAACGACCTGCTCGCCCAGGCCACGCTTCCGCCCGCGGAACGCGAGCAGGTGATCGACATCGCCGCCGGCCTGGTTTCTCGCGTGCGCGCGCGCGCGAAGGACCAGAGCGCGGTCGAATCCTTCATGCGCCAGTACGACCTCTCGTCCGAGGAGGGCGTGCTGCTGATGTGCGTGGCCGAGGCCCTGCTGCGCATCCCCGACAAGGCCACCGCCGACAAGCTGATCCGCGACAAGCTGGGCGACGCGGACTGGAAGAAGCATCTGGGCCAGAGCGAGTCGCTGTTCGTCAACGCCTCCACCTGGGGCCTGATGCTCACCGGCCGGCTGGTGAACCTGGCCGAGGAGACCCGGCACGACGTTACCGGCGCGCTGCGACGACTGGTCGGCCGCGCCGGCGAACCGGCGATCCGCCTGGCCGTGCGCCAGGCCATGCGCATCATGGGCTACCAGTTCGTGATGGGCCGCAGCATCGGCGAGGCGCTCGACCGCTGCGCGAAGAAGGAATACGCGGTGTACCGCTATTCCTACGACATGCTCGGCGAATCCGCGCTCACCGCCGCGACCGCCGAGCGCTACCAGGAGGACTACCGCCGCGCGATCGCCGCGATCGGCGCCCGCGGCCCGTTCGCCAACCACACCGACGCGCCGTCGATCTCGGTCAAACTGTCCGCGCTGCATCCGCGCTACGAAGTGGCCAAGCGCGAACTGGCCCGCCGCCAGCTCACCGAGAAGCTGCTGGAGCTGTCGCAGCTGGCGATGAAGCAGGGCATCGCGCTCTCCGTCGACGCCGAAGAGGCGGACCGCCTCGAGCTCTCGCTGGACATCATTGGCGACGTATTCGCTCATCCCTCGCTGGAAGGCTGGAATGGCCTCGGCATCGTGGTGCAGGCGTACTCGAAGCGCACCCCGTTCGTGATCGACTGGCTGGTCGAGACGGCACGTGCGGCAAAACGCCGCTGGTACGTCCGCCTGGTCAAGGGCGCCTACTGGGACGCCGAAATCAAGCGCGCCCAGGAACAGGGCCTGTCCGGCTATCCGCTGTACACCCGCAAGCCGAATACCGACGTTTCCTATCTCGCCTGCG
>Ga0078972_1013999_pt1 | contig 12932 bp, 5 predicted proteins | sample YelNatPaOPGAMG01_FD_67568 | JGI IMG/M metagenome (GOLD analysis project Ga0078972, IMG submission 67568) | Hot spring thermophilic microbial communities from Obsidian Pool, Yellowstone National Park, USA - OP-RAMG-01 (SPADES assembly) (version 2) | ecosystem: Environmental > Aquatic > Thermal...
TGCCAAAAAAGATGATGTAATACGCACACTTAATGCTACAAGGTTTGACCTTATTGTTGTAGATGAAGCCCATAAGATGAGCGCATATAGATATGCTGGCAATATAGATAAATCCGATCGTTACAAACTTGGTGAAGTGCTTTCTAATATTACCGAACATTTACTATTTCTTACTGCAACTCCACATAAAGGTGATCCAGAGAACTTTAGACTTTTTCTCGATTTGCTCGAAAAGGGCTTCTTTGCTAATAACGACATGGTAAGAGAATCGGTTACCAACAAAGACAACCCATTGTTTATAAGAAGAATTAAAGAAGATTTAAAAGATTTTGAAGGAAAACCATTATTTTTGCCGCGTACTGTAAAAACAATTTATTTTAATTTAGGTGAATCATCACCAAATGAAAAGGAGTTATACAATGAACTCTCAAAATACGTTGAAAATCAATATAATTTAGAATCTCTAGGTAACTCAACAAAAAGAAGAAATATCGCTTTTGTACTGGCTATATTGCAAAGAAGGTTGGCATCAAGCACATATGCGCTTTTAAAATCACTTGAAAGAAGAAAGAAAAAACTTGAGGATTCGCTCAATTTTTCTCTTGATCAAAATAATAAGAAATCCGAAATATATGATTTCGAAGAAATTGAGGATATGTCTGAAGATGAACGCTGGCAAAAAGAATATGACTGGGAAACCTTTAGTACTGCTAAATCAAAAGAAGATTTAAAAAAGGAAATTGATGTTATTCAGTCACTTATTGAAAGGGCAAAAGGTATAATTGATAATGAAGAGGAAATTAAACTTAAAAAACTAAAAGAATCCTTGGTTGAACTAGGCAACAATGTTCAAGAAAAAAACCAAAGAAAGATACTCATTTTTACCGAATCACGCGATACGCTTGAGTACCTTGAAAATAAGATAGACAAATGGGGTTATAAGGTAAATACAATCCATGGTGGGATGAATTTAGACGATAGGGTAAACGCAGAATCAGTTTTTAGAAATGAAACCGAAGTAATGGTTGCAACTGAAGCTGCTGGCGAAGGTATCAATCTGCAATTTTGTAATTTAATGATCAATTACGATATACCGTGGAACCCAAATAGGCTTGAGCAGAGAATGGGTAGAATACACAGGTATGGTCAAACAAGAGAGGTATTCGTCCATAACCTTGTAGCTAATGATACACGTGAAGGTAAAGTGCTTGAGACCCTTTTTAATAAAATAGAAGAAATACGAAATGCCTTAGGGAGCGATAAAGTTTTTGATGTATTGGGTGAGGTAATTGACGCAAAGCAATTCTCAAAGGCAATTATTGATGCTGCCGTAAACGCTAGAAGTATAGATGAGATACTTAAAGATATTGAAATCAGGGTTGATGAAGAGTATTTAATGAAAATAAAAGAAAACCTTGGCGAAACGCTCGCTACAAGGTACATAGATTATACAAGGATAAAAGAACTTGCACAAAAGGCAAAGGAGAACCGTTTAATCCCCGAATATACACAAAATTTTTTTGTTAAAGCCTTTGAAAAGGCTGGTGGCAAGATACGCGAAATTAAAGCTCCAGAAATAATATCCATAGAATCGGTTCCTTATAGTATTAAAAGATTTTCTTATGATGAAAAATTTAAAAAGACCTATGGGAGTGTGCTAAGTAGGTATCCAAAGGTAGTCTTTGATAAAGAATATTTAATGAAATACCCAACAGCTGAATTTCTTACCTTTGGTCATCCACTCTTTGAGGCAACATTAAATTGGGTTGAAAAGGAATGCGAAAATAGCATTAAAACGGGCGGTACCTTCTACGATCCTGATGGCAAATTAGATGGATTTATAGTCTTTTATGAAGGCGAGATAAGAGACGGTACTGGTGCTATCGCAGGAAAACGTTTGTTTTCGTTTTTTGTAAATAATGAAGGATCAAAAATTATTGCACCTTCTATACTTTGGGATTTGATAGAAGAAAATAAGCAATCTGAAGAATCTACAGTAGATATTGAAGAGATAAAAAATAAAACTAAACAGTTGGCTATTGAAACGTTAAGTCAATATAAAAAGGAATTACTCGAAGAGCGAAAAAGACAGGCAGAAATAAAACAAAAATATGGAGTAAAATCTCTTGAGTATTTTATTTCAAAACTTGATGGCGAATTGATTGAACTTGAAGATAGGAAAGCTAAGGGTGAAAATGTAGATCTTGCCATAAGAAACAAGGCAGAAAGAAAATCAGAATACGAAGAATCACTTAAAGAATTGAAAAAACTCATAGAACAAGAACAAAGTCTAACAATAACTATGCCAAGTTTTTTGGGTATTATTCGGGTAAAACCTATAAGAACAAGGGATCAAGATATGGCAAGTGATGAAGAGATAGAAAAAATAGGTATGTTGCTTACTATGGAATATGAGCGCAATAATCAAAGACAACCAGAAGATATCTCGGATCAAAATCTTGGATTTGATATACGCTCAAAGGATAAAGATGGAAATTTACGCTATATTGAAGTAAAAGCAAGAGCAGAGGATGGGGATATTGCATTAACGCAAAATGAATGGTTTATAGCTAAGCGTTTTGGTGATGACTATTATCTATACGTGATATTTAATGCTTCTACAAGCCCTGAACTTAAGATAATTCAAAACCCGGCAAAAAATTTAATTCCTCAGACAAAGATTGAGCAAGTACGCTACATAATCGATAAATTCCAAATCACAGAAAAAGGGGCAAAGATGTGAGTGAAAAACGATTTATTGAAGAATCATTTCCTGTTAAGGAAGTAGGGATAGAATCAGCAAGAGAAAAAAATATACGACATGGCCACATTTCGACACTCCATATCTGGTGGGCAAGACGTCCTTTGGCATCGTCGAGAGTAACAAATTATGCAGCTTTAATTAAAGCACCAAAAAGTATAGATGAGTGGAACAATAAGAGAAATTTCATCATAGAGCTTTCTAAATGGGAGAACTCTTTAAATCAACAAATGATTGAAAGGGCAAGAAATGAGATATTAGATTCAAATGGCGGTGTTCCTCCAAAGGTTCTTGACCCCTTTGGCGGTGGTGGTTCAATACCACTTGAAGCCTTGCGCTTAGGCTGTGAAACATACAGCAATGACTATAACCCAGTGGCAGTTCTTATTCAAAAGTGTACTTTAGAATATCCTCAAAAATTTGGACAACCAAAAGAAATAGAAGAAGAAACTGCATTTTTAGGAAATAAACAAAGAAGTAAAAAAACTATAAATCCACTTTTAGAAGATGTTAAAAAATGGGGTAACTGGGTATTACAAGAGGCAAAAGAAGAGATTGGAAGATTTTATCCAAATGAACCAGACGGTTTGATTCCTGTTGGCTACATTTGGGCACGTACAGTTCCCTGTCAAAATCCCACTTGCGGTGTAAAAATTCCTTTAATGCGCCAATATTGGCTTGCCAAGAAGGATAAAAAGAAAATTTCATTAAAACCTTATGTAAAAGATAAAAAGGTTGAATTTGAGATAGTAGGCCAAAATAGCCAATTTCCAGATGACTTTGACCCAGAAAAAGGAACTGTTGCTAGAGCCTTTGTGACCTGTCCAGTATGTGGAGCAGTAATAGATGATAAAACCACACGAAGGCTATTTCAAGAAGGAAAATTTGGCCAGAGAATGGTTGCTGTCGTACTGCACGATCCAAAAACACAAGGCAAAACATATCGCCTTGCAACTGAAAAGGATATTGAAATATTTAAAGAGGCAGAGGTTTATCTAGAAAAGAAGCGTGCAGAGCTTTTTGATGAATGGGGAATAGACCCAGTGCCGGATGAACCTATGCCACCAAAAGAAACGCTTGGATTTCGTGTTCAACGTTACGGAATGCTTAAATGGGGTGACCTTTTTAACTCTCGTCAGAAATTGGTATTGATAACATTTACTGAAAAAGTGCGAAAAGCTTATAAAAAAATGATTGATGAAGGTTATGATTTAGAATATGCAAAGGCAGTGGTAAGTTATTTAGGATTAGTAATAACTAGAATGTCAGATTTTGAAACAACTTTATGTCGTTGGCATCCCCAATGGGAATTTATTCCTAATACCTTTGGTCGACAAGCATTACCAATGTCTTGGGATTACGCTGAACTAAATTTATTTTCCCCAATTTTAACAGGCACTTTTAACAGTATGCTGCGACAAATAATAAGAGTAATTGAAGAGATTTCGAAAGTAGACCAGCTTTTTGCTGCTGTCGCCCAATCCTCCTCCACAACTCTCCCCTACTCCGACAACTATTTCGATGCAGTATTTACGGATCCGCCATACTATGACAATGTACCCTATTCATATCTATCTGATTTTTTCTATGTTTGGTTGAAGCGTTCTATTGGAGATTTGTACCCTGAACTTTTTTCGACACCTCTTACTCCAAAATCACAAGAACTTGTTGCTTATTCAAATATTGAAGGTGGATTTGAGGTAGCCAAAAAGAAGTTTGAAGATGATCTTAAAAAATCCTTTCAAGAAATATATCGTGTATTAAAACCCAATGGGATTACAGTAATTGTATATGCTCACAAATCAACAGAGGGATGGGAAACGCTTATAAATTCTCTTTTGGATTCAGGACTTGTTATTAACGCTGCATGGCCCATTAACACGGAAATGCAATCGCGCTTAAGAGCTAATGAATCGGCAGCCCTTGCTTCGTCTATCTATATAGTTGCCCGTAAAATAAAAAGACAGTCAACAGGTTTTTACAATCAGGTTAAAGAGGAACTAAAGACATATCTTAACGAAAAGCTTGATAGGCTTTGGGATGAAGGCATTGGTGGAGGAGACTTTTTTATTGCTGCCATTGGTTCTGCCATCGAGGTCTTTGGCAAATACGAAAAGGTTATGGATTATGAAGGCAATATCATAAGAGCAGATAAAATTCTTCAAGACGTGCGAAAAGTTGCTACTGATTATGCAGTGCACAAGATTTTGCACAATGGCTTTGTGGGTGAAATCAACGAACTGACACGCTTTTACGTGCTGTGGAGATGGAACTATATAGAAGCAAAAGTTCCTTTTGACGAAGCGCGAAAACTTGCTACCAGCTGTGGAATTAACCTATCCGAACTATGGAACAAGAAAAGCTTTGTAAACAAAGATAAAGAGTTTATAAAAGTTTTAGGCCCACAGGAGCGAAAGCTTGAAGATTTAGAAGACTCTACAGAACTAATTGATGTATTGCACCATATACTTTTATTATGGGAAAAGAGCAAAAGTGCCGATATCTTAAATCGCTTAAAAGATACAGGATATGGGAGAAGTGAAGCATTTTACAGGGTAGCTCAGGCGATTTCAGAATGCTTGCCAATTGAAAGCAAAGAAAAAAAGCTTTTGGATGGGTTTTTGGTAGGTAGAGAAAGAATTCAAAGCGAGTTAAAGGAATCAAAATTTAGACAGCAATCTTTTGATTTTAATGGAGGATGAATATTATGAATGCATTTCATAGCATTGCAGTACCGCATAAGGATATACTTGAAGGCAGATTGAGAATGGATATTTTTGCCGCTTATTTATGGGAAGCATATCATAATCGCGGGTCAGTAGAGTATAAAGATGCATCAACCTTTTTTCAAAAAACATATATTACTCAAGGGCTGCATAATCTACTTGGTATCATTCAAAATCGTATTAATGGCAAAGGCGGAGATCCAACAATACAAATACAGACTCCATTTGGTGGTGGCAAAACCCATTCACTTATTGCACTTATGCATAAAGCAAGAGAATGGAACGCAACCCCTATTGTTATCGTGGGAACGAATTTAAGTTCAAAAGATACTCTATGGGGTATTATTGAAACTCAATTAACTGGCAAAAATGAATATTTAACAGGACTTACATCGCCCGGAAAAAATAAATTAAAAAATTTACTTTCAGGTCATCAACCAATTATAATCTTAATTGATGAACTTCTTGAATATGTAACAAAAGCAGCAGGTGAAAAAGTAGAGGAAAGCACACTTGCTGCACAAACTGTGGCATTTTTACAGGAGCTTAGCGAAACTATATCCACGCTTGAAAAATCCTGCCTTGTGTTAACATTACCGTCAAGCTTAATCGAACATTATGATCAAGCTGCTGAAAAGCTATACTCACAGATCCAAAGAGTGGTTGGTAGAGTTGAGAAGATATATACGCCAGTTTCAGAAACTGAAATTTCTAAGGTTATACGCCAAAGGCTTTTTAGTTCAGTTGATTTGCAAAAAGTAAAATCAGTTGTAGAAAATTTTATGGATTACGCCCAAAAAGAAAATATTTTACCTATTGGGACAGAGCCAACTGAATACAGGGATAGATTTATAGATTCATATCCATTTTTGCCTGAAGTAATTGATGTGTTATATCATCGTTGGGGAAGTTTTCCTAATTTTCAACGCACAAGAGGTGTATTGCGTTTGCTTTCTTTAGTTATTTCAATATTAAAAGATCAAAGCATCCCCTATATCACGCTTGCGGATTTTAATCTTGCCAACGGTGAAATACGGCAGGAACTTTTAAAGCATGTAGGCACTGAATATAATAGCATTATTGCACAGGATATAACTGGTTCTGATGCAGGTAGTAAAAAGGTGGATATAAACTTAGGTGATTCATATAAAGGATTAAAATTGGCTACTCGCACTGCCACAACTATTTTTATGTACTCCTTTTCTGGTGGCACTGAAAAAGGTGCAACATTAAATGAAATTAAGCGTTCAGCTACTACTCTGGACAATCCGTCAAGCGTTGTTGCAGAAGCCATTGAACAACTGAAAAACAAACTTTTTTATTTTCAATTCCAAAATGATAAGTATTTCTTTTCAAATCAGCCAAACCTAAATCGCATAATTCTTACAAAAACTGAAAACATAAAAGAAGAAGATGTTTCGAAATTAGAATATCAATTACTAAAAGAAAGTGTTTCAGGAGGAAATTTTAAGGTTTATATATGGCAAGAAAACCCATCATCTATACCCGATACTGAAGAATTTAAGCTTGTTATTTTACAAAATGAGAATAAAGACGTTATTGAGTCAATTATTAAAAGTAAAGGGACAAGTGTAAGAGTTAATTGTAATACTATATTTTTACTTTTTCCATCAGAAAATGAACGAATCGGTTTTAAAAATCGACTGAAAAGATATTTAGCCTATAAATCAATAGCAAACGACACTACAATAAATCTCTCCGAAATCCAATTAAAGGAAGTAAAATCAGAAATAAAAAGGATTGAATCTGAACTAAAAGAATCAATAAGGCAGTTTTACAGGTGCATTGCAGTTCCAACTAAAGATAGTTACAAAAAGTTTGATCTTGGAATACCCACCTATGGCAATAAAAAATCTCTTGTTGATGAGATATACGATAAATTGCACTCTGAAAATGAAATATTAGAAAATATTCCACCCATTATTATTAAAGAAAAGTACCTCTCTAATAAAGATTATGTTAATACTAAAAAACTGTTGGATACATTTTATCGAACACCTGGTGAACCGCGCATAAAAGATAAATATACCTTACAAAAAGCAATAGAAGAGGGTGTTTCAAAAGGCATTTTCGGTTTAGGTGAGCTTGATGCTGATATACCTATATGCATATATATTAAAGAAAAACCAGAAGTTGGATTTAGTGATAACGAAATAATTATTAAAGAGAACTTGTGTGTAAAAAAACATGAAGAAGATAAACGTCCACAAGTTATAATAAAAGTCGAAGAAAATGTTATAAAAGAAACTAGTCCAAGTAAATCTTTCGATACTCAAGCTATAGCAGAGACAAAAGAACTAAATGAGTATGAAACAGTTGAAAAAAACATTAATTTAAGTTTTAAAATCCCTAAAGGGAAGGTTTCTGATATATTTAGGATCGTTAATTTAATACAGACGCAGTTTGAATCTGTTTACATTGATATAAAAGCTACAGATGGTAGCATGTCAAAACAGGATTATCAAAATAAAATTATAGAAGCATTACAGCAATTAAACATAGAGATAGATAAATAGATAAAAAGGAATTTAAGTTGTAAACAAGGGTCACTTTGTTATATGTTTCTTATCTTTTCCTCTTGGAATAGAATACTCTCTTGATAAAATAAAAGAAGTTCTAAACAATTTTAAATTGTAAAATTTAGTCTTTGTGTATAAATAAAAAAATTTTTTAGTTCTGCAAATACTTCTTCTTCTTCGGCAATATTATTAATAGTATTTTCTACATATTTACGCTTATCTTCTTCTAAGTCTCTTAAATTTTTAGATTCTATGTATACAAGAATATTTAATATTCTCTTATTAATCCGTTTAGGAGGACAAGAAATATTTAATTGAAACTTATTAATAAAAAAATTAATAAAATTCCCAATTTCTTCAAATTTAACCCTATCTGAATTTTTTAATTTATTAAATATATAATCCTCTATTTCCTTTCCATCTCCAGATTTACTTGGTATTAAACAGTGGCGGCAATAATATACACGATTTAACTCTTTTTCCCTTTCTTGAAGTTTTTTACTAAAATTTTCTATTTCTGCTTTTGCATCGTTATCTACTATTAAAAGAATAGATTTTAGATTGTCAAACCCAGTTGTACCTGGTATTATTTTAATTTTATCCCTTCCATTTATTGTATATATGCCACAACAAATATCTTTTTTGTCATTTTCAACATAATTAATGTTTTTGTTCTTCTCTTTGTCCTCTTCATTAGCTTCTTCAATAATATTGTAGTTTCCATTTATTTTTTTAATTAAACCGCTTACCAGCCATTTAATAATTTTATCTTCGACTATAATAAGATGTGGAGTTTTTATATTTTCAAAATCAAAACCCTCTTTTGCCATACTTATCTAAATTCAGCGTTTCCTTCTATTAAGTCTTTTAAATCTTTTCCGTCTAAATGAAGGGTATAAATTATATCATTATCTTTTTTTATTATTCTTATTGCTCCTATAGAATTTACATCATCATCTTTTAAAACTTCAAAACCTTCTTCTACAAATTCAGCACTATGTGTAGCTATAAAGTACTGAATATTAAGTTCTCTTGATAATCTTAAGATATTCTCAAATATTTTCTTTTGAATAGACCAATGCAATCCATTTTCTATTTCATCAATCAAAATAATACCATTCTCATGTGTTAAAGAAAGACCTATTATGTAGAATACTCTTAAAAACCCCTCTCCCATTTGGCTAATAGGTAGCAGAATATTTTTTTTTCTGATAACAACTGTATTCAAACCACTTGGGATGATTTCCACTTCTTCTATATCGTGTTCTACTATTTTTAGCTTATCAATAAATTCTTTTTTCTTGTTAGCGTTAACAATGTCACCGTAAATTTTATTTGTTGAAAGTGATCCAAATGAAAACGTTGACGGCATATAAAAAAAATTAAACTCTTTATTAATATTATGCTTATTGTACTCTTCTGGTAGCGATACCTTATGCGGAGGCAAAGGCAGAGGGTATAATGAACTATTTGGGTTAATATAAGGCTCTACATTACATTGAAATGTTTGAGATTCTTTTTTACTGCCTTGAGTATAATTCCACTTAAAAACTACTTCTCTACTACCAGAGTTTTTATTAAAACCTTGGGAAATTAATAAAGATAGTTTACTATCATCTTCTAGGTCAACTGTTAATTCTATGTTTTTTTCAGGATTTTTAAAAATTGTATTCCATAAACTTTTAAATATTGATTCTGTGGAAGAATAGTTTATTATGTTATAAAATTGAGAATGCAATATTACGTTAAAATTACTAATAAGAAGACTAGGGTCGCTTTGGCTTTGTGAGTAGCTTAAAAGTAAAAATATAGCTTCTAACAGTGATGTTTTACCAACATTGTTCTTCCCGTAAATAAAGTTAATGTTTTTATTAAAAGAATTAACTTTTAAATTATCAAAAACTTTAAAATTTTTAATTTCAACACTTAAGAGTCTACTCATAATCTCGAAGTATATGATAAGCTAACTATTTTGTCAAATTTTCGACATTCCTATAAAAAATAGTGGAATTAATTAAGGAAATTAGAAAACATAATGGTTAACAATCGTTGGCTTTTGTGTTATTTTACTAATACAGAAAAATTTGAGGAATTATGAAGAGCTTTATGAATTATTATAAAAAGGTAGGAAAATTTTTATGAAAACAGAAACTCATTCAATTTATGATGTATTATCGAAAAATGCGACTTCTTTTTTTATTCCACCTTTTCAGCGAGCTTATGCTTGGGGAAAACAAGAAATAGAAAGGTTTTTCGAAGATATTAAGAGAATTATCGTTTCAGAATTGGATGCCAAACAGCATAATAAACAAGAGCATTTTTATGGAACAATTGTGATAAAAGAAGAAATAGTAGGATTTTCTAATAAGGCAATAATCATAGATGGACAACAAAGATTAACCACAGCATTGCTTTTTTTAATCGCACTAAGAGATATAGAGCAAGATCAAGAAAAGAAAAATTGGATTACATATACTTGTTTATTAAATACATCTTCAACTTTTCAGAATAAAATTAAATTAAAACAGGTAAGTAAAGACTGGGAAGAATATAAAGATTTAGTTCATGCTAAAACTCCTTCTCATAATGGAGCTATTACAAATGCTTATAAATTATTAAAAAAATTAATCCAAAACCTAAACCAGCTCAACCCCAAAATAACCATTGATCATTACATAATTGCTATTCAACGGCTTAATGTTGCAGTAATCTTTTTAGATGAAAGGCCTTTTAAAGGTGAAGACCCTCAAATAATTTTTGAAACTCTTAATTCATTAGGTAAACCGCTTACCTTGTCTGATTTAGTAAGAAATTTTATATTGCTAAAGATAGAAAGCGATAAACAAACAGAAATTTATGAAAAAATATGGTACCTCAAAATTGAAAGTGTTCTTAATGACGATACTTCCAAGTTTTTTAGAGACTATCTTCAATACAAAAAATCAACCCCTTTAAAAGTGGTTAGTGATAATAATACAAAAGAGTTATATCAGCAGTTTAAAGAGTTCGTTGATGAAAATTTTACAAATAACAATGATTTTATAGAAGATATTTTGAGGTATGTAAACATATATAAATGGATTATAAGTGAAGAAATTCATAACACTGTTATTGCGGAAAGAGAAGAAAACGATAAAATAATAAAAGAATTATTGAGAAATATTTTTCACGATATCAAATCAGAGGCTTTTAAACCTTTTATTTTAGAATTATTAGAACATCATCAATATGGAGAAAATAATATAAAAATAACAGATGAAAATTTAATTGCGATACTTAAAATCATTAGAACTTATTTGATCAGAAGAAGAATATTAAAATTAACTCGAGGCGAAAACAAAAATATAGTATTACTATGTAAGAAGATAAAAGAAATAGCCAACGATAGAACTTCGATCATTGAACTTCTTACAAGTATGTCTTACAGCCTTAGACTTCCAAATGACGATGAGATCAAGAATGCTTTAATGAATTTGAATTTTTATGAAGAGTTAAAGCAGTATTCTAAATTTATTTTGGGAAAAATTGAAGAGCATAATTCAAAAGTATCCGTACCTTTCAGGAATGAAAAAATTTTAATTGAACATATAATGCCTCAAAACTTAAATGATGATTGGAAAGCCGAATTAGGTAATAACAGTGAAGAGATACATAAAAAATATCTTCACAATATTGGTAACCTTATTCTTACAGAATTTAATTCTGAAATGGGTAATAAATCATTTTACAAAAAGAAAGAAAAGCTAAAAACTTCAAATTTATATTACAGACATGACATAATAAATAGAGATAAATGGAATCAACAAAGCATCGAGGAACATAGAGAAAACATGATAAAATGGTTTCTTGATACATTCCCATTACTTGAAGAATATAAAAACAAAAATTGTTGGAATTCTCAAATAAGTGAAGTTGATTGGTTTTCTCCATTAGATGATGATGCTAGAGACATTTCTGAAGGAAATAAACCAGAAGAGTTTTTGATTTTTGATAAAAAATATCAAGTAAAAACATGGCAAGATGTGTTTCTCTGTTTCTCAAAATATATAAATGAATCCTCTGAGAAAGATTTTAAAAATATAATTGAAAATCAACAAGAATTGTTTGGGAAAGATAATGCCATTTTAAAATGGAGAAGATTAAGAGATATGATAGAAGAGAAGAATGAATTATCAAAACGATATAAAACATTAGATGGTAAAACTTGGGATAAAATTAAGGACTTAAATGAAAATACATTTTTTGTTCATATAAATATGTCAGCAAATACATGTATGACAAGAATTGCTAATATTATGAATAAATTTTATATAAATGGAGATGATGTGAAAATTAAACTAAAAAATTGATTTAAGAGAGTGAAATGAAGACTTAATTGGCTATAAAACCCCACATGGAATTTTATAGCCAACACTTGGATGTATTTTTGACTATTTCAAGTATAAACTTCTATATAATCCTTTTTTGCCTTACCTTATTTCTTTCATCGTATATTGTATCACTTTTAACAATATTAACTTTATGATACGTGCAGCCTTAAACTACTTGCCCATTTTTCGTTAGGATAATTCTTATAAAGGTCTTTAATTATAGCCTTTGCTTCTTTTTGAGTCATTGTTGGATTTTGATAATAGGGAATATTTAAATAAGACAACATAGATTTGAAAAGCTCTACATTTTCAATTCTCCTTGAAGGTATAAGTTGTTTTGCCTGATTGCCATAAGCTAACACGATTAATGCGCCGTATGCATCGTTAGCATGATTTGCATGGTCAATTCTTCCAGCTTCAATCTGTAAAACAAAACCCTTTTTTGAATCTTGTAATTTTTTAAGCGCTACAGCAGTAAGAGTAGCTAATGAAGGTTGATATGAGAGTTTATCATCATTTAATCTATCCAGGTAAT
>Ga0078972_1014000_pt1 | contig 12931 bp, 12 predicted proteins | sample YelNatPaOPGAMG01_FD_67568 | JGI IMG/M metagenome (GOLD analysis project Ga0078972, IMG submission 67568) | Hot spring thermophilic microbial communities from Obsidian Pool, Yellowstone National Park, USA - OP-RAMG-01 (SPADES assembly) (version 2) | ecosystem: Environmental > Aquatic > Thermal...
GTCAATCATATTAGAACCAACAAACTTCTATTATTAAATCTTTTTTTAAAGCAATTTCCTAAAAAATTCATTTATAAACAAAAATATTTTTAATTTTAACAAGATATTTAAATTTGAGTTCAAATTAAAGATAATGAAAATTTTGGAAATTACAAATTATACTGCAGGTGCAGACGGAGTTTTTAGCAGAGTAAAACAAGAGTCATTTGTCTTAGCAAAATTAGGCCACGAAGTAAAAATTTTTTCTACAAATAAAACAAAAGGCTCTTCTAAAATTGCAACTAAAAAAGAAACACTAAACGAAGATAATATTAAAGTTGAAGTTGAAAGATTCAAATCGGTTAAGTTAGGCGGAGAGAGCTATATGTACTGGAATTTTAAAAAAGAAGCTTTAAAATTTAATCCTGATTTAATAATTGCTCACTCTTATCGTCATCTACACACGCATATGGCCTTAAAAATTGGAAAAAAGTTAAATGTACCTGTCTTACTTGTTACTCACGCCCCATTTGAACGCTCTTCTACAAGAAATTTTCTTGAAAAAATAATTGTCTGCTTTTATGACAAAATTATTGGAAAAAAAATTTTAAACAAATTCACAAAAGTAATTGCAATAACAAAATGGGAAATTTCATACCTGAAAGAAATTGGCTTGGAAAAAGAAAAAATAATTTATTTGCCTAATGGCACACCAAAAATTTTCTTTTCTAAGGCACAAAATAAAAAAAATAACAAAATAATTTACTTAGGGAGAATTTCCCCAATAAAAAATCTTGAAGTTGTTTTAGAAGCTTTGTCTGTGAATAAAAACAAAGAAATATTTTGCAAGTTTTTTGGACCAGCAGAAGAAAAGTACCTAAAAAAATTAAATAGAATAATCAAGATTAAAAGACTAAAAAACATAGAAATAATAAATCAGCATTATGATATAAAAAAACAATTAAAAGAGCTAGACAGCTCGTTTATATTTATTTTGCCTTCGAAAAGTGAGGGAATGCCTCAAGCACTCATAGAAGCAATGGCCAGAAAAAAAATAGTTGTTGCAAGCGACATTATTGCCTCTAGAGAGCTAATTAAAAATGGAAAAAATGGTTTTTTATTTCCTCTTAACGATTCAGAGTATTTAGCTAAACTTTTAGATAAGATTATAAATTTGCCTAATGCAGAAATATTTAAAATTCAAAATGAGGCAAGGAAGTCAGTTGAGCAATTTTCTTGGGAAAATTTATCAAAAAAACTTAATAATTTGATTACTAGCCTAAAACAAGTCTCTCACTAATTTCTCCAGCAAAATTTTCTAACATCTTCTCTTTAACATTTTTCTTCCAGCCGTAATGCCCCAAAACCCAGCCCAATTTTACTAAAGCTGTTTCAGATAGCATATCCTCTAAAAATATGACTCCTGCTTCTTGCAAGTCCCTTCCATTACTATAAACAAATGGATCTACCCTCCCATAGATTGTTTGACTAGTCATACAAACCACAAACCCATTACGAATATGCTTCTTTAAAACAGGAATCCAATTGTTATATAAAGAATCAGAAGCAGCCACATGTCCCAGCCCAGTAGCCTCCACAACAATTCCCTTATATTTTAAAGCATAATAGTCTAAAACTTCTGGATTTTGTCCTGGATAGTATTTTATAAGAGCTACTTTGTCTGTGAAATTTGTGTCAAGCTCAGCTCTTTTGCTGTTATCCCTTTTATTATAACTAGAAATAAATTCAACATTTTCAGAGATTTTAGCAATTGGTTCGGCATTTATGCTCTTAAAAGCATCTCTTCGTGAGCTATGCATTTTTTTTGCTTTCGTGCCTCTCAAAGCATAGCAATAATCATCACTGCTGTTTGCGTGCCCTACTATCATCACTTCTGCGCAATCTGAAAGAGCCATTTTAACAGCACTTAACAAGTTCAAATGTGCATCGCTACTTGCCCTATCAATGCTCCTCTGCGAATAAGTTAAAACAACAGGTTTTCCCAAGTTTCTTAAGAAAAAACTTAAAGCAGCAGCAGTGTAATGCAAAGTATCTGTACCATGGGTAACAATAACTCCCTTAATATCGTTGTCATCAAGCATTTCTTTCACTTTCTCAGCAATTTTTATCCAGTGCTCATAGCTCATTGACTCAGAAAGAACTAAAAATGGAATTTCTATTTTTTTTACATTTGCAATTTCAAAAATCTCAGGATAATTTTTAGCAAAATCTTCTATACTGCTTAAAGGCTTAACTCCCCCTGTCTTATAGTCTAATCTTGAAGCAATTGTACCACCTGTAGCAATGATACCTATACTTCCTAAACCCTCCTTTTTAGGCAAAGCAAACTCTTTTTTCTCTTCTACTATTCTTTTCCGCGGAATTTTCCTTGCAAATAAAATATTTTCTTTAGGTATCCCAATATTATACCCCGAACTTAGTTTTACCAAAACAATATCTTTTTCAGAACTTTCTAAAACAACTGCGTCTAATTCTTCTTTCGCAAGTCTAAATCTAACCTCATCTCCATGAGAAAAATTTAGTTCAACCATATATAAAAAAGAAAAAGAGTCTTTTTATTTTTTACCCTTTATTATTTTGCCTAGACAAAAAATCATCAAGATAATACGTAATATCATATTTAGCTGCTAGCCCACTTGTCTCTATATCCTGTAAATTAAAAATTTCGCAATGAATTCCTCCAAAAGAATTTCTTACTCTTGATTCTATAAAACCTTTCATAGTTTCTAATACTTTTTTATCTGGATAATAAGATGCATAAATCCCAATTATACTTTCTTCCAGAGATAAATTCTTATAATAATCTTGAGAAATTTCAAATGCTACATTTGCAAGAACTTCAAGTCTGTATCTATCACTCTGCCTTTGGCCTTGCGAAGTATTTAAATCCATCAAAATATTAAAGAATTTTAATAACTTTTAAAAAAATCTATGGTATAAACTATATGTTACAAATCAATAAATTTGCAAAGTATAAACCTCTTTTTATTTGATTTTTATCTTAAAAACTTACAAAAAAATGTACTTATTCTTTAGGCTCACTTGCAATAAACGCCCACCAAGGCTTTTTAATTTCAATTTCTCCTGTTTCGGCATTGACTCTTGTCAGAACATTCATTTTCTTTGAAAAGATACCTAAAATCCTAGCATGCCTCTGCAACTGCAATTCATACATAATTTGTTTTACTTCTCCCTTTGATATTTCTCTTAACTCAACAGTGCAATTGTTTTCTTCTGATGTACAGTTTTTTAATCTTAATCTCTGAAGAACTTTTGTCAATGCTTCATCAGGCATAACCTTGATTTCTTTAGTCTCGTTTCCTTCGTGCAACTTAGCTCTAATTCTTGTTTTATTTTGATTAGGTAACGCCTCTGTTTCAATACTTAAATTAGTATTCACTTTTGTCTTATTAATTTCTATAATCAATATGTTTCCAGATTTTCCTGCAGTAATATTTATTATTTTTCCGTTTTCTGTAGCACAAGATACTACTGCTCCTCTGCAAAAGCACCCCTCAGGACATTCTGACTCATTTAGCTTTTGCCAAGGTCTAAATGTGAAATTATTTCTTAATTGGGTTCTTATCTCACTCTGATTTTGAATTCTTGTTTTATTTTGTTTCTGCACTCTAACAGTTGATGTACTTAAAGACGCATTTGCGATAGCATTTGAATTTGTGCTATTCTTACAATCCTCCTCGCAATTGCAAATATTTTCCCACTTCTCACAAACTCCATTTCCACAATCAGAACAGATTCCATAAACTCCAACTACTTCTCTACACAAACCACCAACAAGTTCTGTTCTTGGTATTACTTTTAATCCTTCACAACACTCCTTTGCTACTCCAGGCGACTCTCCTGCCTTGCTACAAGACAAATTCTTTCTATATTCGCTCCCGCATGAACCATTAAAGAAAGCATAAGAATCGCAACTCTCTCCATTTGGAAACACACATTTTCCCTCTCCATAAACGTATTTATAACCCATCTCCTCGCAATAAGTTGCAGATAGCTCGGCTATAGCAAAAGCAAAAATACTCATACTCCCTACTACAAAAATTAAAAGCAAAACAAATACCGCTTCTTTTACAAATTTTTTCATGCAACTTATTAATTAAATCTCTTTATAAAACTTTCTAATGAAATCAAATTTTTTAGTTCAGAATTGCTCTTTCAAATTCACTTTATTATAAATAACCTAAATAACTAATCTTAACCTTTTATTTTTTAACAATCTTTTCAAATATTTTAAAGTAATTTTATTGCTTTTCCTAAAATTAAAATATTTTATTTAAATTTCTTTAAACGGCCCTACGAGGAATTGAACCTCGGTCAGTCGGTCCGAAGCCGACTATTCTATCCACTGAACTATAGGGCCTTAAAAGAAATTGCAAATTAAACTAATAAACTTAATGGTTAAGAATTATTGCAGCAGCAACGCAAGCAATCATTATTATAATTGAAATTATTTGCTTCAAAGAAGGTTTTTCATGCAAGAAAAATACTGCTAAAATTACTAAAAATACAGGAGCTAAAATAAATAGTAATGTTGTCACAACCACTCCATAAACCCCATATCCATAATAAATAATTGCCCTATAAACAACCCATATTGCAGCAATAATTAAAGTCATTACCCCAATTTTTTTATCTTTTGCCAAAATACTAAAACTGGGCTTAAAGATTAAAAAAGAAAAAAGGAAAATAAAAAAGCACCTTAAAAAATAAAAGAAGAAAGGATTATAATACTGAATAATTGCCTTTGAAGCAACAAGCTCAACAGCAAAAAACAAACTACTTAAATAAACACTTATTGTATATTTATTAATTGCAAGATGATGCTTTTTTAAATGGGAAACTACTAAAGAGATACTTGCAATAATAGCTAATAAAACAATAGTCCAGTTTCTTTCTGACTTATAAGCAATAACTGCCAAAAGAATAGTAAACAAAGGTTGCATTAACCTTATTGGCTCAAATTCAATAATCTTTACTTTCTTTAAAGAATAATAAAACAAAACATTTGCTAAAATAGACATAAAAATTACTAATAAAAAAATTAAAATATTTTTTAGAAAAAAAGCCTCTTCTTCAACATCTTGAAAAAAATAAATTATAGGCAATAAAATCAAGACTATTGCCAAAAAACCATAAACAGTATAATTTCTATAGTCTATTTTTTTATGTTTTAGAAGTTTTTTTTCTAAAATAGTTCCAACAGCTTCTAAAAATGCACCAATTATAGGAAGATAAACCATTTCAAACTCTTATCTTCACAAAACTACCCTGGCTTATAAATATTACTTTGTTTATTCCAGAAGTTTTTTTAAAATCTCTCTTGCAACTTTAAAATCAGCTCTTTTTTTTGTTTTTTCCATTATTTTGCCCATTAAGAAATCAAAAGCCTTTTGTTCTCCTTTATGATAATCTTCAACTGCTTTTTTATTTTCATTTATCACTTCTTTAACAATTTTTTCTATTTCCTGAGGATTACTAATTTTTTCATCAACATCAGAGGGCATAAAACTTTTTGGATAGAATTTGTCCAAAATTTCTTTTGCTTTTAATGGAGTTATTTTTCCATCTTTAACTAATTTTAGTAAAGAAACAAAATGTTCTATCTTTAAGTCTATTTTATCCAAACTGGTTTGATTGTAATTTAAAAATCTTAAAAGCTCAACAGTTACCCAAGGCAAAGCAAAATGAGGATTTATTTTTTCAGCTACTTTTTCATAAAATTCAACTAAATCAATATTTTTTGTTAAAATCTCTGCATCATGCTTATCAATATTATATTTTTTGATTAACTTTTCCAGTTTTACTTCTGGCATTTCAGGAATTTTTTTCTTCAAATTTTCAATAAATTTATCATCTATAACCAATTCCTGCAAATCAGGATCGTTTAAAAATCGATAATCTTCGGCGCCTTCTTTTTTTCGCATAACCATCGTTTTTTCTTTTGAGTCATCCCATCTTCTGGTTTCCTTTTCTTTTCCACCTTCCTTAATTTGTCTTTTTAATTCGTACTCAATTGCTTTTTTTATACCCTCAATAGAACTAATATTCTTAATTTCCACTCTTTGTGTTTTTCCAGGAATATTTACATTAACATCTACTTTAATTCCTGCATTGCTATCAACAATTTTTAAATAAGACAGATTATGTAAAAGTTTTTCTAACCAATCGCTTACTTCTTCAGCTGTTGTAAAATCAGGTTCAGTAATTATTTCTACTAAAGGTAATCCAGACCTATTGTAATCAACCTCTCCTGTCTCAGGATTCCAAGAAGCAGGATCTTCTTCTAAATGCATGCTCCTAATTCTAATGCCATAAAACTTTCCATTTTCGCCCACAGGAATAGCAAAACTTCCAGAAAGAGTGTTTTGATATCCTTTTGGTAAATCAGGCCAATCATAATGTTTTCTCTGCCAAATCATCTTTTTATTTATTTTACATTCTAACATCAATCCAATTAAAACTGCGTTTTCTACAGCACTCTTGTTTGGCAGCATTGGCTTTGCTCCCGGCTGACCCGTGCATATTGGACAAATGTTTATGTTTGGCCTCAAACCTTTTTCTCTGGAAGCAATGCAGTTACAAAACAATTTTTCTTTAGTAATTAAATATGTGTGTATCTCAAGTCCAATCATTCCTTCGATTATCTCATTTTTTAAAGAATTATCTTCCTCAAAATCATAAATTTGTATTACTCTTGCTCTTTGCATTGGCACTAAAACATTTGATTGCTCATTCATACATTTTTAAGAAAAAGCTTATTTTTAATTATTACTAATGTTCTTTAATCTTTATTTTTAGTTTTTATTATTTATATATTTTTAAAATAGTTATACACTTAATAAATGCCAAATATTTTAGAGATTTCCTAAAAAATTCTTTATATTTTTTAAGTAGTTTCCATTTGCATCTTTTAGCTCAGTATTATCACCCATAATTTCCAACCAACAATGTTTTTTTAGCACTTATTTTTTTCTTTGATATCTATCTCAATGCATACAAATTTTAATTTGCGCATATGCCTCATTAAAAAGCCAAATAACTTTCTTCCTAAAAAACACAAACTCTTGCCACTTTTCCTATTTTTTATAAGTAGTTAAAATTATTTTTATTCCTTTATCTTAGCAAATGTCTCCGCAACAATTAAAGGAAAAACAATTGTTGCATCTGCAAACAATTTAACTGACTCTGCATTAGGTAAAATCTTACCCCAGCTTACAGCTTCTTCAGGCATTGCTCCTGCGTCGCTGCCATCAAATTCTTGACTTGTGTTGACATAAACAGCATAATCAGCCCCATTTCTTAGCATATTTGCATTTAATATTGCGTGCTTCACAACTCCACTTCCAAGTATAATTAAGCCGGATTTTTTAAGGCCTATAGTTAAATTGTTGAATTCCTTTACATCTTTAACGATATCGATTACAAAATCTTCGTGCTTAAAAGAAAAAAAGTAAACATTGTCTCCCAAGGCTCCATCGGTAATTGCTGGACAATAAACAGGTATTTTGTTTTTCCAAGCCCAAAAGTAAATACTTTTTTCATTGTTAATCTTTTCACCAAGTTTCCAAATTAGTTCAGAAGGAGTAATATTACTCCCTGTTTTTTTCTGATTATTATAAATTTCTTCTAAAATAGGCTGCATAAAATTCTCAAATTCTATGTATCTATTGTTTGAAGCATAAATATTACCTATTCTGTTAATTCCTTTCTTACGCAACTCAACCCCCGAAGCTCTAAAATCTCCAAGCTTAAAATCTCCTAAGCATTTTATAATATCTTCTTCAATACCTCCGGCAGTTGTTACAACAACATTTACTTTTTTGTTTTGTACAAGATATCTAAAAATATCTCTTAACCCAGAACTAACCATATTTGAAGTGTATCCTAAAAATATGAAAGCCTTTTCATTTATCATTTTATTTATTATCTCAATAGCCCTATGTAAATGGCTTGCCTGAAATCCTGTACCAGCAAAACTCTCAATTATTTTTTCAAAATCAACTCCTTTATTAAAGTCATACCCTTTTATTGTAATTCCTTCTGCCTCCTCGCTCTCCCGCAAAAGATTTTTCTTTGCAATTTTCTCATACTTTGTTTCTTTATTCATAAGAAATTTAAAAGAAGTTTATATTTAAACCTTCAGGGTGAATTTTTACTGATAATTTAACATTTAAGAAAAAGTATAAAAAAGACCTATCCTAAAGTAAGAGAATTATCTTTTTTTCTTAGCCTAAATTTTCCCTGAACTTCTTTATGTCCAGATATTTTATTTCTTTGTTGGGAAAACGGAGCAGCAAAATCAAACATTAACTGCCCATTTGAATCCTCATTTGCTTTATTATTGCTTGCCAAAATCAATTTTTTTTCGCAGGCTATTTTTACATCACAATAATCACACTTTCTTCCTCTTTCCGGATAAACAAGCCCTTTGTTGATTATATCTATCACTCCATCAACCATCCGAACTAATTCAAAAAAGTGCTCATCAGTCCTAAAAGTAGGATAAATTACTTGCGGAGGAATTTTGTGGTTAGAATATCTTAATGCCTCAACCATAAAAAATTCAGGATGTATTTTTTCACTTATAAAAATCGGATTTCCCATAAATTTATTCGCTTCTGCCTCAAGCTCAAGACTTTTTGCAAAATTAGAATCTGCTTTGCATAAAGAACACAATCCAACACTATAAAGAGTCATTTGAGGATCATGTTTAACTTTCATTTCACCTATCAATGGGTTGCCTGATTTATAATCTCTTAATATAACTTTCCCATCTCTGATTCTTACCTCATCAATTTTTCCCCTAAATATTCTTCTATTGTCCCCTTCTAAAAAAGAAAATTCAAATGGTAGCTCAGAATATAAAGGAGGTCCTTCTCTAATAAACCATTCGTATAAAGGAGTGCATATTTCTGGCAAACTATTTCTTATTGCCCACTTTTCATCTCTAGACCTCCAAACAATTATCCTTCCAGATTTCTCGGCACCAATAATTCTCTGCATCCATTTACCTTGAGCTTTAGAAGCAAATTCTTTTGCAGAATCATACCTAGGTATTTTAACACCGTTTTTTTCAATCCAAAAATCCTCAATCATTTTATGCAGTAATGAGCCTTTTTCATAAGAAGAAAAATTCATTCTTTTTTCGCGTTCAACATAAATAAGATAATATCTCATCATACAATAATTAGCAACATCTATCATGGTAGAACTCCAAATATCTCTTCGCACCATCCTGTTTATAAAACTTAAATGTTTTTAAGAATTATTATAAAATTGTGGAATCTTAGATTAATTACTATTTCTTGTAAGTATAACTATTCATCAAATCCTGTTTTGCAGTTGCTCCAAATCTTCTTATTCTTTTAGCATAATCTTTAATTGCTTTTCTATACTCTCTAACATCAAATTCTGGAAAATAAACGTCAGTAAAATAAAGTTCTGAATAAGTCGATTGAAAAGGCATTGCACCAGAAGTTCTTTTCTCCCCAGATGTACGTATAATTAAATCAGGATCAGGAATTTCAGCAGTATCAAGATATTTTTTGAAATTTTCTTCATTAATACTCTTTACACCCTCTTGAATTATTTTATTTACTGCCCTAATGATCTCATCTCTTCCCCCATAATCTAACATAAGTTGCACGTTTAAAGCGTTATATTCTTTTGTTTCTTCTTCTAATTTTTTCAACTCCTTAACAAGTTTTTTAGGCAGTCTGTCCTTTCTTCCTAAATGTCTAAACCTAATTCGATGTTTATGTGCCTCTTCTTTTAGTTTTTTGATTTTACTTAAAATAAGCTTAAAGATTGATTTTATTTCTTTTTCATCACGCTTCCAATTTTCAGTTGAAAATCCCCACAAAGATAAGTATTTTATTCCCATTTTTTTTGTTTCTAAAAATAATTCCATTAATCTTTCGTCACTTGCAGAAGTGTAGTGCCCAAAGTCAGCTCTTAATCCTCTCTCTCTTGCCCATCTCCTGTTTCCATCAGGAATAATAAGTACATGTGTTGGAACACTTCTTGCGTTATCGATAATTAAAGACTTTCCAAAATTAATTATACTTTTTGCCTTATCAATTACAAACTTGTCCTCCCTGACAATATCAAAAGCAGAGTATCTTACTTTCTGCTCTTTCCATGTACAAACAACATTATCAACCCTAGAAAAACCAGGATTTTTTTTAACCCAACTTATAAAATTTTTTATTTTTTTCTCGTTTCCTTGCAAAACAACAATTACTGAACCATCTTGTTTATTCATCACATAACCTTTTAAACCCATTAAATCTGCCTGTTTCTTTAAATTAGACCTAAAGTTGACTCCTTGCACTCTACCAAAAACTTCAATTTCAACTTCTTTTAGTTCATTAGATTTATTAACTGGCATTTTAATAGACTAATAAAAAAAGGCTTTATAAACATATAGAAAAAATTATTGTGCTATAAATAAGTATAACATTCATTCATAGAAGTATATTGCAAAGTTGCAAAGCATAATTAATTAAGCAAAGGCTTGGAGGATTATATTAAGACTTATTAGTAGTAACAAAAGAAAAATTTAAATAGTAGTAATTAATAGCGACTCTGGTTAGACAAAATGTTTAAAGAAATACTTACAAATCCAAACGAACACAATCCTAATGATTTCATTTACTTAGTTCATGGCTTCTTAGATAAAAGCGATAATGAAATTTCTATCCAAGAAATAAAAGATAAAGTGTATAGAGTGAAAGATCCAAATCAATTTTATAAAGCATCTATAATATCCCGCTTAGACAAAAAATCTGCGAAGAAAAGAATTGGTTGGTCCAATGGAGAAGTTTATCAAACTGATACTTTTAATGATGTAGGTATAATTATTGAGCCTGCTCATGACGATTTGGTTCAAATTGCATGGAATTGTTACCTTGAAAGCCCATCAGATCCAAAAAAATTGGAAAAATATGTTCAAGAACATAAAGGAAAAATCAAAGAGCCTTTAATACTTCTTACAGCAACAAAAGGATATAATCCTACAAGATATAATGAATTAATTTTGAGAGGAAATAGCAATACAAGTGTTAGAGGAGTATTTTTCAAACCTACAGATTCTAAAACAAAATCAAAAGGCAAATTATTAGGAAAGATCTTAGAAGAGATCATACAAACAAAAATGCCCGTTATTGAAATACCTGTCCAGCCAATTAAAAAATATGATAACAGTGAAGACCCTAAAGAGAGAGAATGGAATATGTTTCTTGAAATTTTGCGGGCAAAAGGTGAACTCCTACAAGCACAAGTAGAGTTTTACCGACCAGACTTATTTAAAGAGTACCTATCATCAGATAAAGATAGATCGCTCTATATTTAGCCGATCTTTTATCGAAATTAAACCCTTTTTAAATAATTAAATGGCTTTAAACATAAAATTTGTAAAAAATAATTAACCTGATGCTTCCCTCTCAAAAATTTCTTTAAATTTTTCTAAATCAGATTTTTTAATTTTTGCGCCAACTGCATCCAAATGTCCTCCTCCCGTAGCATCTGGAAACTCTTTTAGCACCTTATTTAAAATTTTTAAAACATTTTTTCCTCTAAGAGAAATATTTGACATTCCTTCTCTAACATATGCCACAACAATATATTTATCAGGAAATTTATAAAAAAGTTCATTAGAAATTTCAGAGCTCATACTTATATTGCCTGAATACTTAAAAAACAAAACTTTTCCCTTTGCACATAATTCTGCCTTTTTAATTAACGAATCATACTTCTTTTTTAAATAAGAATATTTTTTTAGGAAATTGTAATTTTTCTTTCCCTCAACAAAAAAATCATGGGGCGACTTACATTCAATTAAAAACTGCTGAAATTGCAAAACATGTGAAGTAGAATCTTTTAACCCAAAATTTAATGCTTGCGCAATTTTCCCTATTTCTGTTTTATATAGCGCATCAAAAGGTTCCTTAATATCTTTACCCCACATTTCAGGATACTGCTCTAAAAAAATATTTAAAAAATCAGGCAAGTAATGATCTGCTATGCATCCCGCAACAGCAATCCAAACATCTTCTTTTTTAAAAGTAAGCCTATACATCTCATAGGTCACAGGCTCGCTTATCTCTTCTTTTCCTGCAGCATTAAAAACCTTAATTTCAGAAGGAAAATTACGCAAATTAATATGATGGTCTATAATTACAATAGTAGTTTTCAATTGAGTGACTTCTTTAATAAATTCTTCTGAAATTAGAGGTTTATCTAAAATAAAAACTCTGTCTGCATTTAGCTCTTTTACTTTTTTTGTATAGCTTCCACTTAGTTCAGGATAACTTCTAATAGCAACTCCTTTTCCTTTTCCTAAAAACCTCCTTAATAATAAAAAACTGCATAGCCCATCAGCATCATTATCGTAAAAAAATATAGGGTTTTGGGATTGCTCAAGTAATTCTTTTAACTCACTTAATTGAGAAGATTTGAGCATTTAAAGCAAAAGAAAAAAAGATATTTAAATTTATTTAAAAAATTACAATAAATCAAACAAATATTTAAATACCCCAACATCAAAATATAAATATGAACAAATGGCTTGAATTATTAGGAGGCTTAATCTTGGTAATTGTACCAATTGTATTGGCATTGTTAGTTTGGCCAACATGGTGGACTTCAGCACTTGAATTTTTAGTTGGTGGAATTTTCTGGTTCTTAGTAGGAATGGGATTGTTATTCATTCTTTTAGGCATTTCAGATATTAAAGAGTAAGTTCATTTAGTTTCTAATTTAAAAAGTATAATAAAAAATTAATACTTATTTATTTTTAAGTAAAAATGAAATGTAAAATATGCGGTGTTGAAAATTGCGATAAGCATGGGTTCTTTTTAGGAAAAACAAAACCTATTCAAGAATTTTCAGGCTCTTCTCCTCCAGAAAT
>Ga0078972_1014003_pt1 | contig 12929 bp, 3 predicted proteins | sample YelNatPaOPGAMG01_FD_67568 | JGI IMG/M metagenome (GOLD analysis project Ga0078972, IMG submission 67568) | Hot spring thermophilic microbial communities from Obsidian Pool, Yellowstone National Park, USA - OP-RAMG-01 (SPADES assembly) (version 2) | ecosystem: Environmental > Aquatic > Thermal...
CAGGATGAAGAACTCTGGTCTGACCAGGGTAAGCTCTTTTGCGAGTAATAGCCATATCTCCTTCTTTGACCTCTCCTTGAACATATCCTCCCCGAGGACTACCGCTGGTGGATTGGTGGCAACGAGCCTTATCCCGGAACTCCCCGGAGGACCCTTGTATGCCTGAAGTGCGGGGATATTCAATACACCCTTTACATATCTGAGCATCGAGGCAACAAACAACTGTGAGGTGTTAATATCTATGTAGTCATTCTTCTTCAAACCAAAGGCCTCTGGTGAAGAGAAGAATAGTTCAGGGTATTTCTTCAATACGGTGGCAAAGATAGCCGCAATAACGCCCTTTGCCTGCTCGTGCAAGATCGATGTCTCCCAGAGATTCTCTGTTATAGACTTTGCTGCTACATCCTTCAATTTGCTCCTCAACTGCGTGATTATCCTCTCGTCCTCAGTATCTGCCTGTTTGAGGAATTTCAGGACATTACAGATTATATAAACCCTGTCATATTGCTTGTTTGCGATATAGAGCCTCTTCAAGGCCTTGCATACCTTAACTGGATTTGTGGTGATCTTTATCAACTTGTGATAAGTCTTTATCGCCTTCTCCCTGTACTTCTCCTTTGATGAATAGAGTTCTGCAAGGATATCCAGAACCTCAGCATTATCTCTGTCGAGGCCGGCTACTACCTCATAAGCCATTATTGCCGCCTCAGGGTTCCTCAAAGCCCTGTAATAGAGGTCTGCAAGAGTCTTCCAGAGTATCAACCTGCGAGCCTTCTGATCCTTCGGAGTCCTCTGAATCATATTCCTGTATGCCTCTTCAAGGCCCTTCCAGTCTCTCCTGTCAGCCAGTATCTTTTCGATCTCTGCAAATGCCTGTGTATAATTTGGATCCACATCAAGTACCTTATTGTAATATATTAGTGCCTCATCCAGATTGGAGAGGGATTTTCTATTCAGTTCGGCGATTTTCAGATAATATACCTTCAACTTCTCCTTGTCCTTCTCAACATCTATCAACTCCTTGAGAAGATTGACTGCCTTCTGGGGTTGCCTTGCCTCTATATACAGAGGATACAACAAATCCATAGCCTGTTTCTTCTCTTCCGGAGTCTTTGCGCTTCGGAGGGCACCCGAATATGCATCTATAGCCCTAAATACATCATTCAATTTACTGACACATATAGTACCGAGCTCAATATACCTTTCAAATCGCTCATTCTCTGGTAGTACTGATATTATCTGGAGGTACACATCGTAAACATCGTCCCATTCCTGCCTTTCCGAATAGATCTCTTTTAAGAGCGTGAGAACCTTCAAATTCTGATCATCAATCTCATACGCCTTCCTCAGAAAACTGAGTGCCTTCTCTAAATTCCCGAGCCTCCTCTCGATCTCACCTATCTGATAGTAGATATCTATGAGTTCGGCATCGGATAAGACATCCTTCTGGCTCATAATCATATTCTGGTACATAGCCGATGCCTTATCCCACATCTCGAGCTGGGTGTAACCAATGGCAAGGCTCTCCATCACCGGGAGGTATGTCGGGTCGAGGTCATAGGCAGTCTGATAATATCTCATTGCCTTCTGCATATCATTTAGCTTCTCTGCGATATATCCAAGCCTGTAGTACTGTCTGGCAACCTCCTTTCGGTCGGCTGACCTCTCCAAATCCTTTACGACCACCTGCAGACAGGACTCTGCCCTCTGCCAGTTTTCCTCTCTGAAGTAGATGTCTGCCAGTATCTTTGCAACGGGCACATAGCCAAAATCTATCTTCAACACCTCCTCATAGTAGGTCTTTGCCTGTTCTATATCATTCTTCTCATCCTCATATATCTTTCCGATCTCAAAGTAGAGTCTCTTCTTCTCCTCAGGGTCACTGATATACTTTGCCTCGTGTTTCATTATTTCTATATAGTTATTGAGGTCTTTTTCTGAGCCGTATATACCTCTTAGCGCCCTTACCGCATCAATAAAAGAGGGGTCTATCTCAATCGCCTTCCTGTAGGACTCCTTGGCTGATTCGAGGTCAAGGAGCATCTCCTCGTGTATCTTACCAAGCCTGTAGTATATCTTCACAGCATTCATATCGGAGCCAAGACTGTCCGCCTCCTTTTTAAGCATCTCCACTGCGTTAAACCAGTTACCACTCTTTTCGTATAGCTCCGCAAGATTGTGTATGGCCTCCCTGTTATTGGGGTCATACTTCAGAACCTGAGTAAAGTATGTCTCAGCAAGGTCCACCCTCTTCAGGTTGTCTCTGGAAACGATTGCCATCTTTATCAGTATCTCTACCTTCTCCTCAGGATCCTCCAGGAGTTCTACATGTCTCTTATAGGTATCTACGAGATACTCATAGTCCTGAATGTTGCTATAACACCTCTCCAGATGCTTTATGGCGTTAAGATCGGTGGGGTCAATCTCCAGTATCGCATTATAGTGTTCAATTGCCTTCTGGAAATTGGAGAGTATATCCTCATAAATGGAGCCTGCCTTAAAGTGGAGATCGATTACCTCCGAGGGCTCATCTATAAGAGGTATTTCATCCTCATATACACCTACAAGCTCTTCGTGCATATTCAATCTTTTGTAGATATTCTCGAGGGCCTTAAGCCCCATCAGATTCTTCGGGTCTATATCCAGTATAGAAAGATACGATTCAATTGCCTTCTCATCCTGTCCCAGTTTCGTCTCGTATACCTCTCCAAGCCTCTTCAAATATTCAATCTGCTCCGCTGATTCAACATTGTCAATCAGTCTTTTAAGGCTCTGGGCAAGCTCCTCATATCGCTCTGCCTTCTCATAGAAATTTACCATCTTATATAGCAACTCTCTGTTTGAACCATCGATTGCCAGAGCCTTCTTCAGGATACCCGATGCCTCATCGACATTCCCTATCTTCTCGAAATATATATCGGCGATTCGAATATAAAGTTCTATCTTCCTCGCCGTATCCTTTGTAACCTGTATCTCCCTGTCAATAATATCAATCAGGTCGATATACCTCTCATCCTTCTCGTACAAATCCTGCAGTTTGTGATAGGCCTCAATATTATCTGGATTGAGTTCAATCACCTCCTTGTAATGCCTCTCTGCCTCAGCCTTCTCGCCCAATTTTTCGATTGATAACTCTGCCTGCCTCTTCTTGAAATATTCGATAAGTTCGTTATCACTGACTGAGTCAATAGCCTCTTCATAAATAGCATACAACTCCTCATAGAGCTCTGTCTTCTCTGCAAGGGACTCCACCTTTGACAGGACCTCCCTGTCCTTATAATCCTCCTTTAAGACCCTGCACCAGGTCAGGAATGCCATCTCCACATCATCGAGTTCATTTTCATAAATCTCCGCCAGAGTCCTTATCATCTCCTTCTTCTTTGAACTATCTGTCTCGGATTGAATCATCTTCTCATAGAACGCCGGCAGTCGGTTGAGCTTCTGACTCTTTCTAATAAGGGTCACAATCTTATCAAATACCTCATAATCGTTGCTCTTAATCTCAAAAGCCTTTTCAAAATTCAAAAGCCCCTGTCTCTCGTCATTCAGGTTATCAAGATATATCGTCCCTATCTCCCTGTAATAGGCAAATTTCTCCTCGCCCTCCACCATATCCACTATAAGTTCAAGGACGGTTATCAGCTCTTCATAGGCAAAAAGGGATCTCAAAACTGACGCCACCCTCTGTAATTCCTCAAGGGTGTGGGGCTCAATATCGAGCACCCTTTTGGCTATCTCTATGGCCTCCTCCCTCCTCCCCAATTTATCCCCGAGAAGCTCCATCAACTCCAGCCTGTACTCCTTGAGCCTCTGCGTATCCTCCTGAAGGGGTATCAATCTCTTTAATATAGCCGCCTCCTCTACAAACTCCCCGGTCCTTTTATATATCTCCTTAAGCATTGTGAGGAGGCGTAAATTCTGGGGGTCTATAGCCATAGCCTCATTCAATACCAGCTTCGCCCCCTCAAGATCTGACAACTTTTCAGTCAGTATATCAGCCAGTCTTATCCTGAATGGTATGGATTTACTCTTATCAACTATGGCATCAATATACCTTCTGTACAATGTAACCAGTTCGTTATAATTCTGCGTCTCACTGTAGTACTTCTCAAGGGCCTCAAATGCCTCATCATTTGAGCTATCTGATTCAAAGACCTCTTTATATATCTCGATTGATTTACTCGTCTCACCGATCTTGCTTCCCAGGATATTGGCCAGACGGGTCTTTATCCTGAGCCTCTCCTCTTCCTCAGTCACAAGACCCAGTTCTAATTCGAGTATCTTCTTGAGATTATTGAAGTCCTTAAGACTCTCATATAACCTCTCAAGGGAACGAATGGCAAGTCGGTGATCAGGTCTTACCTCCAGAATCCTGTTATAACATACAATAGCACCTTTGGGATCTGAGAGTTTCTCTTCGAGCACCTTGGCAAGTCTGAATATGAGATTTAATCTCTCCTCCTCATCCCTGCTTATCTTGATCTCCTCCTCGATCACAGAGGTGAGCTTCTCCCAGTCCCCTCTCAATCTGTAGATTCTATCAAGGGACGCAAGTGCCATCTCATCAGAGGGATTGCTGGCTATTACCTCTTCAAAATAGGTCATAGCCTGTTCTTGATCCTTTATCCTCTCTTCGTATATCTCACCAAGTTTTCGGGCATACTCAACCTTTACATTCTTATTCTTGAGACCGATGTAGATCTCTTCAAGGGTACCAACTACCTCCTCAAAGGAACCCACCTCCTCAGCAATGCTCTCCAGTTTCGGGAATATATCCGTCTGCTCAGGGAACTCTCGTAAGAGCTTTATTATGGCCAGAAATGCCATCTCAGGTTGATTCAGATTATCCCTGTATATATCTGCGACCCTCCTCATATACTCCAGTCGCAGGGATTTATCTATATTCATCCTGGAGGCCTTCTCATATACAGATATCACGCCTTCAAAATCATTCTCTCCGAGATAAATAGTAGTCAGTAGAGACACTACCTCCTGAATGTGCTTACCCTTCTCAAAGAGGTCTTTTAGGTGTCTCTTAAGAAGTGAATTGGCATTATTATGCCTGTAACTCTCCTCATAGTACTTGAAGGCGGTTTTTATGTCATTAAATCTCTCCTCATAGACCAGTCCAAGTTCAAATTTATATTCCGAGAGTTCGTTCTCATCTTTTACCATCTCTACAAGCTTGAGTAGAGAATCCCTTAACTCCTGCCATCTACCAAGATTCGAGGCTATCTCAGCAATACGTTTTAATGCATATTCATTCTGAGGGTCAATCTCAACAATCTGTTTGAGGGTCTCAAACCCCACATCCAGTCTCTCCATACTGTCAATCTGAATATCTGCAATCTCCATCAGGATATTTATCTTCTCCTTATCATCCTCAGTGAATCTCAGCCTCCTCTTCAATACATCCAGTAGCCCCTCTTTATTATCTATATCCCGATACTTAGCCTCGAGGGCGTTTAATATATCTATCATATCCACATCGGACATATCCTCCAGTACCAGTTCCTTATACAGAGTAAACGCCCCATCAGAATCATTCAGCCTGTTCAACCTTATATCCGCCAGTTTCTTCTTTATAAACTTCATCGTCTCTTCGGTCAGCATATTCGAAAGGGCCTCTTCACATATCATCGCTATCTGCTCCCAGTGTTCATCAGACTCTGCAATATCAATGAGCCTCTTTAAGAGATGAATATTCTCATAATCTATACCGAAAGCCTTTAGATAAAATTCCACCGCTCTGCCCTTATTCCCTTCCTCAAAAGAGATCTCTGCCGCCTCTACCAGATAATCAATTCTTTCCTTTGTATTCTCAGTAAATGAGGCTAAAACCTCAAGTACCCTGACTGTAGCAAACCTCTGATTATTCTGTCTCAATACCGAGAGGAGTAACTTACCCGCCCTCATCTTATCGGGAGATAGATTGAATATATCGTCCAGTACCTTGATCGCCCTCTGGTTTGAAGGATCCGTATTGAGGACGGATTCGACTATGTTCAGGGCACCCTCATAATCTGAGAGTCTTTCCTTTTTCAATTCGGCGAGTTTGAGCATCAGATCAAGGGATAACTTCTCATCCTCTGTAAACTCGATCCTCTTTTCATAGCCCTTGGAGAGAATACCATATTCATTCCCCCGCTCGCATACATCAAGCAGTCTCTCGAAAACCTCAATATCAGCAGGATTCTTCCTGTACAGTTCAAGCAGGACCTCCGCCGCCCCTTTTGTGTCTTCCATATTCTTCTCGAGGACCTCGGACATCTCAAGATATATATTCCTTCTCTCATTGTCATCACGGGCGATCTTTATCTTATGCTCGTAGAGATTCAAAAGCTCCGAGTATTTACCCGCTGATTTCTCATATTTCTCCAGCATCTCTATATAATCCCTGACATCCGGGGCAAGGGAACTTGCCTTTCGGGCATACTCCAGTGCCCTGTTTACATTCCCGAGGGCAGAGTCAGCAAGCCTCGCCGCCCTTGCATACAGAGATGCCCTGATGGAAGGATCTAACCTCTCATCCCCGGTGAGCTCATCAATGAATTCAATTGTCTCCTCAAAGAGATTCAACTTTAACGCCGCATTTTCCAGTCTATCAGCCACATCACCGTACTCAGGCAGGTCACGCATAGCCTTACAGAGAGTTGAATACAGCAGGTCGGGCTGATTGAGCCTGCTTTCATATATATCAGCGAGATTGAAATATATCTCTTTCCTGACTTCCCTATCTTTGATAAGAGGTAATGTCCTGATATAGAAGTTTGCCAGAAGCCCCCATTCACCCTTACTGGTATATACCTCCTCTACAAATCTATATACAGGCATAAAGTCCTTTATCTCTTCGAAGAGTCCAATTATCCTTGTGAGGGCCGCATCCGATACAATATTTGTCCTGAACGACTCCTTATATGCCTTTAATGCCTCATCAATATTCTCTAATTTTTCAAGATAGACATCCCCCAGCCTCAGGAAGACCTGGGACCTCTCTGCAGGTTCTGTCACCACATTCAACTCCAGTTTAATGGTATCCACAAGGTGCGCCCACTGCATAGTCTTTTCGAGTAGCCTTGCAAGTCTTCTGATAACAGTGAGATTTGTGGGGTCGAGTTCAAGCACCTTTGACAGCACTGAGATAGCCTTGACATCATCTTTCAATTCTACCTCATATATCCTCGCCGCCTCAACGAGGTCCCTTACCCTCTCCTCCTGATTCATATGAAGCATAGCCCTCAAATAGAGAGATTCAGCAAGGCTCAAATAATCAGAGGTCTCTGTTGAGAGTTTAATGAGCCTGTTCAAGATCTCCACATCATCTCTTAGAATGGCACTCAACATCTTTAAGGAGCTCTTCAACCCCTCTACATTGTTGAGTTTGTTCTCATAAATATCTGCAGCATATTTCAGGATCTGGGGTTTTATATCTTCGGGACAATCAGCACTTGATGCCATTTCCATAAAAACCCTTGCAAGCTCCTCCTCTCCCCTAACTACCTCAGACATCTTCATAAGATAGTCAATGTTCTCTCTATCCCCGGGTTGTTCATTGAAAATTCTCAGCCTCGTATTAAAGGCGAGATCCTGCATATTCAGATGTTTTTCGTAGACCTCTGCGAGATCCCTGAGGAGTTGCAATCTCCTGTTATTATCCTTCTCCGACTTCAAATCTGATTCAATGAGTTTGATATATGTATGATAATCCCCCTTCTGCAAAAGGTAGGGCTTATATAGTGGCGATATCTTATTATACAAGACCCCTTTATCAACAAATATAGAGAGGAGTCTGTAGACCTCTTCGTTCTCGCTATCGGATTTATACACCTCATATAGCTGTTCAAAAGCACCCTCAGGGTCATCCATATCCAGCAATAGCACCTCAGAGAGTTCCAGCCTCTTTCTGTTCCTGTCTCTGATATGAGCGGCTGAGGCTATCTCCCCCTCCAGCAACTCCTTATACTCCTTAACCATCTTCAATTTCCGATATAACTCCTTCAGTTTGTTTCTTGCAAAATCATCAGTGGGGTCACTCTCGAGCACCTCTTTATATAAAGAGATGGCAGAGAGATAGTCCTGCCTTCTCTCCTCCTTGATCTGCGCCAATTTCTTCAAGGATTGTACCCTGTCCGATAACCTGTTAGAGAGTTCAATCTCCTTTCTTATAGCCGCCTCCACATCATCTATCGCCTGAGTAGTCATTGCTATAGAGGAGAGGGTCTTCACCACCTCTATATCCTCTGAATCAATCGAGAGGATCAACCTGTAATACTTCACTGCGGTGTCTATATCACCAATGCCCTTGTGATAGATATTTGCAATCTTCTTCAGCAGGGGAATCAGGGCATACCTGTCACCAACTACAGGGAATATCTCATCGATGAATGGGACAATCTGTTCAAGAATGGATTGGGGAGAATAACCCTTCTGTATAAACTGCTCAATGAATCCTACAATAGTCCTGTTGAGGGGATCGAGTTTGAACAGGGCGATAAATGAACGGAAGGCACTCTGAATATCCCCTTTTCCGATATATAGTTCTATTGATTTAATCAATGACTCCGCCTTCTCTTTACCATCGTACAAAAAGAAGCTCCTGTAAAAATATATATCACCTATCTCCGATACCACCCCCGCAGCCTTTGCGGTGTCTATTATAGACCCTATGAGCAGGATATCAGGCCCATTTACCTTCAATACCTCCAGATAGTGAAGGTATGCCTCTTCATAATTCTCAACCATCTTACAGAGGAAGGCGAGCATCTCAACATATCTTATACGATTTTCCTCCTCCTTTATCACCGATACACAGGAGGAGAATAATCTTAGGGCAGAGATGTAATCCCCCTTCTCAATACTCAACTCTCCAAGTAAGGTATTCAAGAAGATTGAATTCGGGTTCTCTGACTGGACTGATCGCAACAGATCGATCATCCCCTCCTGCTCGGGGACAGACTGATTCACAAATAGATAAGAGATCAACAAAAAGTCTATTCTGGTAGATGCTATCCTCAGGTTATTGAGTTCACGCCTTACAAAATCCAGAAAGTTCATCGTCTTGAAGCGGAGGCAGAACTCCGAAACCAGTTTCAGGGTAGAATATGAAACAGGGTTCAGAGAGATGGCCTTCGTGAGATTCTCTTCCACCTCTGCAATATGGCTCTCTCCAAAGTAGTTCATCAATAGATAGGCTATATTCAGGTAGATCCTTGCTGACTGGGACCTCTCCTTCTGCTCTATAGCCAGTGCCTTCAGATTTGTTAGAGACGCCTGAGGATTGTTCTCAATATCTGCGAGGATTGTCTGAAACTTTCTGGCACTCCTCGACTCCGGGTTACAGGAAAGTAATTTATCCAGTACAGTTCGATTCAAAGACAGATATATGGGTAATTCAGCGGTCCTCGAGAGAAAGTCCTTTAGTTTGTTCTCAAAGAGTTTCTTATCCTCTATTAAGGGTTCCTGGGCACATATAATCCTGTATGCAGTCTCAAATAGAGACAATTCTACGGCTATGGCCTCCGCCTTTTCAAGGGCAAGGACATTCTTAAATCTCAAGCCACCTGCGAAGTAGTATATCAGGGCCTCAACCTTACTTGTCTTATACAGCCTCTCAGCCACAGAAAATAATTCATTTATGTCATTGTTGGAAATAGCATAGTCTGTTGAGAGATGTCTTATCAGATGTGGTCTCCTCTTCTTCTCGAAGTATTCCTTCAGGACAGCCAATAATCCTGCATCGATCCCCTGATAGTCCTTCAACATCGATATAGCTATCATAAGAATATTGGTATCTCTGATCTCCTGTTTGGTCCCTATATCTACAATATATCGGCATATCCTGAGGATATCCTCCCTCTCGGTGGCGCAGAGAAGAGAAATAGAAAGATAGTCCAGAGCCTCATTATATCTCGACTCGGACAGGAGTCTCTGCAACCTCTGCTCGTCAATAACACTCTGATGACCCTGCCCTCCCTCTCCATCACCCTGATAGGTCTGAGGGGTATCCTCCTCTTTCAATTCATTACCTGTATCATTGTTTGAACCATTTTCTACCCTTAAATCATTCTTCTTTTTGTTCCTGTTCTTCTTTGCCATAATAACCTCTGAGAAAGTTATTCTTGAGGTGTTTACATATATTAAATAATTGACCTATTTGCAAGCAAAAGGCATACACATTTTTAATAATAAAACAATATTATCGGGAAAAATAAACAAAAAAAAGGAGGCATTGAGCCTCCTTTCTGACAGGGCGACCTAACCTTTATCAACTACTCTTCATCCCCGAACCAGCCACCCATATTAGGGGGTACACCAGGGCCACCACCTGGACCCATACCCTTCATAGGACCGTGGTTCTTGAAGTGCTTCATCCCCTTCTCAAACCTGTCAATCATAAAAAGTATCATTTTTGCCTGTTGTTCCGGTGTTAGAAGCCTCCTGATCTCCTTTATCTCCTCCGTCTTCAGATTCTGAATCTTCTCTCTGTTGCTGAGAAAACTGTCAATAGTCCTGTTGATATCCTCTTTCTTAGCATTCTTATCATCCATTAGCCTCTTCAACTCCGTCCTGAGCCTCTTGCCCTCATTGAACAACTCAAACCTCTGCTTATCATACTTCTTCAGAATCTCTGATATCTTGAGCACTGTCTTATCATCAATACCAGCCTCCTCAGCTATCTCCGAGAGCCTCATCAATCTGAACTTGTGAAACCTCTCAAGTCTCCCCTCATCATCCACTGCTGGTGGCGGCGGATTCATTGGGCCCTGAGGTCCAAGGGCAATGAAAATCCCCGGGTCCTCCTCCGGCACCATAAACTCATCGAATGCAAAGAGCGATGGTGCCGTAAGCATCACCAAAAACATACCCAAAAATAGCCTTTTCATAGTACACCTCCTTAAAGGTTGAAAATGCCTGTCTCATCGAGAATCTCTTCAAACTCTTTATAGTCATCCCCCAAAAAATAAGACACTATCTCTTCAAAAGTATCCCCATCTACCTCAAGGACGATATCATCTGTATCAAATACATACTCTATGCTAATCTCAGTGTTGTGAGCCTTTTCGAGTTTGTGTTTACTATAATAACTATTAAACACAACCCCCGTAAAAATCACAAGGAACATTATGGCTAACGCTAATGCATACCTGACCGAAAGTAAGTATCTCCTCCCTCTAACCCTTAGCATCTCGTAAATTGTATCTTTATTTTTATCACCAATCTCTTCTGACCCGGCCCTCATTAGATATCCGCTCGCCACCCTGAACTCCTCGTACTTACTTTTACATACACCACACATTTTAATATGCTCCTCAAATTCGGCCCTATCCTTATCACCCAGCACATTATCAAAATAATCTACAATCAGCACCTCAATATCCTCACAATATCTCTTCATCTCTTGCCTCCTTCCATAAATCTCTTAAGGGTTGTAACAGCATAAAAATAGTTTACCTTTGCACTGTTTTCCGAGATATGGAGGACATCCGAGATCTCCTTAAAGGAGAGTCCAGACTTTATCCTCAACAACAACACTTCCCTTTGCATCCCGGGCAACCTGTCATACATCCTTTCCAGGATTTTTAAATCAATCTTCGTCTCCATTTTATCACTCCCAGATGACATATCCAGCCCCTCATAATCCGGGAGATTTGTATCATCTCTAACTGCCCTCTTTAAGTCCCTGCATCTATTCAGGGCAATAGAATACATATAACTCTTTATATTCTCTACCAGGCCAAGCCTCACCTTAAGACTCAAAAGCTTCATAAAGGTATCCTGAACGATGTCCTCTGCAACTGATATATCCCTGCAATATGACATAACGAACCTCAAAAGACCTGAATAATAACGATTATAAAACTCATCAAAAGCCCTTCTGTCATCATCAATGAATAACCTGATGAGCTCCACATCCTTGAGGCTTTTGTAATCTCTGGTCTTATGTTCATCTCTCGCATCCTTCACACCCATTAGACCCCTCGAGGTGAAAAAAGGTTAAAAATTAAAGTTGAAATTTACAAATAAATCACCTATAGTCCATACACACCCTATCCCGAAGGAGGATATTATGTTTACCTCAATTTCGCAATTGAATTCAATGATCAAGGATTACTGTACAGTAGAAAATGGGAAGATCATATCCATAAATGATATAGGCAGGCTGAGGGAGAAGTTCCTGACAGAGCTTGTTGAGACCTCTACCCTTTCCGAACATCCTGAGGTAAAAGACTATGCAATATATACAATATACCAGATAGCCAGATTATTCGGGGCAAAGCTTGCATCCATCCATAATTTATATATGGCTATGGGGAAGGGCAAGGTCTCGGGCTTTACAGTTCCGGCAGTAAATATACGGGGATTTACATTTGACACAGCCAGAGCCCTCTTCAGATCTGTAAAAAAGATCAATGCAGGGGCATTTATATTTGAGATAGCCAAGTCGGAGATGGGATACACCAACCAGAGGCCAGCAGAATATTGCTCCACAGTACTTGCTGCCGCCATTGCTGAGAATTATAAGGGACCCATATTCGTTCAGGGGGACCACTTCCAGATAAATGCAAAGAAGTTCAAGGAATCACCCGAACAGGAGGTAGCGGCACTAAAAAAACTCATAGACGAGGCAATTGCAGGTGGTTTTTTGAATATTGACATTGATTCATCTACCCTCGTAGACCTCTCAAAAGGGACTCTGGATGAACAACAGAGACTCAATTATGAGATATGCGCTGAGATGACAGCCTACATAAGGGAGTGGGAGCCATCGGGGGTAACCATATCGGTTGGTGGAGAGATAGGCGAGGTTGGCACCAAGAACTCTACACCCGAGGAATTTCATGCCTTTATGAAGGGTTATCTAAGACATCTCGTATCCAAAGGCAAGGACTATGCCGGAATATCAAAGATATCGGTTCAGACTGGCACAT
>Ga0078972_1014004_pt1 | contig 12929 bp, 10 predicted proteins | sample YelNatPaOPGAMG01_FD_67568 | JGI IMG/M metagenome (GOLD analysis project Ga0078972, IMG submission 67568) | Hot spring thermophilic microbial communities from Obsidian Pool, Yellowstone National Park, USA - OP-RAMG-01 (SPADES assembly) (version 2) | ecosystem: Environmental > Aquatic > Thermal...
GGAATGTTGAGCTTCTCCGTACCGTTGATGGTCGGTACGGAGATCTGGCCGCCCAGGGCAGCCCGCACGAACGAGATGGGCACTTCGCAGTACAAATCATTCCCGCGGCGCTCAAAGAACTCATGGGGACGAACGTAGATGACCACATAGAGGTCTCCAGGACCCCCACCTCTGATGCCGGCATCGCCTTCGCCGCTTAGGCGAATGCGGGAGCCACTATCCACTCCCGGAGGTATGTGCAGAACGCGCTCTACCGTGCGCCGCACGCGCCCATGGCCCGAGCATTGGGCGCACGGGGTTTGAACAACGCGGCCTTCACCTCTACATCGGCCGCAGGTAGTTTGCGTTTGGAATGTGCCCAGCAGCGTGTTTTGGGTGTGGCGGATGAAGCCGGTACCCCGGCATAGGCTGCACACCTCCGGACGCGTGCCTGGGGCTGCGCCGGTTCCATCGCAGACGTCGCATGTTTCCATGCGCGCGAAGCGGATGGACTTTTCCACACCTTCCGCTGCTTCCTCGAGGCTGATCTCAATATCCACCCGAAGATCGTCGCCCCGTTCGGCCCGAGTCGTCGCCGCCCTGGGACCGCCCATGCCAAAGAAGATGTCGAAAATGTCCCCGAAGCCACCCATACCGCCGAAGCCGCTGGCCCCAGAGGCTCCGTTAACCCCGGCATGACCCCACCGGTCGTATGCTTCACGCTTCTCTGCGTCGCTGAGGACCTCGTAGGCTTCGTTGATCTCTTTGAAAAGCGCTTCCGCTCCAGGGTCCTTGTTCACATCGGGGTGGTAACGTCGGGCGAGGTTGCGGTAGGCGCGCTTAATCTCCTCGAGTGTGGCGTTTCGAGAAACCCCTAAGACTTCATAATAATCGCGCTTATCCGTCATCCTCATTGCTATTGCAGCAACAGGCGGGAGGTTTACTCCGTATCATCCAGGTCCGACGTTTTCAGCAGGTGATCGTCCTCATCCAGATCGTCCGGGAGTTCGTCAGGATCGGCCAGGGCGGTCCTTGCACTGGCGAGCGTTTCATACAAGTCCGGCTCATCTGGCTCGAGGTCTTCATCTACTTCGTCAATCTCTTCATCGGCGTCCAGGTCGTCTTGATCATGGGAAGCTTCATCTCCCACAGGGAGCATTGCCTCCACGTCTTCGCGTGAGAGGGTAGCGGAGGTTTTGGCAAGATCCGCCGTCGCAGCAAGGCCCCCTACAACCGGCGTCGGTTCCACGGTGGGCAGCGGCTCCGGTTCCCCTGTGGACACCGGAATGATCGAGCCGTTTGCGATTTCCTCAAGGGCTACGGTGAGGGGGTTGTTGCTTCGGGATTTCACAAATGTCCGTGCGCCTTCTTTGATCTGACGCGCACGTTTTGCCGCGACGATTACGAGGGCATATCTGCTCTCCAGGGCGTCCAGCTTATCCGCTTCCGGGTAGATCATGATAAGGCCTCCTTCAGAACGGCGAGTATAAGCGCGCCGGTGGCTTCCCGGGGCAATCGCCGTATGGGCGTGCTTGGTGCCACCCGGCTCTGACCACGCGAGATGCCCTTGCGTTGCTTCAAGGGGAGCATGGTGGCAACATCAATGCCGTCGCGCCGATGTGCCGAACGCACCGCGAGATCTATTATGCCGGGGAACCTGTGCTTGTGTCAAGGTAACGCTCGCAGCCGGAGGATTCGGCCCCCACCGTTGCGAATAGGATCGCGGATTGAGCTCACTACGTCCGGAATGACTTGGGAGCTGTTCAGGATATGAGGAGAGGTGCCATGTGTGGGTGGAATATCGCAGGGTGTATCTTGGGGCTCACGTTGCTTCTCGCAACTGCGTCCGTAGCGCAAACACCGCGAGAACTCGCGAACGAGACGCTTCCCGCCGATGCGATTTGGTTGGAGAGTTTGAACCTGCAGGAGATGAGCCAGGATTGGGGGCAACCCCATGTAGGACGCTCTGTAGAGAATAACCCGATCTCTTTGGGAGGGATTGTCTTCCCCCACGGGGTGGGGAGCCATGCTCGCAGCGAATTTGTGGTGAACTTGAAGGGAGTGGCACGTCGCTTCGTGTCCGCAGTTGGAGTGGATGATGAAAAGCGCGGTGCCGGTTCCGTAGTGTTCCAGGTTTATGTGGACGGCAAACTTCGGGCCAGCAGCGGTGTGATGCGGGGTGGCGACGCGCCCAAAGTAATCTCCGTGGATCTCACGGGTGCGCGAAGAATGACTCTTGTGATAGATGACGCCGGGGATGGCATCGATTCCGATCACGGGGATTGGGCGGGCGCAATGATCCTGCTTGAGCCAGGTGCCCGCGAACGACCTGAGGCCGCCACCCCTGTCCAATCGGCTCCCCCGAAGATCCACCACAACACTCCGACTGCTGCTCCCGCCATTCATGGCCCTCGAATTGTGGGGGCCACGCCAGGGCATCCCTTTCTGTTCCTCATTCCGGCAACCGGTCAGGGGCCGCTTCGATACATGGCACACGGATTGCCGGCAGGGCTCACGGTGAACGAAAGGACCGGCATAATCACCGGTTCTCTTAAGAAGATGGGTACGTGGCGCGTGGAGCTTGTGGTGCATGGCCCCAAGGGAACGGCGCGAAGATCTCTCACCATCGTTGGTGGGATACACAAACTGGCCCTCACGCCTCCTATGGGCTGGAATTCGTGGAACGTGTGGGCCGGTGCCGTGGATGATGCTAAAGTGCGTGCAGCAGCAGATTGGATGGTGCGCAGCGGTCTGGCCGCCCACGGCTATCAATACATCAATATAGACGACACGTGGGAAGGTCCAAGGCGCCCAGACGGCACCATTACCTCCAACAACAAGTTCCCCGATATGAAGGCCCTGGCGGATTACGTACATTCCCGAGGGCTCAAACTGGGCATATATTCCTCACCAGGGCCCACCACGTGCGCCGGGTTCCCCGGAAGCTTTGGGCATGAGCAGCAGGATGCAGCCACCTACGCCGAGTGGGGGATTGACTACCTCAAATATGACTGGTGTTCCTACGGCAACGTGGCCACCGGTGAAGGTCTCGAGCGTCTTCAGAAGCCCTACCTCGTCATGCGGCATGCGCTGGACAATGTGCCGCGCGATATCGTTTATAGCTTGTGCCAGTACGGTATGGGCAATGTTTGGGAATGGGGCGCTAAGGTCGGGGGAAATTGCTGGCGAACCACCGGCGATATCTCAGACAATTGGGGCAGTCTCAACGGCATCGCCTTCAGCCAGAACGGCCACGAGAAATTCGCCGGACCCGGCCATTGGAATGACCCGGACATGCTCGTGGTGGGTAAGGTCGGCTGGGGACCCAATCTGCACCCTTCCCATCTTACGCCAAACGAACAACTTTTGCACATCACCATGTGGTGCCTGCAGTCCGCTCCCCTTCTGCTTGGATGCGACCTGAGCCAGCTCGATCCATTCACTCTTGATCTCATCACGAACGACGAGGTTCTGGATGTGGACCAAGACCCCTTGGGTAAGCCGGCCGGAAGGAAGGCCCAAAGTGGAATGACCGAGGTGTGGGCTCGGCCTCTGTACGATGGCACGCTTGCCGTGGGGCTTTTCAACCGTGGCAGCGAACCCGCCCAGGTGGAAGCGCGGTGGGAGGATCTTGGGATACGCGGGCCGCAACTCGTGCGGGACTTGTGGCTTCAGAAAGACTTAGGGGTGTACCGCGGGGTGTTTCAAGCCACCGTTCCGGCCCACGGAGCGGTTCTCGTTAAGATCGGCCGCCCTAAGAGATGACGCAGCGTAGGGGTGGTCGCTTGCACGGCTGATGGGCAACCACCACACATGATCGCGCCGCGGTATGGGTTGCCGATCAGCCGTCCGGCCGCGTTGTGGGTAGGAGCACGGGACGATTGCTACCGTGCGCGATGGAGCAACGGGAAGGCCGGCGGCGCGAATGCAGTGATCTTGCGCACAGAGGGGAGCGCCGACGCCTCTCTCGGCGGCCGATCCTTCACAACACCTGTGTGAAGCAGCACAAGCACCAGCACGCCGAGTGCAATGCGGTATCCGATAAAGAGGGCGGTGTTATGTTCCTTCATGTATCCAAGGAACCATCGTATCACCACATACGCGAAGACGCCGGCGACGACAGCCCCTAAAATGTAAGGACCGGCCTGAGGTCCCAGGTGCGTGCTCTTGAGCACCTTAAGCAGCTTGTAGAGACCCGCTGCCGTGATCGCGGGGATGGAAAGGAGGAAGCTGAACCGAGCGGCACTCTCGCGGTCCAGACCAAGGAAGAGCCCGGTTGTGATTGTTACGCCCGATCGGGACGTGCCGGGGACCAAGGCCAGGACTTGTGCCCAGCCGATAGCTTGGCTTTGCCCAAGGGTTAGTTGCGAGAGGTCTCGCTTGCGATTGCCGAGGATCTCGGCTGCCCATAATACGAGTGCCAGAAGGACGAGGCTTGCGCCAATCACATTCAGGCTGCGGAAAACGGTGTCTATCTTCTTTTCCAAGAGAACGCCAAAGATGATAAGGGGGATTGTGCCCAACACGGTGTACCATCCCAAGCGGGCATCCAGATCGTCCGCAGGAACGTTGGTTACCCACCCGGTGCGGAGGATACCTCGAATGTACCGCACGATTTCATCCCGAAAATACCAGATGATGGCGGCGATCGGGCCAAGCTGCACCACGGCGGAGAAGGCAGCTCCGGGATCACGCATCCCAAAAAGTAGCTGAGGAGCGATGGCCATGTGAGCGGTACTGCTCACAGGTAAGAATTCTGTTAAGCCCTGAAGCAGCCCCAACAGAACGGCCTGGCCGTAAGATATGGGAATGACAACGTCAAGAAGCATCGCACGCCTCCAAGTGTGATAAGCAACGGTGTTGGTGTTCGCCCCGGGATCAATCCTCGGGGCGAGGACCTGGAGGGATGCCTTTAACGTGCGAGCGATTGACCACACGCACGGTTAGATCGCTCTGCACGCGTATTTGGCATGAGAGGCGATACTCTGCGATGAGTTCTGGATCTTCCAGTGCTTCGACCTCGGCCTCGCTGATCGGTGGCACCTCGCCTTCCAGGATTTTCACGCGGCAAGTGGTGCAAAGGGCCTGGCCTCCGCAGCGGTGGAGGATATCTATTCCTGCATCCTCAATTGCCAGCACAAGCTTCTTGCCGGCCGGTACTTCGAAGGTGCCTTCCCCTTCAACGGTTACCCGTGGCATTCAAACCTCCCCATGCGAATGAGTGAGTACAGCGGCTGGATGGTTCATCGGCGGGGGCTGGAATTCCTGCGTTGGTGCCGTGGTGATGCCCTTAGGATCGGCGGTGGATCTGCCGAGTATTGAAAGTAGCCACGTAGCGCGCTGGTAGCGGCGTGCACACCTAGGGAAAGGATTCGACGGGGCGGAGCCCCCGGCGTGGTGCCCTCAATGTTCGTCATCGTTGGTGCACTCATCGTGCTCGGGAGCATCGTCGTCGGCTTCACTATGGCCGGCGGCAAGATCGCGGTTCTGGTTCAGATTTCCGAGTTCATCGTGATTGGGGGAGCCGCGCTTGGCTCCATCATCATCGGCAACCCTCCCTCGGTGCTCAAGGATCTGGTGCATACCATCCTCACGCTCATCAAAGGAAACCCCTTCAACCGGGCTGCCTATGATGAATTGCTGAAACTCCTCTACGATCTCTTCATGCTTGCGCGGCGCGAGGGCGTAGTAGCCCTCGAGCACCATGCCGAACACCCGTATGAAAGCGATCTGTTCAAGCGCTTTCCTATCTTCATGTCCAACCATCATGCGGTGGACTTTCTATCGGACACGCTGAAGGTAATCATCACAGGTACGGTACAACCCTATGACCTTTCCGAAATGATGGATGTGGACTTGGAGACACACCACAAGGCGGCCATGAAGATCCCAAACACGCTAGCCCGCACGGGCGATGCCATGCCTGGTTTCGGTATCGTAGCCGCAGTCCTTGGGGTGGTGGTGACCATGGGAGCTATTGGCGGCAAGCCCGAGGAGATCGGCCACCACGTGGCGGCTGCGTTGGTAGGAACTTTCCTCGGCGTGTTACTCTCCTACGGTGTATTTCAGCCGTTGGCCCAGGCAGCCGAGGGATTGGTGAATTCGGAACAACAGTATATGGCTTGCATCCGTTCGGCCCTATTGGCCTTTGCCAGGGGGGATGCTCCGCTAACAGCCGTGGAGTTCGCCCGCCGCAACATCGAACCCACAGCCCGCATCTCCTTCTCCGATCTGGAAACCTCCGTGAAGTCCGGAGCGCGGTAAAAGGAGATCACCATGCGCTCGGACGATGATCGCCAGATTGTTCGCGTAGTGAAGAAGGGGGATCACGGCGGGCATCACGGCGGAGCCTGGAAGGTGGCCTACGCGGATTTCGTGACGGCGTTAATGGCTTTCTTCCTGGTTATGTGGATCCTGGGGCTGAACCAGGATACCCGTAAGGCCATCGCTGCGTACTTCAACGATCCCATGGGCGTGTCGCGCATGCTGGGCGGCGGCAAGAGTCTGCCCAGCAGTACCCATAGTGACGACGCGCTGCAAAAGGTGAGCGCCGTGTCCATGATCAACGTAATCCGGCGGATGCAGCAGGCGAAGTTTGCCCAGGCAAAGAAGAAGATCGAGCAGAAATTGCGCAAGCTCCCCGAGCTTAAGGAGTTGTTGAAGTACATCGAGGTCAAGATCACTTCTGAGGGCCTTCGCGTGGAGCTTTTGGACGGTCCCTCCAGCACCTTCTTCGATACCGGAAGCGCCCATCTCAAGCCTCGGACGGTGGAGATCCTCCGCGTGGTGGCGGCGGAACTCAAGAAGCTGAACCAACCCATTGTAATCGAGGGGCACACAGACCGCCGACCATATTCCGGAAACCTTCAATATGGCAACTGGGAGCTTTCTACCGATCGGGCGAATGCAGCCCGGCGCGCCATGGCAGGAGAGCTTGGCCCCGGAGGCATCGCCGAGGTGCGGGGATATGCGGACCGAATGCCGCGCATCCCCTCCGATCCGTACAATTACGCGAACCGGAGGGTGACCATCTTGGTGCCCTTCAAGGAACAGTCGGGCGAGCATACCGTGCAGACCGTGAAGCTCGTCAACGGCAACCCTCAGCGCGTAGTGCCCATTGCGCCGGATCTCTCACCGCATCTGCAGCAAGGCAGGCCGTAAGCGGAGCAGGAATCATGCTGCTACACGCGGAAACGGTGTGGCGGAATCCTGTATCGTGCAGGTGTGGAAGTGCGACGGATGTGCTACAACGCATTCTGGGCCGCTTTGGCGCTCATGCTATCCTCAGCCGCCGGGGCGCAGGTGGATCCTTCGGCCCGTGCAGCCCTGGATGCCATCGCGCGAGCCTACCGTGAACTTAAGACGCTTCAGCAGGAAACATCCTACTCTGCATCAGGCACAAACGTATCCCTCGTTTCCGCGCGACTGGCGTTCCAAAAGCCCAATCTCCTGCTGCTGGAGGTCCGCCAAAACGTGCAAGGCAGCTTGCAACCAATCCTCCGCCGATACGTGTGCGACGGCCGAACGCTATACGCCTACGACCAATCGAAGAACCAGTACACCGAAGAGAAGGCGCCGCGCAACATGGCGGGCTTCCGGTACTTGGCCACGAGCCTAGAGATAGCCGCCGTTACGGGCGTAGACCCATTTGCAGGAATGGAGCGCCAAGTGCGCTCGGCCGGTTTAGGGCGGCCTGAGGTAATTGACGGCGTCCTCTGCGATGATGTCACGTTGCACATGGGAACGCCTCAGGAGGAGGAAATTGTTCACATCTTCGCGGGCCAACAGGATCATTTGGTGCGACGGTTCACCCTCGATGCCGCAGATGGAGGTGTAGTTTCAGGACAGGACAAGGCGCCGGCTACGTGGTCCGACGGTCAGCCTCTGCCTGGGGAAAAGGCGGATCGCCGAATACCGGTCCACTTTGAATACGAGAGCCGGGTACGCGCCAACGAGAAGCTTCCTGCGGAACTCTTCCGCTGGATTGCCCCTGCAGGAGCTATGCGCTATAACCCTGGGCCTGGCCCGTACACGGATCAACAGGCTGATCGCAAATCTGCCCATTGGAACCTCGCCAAGCCTGTTGATCTTTCCCGCGTTACCCAACCTTCAGATCTGCGTAGGCCTACCAAAACGATCACCGCGAAGGAATTAGTGGATCGCGCCGTCCGGCGGCAGCAAAACCCCAAATGAGGGGATCATCCCCGGCAGGGGAGAACGCTTACGGCCGTCGGTTGGATAGGGATGCTGAGGCGACCGCCACGCCGAGGGCAATGGCGGATAGGAGCAGGCTCAGCCCCAAGGCCCTGCGATCTTCCCCTTGTTGCCAGGCATCATAGACGGCGAGCGGCAAGGTGCGCGTACGGCCCGGGATGGAGCCGCCTACCATTAAAGTTGCGCCGAAATCGCCAAGCGCTCGGGCGAAGGCCAGAACGGCACCCGCCATTACGCCTCTGGCCGCTGCGGGAAGCGTCACCCTCGTAAACACCGTCCATTCGCTTGCACCCACTACGCGCGCGGCGTCCTCCAAATCGCGGTCTACTGAAGCGAAGGCAACCATGGCGTGCATGATGTACAGGGGTGCGGAGGTAATCGCGGCGGCCAACACAATTCCTTCAAACGAAAACACCAATCCGGATCCCGTTATGGTGCGCCACAGCCGGCCCACCGGGGAGGCATCTGCGAAGGTCACCAACAGATAGTATCCCAGCACGGTGGGCGGAAGGGTAAGGGGAAGGATGGCAAGTCCTTCCAAGAGGGCGCGCCCAGGGAACCGCTTGCGGGCGAGTACCCATGCTACTACGGACCCGGCAAGGACGGAAAGGAGGGTGGCAGCAAGGGACACTTCTAATGAGAGTAGAACCTGGTCTGCCAAGAACACGTCGCAAATCATCCTTTGCTCGATGATACCGGAAGAAGATATCCGAAGCGCTTCAGAATGGCGCGCCCCTCTGCCCCGCATACAAAGGCAATGAAACGCATGGCTTCCCTGGGATGTGCCGATGCTTTGAGTATACAAAGTGTTTGGCGCGGAGGCGTGTACATGTGCGGAGGAACAAGCACTGTGTTACCCGGGCCACCCACTACGAGGGGATAGGCCACAAGGGCCACATCGGCGGCTCCGCTCTGGGCGTAGCGCAGAGCTTGTTGTACATTTTCGCCATATACGAGTTTGCGCGCCGCTGTGCCCCGGATGCCTGCCGCTGTGAGGGCTTGAATGGCTGCTTTGCCATAGGGTGCGTGGAGTGGATTGGCAATTGCGATGCGTGCAACAAACGGCCGGGCAAGGTCTCCAAGGGAGCGCACTACCGGCGCGCCGGGGCGTGTCCAAAGAGCTAAAACGCCGAGCGCATAGGTGCGTTGGGAACCTGGTGTTACGCAGCCGGCCCGTACAGCCTGCATCACGTGTTCACTATCGGCCGCCATAAAAATGTCGAAGGGCGCGCCATTTTCGATTTGCCGTTCCAGGAGCCCTGTGGATCCCAATACGATCGTGATGCGGATACCCGTGCGTCGTTGAAAGGCCTCTCCCATCAGTGGGAGTGCCCGCGCTAAATCTGCGGCTGCTGCGATGGTGAGCGGGGCCTTCGCCGGTGTGGTCGCGGCCGGAGACCCGAACGCGATCAGAAACGCGGTCAACCACAGCCCAGCACCGTTACGTGCGCGCTGCAACAAATTGCGTGTCCGGCGAAAGGCGCCGGCCGGTGGGTGTCTCCAAGTGCTCGCCAATCGTGCCTTCTCCACGGTGTCTTCTTGCAGAATACCCCGGGCGGCGGCGCTAGCGTAGCCATCCCTTAGTTCGCGCCTCCCGATAGAGTTGCGCGAGTTGGGCTGGCGTCACAAACACCATATCCGCGTCCCTATTTCGATATGCGGCGGCCAGATCGTCCATGCTAAAGGTCCAGCAGTGAACGAAGCCGTTCACAAAGGCCGGACGCATTGTGCCCACCTGCTGGCGAATCTCTCGCAGGAGGCCGGTTTTTCCGTACCTCCAGCTCGTAACGGCGCGAAAGACCGGCATGCCGTCCGGCAGCGAGTAGGTAAGGTTCGCAATGCCCTCGCGCCCCGAATAGCGGCCCATATCCGCAAAGAGGGAATGGCAGAACGGCAAGGCGGCTGCGTACTTCATCAGCAGAGTGTCGCCGCCTCCCACAGTGCGCACGCTTCGCATATCCATGGCCCGCATGAGGCGTGAAGTCCAATCCAAAAAACCTTTCCAAACAGCATCTGGATCTTGGAAAGCCTTTGCGTATTCGTCTGGCTGGATATACGCTACGCCCGACACATCCGCGATGAACTCCGTGGTAGGGGCAGCGTGCTCGTAATACCACTGCGCAACATGGGGCAGGATCTCGCGGATGGGTGGCCCCATTCCGAAGGCCAATGGGAAGGTGCCGAACGCCGGGTGCTGGAAGTACGCCTTGAAGAAGCCCAGCCACGTGTTTTCGTTGTCGCCGTCGGACATAACGAGAGCGATATAGATTTTGTTCTTTTCCAAAGGAGGCGGAGGCGGCTGCATAGGTTGCCGAAGGTGACTAAGGCGGAAGCCGCTCGTGACGCACACATTGCCCAGGAAATCCGAGCACACCAACCCTTTGGCATATCGGCTTGCGAGTGCTACTCCGTCTCCCTCACCCAGCCCAACTCCCTCTCCGGCATAGGGAAAACCTAGGACGGCCACGTTGGGTGCCATCCACGCCATGATGCGTGCTACCAGGTCACGCTCGGCCACCGGATCGGCACCGGGTTGTTGCGCGTCCACCGGGCCGGCGGGCCAGAACACCACGCCACGCCATTGGAGGTCATACGCGAATACGCAATTGGCGAGCCTGGCGGGATGCATATAATTGCACAGGTACCGGTTGAGGCGGCTGCGGTATGTACGCCATACCCATCCCAACCCTTGGACATAGGAGCTGAAGCGGCCCCGCAGATCCTTGCGCACGGCAAGGTGCAACTGTTGCGCAAGCCTGGGCGTTGCAATGATGAGATCTTCGCACGCAGCAACGTCCACGGCGAGCAGTGTCCCGCGGTATAGGTGGTCGTCCGGGATTACCGCTCCGCGGTATGCCCAGGAGAATCGCCGGAAGAGCTGCTGCCAATCCGTAACGGGCGTGTATCCGGCAATGTAACCCTTCTGCCTAGACCAATCCAACCACCATTGGTCCTCGTCGCTCCGGATGAGCCAAATGGAGGGTTGTTTGCGGCTGGTAAGGCCCTGCAGGCAGGTGAGCGCGATGCGGACATCGTCTGGAAGTGGGCGCACATCTACTGCGAGGAGGTTCTTAGCGGGAGGAGCGGATTTCGGCAGAAACGTATTTCCCCATGGCCTTCGGCCCGGACGAAATACCAGATGATCGGGAAGCCCCGCAGGTCGCGGTATGCGCTGCAGTCTTGCGATCCTTTGGGCGAAGGTGCTGCGGGAAATGGCGCCGCGTTGCGCGAGGATCCAGAGGGCGGCGCGGGTGATGATTTGGCGCCCTGCAAACGCATCCCGTGCATCCATATTGGCTGCTATTTGCCCGATCCAGATATCCAGCGCTCCTTGGAACTGGGGGCAATGATGCTCAATAATGCCGGCTGCCGTATGAACAGCTCCCTGTGCGCTACGGATCTGTACCAGGGGGATTACTCGGTCCACCGATGGCAAATCCTGGGTATCTAACCACTGGAGAACGGCTTGCGTGCGCGGTAGGATGCTGTTCTGCAGCCCGAGGGGATTGCCTGGAGCCACGGCGAGGCGGTCTACATCCTGGTCGGGCCCGGCGAAGCCTCCCGTTCCAATACCGAGCCCGCTATGACCCATGCGAGATGCGTCGTGGCCAAGATCCCTCCATCCGTGATTGGTGGGGATGCAGGGATGGCAAAACGGTATGCCCGTAAGGATGAGGGACCCTCCCGCTGCGTGGAAGGCACGCATATTTGCGTACGCTGGCTCGGGAAACGCATTGCCATAAGGCATTACCAGGGCAGCCACACGCCTCGCGTTAAGCTGAGCGGGGTCCGCAGCCTGGGCGGCCGTAAGGGGCACCACCGGGATGGATGCCTCTTTGAGTGCCGACACGATCCTAGCCGGAGGGAGGGAAGGTATTCCGCCGTAGGGTACGAGGCCGGGCTCCATAAGGACTGCCACGGTCTTGGGTACGTCCCCTCGGGCGGGAAGGCACGAGGCAACCACGGCGAGGCTTAGTGAGAATACGCTCGCGCACGCACACAACAATCTCACTTGTATAGGTTCCTTCATTTGGTATTTGGGCGGTTGTTTGCGTGGTCGTCACTGACGAATGAGCCACACCTCAGACACTTGGCAACCCCTCCCGTTTCGGCCGCGGCCAGGCCTGCAGTTCCATTCGAGGGTCAATTCTCCGTTGCGGATCGCTTCTGGGGGAACGGGGAATTCTACCGGGTGTATAGGTCGGGGTTTCACCATATAGGGATGGATCTCTACGCCGTTCCCCGCGGTGAGACGGATCTCTTGCTCGGGGCTATCTCCGGCATACACAATGCGGATGTGGTAGGATGCCGCGGGATCCAGGCCGGAATAGTGCATCACCAAGGGAGTGTCGTATAGCGTCTCGGCGTGACTGGTCCAGGCGAGGCGGGGTGCTTCGTCGGCGAACCCAATGCGCACCGAGTGGTGACAACCCGGATCCTCGTTAGGATCGCCCGAGCGCACTAAATGGGGTGCCCGCTCGGGAGCAGCAAGCTGGTCATAGAAGCCGCCCGGGCCCGGATTCGTCCAGTTGAGGATCTTATCAATTGCTTCCAGGCGCTCCTGCTCGTTCTCCATCCGACGGATATCGTGGAACTGCGCAAGGATCCATCGCCGATTATTGAGGGGAGCGTCTACAGCATCCAGGTTCGCCCCGCGCTCTTCCTCGATGGCGTGATACCGTGGAACGCTCAACTGCATGCGGATGGATTGAAAGAGAGCCTCGGCCAATTCAAAG
>Ga0078972_1014005_pt1 | contig 12928 bp, 15 predicted proteins | sample YelNatPaOPGAMG01_FD_67568 | JGI IMG/M metagenome (GOLD analysis project Ga0078972, IMG submission 67568) | Hot spring thermophilic microbial communities from Obsidian Pool, Yellowstone National Park, USA - OP-RAMG-01 (SPADES assembly) (version 2) | ecosystem: Environmental > Aquatic > Thermal...
GATGAATAGGGGACTGAAAGAGTACGGTTACACCGTCACCTGCCCGGGGCGGGAGGAGCCTCAGACCTTGACCCGATGAATAGGGGACTGAAAGCTGGTGACCAGTATCCTTCCTTCGCCTGCTGCGATGACGCCTCAGACCTTGACCCGATGAATAGGGGACTGAAAGCAGCGGATTCTTTGTCAGACGCATTCTGAACGATGCCTCAGACCTTGACCCGATGAATAGGGGACTGAAAGTGAAAATGTATTGTGAGGGCGCCTGGCGGCAGTTGGCGCCTCAGACCTTGACCCGATGAATAGGGGACTGAAAGCTCGTTGCGCCATTGGCATTGGCCGATTACTCAATGAGCCTCAGACCTTGACCCGATGAATAGGGGACTGAAAGAAATCCACTGCCACCAGGGCCCGCGTGAAAGCGTTAATGCCTCAGACCTTGACCCGATGAATAGGGGACTGAAAGGACCTCGAGGCCGTGCGGCACTTTCAAGTGTTCGCGCCTCAGACCTTGACCCGATGAATAGGGGACTGAAAGTTTCGAGATCACCGTCATCATCACCCCACGCTTTTAGCCTCAGACCTTGACCCGATGAATAGGGGACTGAAAGAGACAAAACCCTTATCGGGACCCCAACCACACCCCGAACGCCTCAGACCTTGACCCGATGAATAGGCAGTGAAAGATTTCCGGAGAAAATGGTCTGAAGTTGAGGCGATCTCATGACCGATCTACTCCCGACATTGGAAAAAGCCTGGAGAATTAGACGAAGGAGGGGCGAGGAGATGCGAATGGAAGGATCGAGGGAGGAAGCGAGTCTTCTCCGCTGGCGGGCAAAGGGTTGGCGGGATAGGGTGGGGATAGCTTGCATATCCGTGGCCTTCTTGTTGTCGCTGGCTCTCGGACCTTCCCCTGCGTCCCAGGCAAGCTCCAGCCTCGATCCTGGCCCGGCGGAACTCGCTCGATCTGCCCATACCCCAGCCCCTGGCAGTTCCGAACGGAGAGCGATTCTGGAGGCGTTGCGCCCCATGGTGCCGGAGATCGACGGCAGCAAGGTGGTATTCGTGGTCAGGTACCTGAGGGTATTCAAGGGATGGTCGTGGATCGAGGCCGATCCAAAATCGGCCGATGGGAGGAATAGGTTCGAGCCCCTGCACTGCCTGCTGAGAAAGGTGGGAGACAGGTGGGTGGTAATGGAGGTCAGGCCCTGCTGTGGAGATTGCGAGGACGATCCGGATTGCCGGGATCGGAAGAGATACTTCCGCAAGCTGCGCTCCCGATTTCCCCAGGCCCCGGCCGACATATTCCCGCGGGAATGAGTAAGAACTAAGAACAATCAGAAGTTGCTGCGACCAGGAGTTGCTGCGAATTGCTGCAACCTGCCCCAGAAGGCAAGGCCTGACCGCTGAGCAGCGAGAAGAGGCGCTAAAAAAAGAAAGGCGCCGAGAAAGGCGCCCCTTCGCCCTGGATGGATAGGAGGCTTCACCGTTTCAAAACGGTTTCGCATCGAAGAGGCGGTCGTGCCCTGTCTGCCGCCAGCCATAGCAAAGAGTCAGGAATCCTATGGGATGGTCTGGGGGAGGTGTCTCCGTGGAGGAGGAAAAGGTGTGCTTTGGCTGGTGGTGCCATGCGGATCTGTAAAGGGTGGGCCTGATTCCGGCTTGGGGGGTGGTGCCGCCCCGCAGAATCGAACTGCGGACACCTGGATTTTCAGTCCAGTGCTCTACCGACTGAGCTAGGGCGGCAGGCAGAAGAGCCCTGGGAATGGGCCTTTGAAGCGAGGTCAAGATAGCACAGGGGGGGGCGGGGGTCAAGGGAAAAGTGGAAGGCCAATCGCCGGCCGAGGGCAAAATAGGTGGTCCTATCCAGCTCGTAGAGGTAGGGACAGGTAACCTGAAAGAAGTTAGCCAGGAGCTCATCAGTAGCCCATTCTGCGACCAGGGAGGATGGCTTGTCGAATCGGTAATCCTCCAATAGGTCCACCTCCCGGACTACATTGTCGCCCGGACGAAGGCCCTGCAGGACCTCGTCCAGGGCCTGGATTCCGCTGCCTACCGCGCTGGTTTCCATCCCTGCCTGCTCCTTCCCCCCCACCCGAATCTGCGATTCTCCTTTATGGTCTTTTCATTTCCTCGCGGGAGGGAACAAGAGCTGCAAGGTCGACTCGGAGGGGGGTTTGGTGAGCAGGCTGACCCCGAAGTACAGTACGAAGCAGCCTCCCACCAGGATCCATTCCATGGTCCCCATGCCGATGATCTTCCTCTGCAGCACCGCATAGCTTCCCCATAGGGTAGCTACAGTCCCGTAGAGCACGGTGAGCAGGGCCCCCCATTTGGTCGCCCGCCTCCAATAGTAGGAGATGGCGGTGACGAAGAAGAAGATGGCCCCCAGGCCCATGGCCGCCATGCCCATGAAGATGGCCAGCAGCTCGGGTGGTCTGACCAGGGTCCAGTAGAAGGGGATGAACAGGAAGAGGGCGGTGAGGAAGTGGCCCAGATTGAGCATCGCCCTATCCGACACCTGCGGCCACCAGAGCTTGATCACATCCCGGGTTATGTTAGCCGACATGATGAAGACCATGGCCGCCAAGGTGGACAGGGCGGCGGCGAACAGTCCCACCACATAGAGCACCATCAAAGGCGTTCCCCCGATGGCATGGGCCAGCATGGGAGCAGCCAGGTCCCCCTTCCAGGGCTCTATCTTCAGAAGCTGCGGTCCGTAGATCATGCGGGCGATCAGGCCATTGCTGGAACAATCGAGCATGATGGGGATGCCGGCGATGAGCCAGACCGTGAAGATCAGCCAAAAGTATTCCCTCTTGGTCATCTCTTTCATGCCCAAGAAGCGGCTTACATTGTGGGGGAAACCCACCGCCATGGTGAAGAAGATGACCGGGGTGGCCAATATCCCCACCGGGCTGGAGAAGAGCTGGGTGGCTCCCACCCGCGGCAGGTCGGGCCTCATGAGGGCGATGAGTTTAGGGCTTTCTGCCCACAGCCGGGAGGAGATCTGGTAGAAACCGCCCGCGTAGATGAGCGCCCAGACCCCGATCAGACCCCCAACCACTCCCAGGATGGCCCCCTGCAAGGCCATGGACCACTGGGTTCCGGTGTAACCGCCCAGGACCATGTAGAGCCAGGCAATGAAGACGGAGAGGAGGAGGCACCAGAGGGGTGGAAGGCCGGTCACGGCGTACCAAACCCCTCCTGCGGCTTTGAGCTGGCCCACCGAGTACATGAAGAGGAAGAAGAGCATACAGATGCCGATCAAGGTCTGCAGGCCTTTGGACTCGAACCTCCTGCCGATGGTTTCGGGAAGGGTAGTGGCCCTCAGCTTGGAAGCGAACTCTCGGGTCTTGACCGAGGCCAGCCACACGCAGGGGATGATCCCCACGATGCTCCAGATGCCGGCGAACCACATGCCGGAGAATCCAACCGAATAGACCACCCCCGTGCTGCCGCAGAAGGCCCATCCGGAAAGGTAGGAGGCCGAGAGGGCTAGGCCGGTGATGACGGGACCTATGTCGCGATGACCGATCAGGTACTCATCGTAGCTCTTCCACCGCTTCTTTCCCATCATGCCCAGGGTAACCGAGAGCAGGAGCAGGACCGCAATGCCGAGCGCCGACCCGATGGCCATGGCCGCCGTAGGCTGAGGGACAGGCAAGAATTGGGAGCTCATTCTTTCCACCTCCTCGTGATCAGCCAGGTTCCGACCACGGTCATCAGGAAGGTTCCGATGATCAGCGCCCACCATACATACCAGGGGAACATCAACACCCGGGGATCAGGCTCCATGGCGGCTCTCTCCTTTCTTGGCAAAGAAGCGGCGCTGCAGGCCTTAGGCGGCCAGACCAGGCCTTCGGCTTATGTCTCGAATCTTGAGGATCTTCCCTCAGCGACAGGATAGTCTCGACCTCTCCTCCAGCCCAGGCTCGAGATGCGGGCAGCGCTCAGAACCACGCCGGCCTTTTTCCAGTACTGGTTTCAGTACCGGGGGATGACTACCTCGTAGGTCCCCTGTTTCTTGGTCTTCTCGATATAGTCGGGTCGCACCGGGGCGAAGATGTCGATGGCCACGCAGGGGACATCGTAGAGGTAGCCGCCATGGGGGATATTGGAGGGAAGCCTAATGATGTCTCCTTTCTTCACCCGATATAGCTTGCCGTCGATCATCTCGTCCATGTACCCATCCACCACGATCATGATCTGCTCGGCTTCGTGGGTATGGCGGGGAAAGACGGACCAGGGAGACATGGTGATGAAGCTGACCATGATCCGATCCCCCCACACCAGATGGGTGTTGGCCCCTGGGACCAGCTCGGTCCAGGGGATGGAGTCCTTGTTGACCACATACTTGGCCCATTCCTCCGGGCTGGCGTAGGGCTCCCGCGCCTGCGCCGGAAAGGCCACCAGGCAGATGGATAGCAGAGCGACCAAGCTTAGGATCAGAGATCTTGTTCCGTTCATCTCTCTTTCCTCCTTTCTGGGGATGAAAACAACAGGGATAGCGGAAACCGTCGGTTTGAGCTATCATGCACCAAAACTTCGGGGGTGGGGAGGTAGCGAGGCATGATAAGCCAAGCGCAAATGGCAAAGCAGAAGCGTCTTTTCTTTCGGCTCATCGAGCGAGTCTATCGGCTCAGCGAGAACGCGGTCATGGACTGCGCCGGATCCTGTAACGGAACCTGCGAGACCGAGATGCCGGAGACCGTCCTCTTCTTGCCCTACGAGCTGGAATATATCATGGAGGGGCTGGGCCTGGAGAAAAACCCCTTCCTCGAGATCCAGCTCCCCTCGGGCCGCTATGGGATGATGGACTGCGAGAACCTTTGTCCCTTTCTGGTCCCGCCTGATTGCGCTATCCGGCCCTTTCGTCCCTTCGATTGCCGGAGCTTTCCCCTGTTTCCCCATTTCCCCCCCTCCACCTCCGCCCCGCTCGACTTCTATGTCGCCTCCTACTGCCCCCTGAAAGCCCGTCTCTCTCCTGATTACATCGAGTCCATAGTAGAGAGCTGGAGGATCCTCGCCCCCCATCTTCCTCCTGACTGGAAGGAGCTCTATAACTCGGTCTGTCACTACCAGGAAAAGTTTCCCCTGCCCAAGTCGTGACTTCAGCCCTTGGGCTCCGGTCCACCCACCTTGGCCGCGATGGCGCTGCGGGACAGATCGATGAGGACATTTTCCGCGATCTTCAACTTCACCACCGTATCGGTGAGTGCCTCGATGGTGCCGTGAATACCCCCGGCAGTTATGACTCGATCTCCTCTCTTCAGCTCCGACAGCATCTTCTGATGTTCCTTTTGCTTCTTCCTCTGGGGATGGATGAGGAGGAAGTAAAAGATGGCGAACATCAGGATGAGGGGGACGAAGGCGCCCAGGCCTCCTCCGGCCCCTCCCCCACCTGAGGGCGCCGGTCCCATTGCGTAAGCCAGGCTCATATTGCCGCTCCTTTCCGCCTTGGTTGGGTTAGCGATTCTGCTGCGAACCCTGGAGCTAAGTTAGCACAAGGTCTAATCCTTTCCAACCCTTTTTGCATCCGCAGGGCCTCCCAGCCCTTCCAGCTCTTGGCTCGCCTCCCTCTCCGGTCGGGACCTCAAGTCGGCCAGGACATCCTCTTTGAACCGAGAAAAGTATCCCCCCTCGATGGCCTGCCGGGCCTGCCGCATCAGGTCCAGGTAGAAATGGAGATTGTGGAGGGTGTTGAGGCGCAGCCCCAGGATCTCGTCGGCGAGGAAGAGATGGCGAAGGTAGGCCCGCGAGAAGTGCTGACAAGTGTAACAGGGGCATCCCTCATCCAAGGGGCGAGGGTCTTTGAGGTACTTTGCGTTCTTGATGCTGAGACGGCCGAAGCGGGTGAAGAGGCTCCCATTGCGGGCATGGCGGGTTGGCATGACGCAGTCGAACAGGTCCATCCCGAGGGCGATGCACTCCAGGAGGTCTTCCGGCGTGCCCACCCCCATCAGGTAGCGAGGTGTATCGGCGGGAAGCAGCTCGGCGCACCCCTCCACTGCCTCGTAGAGCTGGGACTTGCTTTCCCCCACGCTCAGACCCCCCAAGGCATATCCCTCGAATCCCAGATCCAGCAGTCTTTGGATGCACTCTCGGCGCAGATCGAGGAATACGCTACCCTGGGCCACGGCGAAGAGGGATTGCTGGTTGCGGCGATGAGCCTGGCGGCAGCGCGCCGCCCATCGAGTGGTCATCTCCATGGAGGCACGGGCGTATTCGGGGGTAGTGGGATAGGGGGTGCACTCGTCGAGGGTCATGATGATATCGGCCCCCAAGGCCTCCTGGATTTCCATGGCCTTTTCGGGAGAGAGGAAATGGGTAGATCCATCCAGATGGGACTGAAAATAGACCCCTTCCTCGCTTATCCTCCGGATCTGGGCCAGGCTGTAAACCTGGTATCCTCCGCTGTCGGTGAGGATGGGATGGGGCCAGGAAGCGAAGCTGTGGAGACCCCCCAATTCGGCGACGACCTGGTGGCCGGGTCGCAGGTAGAGGTGGTAGGTGTTGGCCAGGAAGATTTGCACCCCCAGGTTTTCCAGGTCCTGAGGGGAAAGGGTCTTGACCGTTCCCTGGGTTCCTACGGGCATGAAGGCCGGGGTATCGATCACCCCGTGGGAGGTCTCGATTCTTCCCCGGCGGGCTCGGCTGGATGGGTCCCTGGCCAATAGCTGGAATCTCATCTTATCCGGGGTCGCAGCCTTCAATCGATGAACATGGCATCGCCGTAACTGAAGAAGCGGTAACGCTGGGCTACCGCCTCCTGGTACGCTCGGCGGGCGAGTTCCGGACCGGCGAAGGCGTAAACCAACATGAGGAGGGTGGAACGGGGAAGGTGAAAATTGGTGAGAAGGCAGTCCACCACCCGGAAGCGATACCCGGGGTAGATGAAGAGGGAGGTCGTGCCCAAGCCAGCCCGAACGGTTCCATCCTGGTGGGCGGCCGATTCCAGGGCGCGGACACAGGTGGTTCCCACCGCGATCACCCGACCGCCTCGCCCCCGACAGCGGGAAATGGCCTGGGCCGTTTCCTCGGAGATAAAGTATTCTTCGGCCTCCAGGAGGTGGTCCTCGATCCTCTCCGTCCTCACTGGTTGGAAGGTCCCCGGCCCCACCTTCAGGGTGAGGAAGGTCAGCTCTACCCCCCGTCCCCGCAACGCATCCAGCAGGGTCCAGGTAAAATGGAGGCCGGCGGTGGGGGCGGCTACCGCCCCCTCTTGTCGAGCGAAGACGGTTTGGTAGCGATCGGCATCCAAACGCTTCAGCTCTGCCGCTTGCTTGCCCTCTGGGGGCCTCTTGATGTAGGGAGGCAACGGCATCTCCCCCCATTGTCTCAATATCTCCGGTAACTTTCCGTTTTCTTCGAAGCGCAGCAGTCGCCGTTCGCTTCTCCCCTCGTCCAGGACCAGGGCGGTTATTCGGCCGCGGGCCAAGGTCAGGTGCTGGCCCTTCCTCACCCTTCTCCCGGGTTTGAGCAAGGCCTCCCATATGCCCCCCTCCCTTTCCCGGAGGAGCAGTACCTCCACCCGACCCCCGGCCTCCCCCCTGATCCCGCGGAGGCGGCAGGGGAGGACCCGGGCATCGTTGAGGACGAGTAGATCTCCGGGAGAACAGAGGTCTATCAGTTCCGGAAAGGAGCGGTGCTCCAGGGAGGAGGAATGACGGTGGAGAACCAGCAGACGCGAAGCGTCCCGCTGCGGCAAGGGGAACTGGGCGATGAGCTCCGGCGGGAGCTGGTAATCGAAATCAGAAAGCCTCAATCCTCGATCCCCTCCAGGGGTTTGAGTGTGGCTCCTGGATAGTAGTGATAAAGGATCGACTGGTATGAGAAGCCTCGCTCGGCCATGCCCTTGGTCCCCCACTGGCAAAGACCCACGCCGTGGCCCCACCCCTTTCCCTGGAAGATGAAGGAGTCGCCGGCGTACTTCACCGAGAAGTTAGTGCTGCGGATGAGGTCGTTGCCCAGGATCCGGCGAAACCTGGTTCCCTCCATAACGATCCGGCCTCCCCGATGCCTGATCTCGAGCTGCAGGATTCGCTCGGTCTTGCTCCGGGCCAGGGGTAGGATTGCCTCCACTTCGCCGACCTCGTACCCGGCGCGAAGCAAGCTACGCCGTACCTCCTCCCGGGACAGGGCCACCTGCCAGGCATACACCGGATATTCCTGGCAATAGCTGCAAGGGACCCCCTGGAGGGAGGAGTGGTTGTAGGACCAGACATTGCCCACATCCTCGGTGTGCCCGCCGCAGGCGGCATGGTAGAAAGCCGGGATCGGCTTGCCCTTGAGCGTCAACACCATCCCCCTGGTCTGCTCCACCGCCAAATCGCACCGATAATCCTCGCTCTCCCTCCCCCCATACAGTTGCGAGTCGGTAGTGGCCCTGAGGTGGAAGAGCTGTTGGGGGTTGTCCAGAATCTGGCGCAGGGCGAAGGTCCTGGCCACCACCGCCTGGGCCTTGAGGGCTTCGGCTGGCCACTGCGGCGAGATTTCCTCCTTTATCACCCCGCGGAGATAGTCCTCCAGGTCCACCACATTGATGGCAAGGAGCGACTCCCGGCCGCTGCTCCGATAGATCTCGATGGCCCCCCGGTAGGAACGGCCGTTGAGGCGAAGGTAGGACCCGGGATCGGTCTGGACGAGAAGGGCCTTGTGGCCTTCTGCCTTATGTCCTCCGACCCGCAGGCCGGAGGGATCGTAAGCGATGGTGACCCTCTGTTCGGGGGCAAGAGTTTGAGGAAGCGAGGAGGGGGTGCAACCGGAGAGGCGGAGGGCAGTGGGGCTGGATATGGTGAGCTGGGGCGCCGATTCCACCACCAGCACCCTGACCTCCATGGCCTCTGCCTTCGCGGCCGGGGTGAGGCAGGGGGAAAAGAGCCAGCTCAGGGCGAACAGAGGAGGCCAGAGACGGAAGAAGCGCCAGTTCACGAAGGCCTACCTCCGGCCGAAAAGGGAGAAGAGCAGGGTCAGGAGTAGGCTGAGAAGGATACAGGTAGTCAGGGGGAAATAGAAGCTCCACCCCTTCTTCTGGATGTAGATATCCCCAGGTAGCCTTCCCAATCCGGGGACCTTGCCCAGGGCCAGCACCAAGGCTCCGGTCAGGACCAGGAAGATCCCCAAGAGGATCAGGATTTTGCCGAGGGAGTCGAAGTGGGGAGACATCCTTTCTTCCTCATCTTTTCCTGTATTCTTTCCTTCTCGCTGTAGAGACAGCCGCAGTAGCTCTGGAGGTAGAGGTCCAACCTTCTGGCCTCCTCTCGGCTGCTTCTCCAGCCCGACCGCAGGTCGCGGTAGTAGAACTCTACGCCGGTTTCCTCCGCTATGTCCGCGCCCACTTCTCGCAGGAGGGAGTGTTTCTGATAAGGGCTGATCAGGAGAGTAGTGGAGAAGGCGGAGTATCCCTGGGCTAGGGCGGTCTCAGCGGCTGGCTGAAGGCGCATTCGATAGCAGATCCGGCAGCGGTCTTCCTCGTGAAAGGCCACCTGGCGCAAGAAGGATTGCAGGTGATCCTCGGGTCCCCAGATCATCTCCAATCCCAGCCAGCGGGCATATTCCTCCAGCGAGGCCCGGCGGCGAAGGTATTCGCTGAAGGGATGGATATTCGGGTTGTAGAAGAAGCCCCGCAGCTCGTGTCCCTCCTCCCTCAAGCATCGGATGGTGTAGGTGGAGCAAGGGGCACAGCAGATATGAAGGATTATCCTCATCGCCTAAAGCAACGACTCCTGAATCCCTCGCGGGGGAGGCAGGCTGAAATGCTCATAAGCCAGGCGAGTAGCTACCCTCCCCCGGGGGGTTCGGGCTAGATGGCCGAGCTGAATGAGGAAAGGCTCGTAGACATCCTCGATGGTATCCTTCTCCTCTCCCACCGCCACCGAAAGAGTCTCCAGGCCCACCGGTCCGCCACCAAACTTCTCGATTATGGTGAGCAGGATGCGGCGATCCATCTCCTCGAATCCCTTTTCATCGATCTCCATCCGGGAGAGGGCCTCCCGGGCTACCTCGGCGGTTATCACTCCATCTCCCCATACCTCAGCGAAATCCCTCACCCTGCGGAGCAATCGGTTGGCCACCCTTGGAGTTCCGCGGGAGCGGGTCGAAAGCACAGTCGCCCCCTCCGGACTCAAGGAGATCTTCATGATCCGGGCCGAACGGTGAAGGATGGTCTCGATCTCATCCTCCCGGTAGTAGTCCAGGCGATGTACCACCCCAAAGCGGTCGCGCAGGGGGGAAGTGAGAAGCCCGGCCCGGGTGGTGGCGCCGATCAAGGTGAAACGGGGAAGGGCCAGCTTCATGGAACGGGCATGGGGTCCGTGGCCTATGACCAGATCGAGGTGAAAGTCCTCCATCGCCGGGTAGAGGATCTCCTCCACCACATGGCTGAGGCGGTGAATCTCGTCGATGAAGAGGATGTCGTTTTCCCGGAGGTTGGTGAGGATGGCCGCCAGATCTCCCGGCCTCTCGATGGCCGGACCAGAGGTAGCCCGCAGGCTGACCTTCATCTCGGCGGAGATGATGTGAGCCAGGGTGGTCTTGCCCAGCCCGGGAGGGCCGTAGAAAAGGCAGTGATCGAGAGGCTCCTTTCTTCCCTTGGCGGCCTCGATGTAGACCTTGAGGTTCTCCTTTATCCTTTCCTGCCCCACATATTCGGAGAAGTCGTGGGGCCTCAGGGTCTGGTCGTACCTCCGGTCCTCTTCCACCAGCTCCTGGCTGACGATCCTCTGCGGCATCCGTTCGAATGGGGCCCTCATGTCGTCAATAGCCGCAAGGCTTCCTTTATCAGGCTCTCGAAGTTGGAGTTATCGCCCCCGGCGGCCATGGCCGAACGAACCGCGCGCACGGCCTTCTGTCGCTGGTATCCCAGATTCACCAGGGCGGAAATCAGATCTTCCCATACCTCCCTCTCGGCAAAGGCTGGCTCGCCTTCGCCGAACGTTCTCAAAAGAGCTTCGCGGCCTTTTCGATCGCGATATAGAGGCCGATGAGGAAGGGGATGCCGACGGCGGCCCATGCCAGGACGCCCTCGATCCCGAAGCCGCCGCGCGCCGCGGTTTCCGCGTCGGCCGAAATGCGATCCTCCTTCAAGAGCGCCCGCTCGCGCGCCACCTCCTCGTCGGTCATCAGATGTTTCTCATGCACGGGCCTGATGAAGGCGTTGCAGATGAGGCCGCAGAACAGAAGGCCCGCCATGATGTACAACGTGATGTCGTAGACCCGAGCGTGCGGAACGCCATGCTTGATCTCGAACTGGCGCAGATTGGCGATGAGGAAAGGGCCGATCACGCCCGCCGCCGACCACGCCGTGATCAACCGGCCATGAATGGCGCCGACCATCTGCGGCCCGAAAATATCGGCGAGATAGGCCGGCACGGTCGCGAACCCGCCGCCATACATGCTGAGGATGATGCAGATCGACACGATGAAGATCGCGGGCAGGCCGAGATGGCCCCAGGTCGGCAGCAGGCTATATGTGACGATCCCGATCACGAAGATCGAGTAATACATATTCTTGCGGCCGATCCTGTCGGACAGCGCGGCCCAGAAGATGCGGCCGAGCGCGTTGAAGAGGCTGACCAGGCCGACGAGGCCCGCCGCCGCGGCGACGATCGCCGCTTTCTGCGCGGCGGTCAGCTCAGTGGCCGTCGCCGCGCCCACGAGTTTCGCCCCGAATATCTCCTGGAACATCGGGCTCGCCATCGAAATCACGCCGATGCCGGCAGTGACGTTAAGGCATAGCACGCCCCAGATGAGCCAGAACTGCGGGGTTTTCCACGACCGGTTCAGATGCACGTTGCCGGTGGTGATCATTGACTTCGTGGAAGCCGCGGCGCCCGAATATCCGATGGGTTTCCAGCCGCTCGGCGCGACGCGGAAGCCGAGGGCCCCGGCGCTCATCCAGACGAAATAAATGGCGCCCATGATCATCATGGCGTGCGCGACATCCGGCGTCCCGGCCTTGCCAAGATGCCCCATCAGCCAGACCGCCAAGGGCGCGCCGATCATCGCGCCGCCGCCGTACCCCATGATGGCGAAGCCGGTCGCCATGCCGCGCCGGTCCGGGAACCATTTGATCAGCGTCGAAACCGGCGCGATGTAGCCGAGGCCCTGCCCGATGCCGGCGATGATGGAAGCCAGATAAATGAACCAAAGCTGGTGGATCGAGACGCCGAAGCCGATCAGCGCGAGACCGCCGCCCCAGCAAAGCGCGGCGATGAATCCCGCTTTGCGCGGCCCCGCATGTTCGAGCCAGCCGCCCCAGATGGCCGCCGAAATGCCGAGCACGGCGATGAGGGTTTCGAAGATCGGAGTGACGGAAGGCACGGTCCAATTGCAGCTCGTGGTGAAGAGCTGGCCGAAAAAGCTCTCGTTGGCGCAGGACGCCGGCGCATTTTCAATCAACTTCGTCATCGGCAGCCAAAAGACGGACATGCCGTACGCCATGCCGATGCACAGGTGAATGGCCAGCGCCGCCGGCGGCGTCATCCATCGGCTGAATCTCGGTCCCGCGACCGAGCGCGAGCGGTTCAAAAACCCGCCGCTCGCGGCTATGGCTGTGTTGCTCATATTTGGCCCTCCCAAGCCGTAGCGATAGCGTACGCCATCATGGCGATTCCTCCCTGGTGCATTTGTTGTGACGCTGGGAGCGCCATCTCCGCGTCTATTTCCGCGTTGTGCGCCCCCGCCGTCAACTATCTTGTAGCGAAAGTTCGCGCCCCCTCACGCGGCGCTGGCGAACTCCTTCCGCAGGATCGCGAAGCCGCCCGCGGCCGTGGCGTTCAGTTTGATCCGGCCCTGGCCCAGCGCCTCCAACGCCTCCGCGATCATCTTCGGCGTCCAGAACTTGCGGATATGCGTGGCGACGCCGGCCGCGCCCAGTTCGGGCGGCTGGATGGCGTAATAGTCGCCGATCTGGTTAGCCATGCGGGCG
>Ga0078972_1014008_pt1 | contig 12927 bp, 7 predicted proteins | sample YelNatPaOPGAMG01_FD_67568 | JGI IMG/M metagenome (GOLD analysis project Ga0078972, IMG submission 67568) | Hot spring thermophilic microbial communities from Obsidian Pool, Yellowstone National Park, USA - OP-RAMG-01 (SPADES assembly) (version 2) | ecosystem: Environmental > Aquatic > Thermal...
AGCCAGATCTGGAAAAAGCATCCCTGGCCTCTCTCATAAGTTCAATTGCTTCTTTCAATTCTCCAAATTTTTCTTCAAATCTAGATTTTGATGCTTTAAGATAATTGGTTATCCAATCCTCATTGAACTGTGAGGAGACTTCTTCAAGAGATTTCAGATATCCTTCTGCCTTTTCCCTGTTGTCGAGGATTATGTTTATCAAGGATCCATAGTAAAGCATCTCCACATATCCGCTAAATATCTCAGCGTTTATTATCAAACCCTTGATCTTAGCTAGGATTTTCTCCACATACTCACTTGCCTCTTTAATTCTGTTCTGTTCAACGAGTATGATGGTCCTATATGAGGGTGAATATGACAAATACTGGGCTGACGAAATCTCATCCGCCTTATCAAAAGTGCTGAAAACGCTGTCCCATTTCCCTCTGTAGGCGTCCATGATTGCGTTTGTAAGTTCAGTCATGAGGTTAACGTGGTCATCAATCATATTGCGAGGAGTTTCATCTGCGAGCGACAGAATAATCTCATCCCATTCCCCCCTAGGAAGGAGAATCATAAATGCCTTTTCCACGGGGATAATCCTTCTGTTTGTGCTGGAACAGAGTTCCTGGTTTTGATTTGATCCCCTTTGGAATATCTCATCTGCTTTGGCAAGGTCATGTTTCAAGAAAACATACTGATTCGCGTAAGCATCGTAAAAAGACGCGGCAACGTTCACAAACATCTCGTTCATAGGAGCTCTTGAAAGATTAGATATTACGGATTTTTCCATTTCTTGATAGGTATTGAAGACCTTTTCTATATCATTAGAATTTCGAAGTTGAATTAGATTGGCTGAATGAATCTGAAGAGCCTTGGTGAATAAATCATCAATGCCGTTTTCAACAGCGTAGCTCAACACCATCTCGTTTACCTCTCTTTCTCGATCGAATTTTGATTCCCACCAAAAATTAGTTGCAATGTTAAAACCTAATCTTGTCACTACGCTGCGCAACTGGGGAGAACGCATATTCTTATTCAGAAAATCCAGGGAATAATCGAGCCAGTACTCACTTCTAAGGTTTCTGCGACTACGATTTAGGAGAAGGAACAGACAATAGGCAACCATCTCCAGGTCTCCTGCTTCCTCAAAAATTTTTGCAGCCTTTTCCAGGCTTTCAAAATCATAGTTGCCAGAAAATATACCGTAGTACGAAGCCTTATAAAGGGAAGTAGCCAGCGCTTTTCTTCCTTCCATCGTCTTGAGGAAGTTTGGCATCGATTGCATAATTTCTATTGTTGCCCGGTACTGTTGCGCTGCCCTTTCAAACTGGAAAGATGATGCCCATAAATCAGCGAGTTTTATTCCATATTTTAGTGCATTTTCGTAGTCTCCAGCTTCAAGATAATGGTATGCGAGATCCGGGAAGATCTCCTGGTTGTCATCACCATAGAGTGATATCATTATCTCAGAAATTCTTGAATGAAGTCTTCTCTTCCTGAGCATGGAAACGGAGTCAAAAAAGTAACTGTGCACCTGAGGGTTTGCAAAATACAAACGAAATTGGCCAGGTCTGGTTTTCCTCTCCAGGAGCATCTTTCTCTTTATCAGCCCCTCGACCTTTTCGTTGAATCTATTGCTGTCAGCAGGTTCTATAAGCTTTTCTAGAACATCTATGTCGAATTCCTGCCCTATCACTGCGGCAGTAGAAAGTATCTCCTTGCTCTCATCGTCTATGTTGGAAAGTCTTTCCCTTATGAATCCTTTTACTGAGGAAGGAATGCCTATCTCTTCGAGGGGCTTTCTGTCCCAGCTACCGCTCTCCTTCTTGAATATCATCCGTTTTTCCATCAGCAGTTTCAGGACTTCCTCCACGTACAGTGGATTTCCATTTGTCCTGGAGTATATGAAATTTGAGAATTCATCGCTGACTTTTTTCCTGTCTTCGCCAAGTCTCCTTGCTATCAGCTCAGCTGTCTCATCCCTGTCAAGATTGTGAAGCCTTATTGACAGAACTTTCCTGTTACCAAATATTTTCTCTATGGAAGGGTTATCCTCCTCCTCATTCAGAGTTGTTGTCATGAGGACAAGCGCATTCATGCCATCTATTCCATCTAGCAGAATGTTAATCAATTCCAGAGACCCCTGGTCGCCGTTGTTAATGTCGTCAAATTCCAGAAGTAATGGCATTTCGTTCGTCATATTCCTCACTATTTCCGCAACTCCATCCTGAAATCTTAGTGCGGCTTCACCGGGGTCCTGCGAAAAAAGGTCGTTGACTTTCCCAACCTTCGCACCCAGTTCCGGCAGAATCTTAACCGCCACGTCACCATAATTTCCGCAAACCTTGTAAACGAGCTGCTGGGGTGCATCGTAGAAAAACTCGCGGAACATCTCGGTGAACATGTAATTGGGGGTGGATTTCCTGTTTTCCCTCCCTCTTACAGTTATGACCTTGAGGCCTCTGAGCATTGCATAATCCATTGCCTCTTCAAGGATTCTGGTTTTTCCCTGACCCGCTTCTCCCGTGATTACAATTGCCTTTCCCTCCCCGAGGTGTACTGAATCAATGGAACTTCTTATTGCGGACAGTTCGTCCTCAATTCCTATGAGAGAAGAACTCCTTGTTTCTGAAAAGGAATAATGGGCTGGCTGCATCTTTCCCATAGGTTGTCTTTCCGAATTTTCACTGCCAGGTGTTGAAATAAGCGTATTCTGGAGCTCCATTAGAGAATCAATAAGTTTCTCCGCGTTCTGGAATCTTTCCTGCGGATTTTTCCTCAGAAGTTTCATGATGACTATGTCCATCTGCTTCGGAACATGAGAATTCACTGAAGATGGAGGTAATGGATTATCGTGAATGTGACTGTATATGAGTTTAATGCTATCACTTGCAGAGAATGGAGGGCTACCCGTTGACATGAAATACATAACGCAGCCCAGTGAATACAGGTCAGACCTTTCGTCGACCTCACGACCGAGAGCACTTTCTGGAGAAATGTATTCTGGAGTACCGACAATTGTACCGGCATGTGTGAGATTCGGAGCATCGATCGCCTTCGCAAGGCCAAAATCCATCAACTTTGGTGTTCCATCTTTCGTCATCATTACATTCTCAGGTTTTATATCCCTGTGGAACACTCCCCTCTTATGCGCGTAGTCCAAGGCGTTAGCGATTGCAATAGATATTCTGAGCACTTCTGATACAGGCAGTGCCTTTCCATTCCTGTTCACGTACTGAAATAGATTTTCGCCATCGATGTACTCCATCACCATATAGAATCTACTATTTTCTCTCTGCATATCATAGATTGAAACTATGTTATGATGTGACATTTTTGCAGTGGTCTCGGCTTCTCTGAGAATTCTTTGATATGAATCCCTTTCTAATACATCACCCTTGATTAGCTTGATAGCAACTATTCTATTTAGATTATTATCGATGCATTTGTAGACAATCCCCTTTCCTCCCTCCCCCAGTAGCTTGAGGACCTTATATCTTCCATTCTGGAAGCTTTCAGGTATTTCTGTAATGTCCTTCATTTCTATTAAATAACTTTAGCATACTTTATTTAATAATTTTTCCTCTATTTTTTAGCTCAACCGTTGAAGTGTTGGTCTTTAGAAATCTCAACTAAATGTGGGTTCACATCTTTCCCTTGTTACGTACCGATAAAACAAGAACCGCACTGGCGAGCAACATTTCCAACTATTCAGGTGCAAAGACTTCATGTTGGAAAGACTTAAATAGAGAATAATTATTGTCAGACTAATGTCACACATAATACTGAAAGGATGGCACAGATATCGAGAAAAGGGGGAATATTCGTGGAAATCTTCCCTTACTATAGCATTCATCGCATCCATCCTTCTCTGGTGGCTCCCTATTTTTGGGCAGATGATTGCTGGGTATGTATCAGGAAGAGCTGCCGGTAATAAGTACAGGGGCCTTTTTAATACCTTAATAGTTTCCGCGTCAGTTGGATTGGTATCGTTCATCTTCTCTTACATAGCGGTTATTCCCCATTCCGTTAAGTATTACCTGAGTTCTGTGATTCTCTACCACATTTCCATTGTAAGTCCCTACGGGGCGTGGCTCGCCTCCTCGGTCGGTCAAATGTTCACAAGTTTCACATATTTCCTCTCTTACTTCCCGCCAAACTGGGCGGTCCTGATAGCCTTTGGATTCGTAGGGGGCAGTATGTCTGAACTCCTGGTAAGAGATTCCGGTGTCAAGACAGTTCTTTCCCCGAAGCACTCGGTTCCCGCAGGCACAAAACCGTTGAAACCCAAGGAAGTGGATTACGAGCCCGAAGAGGGTAAGCATCCCCTTATCAAGAAGCTGCTGAAAGAGAAGGAAAAAGTACAGGATTCGTCGGACGATTACATCTAACCCTAACCTATCTTTTTAAATTTTTATGCTAATTTTATTGTTTCAATATAAGATCGACGTTCTTTCTTATTCTCTTTAATCTAATGAAATATCCTTTCCTAACAAGAAAAAATTGCCGATCCTTGCAAAGATCGTAGCGGTGCCGATTAGAGATAAATCAATTACTACAGTAAATACACCGCGAGACAGGAATCCAACGCACTTTTTGGAAAAATATTCAGGCCTTTAGCTTCTTCCTTACCTCCTCCAGTTCTTCCTGGATCGATTTGTTAAGTGGGTTCTTTCTTGCTTTTTCTTCCAGCTCCTTCAGTCTGTTTTCCAGGCTTTTCCTCTTTCTTTCAAGATCCCTTTTTCCGAGACCCATCGATATCTTAACATCTGCGGTTTAATTTACTTTTCCTGCTATCTATCTTCATCACTTTTTTCCAGGAAATGGGTCTTCACAAATTCTCAAACTTCAGGATGATCTGATTCCGGAGGCCAGACCTATCCGCCAGCTTACTAAGTTCCATTGACAGATCGGTGCTGCTAATTTTTCTCTTATCGTATATGACCTTGAATTTGTTCGATATGAGAAATTCCTCGACCGAAATGACGCCCCTTATCTTCCTGAGACCGGAAACGAAGATTCTTGAGCATGATATGCAGTAGATGGAATTGACCTTTATATTGAGAATGCCTTGCCAGTTATCTATGTTATTTTTTAGATCGTTCATAGATCGGGAGTGAACCTCCTTAACAACAATGAATTTGACATCACGCTCACCGATGAAAGTGCCATAGCTGCCCCGGCATAAATTGGGTTTAACATTATTCCAAATATTCCGTAAAGGGCACCTGCTGCTATGGGTATGAGTACTATATTATATCCGAAGGCCCAGGCAAGATTCTGTCTTACCTTAGCCATGGTCTTTCTTGAAAGCTGAATGCCTGCTACAAGGTCCGTGATGCGGTTCCTCATGAGAATCATTGCAGCCGTCTCTATGGCAACATCTGAGCCTGAGCCCATGGCAATTCCAACGTCCGCCTGTGCAAGGGCCGGTGAATCATTTATGCCATCTCCGACCATCGCCACAACCCTTCCCTCTTTTTGGAGACGTCTGATCTCATCAAGCTTCTGTTCCGGGGTCAACCCCGCACGAAACTCATCTATTCCTGCTTCTTTAGCTATTTGAGCTGCAGCCAGCTCATTGTCCCCCGTAAGCATGATGGTCCTGAATTCCATGTCCTTTAACCTTTGTACAGCTTCCCTGACTCCCTGCTTCAATGGGTCCTGCATCGCCACTATCCCCTCAATTCTTTTGTTTATTGCGATCATCACCGTTGTCTTCCCCTTTTTTCTAAGGGATATCAGTATATTTTCCACTGTTTGATCTATATCGATCTTCAGCCTGCTCATCATCCTCTCGCTACCCACAGCTATCTCGTATCCTCTGTAAGAGACCACGACTCCCTCTCCCGTCTCATATTTGAAGGCTTCCGGTTCGTCAGTCACTTTTAGCCCTGACGCTTGGGCATAGGTTATTATCGCCTTTGAGAGAGGGTGTTCTGAGTTTCTTTCAGCGATTGCTGCCAGCCTTAATAGATCTGATTCTTTGAACCCAGAGAGAGAGACCACTTCCGTCACCACGGGTCTTCCCTCTGTGATTGTTCCTGTCTTGTCAAAAACTACTGTGTCTATCTTCTGCATTGCTTCCAAGTATTCGCCTCCCTTTATCAGAATGCCGTTTTCAGCGCCTTTGCCTGCTCCTGTTACTACTGCTGCCGGCGTTGCCAAGCCGAGAGCGCAGGGGCACGCCACCACCAGAACAGCAACAGCTGCTATAAGCCCAACACTCTCACTTCTCCTCTCAACAAACGTCCAGAAAATAAAGGTTAGGATCGCAACTGACACCACAACTGGTACAAAATAGGTGGACACCCGATCCACAAGCCTCTCGATTGGACCTTTGCTGGCCTGGGCCTCATCGACAATCTTTATTATTTTTGAAAGAGTAGTATCGGAGCCAACTCTCATTGCTTTGATCTTTAGATAACCGTTGCCATTTATAGTACCGGCGATCACAGGTGAGCCCTGGGTTTTTTCAACGGGAATACCCTCGCCCGTAAACATTTTTTCGTCCACAGATGAATCTCCTTCTATTACTACAGCATCAACTGGAATCTTCTCTCCAGGTTTCACTATGAGTATGTCCCCCGGCTTAACCTCGACAACATTCACCTCTCTCTCCTTTCCATCTTCGGAAAGAAGATGAGCAGTTTCAGGTTCCAGAGATAGAAGTTTCTCTATCGATTCACCTGCCTTCCCCCTTACCCTTTCTTCTAGCAGTTTCCCGATGAGGATTAGGGTTATTACGCCGGATGATGAATCAAAATAAAGGCCACCGTATGGGATTAGAGAAGGCCAGATCACGTATATAGCACTATAAAAATAGGCGGCTGAAGTGCCTATGGCAATCAGTATATCCATATTTGACGATTTCATTTTCAATGCATCGTACATCCCCCTGTAAAACCTCCATCCGGATAAGAACTGAACCGGAGTGGCCAGCACCAGCAGTATGTATCCGATTTCTCTGCGCTGAATTGATAGAACGCTGCCTAGATATGTCAGAATTATTATCGGGATGGTTAGTGCAACCGCCACCACAATATTTCTTGTCAGGACTTTTAGCTGGCGCTCAGGTTCCGTAAACACCTCTAGACAGGATTCACTGCAAAAGTAGTATTTATTACCTCTGACTACAGCACTCAGGGCATCCGGAGATGCCTCGACGTACATACCGCAGACAGGATCGGTTGGCATTTACTTTCTCAACACGTATTTCTGCGGATTGGAATCAAAACTCTTCTTGCATGATTGGCTGCAGAAATAGTATTTTGTCCCGTTATATTCAGAAAAAAGTTTAGAACTTTCGCTGACTGTCATCCCGCATACAGGATCCTTAGCCATTTTTTCATCACCTTTTCATAATGTTTCTAATGGATTTAAGATGACTGTTTGCATTATGCTCATTCCGATCTTCTCAAATTACGCATAAGGTCTGATTTGCAGTTCTGACAGCATGCAATGTATTCATGATTCTTGAAAAGGAACGTAATAGGTTCTCCCTCTATTTCCTTTCCGCAGTAATCACAGAAATTTTTGATCTTGCGGATTACTTTGCTGTCTGAAACATGCCTTTTCACGATCCCAATCCTTTTGTATTTTTTGACATTTTTTATTTCTGAGAGAGGGAGGAGTATAAGCTCTGTGCCGTCTAGAAGATATATGGTCTCTATTCTGTCCTTGACTGGTATTGTGGAGTCATCATCAGTTTCAACGAGTAGCATTTCCTCTTCTTGGCCAGAAACATTGATCGTGAAGTTTTTAATAATTCCCCTTGAAACAAGACTTTCAATAATCTTTGCGATCGTATTTCTGCTCAGACCCGATGCGCGAGAAAGCTCAGAAAGCGTTTGCCTGGAATTCTCAGAGAGTAATCTCAGAATTTTAGATTCATTTTTGGTCACATTGATTCTGGTCATTCGGAACCTCTTTTTTCAACATTACTAAAGCGGCTTTAACTTTTGCCGTGAGAGATTAAAAAAAGAAAAATCATCACGGTATATTGTTAATTAAGTGGAAAGATCATCATATATGCTAATTATCTAAGTGCATCTCATATCATCGTCACGCAATATTTTATTTGGCCTATCCCAGGAAAAGAGGGATACATGGGGACCTTAGAAAAGTCCCAAAAATATGTACCGAATTCAAAAGATTTCAAGTTTGCCATTTCGAATTCCAGACTCCGCCCAGAAGAATGAAGCAAGAGGATATTTTAGGAGTTATATTTACTAATATATGAGTAAATAAAAATTAAAATAATGTGATTAGAATTAATGTCATTAAATACATTATTCAGTATCGTAAGTATCGATACTATCGAGTTACAATAAAGAACTCTCCACAACGTGTATCTTGGAAATTCCATTTAATCCGAATTATTAGAATTTAATGGTAGAGGAAAGGCAAATTCATAATTATGTAACTGGAGATACGATATTTGAGAGTTTGAGTTATGGATAAGCCGTAACGTTCAGTCTAGTCGTTAGAACGTGTAGCTTTGAGAAATTCAAGGGCCTACCTCGCTGAACTGGGACTTATTTCATAGATAATCTTTTCAACCTATTAAGATGAATCCCGGAGAGACTCGTTGGGTTATGCCGGGTGGGTATAAATTCTTTTGAGAGGTAGACTAGAAGCTATTCGCTAAATCCTTCTTATGAAGGTGCTTTTAAAAATGCGGTTGCTATTTAGGGTGAATTTCCACTTCTGTTTTAAACTCACATTTTCCGGCAGCTAATTCTGCGATCTGGATTATGGCAGTTCCTAAAGAAAGAAAAAATGGAGGGAAACGAACCTATGTAGGGGAATTCCTATCTTTAATTTGCCGTTCGCCTCAATTTTTAATTTTAATTGAGACCAATATAAAAATAATGCGATTATCATGACGTATAACTACGGTTATACGTACTTGTTCTTATTTCATAACATTCATACCCAGACTTAAAATTAATCGGCGGTATTACATTGGTGCCATTCGCAATATTATGAACGGCTTGCATTTCAGGGTATCAGTCTCCAGCGTGCGACCTCATTCAATGCTTCTTCTGTTAGAGATTACTGGTATGTTGAAATTTCAGTACAGATCCTATAACATTTATGGTCTGGTAGAATCAATCAAGTTGGTAAGTAAGGGGAAAAAGTTACGCCTTACACACTACTAAATTTAAGATGTCAAGGAACTTACATTCAAGAATAATGGAAGCCCCGTAAAACTAGATTTCCTGTGAGAACACGATATGAATTTGGTGATCGGTTTAAGTTGGGACACCTCCTCTGAAATTCTATTGCTAGATGAATATATCTAGCAAGATCGACCCCAGATTATAAGCATAACCCTTTCTCATAACGATTTTGCTAAGTCGGTCGACGCAAAGGATCCAAAAATAAAATCCTAGTAAAAATGGAAATGATGAAGTCCACTATTCAATAGAAATGAAACATATAAGTAGACTCCGGGTCAATAAAACAGGGTCTATTCGAACTTATCCCCTATGATATAGCTTCAAGTCACATCACCCTTTGCAAAAGAGAGTCAAGTTAAGCACTATTCATATAGGAATAATTAGAATAACGTAATATACGAGATAAAATAATGAATATACCAAATATTATAATTAGAGAGTCATATGGTATTACCCCGTATTAAAAGTGTCATAACGACAGGTGTTAATTCTGTAGCATACCTCCCCAGATTTGGCTCTCATTTGGGGTTATCGAGCGTGAAGTATTTATGAAAGCCAATTATATGCAAATGTGCTGCTCAAAGACATCGATGGTAGGCTGGATTTCAGATGCACGATTAAGATTGATCAATACGATCCCATATTTAATCTAACAAGATCATTTGATCTTAGGGTTCCTATATTTATTACAAAGGAAGGAGAATCCTATCTTTTCAGGGCATATTTCCCGGAAAGGCCAAATATCCCAGGATTATATGAGGCGCTTTTGTACTTCCGAGCAAAGCTGGATAACAATAGGCTAGAGCTTACTGGTATGGTGGGGAACGAAAAACTTATCCAAATACTAGGACCTATAATAGGTATACCTTCCACCTCAAGTCTTAGGGTAACAGCTGAAAAAGGAAAGCTGGTTGTGAGATTCAGATTCCATCACAACAACCTTTCAGAGATGTCTAAGATTGCTACCTCCGCTATTGAGGAACTTTCTGCGAGCGTCAGGATCTCCACCCCCACTAGTGTGAGCTCTCTTCTTTCTTGGTATAACGATAGGATAGAACCGGTATCAGTGTTATCGCATAGGTACCCACTGAACGCCTTTGATGGTACAGACTTTCTTGAATATCTGAAAAAGGGAATTATAGAGCTGTCCTACAGTCCAGTGAATCCAAGAAGAAAATTTCTCCTGTACTTAACAGAGAAACTGGATAATACTAAGAATATTACGACAATATCTCAAGAGGAAAGTACGTATGAGGCACCATTTGAAAACGAATTGATAAATAATATATGGGAAGGATTTACAACAAAGAGGGTATCCAGAATCTACACGTTCTTCAGACTCGATGAAACAGGAGTGATCGCAACGGCCTTCATTCCTACTTGGGAGCTGAATGCTTACGCAAAAACACTCCTTGAATCTACTAAAAAATTAGGCGTAAAGGCAGAAATTATGATTATGAACCATTTCAGCACAGATCTGTGGAGCTATCTCTGATATGTCTTTGCTTTTTCGGTATTAGACCCTTCATAATAGTCCGCTACCATATAATTTACTCACGTGGTCATCATTCCACTTTTCCCTGTAAAAGCTTATCAGATTTTCCCCCAGGATTCATCTAAGTACATTAAAGTGATGACACAAAACCCTCTGAATATGGTATTATTAACGACACGTCGAGTTCTGCGTTCGATACAGTGGAAAATACACTCTGAAGCCTGATCATGAATGCGTTGAGTAAAAGTGTCGGAAGGAAAACAGTTGCGTAGGCCTTTCCGCCCACGTATTTCTCAATATACGATCCGATGGCTATTCTGTCGTTCTCAATTAAATTCAACAATGATTCTGTAGGACCGGGAGCAATTTTAACTGCATAGATGGGAGGTTCAGCTGATATCTTGTGAGCAGAATTATCCCTTTCCAGAGGCTCTCCGTAAATAATACGGCCAAGCCTGTTATACTTCCTCGGTGCAAGTCTGAATTCAGCTATTACATCCCTTTTATTTTTTCCGCCTGCCCCTCGAAATTTGGTCTTGAAGCTGTATTGTACAATGGTGAGAGGGACTCTTGAATTGATTGCGGTGAGTCTTGAAATGATTCCCCGCGATGGGCCGAAGTACTCGATTCTTATGCCATCCACTTTCACGATAGCCTTCTGCAGTTGTGAAAATACAGATGGTCTGTCGCTATTGTGGAATCTGAAGCCTATATAAGCCCTGTTTCCATTAATGTAAAATTCTACGGGAATGACAGACGGTAATGATACTAGTTCCCTATAGGCCTCGATGAAGTCAGGTCTTCCTATCCTTTCTGATACGGCAGTAAGGCCATCATAATGAATGGGCGTTAGACTGTCTATGAGAGGTAAGTCCTTTGGGTCCAACGTACCTTTAAGGTACAGATCTATCCACGCATCCTCATTTTTTAGGAATAAATTAATTGGAACTGGTTCCTCTTTAGCCATAAGGGGCGATATAAAATCATTCACAGGGAATGAAAATGCTAATTCGTTGTCTAGAAGTTTGTCTATTTGCTCTAGCATGCAGAGATATATAAAATAGTTGTTTTTAAATTTTTTCTGCTACCAGAGCAAGGAATCCACATATATTCGCAACAAATTTGATATCAAATGGCTGCTCTTGGAAAATTAACTGAGCGTTATGGATTAAACTGAGCTGCTACTAAAAGGGGCTAGTTAATTTGCAGGCATATTCTCCACTTGCCTAAAAAGGCTCTCTTCTTTCCTTGCAGAAGAATTGGACCCAACCTGGATAGGAATAATCCCATCGCCTGTGATCCTGTAGTACAGGGGAGAAGGATCGTAACTAGTACCTCTCAACTTAAGGATTGTCAAGGATCTGACATCAAAGTTTGCGTCGGCAAATTCTAGCTTTATGACGCCTGAGCAGTAGTACTCCTCAATTCCGAAAAAGCTGAATTCATTTGCCCTCACATTGCTCGTTACTATTGTAATGATATCAGGGATTGCGAGACCGTTTATCACCGTATTGATAAAATCATCATCTTCTATCAGGGCAGGCGTTATAGGGTCAATCACGAGTCTTGAGATTTTATCGTTTAGAACTAGGGTTCTGATTTCAGTCACAAACCTATTTATTAATCTTTTTCTCTCGTTGGGATTTGAAGCAACGTTCTGTTTCATATCCTTAATTTCATCTGACAGCTCAAAAACTTCAATCATTCCTGCTTTATAGTATTCCTTGAACCCAAAGGAGAAGGAACTTGAATTTGAAACAAATTCCACCGGTCGCGTGTCTGTGAGAACGATGGCTCCTTTTTCACCTCTTTTAGCCCCAGTAGTCAGAAAATGCAGGGACATCGTAGTTTTGCCCACTCCCGTTTTCCCGGAAATCATATAGACAGACCCTTTTCTAAGAGATCCTTTAATTTTCTTATCTATGTCCTCAACTCCGAAGGTTGACCCTATGACCGTCTTAGGAAGGTTTCGTCTCTTCCTAATGTCAATGATCCTGATATTAAAGATCTCAAGTAGTCTTCTCTCCTTTTCATCGATATCCCTGTCTATAAATGCCCCTTTCAGAGATATGTTCAGGTCCTCAGTTTTCGAATTAAAAAGCATAACTTCATCAACAATTTCCCTGTTTCCCGGAACAAGAAATGCCACCTTTCTTCCACTGCCCTTGGGAACCAATACAATATCCAGCGTGTGCTTGGCGCCTGAAGCGCCTACCTCTTCCAAATTGTACTCGGCGACGTAATCTTCAAGATCTATGCCAAAGA
>Ga0078972_1014009_pt1 | contig 12927 bp, 14 predicted proteins | sample YelNatPaOPGAMG01_FD_67568 | JGI IMG/M metagenome (GOLD analysis project Ga0078972, IMG submission 67568) | Hot spring thermophilic microbial communities from Obsidian Pool, Yellowstone National Park, USA - OP-RAMG-01 (SPADES assembly) (version 2) | ecosystem: Environmental > Aquatic > Thermal...
TCTTTTTTACTATATTAAAAAGCTCTTCCGAAGTAATATGCCTTCCTGCAGAAAAAAAAGCATCGACTATGACTTCTCTCTGCTTTGTATGGCGCAGACCTTTTTCTTCTATATATTTAATGAAAGTGTTTTTGAATTCGGCTTTATCTTTATTATACATAAAGATAAATTATAAAATTTTAATAAAATTTGCAAGAAAAATCGGTTAGAATAGGACATAATCCCGGAAGTTCCGGTATAAAGACAATATTTCTTTATCGGTTAAACACCTTTTTAACTTTGCCGATTCGGCTTTTACGGCGGCAAGCATATTTCCGGCGTCTTTACCGGTTATTTGAATCCCCATTTTATTAAGTTTATATTGTATTGCGGAAGAGCCGCTGTGTTTTCCAAGCAAAATTTTTCTTTTTGCGCCCGTAAATTCCGGCGGGTATCCTTCATAATTAATCGGATTTTTTAATATCCCGTCAGTATGAATTCCGGCTTCATGGTAAAAAATATTTTTGCCGAATATCGGTTTAGACAGCGGAATCCGCCTCTTTATAATTTTTGCTATAATTTTTGCCAGTTTTTTTGCTTTTATGAAATCGAATTTAATTTTTCGATTTTCTATAAAATTAAAATAAGCTATTACCTCTTCCAATGCGCAGTTTCCTGCTCTTTCGCCGATTCCGGAAATACTGCCCGATAAAGAATCTGCGCCGGCTTTCAATGCGGCAACCGAATTTGCGGAAGCCATGCCGAAATCGTTATGCGTGTGAATTTCGAGCATTATATTTTTAAATTTCCACCATCTTTTGATTTTTCGTATGTTTTCGTATATTTTTATAGGATTTAATATGCCTACCGTATCCGAATAACGGAATTTGTAAGCCCCTTCGCCTTCCGCAATTTTAATAATTTCTGCAACCGACCCTAAATCTGCTCTCGAAGAGTCTTCGCCTCCGACAGAATAATGGACGCCTTCTTTATTTAATATTTTTAATATATTTATAAGGTTATCTTTTACATATTGAAAATCTTTTTTAAGCTTATATTCGATGTGAATTTTAGATACCGGGACTGATACATGGATAAATTTAAGCCCTATATCCAAAGATGCATAAATATCTTCCTTTTTTGCCCTGTTCCAGCCTGCGATTTTTGCATTAAGCCCCGCTTCGTTTATCTTTTTAACCGCATTTTTTTCATCCCCTCCCATTATCGGTATGCCGGCTTCTATTTCATTTACACCGATTTCGTCGAGCATTCTTGCAATCATCAGTTTTTCTTCTATAGAGAAAACAATCCCCGCCGTTTGTTCTCCGTCTCTCAATGTCGTATCGTTTATAATTATATTATCTGCCATATTATCCATGCTTATTATAAAAGCATAATTCATGCCATCCGTTAATCCCCCTTTCTCTTCCTTTATTACATTTATCCGGCGTCTATTTTTGCCGTTTATTTAATCAAACGTGGTCAAATCTTAATCAAATAATTCTATAATTAATTTTTCTTTTAAACAAAAACAGCGGATATAAAAGATTTTTGATAGAAAAAAATTATGGCATGAAGATTGCAAATATAAAAATAAACTTGAACGTTATGTCATTATAAAAATTAAAAATACAATCCAAGCGCAAATGTGCGCTTTTGGCAACGACGCCGCAATTAATAGAGATATGAGGATATTGCTTCACCTTTCGTCTCTTTAAGTTGCGGCGTTTTTGTTTTTTAAAAACAATTTATTTTATTTGGAGGCAAAACAAATGAGACAGGTAGCTATTTACGGAAAAGGCGGAATAGGAAAATCTACGACGACGCAGAATACTCTGGCGGCTCTTGCAGAACGCGGAAATAAAATAATGCTCGTAGGATGTGATCCTAAAGCCGATTCCACAAGACTCCTTCTGGGAGGAAAAAGCCAGGAGACGGTATTAAATTCCGTTAAAGAAGTGGGGCAGGAAAACGTTACGGAAGAGGATGTTTTTAAAATCGGGTTCGGAGGAGTAAGATGCGTCGAATCCGGAGGACCTGAGCCGGGAGTCGGATGCGCAGGCAGAGGGATTATTACGTCTATAACTACCTTAGAACAGCTTGGTTCATACGAAAGGGACCTTGATTATGTTTTTTATGATGTTCTGGGCGACGTCGTCTGCGGCGGGTTTGCAATGCCTATAAGGGAAGCCTATGCGAAGGAAATATATGTAGTTTGTTCGGGAGAACTTATGGCGCTTTATGCCGCAAATAATATATGCAAGGGCGTCCTTAAATATGCCAATACCGGCGGCGTTAGAATAGGCGGGCTTATCTGTAATTCAAGGAATGTAGATAACGAAAAGGAAATGGTCGAAGCTTTTGCGAAAAAACTTGGGACGCAGATGATATATTTTATTCCAAGGGATAATGTCGTTCAAAGAGCCGAAATAAAAAAACAAACGGTTATAGAGTATGATAAAACATGTGCTCAGGCAGATGTTTACAGACAGCTTGCAAAAAATATAGAAGAAAACGATATGTTTGTAATTCCTAAGCCTATGACCATGCAGGACCTTGAAGACCATATGATGGAGTACGGTTTCTTGCAGGAATATGAAAGGACAACGGACGGAAAAGACGCCGCAGTTTAATTTAGAGTTCAATTTTATCTTTTAAAATTGAAAATCAGTAAACCTTTTCAGGTAACTATATATGAATACAGAAGTTTTGAAATTAAATAAGAATAAAAGTTTAGAAAAGCATCCGTGTTTCAGCAAAGAGGCGTCTAAACATTTTGGCAGGGTTCATTTACCGGTTGCCAAAACCTGCAATATTTCCTGCAACTACTGCCACAGGGATTATGATTGCCCGAATGAATCCAGACCGGGCGTAACATCGAAACTGCTGTCGCCCGAAGATGCCGTAGATAGAATATACGAGGTAAAAAGGTTTTTTAACGATATAAGCGTAGCCGCAGTCGCGGGTCCGGGAGACAGCTTGGCGGAGCCTCGCGATACGATGAAAACGTTTGAACTTGTTAAAAAAGAGTTTCCCGAGATTATACTGTGCATGAGCACGAACGGTCTCGATTTAGCCGAAAATTTAGAAGAACTTAAAGAGAGAGAAGTAAATTTTATAACCGTGACACTTAATGCGGTAGATGCGTCTGTAGCCCAAAAAATATACAGGTATGCAAATTATAAAGGTATTGCTTATACGGAAAAAGACGCCGCAAAATTATTATTGGACAGGCAGATAAGCGGCATAGAAAATGCCGTGAAAATGGGGTTTACTATAAAAATAAATTCGGTTCTTATACCCGGCATTAACGATTTTCACATAAAAGATATTTCGGAAAAAGTGAAAAAACTCGGCGTATATTTATTTAACGTTATGCCTATGATTCCAGCCGAAAAATCGTATTTTTATAAAATAGGCGTAAAGGGCGCAAGCAGGAAAGATGTAGTTAAAATTACAAGGGAGTTTGAAGGTATTAACATAATGGAACACTGCAGGCAATGCCGTTCCGACGCCGCAGGACTTCTAAGCGAAGATTTAAGTAAAAAACTTGGTGAACCGGAGGTGAATGACGATGCAGGAAAATGCCGTGTTAGGCTGTAGGCTGTCAAAAAGTCTCAGCTTTTCTCAGGATGAAGAACTTTATATAGCGACGAGCGACACTAAAATTAAAATGAAAGAAGACTACGCGCCGTTTGTAGATAAAATCTTAAATGATATTTCTTATGTACCTAAAAATATTTTAGATCTCGGTTGCGGTCCGGGTTACATTGCAAGAAGATTAAGCGAGGTTTTGCCGAATTCTATGGTTTTTGGGGTCGATAAATCGCAGATTATGATAAATCATGCAAATAAAGCGATTAATAAATTATCAAAAAATAATTATGTTTTTCATTCGGAATTCGAGGCAGATTGCGGATCGATAAGAATTTTCAGAAATGAACCCGATTATTTGAACTATTATCAGCCGAGGCTTAAGTATATGATTGCCGACAGCGCAAATCTTCCGTTCGTTAATTTGAAATTTGATTTAATTTTGTTAAAAGGAACGTATAAATGCTTAGAAAATAAGTTCGATTCCCTGAAGGAGATGTACAGGGTTTTAAGCCACGGCGGCGAAATTTTTATATACGAGTTTAGAAAAGATATTCCTGAAGACGAATTTATTGAGCTTACTAAACGAATGAAACCTCAAAAAGTAAAATCGCTCAGGCGGAAATTAAACTGCTCTTTAGATATGGAAGAATACAAGAGTTATTTATCAGAAGCCGGGTTGTCTAAATTTTCCGTCATAGAACATGACGGGCTTGATTTAAAAATAAGGATAAAAAAAGGGCATATATAAAAAAGGAGGGAAAAAGCTATGAGTATTATGGACGGTTTTTCCGGCGAAATAGATAATTACGTAAATGCGCCTCGCCGTTCCGGGGTAAAATGGGTTCCTCATTTTCTGATAGAATTTGACCATGCGAACTGCATATCATGCGGCAGATGTATTAAAGTCTGCCCCGGCGGAGTTTACGTATTTGAAGACGACGGTGATAAGATGATTGTAAAAATAGAAAATCTGGATAACTGCATAGGCGACACCTGCTGTGAAAAGGTATGCCCTAAAAACAAAACTATGCACCTTCATAAATTTTCGCCGATTGCTAAAAATTAATATTAAAGAATTAACGGATATATAAAATAAATAAAGGAGTCTAAAATGGCAGTCAACTTTAAAGAACAAGAAGGAATAGTAGAAGATATTTTAAGCGCATATTCCGAAAGGGCTAAAAAAAACAGAAAAGAACATATCGGCATTAACGACAAAGAAACCTGCGGAACCTGCGTTGCAAAATCAAACGTCAAATCTCTGCCCGGCGTTATGACGCCTAGAGGATGCGCTTATGCTGGTTCAAAGGGCGTGGTCTGGGGACCGGTAAAAGACGTAATTAATATCAGCCACGGTCCTATCGGATGCGGACATTACAGCTGGGGAACGAGAAGAAATCTGGCTAACGGCGAAGCCGGAGTCGAAAATTTTGTGCCTTTTCAATTTACCACTGATTTTAAGGAAAGAGATATTGTTTTCGGCGGCGATAAAAAGTTGGAGCAGGCTATTAAAGAGTTGCATGAACTTTTTCCGACGGCAAAGGGTATAATTATTGAGTCGGAATGTCCGATAGGCTTAATAGGCGACGATATAGAGGCAGTCGCTAAAAAAATGGAAAGCGAAATAAAGATTCCGGTAATTCCCATAAGGTGCGAAGGCTTCAGGGGAGTAAGCCAGTCTTTGGGGCATCACATAGCAAACGATATTATAAGGGATTTTGTCGTAGGAACGGGAGAAATAGACGAAAGTAAAAAGACCCCTTATGATGTCGCAATACTCGGCGATTATAATATAGGCGGGGATGTGTGGTCGTCGATGAAAATATTTAAAGAAATGGGTCTAAACGTTGTCGCTCATTGGTCAGGAGACGGTTCCATAGAGGAAATGAAAATAACTCACGGGGTAAAGTATAATCTTTTGCACTGTTACAGGTCGATGAATTATATCGCCAAGCATTTTGAAGAAACTTACGGTATTCCATGGATTGAATATAATTTTTTCGGTCCGAGCAAAATAAAAGAGAGCATAAGGAGCATTGCAAAATTATTTGACGAAAATATTCAGGAAAAATCAGAAGAAGTTATTAAGTTTTATGAACCAAAAATGCAGGAGGTTATAGATAAATACCGTCCGAGATTGGAAGGCAAAAAAGTAATGATGTTAGTCGGCGGTTTAAGGCCGCGCCATATAGTCGGCGCATACGAAGATTTGGGAATGAAGGTCGTATCTACGGCATATGAGTTTGCCCATGCCGACGACTATGAAAGAACGACTAAGGAGATGGAAGATGGCGCTATTATCGCCGATGACATGAATGAATATGAATTTGTCGAGCTTGCAAACAGGCTTAAGCCTGATTTAGTCGCCTCAGGCATAAAAGAAAAATATGTTTTCCAGAAAATGGGAATACCTTTCAGGCAGATGCACTCATGGGACTATTCCGGACCGTACCACGGTTACGACGGATTTGAAATTTTTGCGAGAGATATGGACATGGCGATAAACAGCCCTTCATGGAAATTAGTGAAGCCGTTATGGAAAAAATGAAAGAAATAAATAATTATTAAAATTATATATACCGGAGGTTTTATTATGGAAAATGAAGAGGTTAAAAAGATAAAGGATTGGATGAATACGGAGGAATATAAAGAAAAAAACTTTAGCAGAAAGGCTATAGTAATAAATCCTGAGAGAGCTTGCCAGCCGCTCGGGGCGGTATTGTGCGCCGCAGGTTTTGAAAATACCATGGCGTTCGTACACGGCTCACACGGATGCGTTGCGTACTACAGGAACAGTTTGTCCCGTCATTTCAGGGAACCTTTTGCGGCGGTGAGCACGTCTTTAACGGAAGACGGCGCGGTTTTCGGCGGACAGGCTAACGGATTCGAGGGATTTAAAAATGCCTCGGCTTTGTATAAGCCGAAGATGTTTGCGGTATCTACTACCTGTATGTCCGAAATTATCGGAGACGACCTTGGTTCTATTGTAGGGAGCGCAAGAGAAAAAGGACATTTATCCGAAAATATATTTGCGCCGTATGCAAATACGCCGAGTTTCGTTGGCTCCCATCTTGAAGGTTACGACAGTATGCTTAACGCGATAATCGAAACTCTGGGTAAAAAGTCTGATGCCGGTAAAACGGATGCAATAAATATAATTCCGGGCTTCGATACTACTATAGGTAATATAAACGAGGTTAAAAGAATTTTGAAAATATTCGGGATAAATTATCTTGTTTTAGCCGATTATTCTAATACTTTGGACAGTCCTTTAAACGGAGAGTATAAAATGTATCCCGACGGCGCTACAAAATTAGAAGACGTTAAAAGTTGCGTAAATAATAAGGCAACTATCCTTTTGCAAAAGTATTCTACAAAAAAGACTGCGGCAATGCTTTCCGAAAAATTCGGACAGGAGGCAAGAGTCGTTAAAAGCCCCATAGGAATAAACTATACCGATGAGTTCTTAATGACGCTTTCCGAACTTTCCGGCAAAGAAGTTCCGAAAGAACTTGAAGACGAAAGAGGAAAGGCAATAGATTCTATGACGGATGCCCAGCAATATATCCACGGGAAAAAGTTTGCGATATTCGGCGACCCTGATATGCTAATAGGATTGACAAGCTACCTTCTCGAAATGGGCGGAATCCCGAAATACGTTTTATGTTCAAACGGCACGGAAGATTTTGAAAAAGAAATAGAGGCTCTGTTTGCCTCTTATTCGGAAAATCAAGGCGAGGTTTATATAGACAAAGATCTTTGGCATTTAAGGTCTTTAATTATGACAGGGCCGGTAGATATGCTTATTGGTCCTTCACACGGCAAGTTTGCGGCGAGAGAAGCCAAAGTACCCCATATAAGAGCCGGCTATCCTATCTTCGACAGGGTTAATATCCACAGGTACCCGATTTACGGCTACAGCGGGGTAATTAATTTAACGACATGGATAGTAAATAAATTTATCGATATTCTTGACGATACCTGCGACGACGCCCATTTCGAGCTTTTGAGATAAATTTGGCAATATTAATCTAGCAAGATTTAAATTAAAGGAAGTGATATCAATGCCCTTAACAGCTAAAGAAGAATACTTTGACGAACCTGCATGCGAACATAACGGCGTTCCGAAGGAGAAAAAAGCTTGCAAAACTGCGGTACCCGGTTCTTCGACCGGGGGGTGCGCGCTTGACGGGGCATATATCGTTTTAAGTCCCATAAAAGATGCGCTGAATATAGTCCATGCGCCCATTAACTGTCTCGGAAACAGCTATAACCAGAGGACGTCAAAAGCAGTTAACGGGAAAGATTATTATATGTACGGTTTTACGACTGCGGTAAACGAGAACGACCTAATTTTCGGTTCTGAAGACAAGTTAAGGAGCGGGATAATTTATGTTTATAACAGATTTAAACCTAAAGGGATATTCGTTTATAACACTTGCGTCCCTGCGCTTACCGGCGAAGATATCGAAGGCGTTTCCAAAGAGCTTTCGGCTAAGTTTAAAATTCCAGTAGTTCCTGTTTTTTCTCAGGGGTTTTCCGGCAACAAAAATCTTGGAAATAAAATTGCAGGCGATGCCATATTTACTCATCTTATAGGAAAAAAGGAGCCGGCGGCAGATTTACTTGGAGATTTTAATATTAATTTAATCGGAGAATATAACATAAGAGGAGAACTATTTTTAATAAAAAAAGCCTTAAATTCGATAGGAATCAATGTTCTTTCGACTATTACAGGCGATTCTGCCATAGAAGAAATAATGTATTCCCATAAAGCAGAACTTAACGTCGTAATATGTTCCAAAGCTTTGCTATATCTGGCGAGAAAAATGAAGGAAAAGTTCGGTATTCCTTATATAGAAGAATCATTTTTCGGTATGACGTCAACCAATAAGGCGATTACCGATATAGTAAATTCCGTGGGAAATATGGAACTTGTAAGAAAGGCAAAAGATTATATTAAAACAATGACGAAAAAAACCGAAGAAAAAACTTACGAATACAAGAAATTTTTAGCCGGCAAAAAAGTTCTTTTATATACCGGCGGGGTTAAAAGCTGGTCTTTGATTTCCGCTTTAAACGACTTAGGTTTGAGGGTTATCGCTACGGGTGTTAAAAAAAGTACCGATGAAGATAAATTAAGGATAGTAAAAGAATTCGATAAAAACGGAAATATAATAATGCTCGATAACGGCAATCCCGTAAATCTTATTAAAACGGCAAAAGAAAATAACGCCGACATCATACTTGCGGGAGGGAGAAATCAATATACGGCAATAAAATCTCTTATTCCGTTTTTAGACGTAAATCAGGAAAGATTAGAACCTTACGTATCTTATGAAGGTTTGGAATGTATGGCAAGACTGATTTATTCGGAAATTAAAAATCCGCTGTTTAAATTATTGAAAGAGTCGATATAAAAAGACAAAAAAATATTAAGTATAAATATTAAATAAAACTATGGATAACCTGATTAGGAATATCGAAATTAATCCTTTAAAAACAAGTTCGTCGCTTGGCGCCGGCGTATTTTTTCTTGGATTGAAAAATGCGGCAGTCCTTATGCACGGAGCCGTAGGATGCGCAAGTTTCGATAAGGTGACCCTGACAAAGCATTTTCGGGAAAATATTCCGATAGTTACTACTGCCTTAAACGAATCGGGAGCGATTCTGGGCGGAAAAGATTTTTTAATAGCGGGAATTAAAAACGTTTACGAAAAAATGAAACCCGATTTCATAGGAATTGCATCGTCGGGTCTTACGGAAACAAACGGCGAAGATATCGCAGGCATTGTTAAAGATTTCAAAAGCGGGCTCAATATTTCTTTTGCGTGCGTTATCTACGCAGGCACTCCTGATTACAAGGGATGTTTTGAAGATGGTTATACCGCAGCGATGCTATCGCTGTTAGCCGAAGCGTTCGATAGGAATAAAAACGGCAAGCCGTTTAAAAAATCCGGCAAAAGAGCAAACAGTGTAAATGTTTTTTGTCCGCCTTCATTTACACCGCAAGATTTTTTGGAACTTCGGGAAGCTTTGGAGTATTTTAACTTAAAACCTTTTATGATACCCGACTTAGGTTTATCGTTGGACGGTCATCTGGACGAAAGGGGATATCTGCAAACCACTTCTGACGGATTTGACGCAAAATATTTACCGGAAATTTTTAACAGCCGTTTCAATTTAATAATAGGTTTAAGCCTTAAAGACGCGGTAAAAAACATTGAAGGACTGACGGGGTTAAAGTCGTATTATTTTCCTAATATCTGCGGACTGAAAAACAGCGATAAATTTTTTAATCTTCTTTCAAAATCAACGGGTAAAGAGATTCCCGAAAAATATAAAAGGCAGAGAAGACAGCTTATGGATGCATATTTAGATTCGCATTTTTATTTTTCGGGGAAAGAAATCGCGCTGGCTCTCGGGATAGACCTTTTAGATTCTTTCTCTGCGATTTATTCCGAAATAGGCGTAAATTTAAAGCTCGGAATATCGACTAAGGCTGTAGGCGATATCAGATACAGGTTTTCAGATTTGCGCGAAGGTGATTTAGATCTGCTTGATACCTGCGGGAGCGCGGATATGATAGTTTCTAATTCAAACGCAAAATTTTATGCCCAAAACTTAGGCATACCTTTACTTAAAGCAGGATTTCCGATAATAGACGAAATCGGGCATAATTATAAACATTATATACTTTACGGAGGGGCTATAAGCCTTGCCGTTGAAAGCGCAAATTTACTTAATAAAGAATAATAGTTTAAGTTTAATTAAAAATGTCGGGAGGGGTTAAAATGAAAGTAGGCTTCGCAACAAATGATAATATTTTAATCAATGAACACTTCGGATGGGCTAAAAATTTTGCAATTTATGAAATAAACAGGGACGGATTCAAATTTTTGGAAAACAGATATTTTGAAGAAGAAGCCGAAGAACTTAATAAGATAGATAAAAAAATCGAAGGTCTGCGCGATTTAAAGATTATCTTTATAGAAAGCATAGGCGGAACGGCGGCGGCGCGCGTCGTAAAATCCGGTATTCATCCGGTCAAATCTAAGCCCGGAGAAAAGATAGAAAATGTAATGCGCAATCTTAAGGCGGTCATAACTAAAAACCCTCCGCCGTGGCTCAAAAAGATTATTATTAAGGAAAACGGAGCGGTTACCGCTTAGTTTAAACTTAATAAATAAATGGCATAAACTTTGCTTGTTTATATAAATTATGATGGATGAGAAAGGTTTAAATTTAAATATAAAAGTCTTGGTTGTCGATGATTTGAAAGAAAGAAGGGAAGAGCTTAAAGCTATTTTAAATTCAGTTACAATCAAGATACACGAGGCGGATAACGGAGCGGCGGCTATTCTGGCGGCGGAAGAATTTAATCCCGATATTATCTTTATGGATATAAAAATGCCGTCTATGGACGGAATTACCGCCTGCAAAAAAATTATGGAGACAAATCCGGTTCCGGTTATTTTCTTAACGGCAGGCGCAGGCGAAATAAAGGATTACGATAAATACATGGAAGAATTAAAGGGTTCCGGCGCATTTTCTTATATAATGAAGCCCGCAAGAAAGAGCGAAATATTAGCGCAAACGATAATCGCGATAGAAAATTTTAAAAGATTTCAGGATATAAAAAAAGAAAATGAAACCTTAAAGCAGTATATAGAGGACAGAAAGTTAATAAGCAAAGCAAAAAATATACTTATGGATAAAGAAAGCATCTCTGAAAAAGAAGCGCATAAAAGGCTTCAGGGATTAAGCATGAACAGCGGGCGTCCTCTTAGAGATATTGCAAAAGCTATTATTTTAACTAGTTCTATATAATTTTTAATAAAGGGAGGTATTTATGGAAATGGTCAGGGCGATTATAAGACCGGAAAAAGAAAAAGACGTGCTTAAGGCATTGGAAGAAAACGGATTTGTTTCGGTTACGAAAATGCATATTTTCGGAAGAGGAAAACAAAAGGGAATTAGGGTAGGCGAAGTAGTTTACGATGAATTGCCGAAGCTGGAGCTGATGATTGTCGTTCAAAAAGAGGATGCAAACAAGGTTTGTGATATTATTCAGGAAAATGCCGTTACGGGGCATATAGGCGACGGCAAGATATTCGTAATACCTGTTTCAAAGGTCTATACGGTAAGGACTGGCGCCGAAGGATTATAATTATAATAATAAATATTAACGGGGATACTTATGGAATCAAAATTTGAAGAAAACGTCGTAGAAATCATTGCTGTAATAAGAAGGCATAAAATTCAAGAAACAAAGGATGCATTAGACAGGGAAGGTTTTAGCCAGATGACCTTTTATTCCGTTCACGGCAGGGGCAGGCAAAAGGGACGCGGCGGGCTCGCAAACGAACTCGACCCCGGATTAAATCTGATTAATAATAAAACCGATAATGTTGCGGATAACGATTTTAATTTTTTGCCTAAAAGAATGATATCGCTGGCGGTCATGGAAAACGACGCCGATAAAGTCATAAAAATTTTAATACAAGTAAATAAAACAGGGCATTACGGCGACGGAAAGATATTCGTTTTGCCGGTGAGGCTTGTAGAAAGGATAAGAACTGCCGAAGAAGGGCTTTACGCGATAAGATAAAGACGGCGTGAAACCAAACGAGAAATAAGCTGTATTTTGGCATATAAATGGTATATCCCTAATCCAGATTTAGAATTTTATTGAATTTAAGAGATAAGGAGAAATTGTTTAACTTAGATTGTTTGACCGTGCACGGTTTCTATCGACAGCAGCGCGGTTTTAAAATACACGCCTCCGCCCCCGGAGTAGCCGCCTGGTTTACCGTTTGAATAAATTATTCTGTGGCACGGTATAACAATAGGTGTTTTGTTTGCCGATAGAGCCATAGCACAAGCCCTTGAATATTTTTCGACGTATCCCGCATTTATAGCAAGTTCCTTGTATGACAGGGTTTCGCCGTATTTAACGCCGCGCAGGGTCTTAAGTATTTTTTTGGTGAAATCGGAATAGTATGAAAAATTAATGGGTATATCGCTAAAATCTGCAATTTTATTAGAGAAGTAATTATCTAAAAGGTTTATTAGCCTATATATGTGAGGCAAGCGGCAACAATCGTTCAGGGATAAAAACAGTGCCTTATCCCTTCTGTTTAACCGCTTGCCGTTATTATTTTTATAGTCTTTTTCTCCGGTTTTTTCTATTTTAATTTCGTCAATAAATGCTTTAGAAGCATTAATCTCTAAAACGGCAATTTTCGTTTTAAATTTAAAAACATACATATATTTATAGATTAGAGATTAGCGGGAAATTATTTTATTTATTTGTGTCTGCACATGTTTTGGCAGAGCATGAACAGGCGG
>Ga0078972_1014010_pt1 | contig 12926 bp, 19 predicted proteins | sample YelNatPaOPGAMG01_FD_67568 | JGI IMG/M metagenome (GOLD analysis project Ga0078972, IMG submission 67568) | Hot spring thermophilic microbial communities from Obsidian Pool, Yellowstone National Park, USA - OP-RAMG-01 (SPADES assembly) (version 2) | ecosystem: Environmental > Aquatic > Thermal...
ACCTACTTTGGAATTGCCGCTTACATCACCGTCAGTCTCAACGGTGGAACCTCCGTCGTCATCAGTCAGTCCACTCTCGGCCAAGCCGCCTAATTTCCCTTATTGAAGGAGTCATGAAATGCCTATTGCCGGATACTCCGTCGGGCGCGACATTGTCGTGTCGATTGTCTGGAACGGCCAGAACTATCCTCTCACGCAGATCTCCTCTTTCGATGCACACCAGGTCACCAAAGAGGTGACTGCCGACGATTTGACGACCGGTTTTGAACATCAGGTCAATATCCCTCAGCGGTGGGAGGGGTCGCTTCGGTATGAGCGGACGGGTGGCGCGGTGGACCGGTTCATCGCCGCTTACGAGCAGGCCTATTTTCAGGGCCAGGATGTTCTGAACGCGACAATGGCGGTTCAGGTCAGGGAATCCTCCGGCGCGGTCCAAAAGTGGAAATTTCTGGGCGTCATTTTCGTTTTGGAAGATGCTGGAAAGTTCGATCTTCAGGACATCGTCCGCCAGACGATGCGCTTCCGGGCTCGTGAAAGGCTGGTGATCGGCTGATGAAACCCGTTTTGACTCCTACCGATAAAGTCGTGACAGCCGCGACCTCGTCCATCGAGGTCACCGACAGTCTCGGCAGACGGATACTCGTTAAGCGCCCTCTCTTGTCCGACCAGCTCGATCTCATGGTTGTGGTGGGGCCGGACGCTTCCAGAAACGACATGTACATGGCGATGATGAATGTGCTTCTGCACGTCCAGAGCATCGATGACGATCCGGCGTTGCCACTGACCTCCAAAAAAATTATTGACGACATGGTCAACAAGCTGGGAAATGAAGGAATCGAGGTGGTCACGAAGACCATCTCGGACCATTTCTCCAAGACGTTTACAGCGGATGAAGTCAAAAAAAAATAGACTTGCTGAAACCGTATCTCGCCCTGGTCTCCAAGGGCATCCCTTATGATGTCGCGTTCTCGTTGTCGGAGATGGACCTGATGGCCTATTCCGTCGCCATCGGGGAGCTTTCCGGAGGCGTATTCGACTGGTCGTCTCTTTCGTGGAGGGAACCGGAATGAACTCCTTTTCGGACGTTGCCACCCGAATCTCCCAAATGGCAAGTCTGGAAGGGGATAAAGCTTTTCTGGAGGCCGTCGGAACGAAGATTGAAGGGGAGGCGAAAGAGATCATCGGACACTACCAGCGATCCGATACGGGGCCATTCCCCGAGTGGGAAGAACTGGATCCCGCAACAAAGGCGGATCGCGTTTCGAAGGGATTTGCGGAGAATGAACCGCTGCTCCGGACAGGGGACCTCCGGGACAGCATCCATCACAAAGTTGTCGGACATTTCGTCGCCATTGGGTCGGACAACCCCATTGCGATCTACCAGGAAATGGGGACGTCCACGATTCCTCCGCGCCCCTTTCTACGGATTGCCGCGTGGCGCTCGAAAAAATGGCTTGGCAAGCTCTACACCAGAACGCTGAAGGATCGGGTGCATGGAAGACATCTATAAAATTCAGGTCTCGGTCAGCTTAAACCAGAGCATCTTCACGAAGCTCAAGGAGCTGACCGGGGCCCTGAACAAGGCAGACGCTTCGGTCATCAGGCTCACGCGATCCCTGCGTGGTTTATCGGAGAGAATGCGGGCGGTCGGAGGGGGTGCCGCTTCTTCCGCGATGTCTGTCGGAAAGATGGAAACTGTTTTTAGATCGGCAACAGCGCAATCTCGTCTCATGAACGCCCAACTCCTGACCTCCGCAAGACGATTGACGGAAGTGACGAAGGCGGCACAGGGAGCCTCGGCTTCGGTCGGGAGTCTCAGGGATGCTTCGTTCGCGGTGGGTTCCATCGGGCGCGGCGGCGGCTCGGGGGGTGGACGTGGCCCACGGCACGGAGGGGGAATCCCGATCCTTCCCACCAAGATCCCGGGACTCGGGATGCTGGCGGGACTGGGGATTGCCGGGTTCGGACTATACGAGTCGGCCAAGGAAAACGCGATTCTGAACAACACCCTGGCAATCTCCGGGATTAATCCTGGGGCGACGGGCAACTCCGGTATCCGTGGCAGTCTTCTCAAGATGATCGAGAAGTCGTCGTCCGAAACGGGGATCTCGACAGCGACCCTGGCCGAAGGATTCATGCGGATGCGCCAGGTCGACTCCTACCTGCCGTTGGCACAGCTCCAGAAGCTCTTTCCGATGGCGGCCAAGGCCGCGCTGATCCAGGAGCAGGTCCACGGGACAAGCCCGGTCGAAACGATGATGGCTTTGCAGGAATACTCTCACATGACCGGGATCTATGATCCCAAAAAACTGGCTCCCGTGATGAACTATGCCAACTGGGCGTCTTCCCTGTCCCCGGAATCCCTCCCGCGCCTTCTCAATTCTGCGTCCTACGCGATGCCGACCGGGCGCGCCATGATGAACGTGGACCCGAACGAGATCCTGGAGTCCATCATCTTCATGAAAGCGGCCGGGATCAAGAATACAAAATCCGGCACATGGCTCTCCAATGCGATCCTGAACACCATCCCGAAGATGCACGGAACCGGCCTGTTCAAGACCTCACCCCAGATGGCGGCGCTACGGGAGATGGGCGAGATCAACGCAAAAGGCGTTCCGACGGCGTTCGACGGAAAGGGCGTCTTCCACCCCCTCAAGATGATCCAGATCTTTTTGAAGTGGGCGGACCACATCAAGGCCACGATGCCGAAAGCGGAAGCCCTCTCGAAGATCACCCAGACAGCGGGGCTCGCTTGGGGCAAGCAGGGAGAGCGCATGGTGGCGCTCGGAATGAGTCCAGGATATGACCGGATGCTCTCCGTTCTCAACCCGGCAAAGGTCCAGAGCATCGAGTCCGAATTCGGGGTCCTCTCGAAGAACAATCCCATGGTCCAGGGACGCATGCTCCTGAACAACCTCTCCGTCGCGCTCCAGAAGCTGGCAGACCACGCCATTCCGACCCTGACCGACGTGCTCAAGCAGACGAACGACCTCCTTTCAGCCGTCGTCTTTCATCCTGGGAAGACGGGTGCGGCGATTCTTCATGGCGCGAACGAAGCCCTGAACCCCTTCGAATGGTTCAAAAATACACCTCGACCGTTCACCGACGCGACTCCGATCGTCATCCATCATCACACCCATCTTGACGGCAAGAAGATCGCGGAACATGTCTCGCGGGTCATCGTCGGACGGCACACGCACCCGACCGGGACCACATCGTCGAACGGCGCTATCTTCCCCGCCACGTCCGGGCATGGAGGGTAGAGGATGAGTCTGTCGCGATTCCTGTCGCCGGGACCTAATGCGCTCGGACAATCTCCCTCAACGAGCACGACCTTCATGCTTTATGGCCCGGGTCTTGGAGCTTTCATTTTTGAGCGTACAGAAATCCCCGGACACCTTCCTTTTGCCGGAACGCAGATGGTCGCGGTTCATAACCTCATCGGCGGCGGCCGAACCGTGGATGCCCTGGGTCCAATCGATCGGGACCTGGAATGGCATGGTCTGTTTTTGGGATCCGGTGCCATGAGCCGCGCGAAGAAGCTGAACGCCGCCCGTCTGGCCGGAAAACCCCTTTATCTTTTGATGGGGAATGTCTCGTGGAAAGTCGTGATCGAGGACTTCGAGCCGGATTATACCTACGTCAACAATATTCCCTACCGGATCCGGCTGATCGCCATGTCCGAGACATGGAACAATCCGCCGGCAAAGATAGCGACTATCTCCAAACTGTCGGCGTTCAAGAAGTTTCTGGCGGAAGGCGCCGCTCTCGGGCAGGCCATATCCAACACGGTGGCTGGCATTGTAGCATCTATCCAGACAGTAACGAACAAGATCGCGGCGATCGACGGAGCTGCCAGTTCCGTCATCTCGTCGATCACAAACGGGCTCGAACAGATCACGAATACGGTCGACGGACTGAAAGCCTCCATCGAAAATGGGCTACAGAACATCACGACGCTGGGAGGGGTTCTTCCGAACAACCCCGCTGCGGCCATGGTGTCGTCCATGAGTAACCAGGCGAATCTGGCGGCCCAGAGCTACCAGGCTGACAATCTGTCTGCGCTCACAATCAACGCCGGCAACGCCGTCAGTACAACAGGAGAGGTCCTGGCACCGATCGTCATTCCGACACTGGGGGCGTCCACGTCGATTTCATCAACCGTCCGCGTGATCGTTTCGAAAAATACGGATCTGGGGACACTGGCTCTCCAGTACTACGGCGACGCGACGCAATGGCCCCAGATCGCCAATGCAAATGGTCTTCTGGGTCCGCTCGTTCCATCTACGATGGAGATCGTTATTCCCCCTTTTGCCGCGATGCAAAGTGGCGTCTCCATGCCGGGGTTCATTCCTGAAGCCGATGGAACGCCTGGAAGCACTGTCTTTATCGGTCCATTCATTACGCCAGGGATGAACGTGCTGGGCAGTATCACGGAAGGATCCGGTCTTACCGCAAAGACGGGAGCTTCCGCGTTGCCGATCGATATTCTCTGGCCGGTGTCGTGAAACAGCTCAACCGAATCAACTATTTTCAGGGAAGACGACCTCGGTTTTCGGTCCTGTTTGGAATTGGAACAAACTCCCCGACCCATGCGCTTTTCGACCTCCTTGATATGGAAGTGGTCAACAACAACTTCTATGAGGCGGATACCTTCCAGATCCGGGCTGTCCTGTCGGGACAGAAAGCTCCTTATAACGGAGCGTCCTGGTGGTTGCAGCAACCGGAAATCATGGTGTCGGTCACAGTCGGAACGCAGCCGGGGACCAGCGCGCAGGGAAGTGGAAGAACGCTTATCGTGGGCCGCGTGGACGATGTTGTCGCAGATCCCGTTTCCGATGAAATCATCCTCTCCGGTCGCGATCTGACGGGACTTCTGATCGACTCCCGCACGAGCGGGGATGCGATGCAGCAATACCAGAACAGTACGGCGTCCCAGATTGTACAGGGGCTTATGGGCAATTTCTCTTCCTGGTTTGCAGGGAACAATATCGCGGCAACAACAGAGCCGGTCGGCAGCTACTTTAGCGGAAACTTCCTCTACCTGTTCCGGAACCGAAGCGTCTGGGACGTGATCGTCTGGCTCGCACAGACGAATGTTGGCAATGGCGGTAGTCCGGATCCTTATGTGGCGTATGTGGATGGATTCTCGCTGAATTTCGGCCCGGCGCCGACGCCCACAGGATACTTCCTGATCGAATGGACACTTCCAGGACCGACGGCAAAGACCGCCTATCCGGTGGCGAATGTTACCCATCTCGACATTGCCCACAACCTGACTCTGGCGAAAGATGTTTCGGTGACCATCATGGGATTCAATCCGATGATCGGTCGCTATTCCGTGACCGCCTCCGGCAAGCACGCGCAGGGTCATACCGGCGGAGGCAGCTTTTCCCAATCGCTTTATTCTTCAGTGGGCTATCAGCATTTCGTCTACGTTATCAATGGCATTACGCCTATCCAGGCACAGGCGATAGCGCAGGCGAAGGCGAAGGCGTTGTCCCAGCATGAATATATCCTGCGGGTGACAATGCCGGGAGACCCCACGCTGGATCCCGCCCAGGTCGTCCGGTTCAAGAGCCCATTGATCCCTGGTGGAGAAATGGACTTCTGGGTGAACGCCGTCACCTGGAAGTTGAATGAATCGAAGGGGCTCGACATGGAACTGTGGCTCAAGAACCATCCGACGGGAAGTCAGGTCGTCCTGTGAGCATGGATCTTGTCAGCCATCTGGACGTCATGCGGCGTGAGGCGGAACGGATTCTATCTGCGAAGACATATTCCCGTTTCGGCGTCATCCAGAATTATGACCCGAACAATTACCAGGCCAGGGTCCTGATTCAGCCGGAAAACATCCTTACGAACTGGTTACCGATCAGCTCCGATTATGTGGGGAACGGATTTGGCCTCTTCATTGGGCCCTCCCCGGGAGATACCGTCCTCGTGCAATTCGTGGACGGGGACTTCGGCATGGGCGTGATCGGATCCGGAAAGATCTTCCTGCCAACGATGCCGCCGGTGCCATGTCCCTCCGGCCAGGTCATGCTGATCCACTCGTCCGGAACATTCATCAAACTCATGCCTTCCGGCGATCTCGACATGAATGTGGCTGGGAATCTGGATCTCACTGTAACAGGAAATCTCAGCGCCACCGTAACGGGAAATGCGACCATCACGAGCCCGAATCCGGTGACCGTCTCGGCGCCGTCCACAGTGATCGATGGCAATCTGGAAGTCACGGGAGATATCTCCGGTGGAACAGGATCTGGCGGCGGAACGGCTTCTTTCAACGGAAACGTCTCAACGACCGGTGACGTTGTAGCCAGTGATATATCGCTGATCGACCATTATCACACCTACAGCCCAGGCTCGGGTTCACCGACAAATACAAGTCCGGCGGAGGGCTGATGATACTGACAGACTTATCCGCCACGTGGGATGGCGACCTGGCATTATCCGCATCGGGAGATCTGGCGACCGTCGAATCAGGAACGGGGAAGGTTTTCCAGCGGCTTGTCCGGACGCTGTTTACCAATCCGGACGGCATGGATCTCCATCCCGATTTTGGGGTAGGAATCGGTTCATGGGAAGGCCAGACTTTTGGTTCGTCTCAGGCGCAGGCCATTCAGGCTCTCATCTATCAGAACGTGCTGGGAGATCCCGATATTACCGATCCGGAGGTGACCGTTGAGATCGTGAACCCGTCTCTTGTTACTGTGACCGTCTCCTATCTGGATGCCACTACCGGTCAGCCGTCCACATTATCCTTTGGAGTCGGCGCTTGAATATTCTGACGATCTCCCAGCTTGTCCAGAACATCCTGAACGGGATCCAGAGCAAGATCAATAAGACGCTCGACTTCACCATCGGCTCGGTCTTTGTCGCGCTGGCCGAAGCACAGGGCCAGACAGCCATGTGGCTCCAGAGCCTGATCCTCCAGGTATTGGCATGGACACGTGCGCAGACATCCACCGGATCGGCTCTCGATCTTTGGCTGGCCCAGTTCGGGTTCACGCGGCTTCCGGGGGTTTATGCGTCGAATTTCGTCACGCTGGGCGCAAATACTGCTCCGACCTCTCCCGTCCCGATTCCGGTCGGTACGACAGTCCAGACACCGGCGGGAATCAGATTTATCACGACAGCGTCGGCAACGCTGGAATCCGGGGAGACGTCCGTCTCCGTCCCCGTCGTAGCCGTTCTTTCCGGCACCACCGGGAATGTCGCCGCCGGGACCATCACGCAGTTCGTGACCGCCGTTCCCGGGATCGATACGGTAACGAATCCGAGCGCTTTCACCAATGGCGTGAATCCAGAATCCGACCCGGCTGTGCGCGTTCGGTTTGTCACCTATATTGCGTCACTCCAGAAGGGAACGAAGCTTGCGGTCATCTCAGCCATACAAGGTGTCCAGCAAGGACTCACCTATAATCTGGTGGAGTTCCAGACGCAAGCTGGCGCATCGGCTGTTGCCTACTTCTACGTCGTAGTCAACGACGGGACGGGCAATCCGTCCTCGACGCTCCTCAGCACGATCTACAATGCGATCGATGCGGTAAAAGCGGCTGGCGTGCAGTTCAACGTCTACGGTCCGACGGCGGTGACCGTAAATTTCGCCATGACGGTCTCCATCGCCGCTGGATATCAGTTTTCCTCCGTACAGAGCGCGATCGAATCGGCCATCACGCAGGCGATCGCTGCACTTCCGATCGGCGGAACGCTCCTGTGGTCCCAGCAGTACGCCATTGCATACAGCGTTCCGGGGGTCGTAGAAGTCACCGGCCTCACGGTCAATTCGGAGACCGCGGACATTCCGGCAGGAAAAAACGGTGTGATCGTTCCAGGGACATTTTCAACTGTGCAGGCGGTCTGAGTGAATCCGCTTTCCATTACGATCGCCCAGATCCAGTCTTACCTGGTCTCGAAGCTCCCCAAGGGCTGGTTTTCCAGCGTCGCCACAAGCTCCGGGATCATCGGGGCCGTGCTTGCCGGATATGCGTGGGCGTTCGGTTATGTCATGGAGATCGCGCAGTTTGTGGCCCTCCAGATCTACCTCCAGACGACCTCGGGGGGCTTTCTCGACCTGTGGGCGTACGACTTTTTCGGGACGTTTGTCCTCCGAAACGTCGGCGAGAGCGACGTCTCCTTCAGGAATCGCGTTTCGGCCTACATCCTTGCCCCGACCGTCACGAAGGCGGCGATTGTCGGGATACTGACGCGTCTCGGCTTCACCACCCCTGTCGTCCGGGAGGCCTTTTCACCACTCGACACGGCGTCATTTTCCGGAACCAGCTACTTCGGAGGGGGCGGAAATGCCCGGTTCGGGTCGCAGTCCTACCCCGGCCAGATCTTCGTCGAGGCTGGCCTCCCTTCCGTATCGACTGGCGGGAGCGTCCCGACCTTCGGAGAGGTCTACTACAACACCGATCCGGCCTATCTGACGCCGGCTCCGTCTTCGAATCTTTCGCTCGCGAATCTCTACTCCGTCATCAATTTTATTCGTGCGGCCGGAATTCTGGCCTGGGTCAAGCAGCTCTAAAGGAGGCAGTGTGGACCGAATTATTGAATACCCCATGCAGCAGATCGTTGTCGACGACTTCCTGAACCAGCGCGTGGCCGACATGATCGCATTCGGAAAGATCGTCTCGGCTCTTCTCGGAACCCAGACGATGATCGAAGGCCTGGCCTGCACCCCGACCTCTCCCGCATCGATGGACGTTCTTGTCGCTCCGGGTCAGATCTTCTTCCTCGATGCTGTCGATACGACGACCTACGGGGATCTGTCGCCTACCGCAAATATCTTCGGGCATAGCGTTCCCGCCAATGCCGCAACGATCATGAAGCAGGGGCTGATTCTGTCCGAGACGACATTCGCGCTGACCGCTCCGTCAACGTCCGGCGATTCGGTGAACTACCTGATCTCGGCCTCATACCAGGATCAGGACACCGAAGATATCGTCCTGAACTACTATGACAGCTCGAACCCCATACAGCCACTTCAGGGTCCAAATAACAGCGGGACTGCCCAGCCGACCTTCCGGCAAGGCAAGTTGGTTCTCACGCTGACCGCCGGAACCGCCGCGGTCACAGGAACCCAGCAGACGCCTGCTGTACCCTCTGGCCAGATCGGACTCTGGGTGATTACAGTCGCCTACGGTCAAACGACAATCACCTCGTCCTCCATCGCTGTCTACCCCGGCGCCCCCTTCCTGACGCAGAAGCTGTTCAATCTGATGAACGAGAGTGGGACAGTCAATCTTCCTGCTGTGAATGCCTCCGGCCTCATCACAGCCAATGGCGGACTGTCCGTTCCCTCCGGCCAGACAGCAACCGTGGCGGGAACGATTTCCGTTCCGGCGGCCACGGTATCGAATCAGCCGGTAAACTTGGGACAGTTCCCGAATAGCTTGGCAGGCAGTGGTTATCAGAAACTCCCCAGCGGTCTCATTATTCAATGGCAAGCTGTCGAACTTCCGGCCAGTAGCGCTACCTCAGGAAGTACAAGTTTCACCTATCCCATCGCCTTTCCAAACAGGTTTCTCTCTGGACACGCTATTCAGAATGTGAATGTCCCGGTAATCGTTACCCTCGGTATTTCATCTCCGACAACCTCAGGGGCTAATCTGACGTGGCAGGCATCAAGTGATAACTTGACTGGAGGAACTTCATGTTGGGTCATGGTCATCGGGAATTAAGGAGATCTCATGGGACAGAAGTACGCAGCATTCAATAACTCAGGAATGATCACAGCATTCTATGACAGTGTGGACAGTCCTGTGCCTTCCGGTGTCGCAACAATTCCGATCACGGATTCTGAATGGCAGGCTTGTCTTTCGCAGCCCGGATGGACAGTCGAGAATGGATCATTGGTCGCCCCTCCCACACCGACTGCCGCACAGCTTCTCGCACAAGCCCAATCCGCCCAGATCGCCCTGCTTAAGTCCGCCTACCAGACGGCCATGAACGCCCCGGTCACGTTCACAAATGCGGCGGGTGTGACCTCCACCTATCCCTCTGGAAACACCATCCTAATCAATGGGATGAAGGCCCGAGACATGCTGGCAGAGGTTATTGCGGCGGGATCATCGGCTTGGACGCTTGGAAAATGGCTGGACACCAACAATGTTGCCCAAGTCTTTACCTTCGCCGATCTGCAAGGACTGGCGGCGGCGATGGAAGCGGCGATCACAATCGACTGGACGGATCTGGTATCCAAGATTGCGGAAGTGAATGCGGCGACAACAGTAGCCGATGTGCAGGCGATCACCTTCTGACGAAATTTCCTCACCATTCCACCTACCCGCCTTGAGCGGGTTTTTTTATGCCCGGAGAAGGAGGCACCTGTGCCCGAAGAAAAAGACCCGATTTTAGCGCGCATAGAACGGATTGAAGCCGCACACAAGGAGATAAACGCGAAGCTCGATGCGCTTCTGACCATCCTTTCTGGAGCGAATGGTGTGCTGGCGATCCTGAAAGCGGTGGGTTGGGCTGTCGGGATTGGAGCGACGGTCGTGCTGGCGTGGAATTCGTTCACGAAGAACTGATATGGACGATGTTGACAGGACGCAGGAGCGTCTGGACCGGGAGCAGGAGGCCATAGGCCAGAGGGCGCGGCCCGATGTCGGGCTCTCGCTTTACCAGTGCGAGGACTGCAACGTCATCATTCCGGAGAAGCGGCGCATGTCGGTACCGGGCGTCCGGACGTGCATCGCGTGCCAGGAGGAGAGGGAGAAGAGATGGGATTCGTGATCGCGTCAACGCTGTTCGGGATGAGTCTCGGGTTTCTCGGACTTCTGGTCCTTGTGTTGATCCAACATGTGACAAGGGGAGAAAAATGACGCCAGCAGAGGCCGTTCAGAACCTGAAAGAGCTCGAAGGAGGCTTCGGGCACGAGGCGGACGGTCAGGAAGTCGAGGCAGGAATCGACCAGTCATCGTGGGACGCTTTCTGTGCCTACCGGGGGATCCCTTCCTTCCCGGTTTCCGGACTCACCGTCGCCGATATCCAGTCTTTCTACCTCCACGAATACTTGCTCCCACTCAGATTCGCGGACCTTCCGGACGGGGTTGACTTCGTCCTTTTTCAGTGGGCCGTAAACCACGGGATAACGGGGGCCGTCAAGGACCTTCAAATCTGTCTCGGGGTCGCCCCGGACGGGGTGATCGGACCGGACACCCTCCGCGCGGCCCACAATGCGGACAGGCTACGGACCATGGAGCTGATGCTCGACCGTCAGATGAGCTGGTATGAGTGGGACGCCCGGAAGAATCCGGACGCGCCGCTTTTAGGCTGGAAAAGCCGGATCGAAAAAGTCCGGCAGATTGTCGGGCTTACAAATGTTTAAAAAATTCGACCCTTACAGGAAGGATGCGCCGATGGGTAAGGTCTGGTGCCGGTTCTCGACCGAACCGGGGATAGAGTCCCGGCTGATCCGGTGGTTCACCTGGTCCGACTGGTCGCATGTCGATTTCGTGCTGGCCAACGGGAAATTTTTGGGGGCACGTCTCGACGGAGGCGTCCGGATCCGGCCGCACGACTACCTCACACCGTCCAAGTACCGCTACGCATACGTTGAAGTGGCGGATCCCCGAAAAGTTTACGGATGGGCCACATCACAGATTGGCAAGAAGTACGACTGGAGAGCGATCGTCGGATTTCTCCCGCGCGCGTCATGGCAGGATCCCGGCCGCTGGTTCTGCTCGGAGCTGTTCGCGGCCGCGTTCGAGAAGAAGGAGCGTCCTATCGTGGACAGGCTGGCCAGCCGTATCACTCCCCAGACGGCTTACGAGTCGGTGCGGGTGGTGAAGATTGACGGAGTGCCGGACTTCATCCGGGAGATGGGATTCAATTTTTAAAGGCGCTGGGCGTTTAACAAGGAGGAAAGATGAAACCGTTCATGGTTTTTTACGCGAAAATCGGAGTGGGTGTCGTCTGCGCGGCGATATGGGTAACTATGGTCGTCATGAAGGCAGACACAACTCCGCAGGAAATGGAGCTTATCTCATCTGCCAAAGGAGTCCTGATCGGACTCGTCACTCACCTTCTGTCTATCGGTGCGCCGAAAGAAGAAGCCAAACCGGAGGTTAAAAATGCGTCGTCTTAAACTTCATTTTTTCGGAATCGCCCTTCTGCTCGCCTCGCTCGGGGCCTGTGCGACAAATGCGACACCGCTTGAGCAGTCCCAGATGGGCTTTACAACCGCCTGCACCGGCTATCTGACGAGCATCAACATCCTGGATGGCTATGCAAAGAGCAATCTGCTCTCGGCAAACGAGATCGCGAGCGTCCTGACGGCGGAAAAGATCATCGACCCGCTCTGCACGGCAGCAGCGGTTCCGGCAAACACGACACAGGCGGAGCAGATCATCGCCAACGAGATGCTAGTAATTAACTCAGTTCTGACGGCTCATAAAGGAGGAAAGTAAATGGGAGCACTCATCGTACCAAGCATCGAAGGAGGCATCGCCCTCTTCAACTTCGTCCAGTCGGCCATTTCGCTCTATAGCCAAAAACAGATCAGCGAGGCGACCCTTCTCTCGGTCTGGAAGGATCTTGGGATCTCGATCCAGACGGCCGAAGCGCAGCTGAACAAAGATATGGCGGCTGAAAAACCAGTGGGCGCCCCTTGAAATTAGTCAAACGCCGGGAAGTTGACCATGAAGGCCAGTATAGGGCCACCCGCTACCTGTTCCAGTGTCCGGGATGTGATGATCTGCATCTTTTTTATACGGACAGGGTTCCCGATTATCCTGGCCCCGTCTGGAAGGTCTCCGGGGAAGGCGACTGTCTGACGGTTACTCCGAGCCTTATCATACGCTCGTCCTGGCCGGAGGGGATGAGGGTGTGTCATCTCTACGTGAAAGAAGGCAAGATCCAGTTCCTGGCAGATTGCACGCATCACTTGAAGGGCCAGACGGTTGAGATTCCGA
>Ga0078972_1014012_pt1 | contig 12926 bp, 10 predicted proteins | sample YelNatPaOPGAMG01_FD_67568 | JGI IMG/M metagenome (GOLD analysis project Ga0078972, IMG submission 67568) | Hot spring thermophilic microbial communities from Obsidian Pool, Yellowstone National Park, USA - OP-RAMG-01 (SPADES assembly) (version 2) | ecosystem: Environmental > Aquatic > Thermal...
CAAAGGGGGTGGAATAGACCTTGAAGGCGCCCGGACGGAGGGGGAGATAATAAATCATCATACCGGATTTCGGATGTTGAGAGGCGAGGATGTGATTGTAAAGGGCTCTTTCGTAGTAATCCGCTTTCTCGGCGGATGGTTGCCAGCTGAAGAGATGCTTGGTGAGCTTGAGCTGGTTATAGGTTTTGCAGGTTTCCGCAGTGTTATCCGTTAGGCGGTCGTTTAATTGGTCGGGAGGTCCGAATACCTCTCCGGAGGTGAACCCTCCCACGACATAGGAATGATGATGAACGACCCTATCCCAGAAGAATTCCGAGATGATGCGATATTTATTCTCACCAGTGAGCTCATAAAGCCTCGCCATACCTATGACCTTAGGGATTTGCGTGTTTCCGTGGAGACCGGGCAGGCAATCTATTCCCTTTAAAAGAGGGTCCATAACCGCTTTATGATAGAAGCGTTTGGCGAGGGCGAGATATCTTTCGTCTTTTGTCCTATCATATAGTTCGGCGAGGGATTCAACCATTCCTCCGTGCTCGTTAGAGAGCATCTCCTGAATTTGCTCTTCATTGAGATTCTTCAAAGTAGTCTCAACCCAATCGGCGAGCTTGCAGGCTATTTTGAGCGCCTTCTCGTTTCCGCAGTAGCGATGGGCATCCAATAGACCGGCGAAGAGCTTATGGATTACATACCAGGGCGCCCAGAAATGGAGGTAGGGCTCAAGATTTCCCTTTGAGAGCTCCTCAAACATCTTCTTGCCCTCGGGGATAGCGGATACATAGCCATCGCCGTGCGCGTTTTGGCATTCCTCCAATTCATCAACGATATAAGCGACCCTTTGGCGGAATCTCTCGTTTCCTGTATCGGCGAACATCATAGAGCAGGCGGAGAGATAATGTCCGAGGGTATGTCCCGCGACTTGGGTTGATTCCCATCCGCCATATTTGGGAGCTTTGGGCTTTAGCCCGGCTTCCTCCCGGAAGCCGGCGAGGAGGCGGTCGGGCTCGAGGCTTAATAGATATTCACCATCCAATTGCATAGCCCTTTTGAATGGGCTATCAAGGAGCTTGACAGCCTCAAGGGGGAAAGGCTGAGCGGGGAGGGTGAATCCATAAGAGGGGAAAGCGGAATGAAGGAAACCCATAAGCATCACCATCTTTAAGATTTTATTAAACGAAGGCATCTTCATTTTCTCGGATTATAATTTAGAATGGAGGGTTGAGCAATTGAAAATATTAACTGGTTTCTGATTATTTCTTCCTTTAATCTTTTTATCAACCAGCTAAAGCGGGGAGCCACGCTTAAGCGTGGCTCCCCGCTCAATTACTTCTTTCTGGCTCTGGTGTTAGCTTACTTCACGCTATAACTTGTGAGCTCCTCAACTTCTCTGTTTGAGAATGTCGCCGTTGCGGTTTTGTTCGTCTCAAGGTCCTTGTAGTCTGCCGAGCCTTGCCATTGGAACACGCTCTTCACCAGTCCTACACCATCGGCAACCCAAATCTCCATTTTGCCACTGAAACTATTGACTTTCAATATCTGCACATTTGAGGGCACGGAAAACTGGGGATTGCTCAAGCTAATCGTGATTTTGTAGCAGTTGAATGTCCCAGCTGGCACGGTGATTTTTTCCGTAGAAAGGGTCGCTGTAGCATCTGCAAGCATCCCTAATTCCACTATATCCATATCGTCGCCTAATTTACCAACTGTCCAGGAAGTGACATTAGCCTTAGCCAAGAGGTCCGGTTGGGGAAGAGCTTCTATTTGTTCCCAAGTGCCCTGGGTATCAGGGTTAGTGTAGGGCGGTGGCGTTTGAGGATTAGGTTGCCAATCCTGAAATCCCCAGAGCTTCAACTCACCGTTGAGATTCGTCCAAAATTCCCTGTCAAAACCATCACTTTGCTCCGTCTTACCATCTATTGTCACTGGACCGACTTTGTGATGCTGGCGGATAACCACTTCCTGAGAGAAAGGAGCTCCTGAATATGTGCCGGGGATTGTTACGGTGTCGGTTCTATTAGCCGTCTTTGTGTGAGATTCACCCGATGTGGTGCTGAACTCCTGTTCCTTCGTTTCATTGTATGACCATTGGCTTCCCACAGTTAGAGGGAAGCACCTCTGCAGCGCTTGCGCCGTTATGCCTTGCAGTTGGGTTACGGTTATATCCACAGAAGCCTTTTTGTCCTGCGTGAAGATTGCCCAAACAGTGCCCGTGCCCGGTTTCTTAGCGGTGAAATTGCCATCTTGGTCTATTGTGCCGATGTCTCCCTTAGTGGTGATACACCAAGTGGGTTGAATATCAAGGGGTTTTCCACTGGGGTCGAATGCGGTAGCTTGGAATTTATAGGTTTCACCGACAACATAGCTGTTGTTAGGACCATCTGGCGTTGGAGGTGTTATATTCACAGTGGCAATCGTTATATTTCTTGGCACCATCCGAATGTCAATTTTCACTGTTCCAGAAGCAACGATATTCAATTCCACAGCCTGGTAGCTTCCATCGGGTAGCTCTATGTGTAGAGTATATTCACCAGCGTTGGCAGTTAGGGAATAGTAGCCTTGAGCATCGGTAGTCGCTTTAGCAACAGGGGTCGTCTGCCTGCTCTTGGTAGGGTATAGCTCTACAGTTGCGTTTGGCACACCTTGTTGAGGATTCGTTGCGTCAACCACTCGTCCAGTAATTGTGGTCGTAGTGGTACCGCCTCCTCCGCCGCAGCTGCTGAGCAGAGCCAGGATAACCGCTATGCCTATGCCTATCCATATCTTCTTCATCTTTTTCACCTCCCTTCTTTTGGGGGATTTCCTCACTATCCAAGGATGAGTGTTGACCTCTATCCTGAAATAGCTAAGTATATATATTTTACCTTTTCAAAAAATTTTTTCAAGTATTTTTTTGAACTAAGAATAAAAATTTTTAAAAATGTGGCGGAAGCCCCTTCGGGCTTCCGCCACGCCGTGCAAGGGAACAGGCAAGGAAGGCGGCTTGCCTTTCGTTTTATTAGACTATTCCAAATCAAAAAAGTTACACCAAAATTTCATAAATTTTATTTCTTTCCCTCTAAAATCTCCTTCGCTATCCTCGCCCTCACCTTCAATAATGTCCCCACATCCTTCGTGAAATTCGTCATATCCTTCACCACCTCCCCTATCACCCTCTCCACTTCCTCCCTTCCCATCAACTTCTCCAGTAAAGTGAGATATTCATAATCCTCAAACCCATCCCTTATCATCTCCAACCTCGATGAGCATACAGGACCATCCACGCCTATCTTCCTCCCGGGATATAAAAGCGAGCCATCTCCATATAAATTCGGATTTATATCCTTCACCGTCGCCATATCCTCCCAAGGGTCGGGGGTCCCAAGCCAATAATTCGCCGCCCAATATAACAACCCATCAACTTGATACTTCTTCTGCTGCCACATCAAAATGCGATGGTCTATTGCATCCATCGTTAGATGAAAGTTCGCATAGGGAGAACCCGGTCCACAACATACATACCACCAAGAGCTATCGCCCCTCTTCTTCTTTTCCATCTGCTTTTCCGGATTGAAATAGCTCGTCACCGCACACCAGATATTCACCAATCCCTCAAGAGCCTCATAAGCGCTCTGCTGGCTGAAATCGGGGCTTCGGTAAAAGGGCGATACTATCCTCAGATGAGGGTCTATGCTCTTTATCTTATCCACCCTCCTTCTCAGTTCCTCATATTGTTCCTTCGTCACTGGCTCATCAAGGGGATAGAAATACGCCTTGCTTAGCCATCCCTTCTCCCTTGCCCTTTCCACCCTCTTTCTCATCTCGTTCACATCCTCGCTGTAATCTATGATGAAGGTAGTCACGCGAGGGTCGTTGAGATATTTATCAGCCTCAGGAGATAATACATCCACGGGGATATGGTATGGGCTGAGGCGATGCTCAACGAGACACCAATAATATCTCTCATACATAGCTTTCCCCTCGGGTGTTCCCCTCTTAACTCCCTCAAACTTCTCTATTGAATCCTCCCATAAGCCGAAGGCGGTCTCGCAGGAAGGCTTATCGGGAAGGAGGAAATCCCACACCTCAAGGGAAATGGGAACTTTTATCTCTCCATTTTCAAGCAAAATCCTTATCTCGCCGTTATATCTCCCCGCCTTTGCCTCCTTGGGAACATAAACGGTTATAAATAGAGGCTGGTTTTCCCTCGGTTTGAGCTCAAATGGACGGAAGGGAGGAAGGGGGTCGGGATAATATCTGTTCTCGTGGCGGACGAGGACATATTCAACCAAGCGAATCTGGATGTTTTCCTTCCCTATTGAATAGCCGTTCGGTCCCTTTAAGGGAGAAGCAATGACACCCTTGACCTTTATCGGCTTATCTTCCGCTCTGAGCACTTATCTGCCCGGATTCATACTCGTTCCTCGCGGATTGGAGAATAAGCCTTGACCTCCCCATTTTCGGCTCACTTTCCTTGAATATCTTGATGCAGGAGGGCTCCGTCCAGACGAGCAATTCCTCCCCTAATGCGTTAACCATTATTCCAAAGATTAGTAGAAGCAACAAGCTAATCACCTCTCTTAAAAATTATCCATTTGCTAATTTCCTCACATTTCCTAATGCCCCAAGGAGATAAAATGAACCCGTGACAACCACGATATCCTCCTCTTCCGCTCTCTTAAGAGCCATCTTAAGAGCCTCAACATTATCCTCCACACCCACCACATCCTCCTTGAAGCTCCTCGCAAGCCTCACTAAATCCTCTAAATCCGCCGCGCGCTCCGAGGGAGGAGGCGTCACGATAACCGTCTTCGCATAGGGAACGATTTCCCTCATCGTCTCCTCAATCGGCTTATCCCTCAACATCCCTATAACCAATATTATTTTCCTTCGGGGAAAATATTTGTTAATCGCTTCCCTTAACGCCTTCATAGCGGGAGGATTGTGGGCGCCATCCAACACTATCACCGGATTCCTCCCCACCACCTCAAATCTCCCCCTAATCCTCGTCTTCCTTACTCCCTCTTTAATCGCCCATTCAGGACAGCCGAGATATAGCCCGGCAGCGACGGCAAGCGCTATGTTCTTTTTCTGATGTTCCCCCTTCAACCCGCTCCTTATCTCCCTCACTTCCCCCCAAGGAGAACGAACAGAGCGCTCCTCCTTCCAAAATATCTCCTCTCCTAAGGGGAAAATTTTCGCTCCCCTCTCCTCGCAAATCCCCCTCAAAACCTCCAGCGCCCTCCTCTCAGCGGATGTGAGAAGGGGAACCCCCTCCTTTATTATCCCTCCCTTCTCCCTCGCTATCTCCTCAATCGTTGAGCCGAGAAGGTCGGTATGGTCAATTCCGATATCGGTTATGATTGTTAAAACGGGCATAAGCACATTCGTCGCATCCAATCTCCCACCTAAACCAACCTCTACCACACCGAAATCGCATCCCTTTCGGGCAAACCAGAGGAATGCCAAAGCGGTATGCACCTCAAATTGCGTTGGATGGAAATCCTCAACGCTCTCTATCCTTTCCTTTATCTCCAAAAGAAGGGTGGCGAACTCCCCCTTCCCAATCATCTCGCCATTTATCCTGAACCTCTCCCTCACATCGTAGATATGGGGAGAGGTGAAAAGCCCCGTCTTAAAACCCGCCTCCCGCAAAATTGAGGCGAGAAGATGCGCAGTTGAGCCCTTCCCCACTGTCCCGCCTATATGAACCGCCTTGAAAGCCCGCTCAGGATGACCCAAAAGCTCCATCAGCTTCCTGATATTCTCCAATCCCATCCTGATCCCCAGGCGGGATAAATTTTCCAAATACTCACAAGCTTCTTTAAAAGTAAATCCCTTCACTTATTTGCGCTTATCAATGACCTTTAGTCGTTTCCCAAAATCTATTTGGGGAAACTTCTCAATGAAAGGGGGACCAACCTTTATTCTCGGCTTTATCGCTATCTCATCCAGCAAGGAGCCATCCAATCTATAAGCTCGCAAAATCATCTCATCTTCCTCAACATCGCAGATGAGATAATTATAGGTTACCTCTGCCTTTATCGTGTATTTATCAGGCGAGGATATAGCGTAAAGGGGTGCTCCTCCACCTCCCGTTACGATATGATGGATTCCATTTATGAGAAAATGCTGATAATTATGGTCGTGTCCATTGAATACCACGCTAACCCTATATTTCTCCAAAATGGGGCAAAATGTGCGTCTAACTTTTTCCGCATAACTTTCCCTACCTTTTACAAGAGTATGCGCAGGATGATGGAAGAAAACGATTATAAATCTCGCTTTCTTATTTCTTTCCAAATCCTCCTCAAGCCATTTCAGCTGAGCTTTGTCGCTCAAATAGGGCTCATCGCTATCAAGGGCTACGAAATGGCAATCTCCCCAGTCAAACGAATAGTATCTCTCGTTTCCCGGGAGGGAGAGGAAGCGGAAGTAAAGGGGGGAATTTTGCTCGTGATTTCCCAAAACCGTGTAGAGAGGGATGGAGGAAGCGAGGATGGACGAGATTGAGAAGAAGTTCTTCCATAGCTCCAATACCCTCCCATCTGCTACGAGGTCGCCGGTGTTAAGGGCGAGCTCTGGTTTATGCTTGGCAATCGCTTTCAAAACCGCCCTATGAACATCGTCCTGCGTTCTCGTATCCCCGTAAACGGCGAATCGGAAGCGCCTAAACCCCAAGGGAGCGGTGCGGAAGGAAAAAGGTCCTGCCTTATAGCCGCTCCCCTCCAAATGATAGGTATAGAGAGTGGAAGGCTTTAAATTGGTCAATCTGACCCTTTGAAATGTGCCTCTGCGAGCCTGCGCCTCATATGTTTCCCTACCATCGGAATAGATAATCTTCCCACTATCCTCCTCATCCGTCCACCAGGAGATTGTGGCTGAATAAGGCGTAACATTCTGAACAATCGGACCCCTCAAGTCGTAGGGGAAACAGGTCAGAGCGAAAAGCAATAAGAACAAGAGCATCAGCTTTTGCTTCATAAAAGATGACTCTTTTCTCTTAAAATCCATCATCTTACACCTTCCTTTAATCATTTATTCAAGATATCCTTGATTCTAATCGTTTCAAGGGAGATTTTATCGGGAAATAACCTGATGATATTGAATCCGATATCCTCCTTATTTTCCGAGACGCTGAAGGAAACCGCTGGCGCCACAACAAATTTAATTCCCTTCGCCTCCTTGCTCATTGGGATATGCAAATGACCGCAAAAATAACCCGCAACCCTATATCTCATCAATAAATAGAGAATTTCATCCCGAGCGGGTGGGTCAATTGTCCAATAATTCCCCTTCGCGGGAGCCTCCCCTAACTCATTGCGAAACAGGGGATAGTGAGCGAAAAGGATTACCTTCTCGCCTGAAGGTATCCCCTTCAAGGTTTTCTCAAGCCATACCCTCTGTTCTTCCTCCTCAGGGAAACCGCTATTTAATATCTCGCTATTTATCCCTATTAGATGGACACCATTCTTGATGCAATGCCAATGGTCTTCACCCATAATCTTCTTATAAAATGAAAGCGATTCCCTTGTAACTCTTCCCTCCAAGCTCGGCTTATTCCCTATATCGTGATTGCCGGGAACATAGAGAACTGGTGGCTTTAACTTCTTGATATATTCCTTGAAGAGGAGGAAGCTCTCTTTTTTGGGGCTTTCAACCAAATCGCCCGTGATGACCACAACATCAATCTTTGATTTATTGATATAATCAATCACTGCGGAGAAATTCCTCTGGTATTCCCCCTTATCCTTCGCGATATGGGGGTCGCTGCAGTGGGCGATGGTTAGCAATGGCTTCTCCCCAGCTCCCGCCTCGCCCAACGATGGCAACATCAAAGCCAAAATCGCGAGAACTGCCGCTAACAATCCTCCTGAAGCTATCTTCATAACGGATATCTTCTTTTCATAACAAATCAGCCACTATGCTATTATAAACCAACATTCCCCTGAGCGTTAAGCGAATTCTCCCATTCTCCTCCTCCATAAATCCCTCCTTAATCAATTCATCCACTTTCTCCTCTTTCTTCAATCTCTCCTTCTCCACTCCCTCCCTCAAACGCAGAGCCAAGATTATCCTCTCCTTCTCCCTTTCCTCTTCATCCACTATCTCCTCCAAAATCTTTTCCTTTCCCTTAAGATAATCGCTCAAGGAAGGATTTCTCAATCTATAAGGAGGAAGAAAGGAAACCGCTGAGGGACCGAGCCCGAGATAGGGTTCATCCCGCCAATAAGAGAGATTGTGCTGGCATTCAAAGCCGGGAAGGGAATAATTGGAAATCTCGTAATGAATATAACCTTTTGAAGTGAGGATTTCATCGGCAAGCTCAAACATCTGGGCGGAAATCTCATCATCAACTGGCGAGATATTCCCCGCCTTAAACTCCCTGAACAGCTTCGTTCCTTCCTCAATGGTGAGGGAATAGCAGGATAAATGGGTGGGCTTGAAGGAAAGCGCTTCCTCCAGGGTCTCTTGCCAATTTTGGATGGTCTGTCCGGGGATGGCGAAAAGGAGGTCTATGTTTATGTTTTCAAATCCCACCTCCTTTGCCATTTCAATCGCTTTTCTCGCTCTATCAGCGTTGTGGATTCGTCCGAGGAAGCGGAGGAGCTCATCGTCAAATGATTGGACGCCGATGCTTATCCTATTCACTCCCAATTCCCTCAGGGCGCCGAGCTTTTCCTCATCAAGCGTTTCCGGGTTGGCTTCAAGGCTGATTTCCGCATTTGGGTGGAGGGAGAAGCTCTCTTTGGCGGTAGAGATTATCTCTTTGAGGAGGGGGATTGGGAGGGAGGAGGGCGTTCCGCCGCCTAAGTAGAGGGTCTTAGCCTTTATATTTTTGAAGGATTGGATTTCCTTAAGGAGGGCGAGGGCGAACGCCCTCGCCCTTCCTTCTTCATATCTTATAGAATAGAAATCACAATAAAAGCATTTCTTCAAGCAGAAAGGAATATGAATATAAACCGCAATAGCATCTCCGTTCATTCCATTTGAAATTATAGAAATTAAACGGGAAAACGCTAATTCTCTCTAAAAGTGAATAATCTCGGAGAGAGATATATGCCCATAGATTGCCACGCCTGAACGCTAAAGCGTTCAGGCTCGCAATGACAAAAGTATTCGTCGCTTCGCTCCTCGCAACGACAATGAAGAGGATAAAGGATTAGAAGGAGTCTAAAATGTTAGGAGAGTATACAAAAAGTTGATTAATGAGGGGAAGATAGTTATTCTTATAAAAAGGAGGTAATGAGAATGCCAATAGTTGAGAAGGAGATAGAGATTCAAGCTCCCTTTGAGAAGGTCTTCCAAATAGCGAAGAATGTTGAGGATTACTCCCAATTTATGCCCAGCATAAAGTCAGTTCGTGTCTTGGAGGAGGAAGGAAATAGGAGGGTAACGGAATGGATAGGGAGGGTTGAGGAGCTCGGCAGGACGATAAGCTGGAAGGAGGAGGATTTTTGGGATGAGGAGCGTGGAGAGTGCCGCTTCCGGAGCTTGGAGGGAGATTTCAACAAATATGAGGGGATATGGCTTTTCCAAAGGAAGGGAGATACGACGATTGTTTCCCTTAGGATAGAATACGAGATGCATATCCCCTTAATCGGCGCCCTCCTTCAGGGATTGATAAGGAGGAAGGTTGAGGAGAGCGCTCGGGATATGCTGGAAGGTTTGAAGGAGAGATGCGAGCTTGAGGAAGTATGATGTGATAATCGTCGGAGCGGGACCGGCGGGGATATTCTCCGCATTTGAGATAAGCAGAGGAAATAGCTTCAAGGTTCTAATAATTGAGAAGGGAAGAGATATTAGCGAGCGTGTCTGTCCTGCCATAGAGGGTGGGGATTGCTTGAGATGTAAGCCCTGCAATCTCTTGAGCGGATGGGGAGGGGCAGGAGCCTTCTCGGATGGAAAGCTCACCCTATCACCAGATGTGGGCGGCTGGCTGAGCGAGGTTATCGGGGAAAGGGAGCTCAGCGAGATTATAAATTATGTGGACGGAGTGTTTCTTCAATTCGGCGCTCCCAGTCAGGTCTATGGAGAGGATGAGGTTGTTCTCAGGGAATGGCAGAGGAAGGCTAACCTTGCGGAGATGAAGCTTCTTCCCAACAAGATAAGACATATAGGGACGGAGAAGGCAAGGGAGATTTTAAGGGATATGAGAGGGGCGTTGAAGTCCGTTGAAGTGTTGACGGGGGAGACCGTAAGGAGATTCATTGTAGAGGGAGGAGAAGTGAAGGGAGTGGAGACGGAGAAGGGAGAGGTTTTCTCTGCTCCCTATGTGATAGTTGCTCCCGGAAGGGTGGGTGCGGAGTGGCTTGTTGAGGAATGCAAGAGATTGGGCATTCCTTTGAAATCAAATCCCGTTGATGTTGGGGTGAGGGTGGAGGTTCCAGCGGTGGTGATGGAGCCTTTGACCTCAACTTTGTATGAGCCGAAGCTGATTTTTTATTCCAAGAGATTTGATGATAAAGTGAGGACATTCTGCGTCTGCCCCAGAGGGGAAGTGGTGAGGGAATTCAATAACGGAGTGACTATAGTCAATGGACATTCCTATGCGGATAGACCCACGGAGAACACTAATTTCGCCATATTGGTTTCCACTTCCTTCACAGAGCCCTTCAAAGACCCAATCGCCTATGGCAAGTATATCGCCTCTTTGGCGAATCTCCTTTCAGGTGGGATAATGGTGCAGAGATTGGGGGATTTGGAGGCGGGAAGGCGTTCAACATTCAGGAGGCTTGAGAAGGGGTTAGTGAGCCCAACGCTGAAGGATGCGGTCCCTGGCGACCTTTCCTTCGTTCTTCCTTATAGGTATATATCAGATATTATGGAGATGCTTTTCGCTTTGGATAAGTTGATTCCCGGGATAGCTTCTCGCCATACCCTTTTATATGGAGTGGAGGTAAAGTTTTATTCCTCGCGGATAACTGTTTCTCCTTCAATGGAGACACCGATTAAGAATCTGTTTGCGGTTGGTGATGGAGCGGGGATAACGAGGAGTTTAGTGCAGGCAGCCGCTTCCGGTGTGATAGCTGGTCGGGAGGTATTGAGGAGATTGAGGATGGGGTCGTCTGCTACAGCATATGGAGCCACGGAAAGGGAAAAATTTTGAATTAAAAGTTTTTTCTTGACGAGCTTTTAATTTAAGGTTATTATAAATAAAAAGGGACAAGGGCGTCCCGCGAAGCGGGACGCCCTTTGTCTTTTATTTCCAAAAAATCCATTAAAGGAGGGATTTGCTTATGCCTTGGTATAACGAGAATTTCCACTCCTCAACCGGCACTGCCCTGAGGGCAAGAGACCAAGCTCCCCTCAGCGGGATGTGCCCAATCTGCATCAAGGAGTGCCCCGTCCTCTGTGAAATCAGCAAGTCCGCCTTCCGCGGCAGAGAGGTCCTCTATCCCAGCCCCGAATACTTCGGGGACAGCACCGCCGCCTCTAACAAGGATTATTACCTTGACTGGTCTCACCTCCAAATTATGGTTGAGGTGAGAGGCGCGAAAGGGATAGAACCCGACCCCGATAAAGCCATCTTCCCCAATGTGGATGTCTCAACGGTCGTCGGTGGCGTGCCCCAGAAAGTGCCAGTGCTGATTGCCGCTCTCGGCTCCACTGCCGTCGCCAAGAGGAATTGGGAGAGCCTTGCTATCGGCGCCGCCATCTCTGGTGTTATCCAGACCATCGGCGAGAATGTCTGCGGTATGGACCCCGATTCAAAGTATGAGAACGGCAAGGTCGTGGATTCACCCGATATGAGATTCAGGGTTGAGACATACAGGAAGTTCTGGGACGGCAAGCACGGCGATATAGCAGTGCAGACGAATGTTGAGGATATGAGAACGGGAGTTGACCTCTATGTTCTAAAGGAGCTCGGGGTGAACATAATTGAGAGGAAGTGGGGACAGGGAGCGAAGGCAATTGGAGGAGAGGTAAGGCTTTACAGCATAGAGGATGCAATTAGGTTGAAGAGAAGAGGCTATATCGTCATTCCCGACCCCGAGGATAAGGGCGTTCAGGAAGCGTTTAAGATGGGCGTCTTCAAGACATTTGAACGCCACAGCAGAGTGGGAATGCCCGAGGAACGCTCCTTCGTTGAGGATGTTGAGTGGCTGCGCCAGCAGGGAGCGAAGAAGGTTTTCCTCAAGACCGGTGCCTATAATCCCGCCGTCGTTGCCTTCACCCTAAAGTGTGCATCTATGGCAAAGGTTGACCTCGTGACATTTGATGGTGGTGGCGGTGGAACGGGGATGAGCCCGGTTCCAATGATGCAGGAATGCTCCACCCCCACTCTCTACCTCATCGCTCAAGTTCTTGAGGCTCTGCAAATCCTGAAGAAGAAGGGCAAATATATTCCCGATATAGCCTTCGCGGGTGGATTCGTTAACGAGACCCAGATATTCAAGGCGATAGCCTTGAGCAACTTCGGAGATGGTCCCTACATAAAGGCTATATCTATGGCGCGTGCTCCCATTACAGCTGCGATGAAGGCGACATATTTCGTTGAGGCTTTGAAGGATGGGAAGGTTCCCGCGAGCTTCATCCAGCAGTATGGTTCCTCCCCTGAGACTTGGTTCATCACCTATGAAGAGCTGAAGGAGAAGTATGGAGATGCTGTTGGGAAGGAGATACCTTGGGGAGCGGTAGGAGTTTACACCTACTTCTCCGAGAGGTTGAAGGTAGGGCTTCAGCAGTTGCTGGCGGGATGCAGGAAGTTCAGGTTGGATTTGATAGACCGCAGCGACCTTGCATCCCTGACCGAGCGTGCGAGGGATGTTTTGGGCATACCGATGTGCCACGAGTATGATAGGGAGGCATTTGAGGCTATATTAGATTTCTAAGAGGAAAAAGGCGGGGGGGGTCCCCTCGGGGGGCCCCCCCCCCCCCCCCCCCCCCCCCCCCCAAACCTTAAAAAAAAAAACCCCCTTTTCTCCTCCCCCCCCCACACGAGAGCC